>Ga0187814_10000231_pt1 | contig 16641 bp, 13 predicted proteins | sample NC_S_4_FD_132450 | JGI IMG/M metagenome (GOLD analysis project Ga0187814, IMG submission 132450) | Wetland sediment microbial communities from Neuse River Estuary, North Carolina, USA - ASW-S_4 | ecosystem: Environmental > Aquatic > Freshwater > Wetlands > Sediment | place: USA: North Carolina... | reverse complement strand
TGGCCCGGAGTATCGAGGAAAACGATCTCGCGCCCGTAAGCCGGCGATTGCTGGTCGACGATCTGTACCTTGTAGGCGCCGATGTGCTGCGTGATCCCGCCCGCTTCCCCGGCAGCCACCTCGGTTTCGCGGATCGCGTCGAGCAGCGAGGTCTTGCCATGGTCGACATGGCCCATGATCGTCACCACAGGCGGCCGCTCGACGAGCTCCTCCTCCTCGTCCTCGTAGATCGCCTCTTCGATCGGCTCCTCCTCGGTATGCACGATCTCGACGTCCTTGCCGAGCTCGGCGGCGAGCACGCCGATCGCCTCATCGGAGAGCGTCTGGGTCAGTGTCTTCATCTCACCCAGCGCCATCAGCTTCTTCATGATCTCCGGCACCGGCACGTCCAGGTACTCGGCGACGTCCTTGACCGTCGAGCCCGAGTTCACACGGATGGCCGGCTCGGCGACAACGGCCTGCGTCGCTGCAGGCCGCGACTCGGCCTCTTCGTCGTAGGTGCCGCGACGGCGCCGGCCGCGTCGCTGGCGCCGCGGGGGCTGACTCGTCTGAGCCGGAGGGCCACCGCCAGGGGCACGCCTCGAAGCCTGCGAATCGATCACCACGCGGCGGCGCCCACCTGGCGTCCCAGGTGCGCGCTCGCCCTGAAGCGAGTCGCGCGTGGGCCGCTGCTTGTGGTCGGCGCGCGATCTGGCTTCGGCCGGCTGATGGCTGGCCGGCTCGCCACCGGAAGGTGCCTGCGCCTGCGCGGGCGCATCCGCGCTGGCCTCGGCTCGCGGCTGGGCGGGGGCGTGGGCCGAAGCATCTGCGCGCGCCACTGCGCCCTGCTCGGCGGGTTTCTGGGCCGCGGTCTGCAACGGCCCTACTGGGGCAGCCGTCGTCCCCGCAGCGCCGTCACCGTTGCCGAGGATCCTCAGGGCTACGTCCTCGTCGACGTTGGAGGAGGCTGCCTTGACCTCGACGCCGGCTGCGCGCAGGCGCTCGAGCACATGCTTGGATGGCAGCCCTCGTTCCTTAGCGATCTGGTGGACGCGCTTGTTCATCTACCTCCAGTCTAGATCGGGGCTACTGCGCGGCGCCCTCGGCGGGCTGGACATCGGCCTGGGGCGTCTGCGTGGCCGCTGCGGACACCTGATCGGTGGCCTGTCCCTCGAGCGCCTGATGCGCTTCGAGCCCACAGTAACGCGAGCCCGGAAGTGCCGCGTTCGGGCAGCGCCGGCCATTGGAGAGGATCGCCGCACAACGGCCTTGCACCTCCTCCTGCTCGTAGGCGTGCTCGGCCTCCTCGGCCGCGAACTCGGTTTCCGACCGAATATCGATCCGCCAGCCGGTGAGCCGAGCGGCGAGCCGGGCGTTCTGACCTTCGCGGCCGATCGCCAGCGACAGCTGATCGTCGGGCACGATCACCGTGGCCTGCTTGCCGGCGTCGTCCACGAGCACTTCCCGCACGCGCGCGGGCGACAGCGCCTTGGCCACGAACCGCGCCGGTTCGTCGTTGTACGGAATGATGTCGATCTTCTCGCCCCGTAGCTCGGAGACCACCATCCGCACCCGCGAGCCACGCGGGCCGACGCAGGCGCCGACAGGATCGACCCCGTCGACATGCGAGACTACGGCGATCTTCGAGCGGTAGCCGGGCTCCCGCGCCACACCCGTGATCTCGACGAGCCCGTCGGCGATCTCGGGCACCTCCAGCTCGAACAGCTGCTTGATCAACTCGGGATCGCGGCGGGAGACGATGATGCTCGGGCCCTTGGTCGAGTTCGACACGTCCTTGATCACGGCCTTGATCCGCTGCGAGTGGTCGTATCGCTCGCCTTCGACCTGCTCAGACTTGGGGAGCAGCGCTTCGACGCGCTCCCGCAGCTGCACCAGCGTGTAGCGGGAGTCAGACTGCTGCACGATCCCGGTGATCAGCTCGCCGACGCGATCGCGGTACTCCTCGAACATCATGTCGCGCTCCGCCTCGCGGATCCGTTGCAGGATGACCTGCTTGGCTGTCTGTGCGGCGATGCGACCGAAGTCGTGCGGGGTGACGTCCTCGATCTCGATCTGGTCCTCGAACTCCTTGAGCTTCTCCATGTCGAGTTCGGGTTCCGGCGGCTCGCGCAGCTCGCCCGTCTCGGGATCCACGGTCGGCTCCTGGTCGCCCGTGCCCTCGACGAGCAGCTGGTCCTCGAGCTCCAGTGGGATCTTCAGCTCGAACACCTTGAAGTCGCCGCTTTCACGATCCATCTCCACCTTCGCGTAGCGAGCCGCTTCGGGGGTCTTCTTGTACGCCGACAGAAGCGCGTCCTCCAGCGCCTCCATCAACTTCTCAGACGAGATGTTCTTCTCGGCCGCGAGGCCTCTTACTGCTTCGAGGATCTCTCTCGACATGTCTTCAGTCTCCAGGGATCAGGTTCGAGCGGGCGATCTGCTCGTAGGGAATCGTGAGGACCCCGTCGCCCGCGGCGATCGTGACGTCGCGCTCAGAAGCGCCCACGAGCTCGCCGGTCACGCTCTTGTGACCATCGCGAGCATCGCGCAGCCGCACGCGTGCACGCCGCCCTAGGAATCGGGTGTAGTGCTGGGGCTTGGTCAATGGCCGGTCTTGGCCAGGTGAGGAGACCTCCAGCGAGTACCGGTCTCGATACTCGCCGAGGTGCCCGGATACCCGCTCGCACAGAGCCAGCGTTACCCCGTCCGGATGGTCGATGAACAGCCGCAGCGTCGTGCCCGACACTTCCACGAGCAGCACCTCGACCGCGGGCTCGCTGATGGCGAGCCGGCTCTCGATTTCGGTCTGAAGTGGGCTGGTGCTCACGATCTCCTCCGTCATGAAACTCATAAAAAAAGCGGGCCAGCGCCCACTTCCGGGTACAGCCACCGGGGAGCGCCCGGCGCAAACAACTGTACGTTCAGGGTAGCACCGATTTTGGGCTGTTACAGGCTTGAAACGGGTCTGGCGCGCGGGCGGCCATGGCGGTCATGCGTGCGTCACGACGGTCCGGGCGCGCATTCGCGCGAGTACGTCGTGACGCACGCAATGCCCGCCTGATCGGCTGGCGGCGGATCGGAGCACCCGGCGTTAGGCCCGCGCACCGGCGCTCCCCCTCTCTGGGCTCTTCCGCCCCCTCTCTCAGGGGCTTGGTGCTCCCCCTCGCTAGAACTCTTGCTCCCCCTCTCTCAGGGGCTCGGTGCTCCCCCTCGCTAGGGGCTCTTGGTTCCCCTCAGCAGGAGGCGGGTGCTCTACGCGCTGCTAGGGGAGGACGCGGCGGCGCGGGCGCGGGCGCGGTCGCGGTAGATGCGGTAGTCGCGCCTGCCTGGTTGCAGGCAGGCGGCGAGCGCAAGCGGCTTGCGCGCCTCTGCGTGGCGGCCCAGCATCTGCAGCGAGCGGCCCAGACAGAACAGTGCGTAGTCGTCGGTTGGGGCGCGATGGACGACCTCTTCGAACTCCCTGGCGGCCTGCTCGTAGCGCTGCGCCCCGAACAGCGCGCGACCGAGCGCCTCACGGATTGAGGTCTTGTCAGGATCTAGGTCACGGGCGCGGGACAGCGGGATCGTGGCCTGGTGGTTGTGTCCCGCCTCCAGCAGCTCAGTGCCCCGTCTGAAGAGCTCGTATACGTCGTCCATCGCTCCAGTTTAGGCGCCCTCCGGACGCTGCGGGCGGGTTGGCGAACTGGACCGGCGCGGGGGCAGCGCCCACAGCGCGCGCAGCCTTCCCAGCGGCCCCAGCCCCGCTCGAAGGTGGGCACGCAGGGCGCGGCGCTGACCGGGCGTCGGGGGGTCGGTCGCCCCGCCGAACCGCTGGAGCCGGAGCGCCCGGACGTAGGCGGCCGCCGTCGAACCGACCATCCGATATTCCAGCGACGCCAGTGTCGCTCCGGCCGCCAGGGGCCTTCCGCTCCGCGCCAGCGCGCGCTCGAGCTCCGCCACCAATTCCTCGCCCGAGGCCAGCGGCCGGGTGACGAGCACCAGCGCTCCGAGCAACGCGACGGCTCCGAGCGCAAGTGCAGCTTCCAGCGGGCCGACCGAGTGACCTGCTCGCGCCGAGCCCGCCCGGTGCGTTGAGTTGCCGGCCGCTGCCGCCGAGGCGGTATCCCCCCGCCTGAGCGGGGGCGCCGCGGGGGTGGCGCCTCCCGCGTTGGCGACGCTCGAGATCGGGGTGCGTCCGCCGAGCGCGGGGTCGGCCGGCGGCGTCGGATCGAACCTCACCCACCCGTAGCCTGGGAACCACGCCTCCACCCAGGCGTGCGCATCGACGTCGCTGACCAGCCAGCGCTTCGTCGGGGAGTCGTAGCGCCCGGGGGTGAACCCCACCGCCACCCTGGCGGGCACGCCGCCCATCCGTAGCAGCAGCGCCATCGCGCCGGCGAACTGCTGGCAGTAGCCGAGCTTGGTCGCAAACAGGAAGCTCTCCAGCGGATACGCGCTGCGCGGCGGATTCTCGCTGTAGGTGTATCCGCGGCTGAGCAACTGCTCGACGGCCAGCACAAATGCGTACGGGGTCGGCGACTTGGCGGCAAGGCGGCGAGCCAGGGCGTAGGCGCGGGCGTACGGGGACGCCTCGATCACGGCCGTAGGACTCACGCTGCTCGGACCGTACGCGGAGGATCGCTGGGACCCGAACGGCGAAAAGATGACCTGTTGCGACGGGGCCAGGGAGCTACCGCCCGCAGCCGCCGGGGCACCCGACGGCGACTCGGGAACCATGATCGACAGGTAGCCCGGCACCAGCGCCGACGGATAATCGGTGCCCGCGGCGACGAGCTCGGCGGAGGTCGGGTGGGGTGCATAGACGGCGACCTGGTAGCTGTCTCCCGGCCCCAGCAGGTAGGGGGTCATCCACGTCCCCGGGGTGGGTCCCGCCACCACGGCTCCGGGAAGCCGAGTGGGTGCATACGCCAATCCCGAAGCGATCACCTCGCTGGTGCTCATCGATCCGATCGTCACGTCCAGCGTCTGGGTCCACCGTTTGGAGGCCGCGCCGCTCACGGTGTCCATCGGATTACCGGCCCCCAGCGGACTACCGGAGACCCATCCCCTTCCGTCGAAGAGGTCGAGGTTCTCGGCCTTCCAGTAGTCAGAATGCGCGGCCTGGATCTGGAGGACCGTCCGGCCCGCTCTTGGCCATTTGATCGGGCCGTAGCCCTGGGACCAGTCGAATGTGTCGACCACTCGCGGAGCGAACGTGCCCGCCAGCGCCTCGTAGTTGATCCATGGCTTGTGGCGGTCGAGCGCCGGTCCCACGACCATCGCCGGGACGGCCGCGACAGCGCAGATCGATACCGCGGCCGCCACCTGCCGGCGCTCGATCCGCTCACCCCAGATGAACGCGGCCAGCAATGCGAACAGCACGAGGCCGTCGAGGTACGGAAAGCGCGGGTGAACGAGCGTCGCCGGCACGGCCGCAAGCGCAACCATCGGGAGGGCGGCCCCGGCACGCCGGAGATCCTCCATCGCCCGCGGCGCGAACGCCAGCAGCAGCGCGCCGTCGAACAGCAACACCGCAGCCCCGAGGACGATCACCAACCGCAGCCATTCGTTGACGCCGGCATATGGCAGCAGCGCGCTCGGTAGCGCGGAGAGCCCATTGCCGATTGCCGTGCCAGTCACGGCGATCCTCACGTGCAGCACCCACGCAAGCGGAACGCCCGCCAGCGGGAACGCCGCGATCAATGCGAGTGCGGTCGCGATCGCCGCCACCGAGCGGCTGCGCCTGGCGAGCGGCGGGCGCGCGCCGGCGAGCAATATCGCCAGCGCGAGCAGCCCAAGCAGCCGGCCCTGTCCTGCACCGGAGAGCAGCGTGGACCACCGCAGGGTTCCATAGAGTGCTAGCGCGGCGAAGGTGACGAGCCGAACCAGGGGCAGCTCCGTGTAAGCGTCCGCACGTACCCGGCGCGGCGCGGCTCGCTGGCCACCCGGTCCGAGCACCGCTACCTGGGGTGCGTTCACGCCGCTCGCTCCTTTGATGCGCTCGTGCGGCCCGTCGCCCCCAGCACGTATCCGCGGCAGCCCGACACCTCGAAGCTCGGGAGGTGCCGCATCTCAGGGGTCAGCTCGCTCGGCAGAACGAGCACCGCAGCCTGTTGACCCCCCCGCAGCAGCCGCTCCGGCAGCCGATTTCGGTCCGCGGCCACATAGAAGATCGCCCCGCTGCGGGGGCGAGACGGCAGCGACGGCGCGACGGCGTCGGGACCCCCCTCGATCATTGCCAGTCTCGCGTGGGCCCCGTTCCAGGAGCCGAGGTCGCGGTCGATGTGCACGAGCCTGCGGTCCCCCGGTAGCAGCAGATCGCAACCCGCGCGGCGCCCAAGCTCGAGCGCCAGGGAGGCTGCTGCCCGCACGGCTGCGTCCACCCGATCCGCGTGGTCGGCCGAGCACCGAACATCAAGGACGACCAGCGGCCCAGAGTCGCGCTCTACCCGTAGCCGGCGTTCGAGCAGGCCCGCTCCGCGCGCGAGCGCCGGCCAGCTGATCCGCGAGGCGGGAGTCCCGGGCCGGTAGGGCCGAAGCCCATCAACCTCCGTCGCGGCGAGCGCGTCGAGCGCGGCTGCCCCAACCGGGGTATCGAAGGACACTCCGGCCGCGGGCGTCAGCCAGCGCAAGCGCTCGGTGCGCGGCAGTACCAGCAGCGTTACGGCGGCGGACTGACCGCGGCGCACCATCCGTACGAGCCCCAACGGGTCGCTGAGGGCGACCGCCGGCGGCTCGATTCGCCTCCGCCCGCGCCGCGTAAAGCGAGCCACGACGCGCACGTCGGTGGACCGGCCTCCGCGCATCGTCGACAGCGAACCCGAAAGCCGAATCGCGCCACCCGCGAGCGGGTCGAGGATCTCGCCGCCGGGCATGCCGAGTTCGCCGCGACGGAGCTCGATCCGCGCCTCGAGCGGCTGGTCCTCGACCACGCGGTCCGACTCGACCTTCCGTGTCACTCCGACACCCCTGCAGGCGAGCCAAATCCAGGCGGGGATCAGGCCGCCAAGCACGATGAACGCCACACCTGGAACGAACAGCACGGAGGCGTCGAACAAGAACGCGGCGAGGATCAGACCCGCTCCTGCGAGCGCGACCCCCACCGCCCGGCTCACAGAGCCCTCACCGAGGAGATCGCATCCGCTACCACGTCGTGGGCGGCCGATCGGGCGGAGCCAGGCGCCAGCACAAGCCGGTGCGCCAGCACCGGCTGCGCGAGCTCCTGGACGTCGTCTGGGAGGGCGTGGTCCCGCCCTCGCATCATCGCGTGGGCCTTCGCGGCCCGGAGCAGCATCAGCCCCGCTCGGGGACTCGCTCCGAGGTCGACGCGTGGATCCTCGCGAGTGCGCCACAGCACCCTGACGACGTAGTCGCGCAGCGGCTCGGCTGCGCGCACTCGCGTCGCCGCCTCCTGCGCTGCGAGCAGCTCGCTTGCGGAGGCGACCGGCGCGAGTGACAGCACCCGATCGCCGGCCTCGTGGTCGGCGAGCATCCCGGCTTCGTGGTCCGGAGACGGATAACCCAGCGAGATCCGCACCATGAAGCGGTCGACTTGCGCCTCGGGGAGGGGATACGTGCCCTCGTACTCGATCGGGTTCTGGGTCGCCAGGACGACGAACGGACGCGCCAGCTCATGAGTCTGAACGTCGACTGTGACGCGGCGCTCCTGCATGCATTCGAGCAGCCCGGATTGCGTCTTCGGTGAGGCACGATTGATCTCGTCGACCAGCACCACGTTGGCGAAGACCGGTCCGGGCCGGAACGAGAACCGCTGCTCGCGCTGGTCGTAGACGTTGGTGCCCACAACGTCGGCGGGAAGCAGATCGGAGGTGCACTGCACCCGCGCGAACTGGCAGTCGATCGAGCGCGCCAGGGCACGCGCCAGCGCCGTCTTGCCGACGCCCGGATAGTCCTCGACGAGGACGTGGCCTTCGGCCAGCAGCGCCACGAGCAGATGCTCGAGGGTCTGTCGCCGCACCTGCACCGCATTCGAGACGTTGTCCGCAACGCGCCGCATCACCGCGGCCAACGCCTCAGATTCTTGCGGTGCGACGGGCGTCTTCTCCGACGCCTCCACGTGCCACCTCCCACTGCCGCTCGACTGCGTTCAGCACCGCTTCCGCCACCTCGTCCTTGCTCGCGCGCGGGATCCGCCGCTCCCCATCCTTCGTGACGATCACAACCTCGTTGAGCTCGGCCTCGAACCCAATGTCCCCGCGGGAGATGTCGTTGACGACCACCACGTCCAATCCCTTGGCCTCGAGCTTTCCCCGCCCGTAGTCGACGGCCCCCTGGCCGTGCTCGGCCGCGAAGCCAACCACCACCTGGCCGGGACGGCGCTGGGTGCCAAGCGACGTGAGGATGTCGTCGGTGGTCTCGAGCTCGATCGCCGCAGGAGCCCCGGCCGAGGTGGTCTTCTTGATCTTGTGGGCCACGGGGTGGGCGGGGCGGAAGTCGGCCACCGCCGCTGCCATCAACAGGACGTCGGAGCGAGGGAATTCGCGTTCGCAGACCGCCTTCATCTCGGCGGCCGTGCCAACTTCGAGCGTCCGGGCACCGGCCGCGCTTGGGATCGCAAGGTTGGCGGCGATCAGGGTGACGTCGGCACCGCGCGCCGCGGCGCGGCTCGCGAGCGCCACGCCCATCCGCCCCGAGGAACGATTGCCGATGTAGCGAACGCTGTCGATCGGCTCTCGGGTTCCACCGGCGGTCACGAGGACGCGGAGCGAGGACCATCGGGAATCATCCGCGGGCGGCTGGCCGAGCATGGCCTCGCAGGTCTCGAGCAGCTGGGCGGGCTCCGCCAACCGCCCCAGCCCGGCCTCGCCGTGGGAAGCGAGCCGGCCCTCCCCAGGCGGGATGATCACCACGCCCCGGGCCGCGAGCTGCTCCACGTTGGCCCGGGTCGCAGGATGCCGGTACATCCGGTCGTTCATCGCCGGCGCAACCAGCACAGGGCACGATGCGGCGAGCGCTGCGGTCGTGAGGAGGTTGTCGGCTTGACCGTGGGCGAGCTTGGCCAGCGTGTTCGCGCTGGCGGGGGCGATCAGGTACAGCTCGGCGCGCTCGACCAGCGCCAGATGGCTGATCGGCTTCCGGTCGGGCAACGGCTCGCCCGGGTAGGCACCCCGCACGGGATCGGGCTCGAATTCACTGATCAGCACCGGCGCGCCGGTGATGCCCTCAAACGAGGCCCGGCCCACGAATCGCTCGCTCGTCGGCGTCTGGATCACGCGGACCGCGTGGCCCGCCTTGACCGCGAGCCTGACTGCCTCGAGCGCCTTGTAAGCGGCGATCCCGCCGCTCACACCAACGAGCACCCGAGCCATCGTGGGTTACCTCCGCGGGGCGTCCAGCCCCGCGTCCTGAAAGAGGTGCTCCGCCTCCGGCATCGCGTGACCGGTCGGCTTCGCCGACCTACCTGTACTGGTACTTCAGCTTGCCCTGGGCGACTTCCTCCAGGGCAATCGTCAGATAGTTCTTCGAGCGGGTATCGACCATCGGAGGCGGGAACTCGTCGAACGTCCCCTCGCCGAGGTTGTGGTAGTAGGAGTTGATCTGGCGGGCGCGCTTCGCGGCGACGATCACGCTCGCGTAGTTGGAGTCGACGTGCTCGAGCAGCTTGTCGATACGGGGTGAGATCAAGGCTTGGTGTCCTTTGCCTAGGGGGTGAAAGAAGGTTAGCGTCCGGCGAGTGCGGCGAGGACGATTGCGACAAGCTCGTCGGTGGCGTGCTCGAGACGGTCGTTGACGACCACGTGCGCAAACTCTGGCTGCGCCCCCAGCTCCAGCTCTGCGGTCCGCATCCGCTCGTCCACCTGCTCCGGGGTGTCGGTGCCCCTTCCGATCAGCCGCGCGCGAAGCGCCTCGCGAGAGGGTGGCGCGATGAAGACGGCGGTTGCTTCGGGCATCGCCTTTCGAACCTGCCGAGCCCCCTGCAATTCGATCTCGAGCACGACGGGGCGACCTTCCCGTAGTCGGCTCTCGACCTGGGAGCGCAGCGTTCCATAGCGGTTCCCGGAGTAGATGGCGTGCTCGAGGAAGTCCCCGTCGGCGACGTGTCGCTCGAACGCTTCGGGCGTCATGAAGATGTAGTCGATCCCGTCCCGCTCTCCTGGACGAGGCTTGCGTGTAGTCGCGGACACCGACAGCTCCAGGTCCGGCACCCGCTCGAGGAGACCGCGGATCAGCGTTCCCTTGCCGACGCCCGAGGGCCCGGTGATCACGAACACCTTTGCCACCGGGACGCGGTGGCGCGGAGGCTCAGCGCCGCCGCATGAACGCGACGAGCTCTCGCCGCTGGCGCTCGGAGAGGCCACCGACCGTCTTGCTCGGCGAGATCTTGCACTGCGTCAGAATCTTGTTCGCCTTCACGCGCCCGTACTTGGGAACCGCAAGCAGGAGATCGAACACCTTGGCGGTCTCCAGGTACGCCGGGGGCGCCAGCAGCAACTCGTCGATCGGTTGACGGCCGGCCTTGAGATCGCGCTTCAGCTGCGCCCGGCGACTGCGAATGTCGTTCGCTCGTTGGAGCGCCTCCATGCGTTGCACATAGGAGCGCTCCGGGGCGACCGTGGGCTTGGCGAGCTGTTCGGTGACCAGCGGCATGGGCGGCGACTATACATCTTGGGCTCCGACGATCAAGGCAAATCGGCTCAATTTGGGTATAGCTCTCGTTGAGGTTGAGCATTGTCGAGGATGGTTTCGGGAATAGGGATCGTTTGCAGGGGGTTTTGAGTCCGATAGGAGCACGGATCGCGAAACCCCTCTCCACCTCCGATGTGGCCTCTCGGCTAGATTGCGCTCTTTGCGAGTAGCTGATCGAGTTCGGCGGCGATTCGCAAGGCTGCGGCAGGGTCCCGGAAGCTCTCGGTTCCGACCGCCACCAGGTCTGCGCCGGCCCGCATCAGATCGAGCGCGTCTTCTCCCCGCTGGACGCCCCCCATTCCGATGATCGGGATCTCGACCGCCTGCGCGACCGCGTGCACCTGGGCCAACGCGACCGCGCGCACCGCTGGCCCGGAGACTCCACCGGTGGTCGCTCCCAGCCAGGGCTGTCCTGAGCGCGGATCGAACGCCATCCCGCGCAGCGTGTTGATCAGCGACAGCGCGCTGGCCCCGGCCTCCTGAGCGGCCAGCGCGACTGCGGCCACGTCGGTGGCGTTGGGGGTCAGCTTGACGATCAGCGGTTTCCCCGTCAGCGGTCGCACCTGGTTCAGCAGAGCCCCCAGCTCCCACGGGTCAGCGCCCATCACCAGGCCCGTCTCGACATTCGGACAGGAAACGTTCAGCTCGATCCCCGCCGCTTCATCTCGTTCATCGAGCGCGCAGACCAGCTCGGCGACCTCCTCACGGCTGAATCCCATCACGTTCACGATCACCGGGACAGGCAGTTGCGCCAACCGCGGGAGGTCCTCGCCGAGAAACCGTCGCAGGCCCTTGTTCGGCAAACCGATGGAGTTGATCAGACCGCCGGGCAGCTCCCACAGCCGTGGAGGCGGGTTTCCCTGCCGGGGGTCGAGCGTGACGGTCTTGGAAACGAAGGCCGCGAACGGGAAGCGCTCAGCGAGCTCGCCGCCAAAGACGCGCTCGGCGGCGATCGGATCAAACGTCCCGGAGCCGTTGATGAGCGGGTGCGCGAGCTCGATTCCGCAGAACGTGACGCTCAATGCCCCACCGCCACCGTTTCCAGCGTCGACGCATCAAGCACCGGACCGTCGACGCACAGCCTGACGTAGCCCTCCAGCGTGCTGACGACGCAGCCGAAGCACGCCCCGAATCCGCAGGCCATCCCGGACTCGAGCGCCAGTTGCGCGGGACTGCGGTGTTCGGCGCAGATCAAGCGAACGGCCTCGAGCATCGCGGGTGGGCCGCACGCGTATACCTCCAGCCCCTCGCCGCCGAATTCGAGCTTGCGTTTCAGCAGGTCGGTGACGGGGCCGGAGTGGCCGACGCTGCCGTCATCGGTCGCGATCCTCGCACCGCTGATCAATCTCGCAGCCTCGGCGCGCGGTGCGTCACGAAATCCCAGCAGCGCGGGCGTGTCGGCGCCGAGCCGGTCTTGCCAGATAGCGAGCGGCGCGATTCCCACGCCGCCTCCGACCAGCAGCGCCCTGCGGTCTCCTCGCGGGGGCTCAAATCCATGGCCCAGGGGCCCCAGGAGGAGCAGGCCGTCAGCGGGCACCAGCTCGCAGAGGCGGTTTGTGCCCGGACCCACGTCTTCGATCAGGAAAGCGAGCTCGACACCTCCCGCAGGATCCTCGTGCGCCCTCAGGACGCTGAAGGCCCGTGGCAGAAACGGACGCTCCCCCTCCCCCCCTCCCCACCTGCTCGCAGCCGCGAGCATGTAGAACTGGCCGGCCTGCGGGTGCGGTCCCTCCAAATCGTCGCACCGTAGGACCACATAGGCGCCATGCTGCTCGCGGGCCGTGACCGGCGCAAGGCGGCGGCCGAACGGCGCGACCGTGCGCGCCGCGCTCACCCCACCACCGAGGTGCTCGCGGGAATCTGACCGTTCTCGGTGCGGCTGGCGCTGTGGATCTCCTGCAGCGGCAGGACCTGGGGCTCGCCCCGCCGGGCGGCCGAGATCGCGCGAGCCGCCGCGATTCCGCCTGCGATCGTGGTGATGCATGGGATCCCTCGGGCGATCGCGGCCGTACGGATCTCGTAGCCGTCGGTGCGGGCGCCGGTTCCGACCGGCGTATTGATCACGAGGTCGACGTCGCCCCGCTCGATCCAATCAACGACGTGGGGCGAGCCGTCGGCAATCTTGTTGATCGCCTCGGCCGGAATGCCCATCTTCCGGATCGCCTGCGCGGTCCCGCGCGTCGCGATGATCTGGAAACCGAGTTCGTGCATGACCGTGGCCAGTCCCGTCGCAGCCGGCTTGTCGCCGTCGGCGACCGTGATGAACACCGTGCCGCTGTTCGGGAGCCCCGCACCCGCGGCGGCCTGTGCCTTGGCGAAGGCGGTCGGGAAGTCGCGGGCGATGCCCATCACCTCTCCGGTGGAGCGCATCTCGGGTCCAAGCACGGCGTCGGACCCGGTAAAGCGACTGAAGGGAAGCACGGCCTCCTTGACGCACACATGACCGTTGGTGGTGTCCTCCGGAAGCTCGAGCTCTGCAAGCCGTGCTCCGAGCATGATCCGACACGCCAGCTTCGCCAACGGCACGCCGATCGCCTTGGACACGAACGGAACCGTCCGGGAGGCGCGGGGGTTGGCCTCGAGCACGTGCAGTCCCTCCTGACCGTGGATCGCGAACTGGACGTTCAGCAGCCCGACCACGCCGAGTGCGCGCGCGATGCCCTCGGTCTGCTCGCGGATCTGGGCGACGATCTCCTCACCGAGGGTGTGCGGCGGCAAGACACAAGCGGAATCGCCAGAGTGGATTCCCGCCTCCTCGACGTGCTGCATGATCCCCGCGATCCAGACGTCGCCGCCGTCACACAGCGCGTCGACGTCGACCTCGATCGAGTCCTCGAGGAAGCGATCCAGGTAGATCGTGGCGTCCTGGGCGCTCGGGCCGACCCTGGTCAGGTAGTCCCGCAGCCCTTCGACGCCGTAGACGATCTCCATGGCCCGCCCGCCGAGCACGTAGCTCGGCCTCACGAGCAACGGAAATCCGACTCTTGCCGCGCACTCGAGCGCTGCCTCGGGAGATGATGCGGTCGCGTACGGCGGGGCCTTGTAGCCGAGGCGGTCGAGCAGCGCCCCGAACCGGGAGCGATCCTCGGCGAGGTCGATCGCCTCGATGCCGGTCCCGAGGATCGGGATGCCGGCCTGGTGGAGCCCGGCCGCGAGCTTCAACGGCGTCTGGCCACCGAACTGGACGACCACCCCTTCCGGACTCTCGACTTCGCAGACTGCCAGTACGTCCTCGAGCGTCAGCGGTTCGAAGTACAGGCGGTCGGAGATGTCGTAGTCGGTCGAGACCGTCTCTGGGTTGCAGTTGATCATGACCGCGTCACGGCCCGATTCCCGGACCGTCTGCACCGCATGGACGCAGCAGTAGTCGAACTCGATGCCCTGGCCGATCCGGTTGGGACCCGAGCCGAGGATCACGACGCTCCTGCGCTCCCCGCGCTCGACTTCGTGACCGGCGCCGCGGGGGCCGGGCCGCTCCCAGCTCGAGTAGTAGTACGGGGTCCTGGCGGCGAACTCCGCAGCGCAGGTATCGACGGATTTGAACGTTCGCCGGCCGGCGAACGGCGCCTCAGGCGCTGAGACCAGCTCGCCGAGCTCGAGTAGGAACCACGGGTCGATGCTCGTCCTGCGGTGCAGCTCTGGCACCCCGACGCCGCGCCGGAGGGCCTCGAGCAGAAAGTCAAAGCGTTCGGCGCCGGGCTGCTCGAGCATCGTGAGCAGCTCGTCCTGGTTGGCTGGGTACTGCGGCTTGGTGTCGAGCTCGCGGGAGCGCAGCGCTTTGGCAAAGGCCTGTTTGAACGTCCGCCCAATCGCCATCGCCTCCCCCACCGACTTCATGTGGGTGGTCAGGTCGGCCTCGGCGCCCGGGAACTTCTCGAAGGCGAACCGCGGCCACTTCACCACGCAGTAGTCGATCGCCGGTTCGAAGCTCGCCGGTGTCGCTCTCGTGATGTCGTTCGGGATCTCCTCGAGCAAATATCCGACAGCCAGGCGCGCTGCGATCTTGGCGATCGGGAAGCCGGTGGCCTTGCTCGCGAGGGCGCTGGATCGGGACACGCGCGGATTCATCTCGATCACGACCACCTCGCCGGTGGCGGGATTCACCGCGAACTGAACGTTCGAGCCTCCTGTCTCCACGCCGACTGCGCGGATCGCGGCGATCGCCTGGTCGCGAAGCACCTGGTACTGCCTGTCGGTCAGCGTCTGCTGAGGTGCGACGCACACGCTGTCGCCGGTGTGGACGCCCATCGGATCGACGTTCTCGATCGAGCAGATGATCACCACGTTGTCGGCGCGGTCGCGCATCACCTCGAGCTCGAACTCGCCCCATCCGAGCACCGACTCCTCGATCAGCACCTGCCCGATCGGCGAGGCCGCCAGCCCGCGGCTGACCACCCTCTCGAGCTCGCGCTGGTCACCGACCACGCCGCCGCCGGTGCCGCCAAGCGTGAACGCGGGCCGGACGATGAACGGAAGCCCCACCACAGCTGCCGCGGCGCGCGCCTCCTCGATCGTCCGCGCGATCGCGCTCCTCGGAACCCTCAGGCCAGCTTGGGTCATCGTCTCGCGGAAGCGCTCGCGGTCCTCGGCGCGGTCGATCGCTTCGTAGTCGGCACCGATCAGCTCGACTTCATAGCGCGCGAGCGTGCCGTCCTCGTGGAGCGCCTTGGCCAAGTTCAGAGCCGTCTGCCCCCCGAGTGTCGCCAGCAGCGCGTCCGGTCGCTCACGCTCGATCACCTGGGTCACGGGCCGCGGCAGCAGGGGCTCGATATACGTCGTGCTGGCGACCTCGGGGTCGGTCATGATCGTCGCCGGGTTGGAGTTCACGAGCACGACCTCGTAGCCCTCCTCGATCAGCACGCGGCAAGCCTGGGTTCCGGAGTAGTCGAACTCGGCGGCCTGCCCGATCACGATCGGGCCGGAGCCGATCAGCAGAATCTTGTGGATGTCGGTCCGACGGGGCATCGCGTCAGGCTGCCTGCCCCATCTCGGCTACGAACCGGTCGAAGAGGTGCAGCGCGTCGTGCGGGCCCGGCCCGGCCTCGGGGTGGTACTGGACCGTCGCGCCGGGCACGTCCTTGAGCACCAGCCCCTCGACCGTGCGGTCATAGAGATTGATGTGGCTGAGCTCAGCGGCACCGAAATCGGTCTCCCAGCGCACCGGTTCGTCGTCCTCGATTGTCTTCGCGCCATCTGGGCCGAGCACCGCGAATCCATGGTTCTGGCTAGTGATCTCGACTCTGCCGGTCCTCAGGTCCTTGACCGGATGGTTGGCGCCATGGTGGCCAAAGGGCAGCTTGTAGGTCTCGAGCCCGAGTGCGCGACACAGCAGCTGGTGGCCGAGGCAGATGCCGTACACGGGCAGCTTGCCGACCAGCCCGCGGACGGTGGTGGCGATGTAGTCAAGCGCCGCCGGATCCCCAGGGCCGTTCGCCAGAAACACCGCGTCCGGATCAGCGCCGAGCAATTGCTCGGCGCTGGTGGTGCAAGGGTGCAGCTCGACGGTGGCGCCGCGCTCAAGCAGGTTGCGCACGATCGAGAGCTTGACGCCCGTGTCGATCATCGCGATCCGCGGGCCGCTGCCGTCGCCGAGGATCGTGAGGCCGCTTGGGGTGACCTCCCGGGCCAGGTCGCGCCCGAGCATCTCGGGCTCGGCGTCGATCTGCGCCAGCGCGTCCGCCTCGGACAGATGAGCCGGGAACAGCCCCCCACGCATCGCGCCTTGATCGCGAATCTGGCGGACCAGGGACCGCGTGTCAACGTCGGTGATCGCGGGGATGCCCCAGTGCTCGAGCCAGCGCAACCAACCGTGCTCGGCACTCGGTGCGTCGTCGCGATCGACAGCGGCCCGCATGATCGCGGCCCTGGCGTGGACCCGGTCAGACTCCATCGCCTCGGCCGAGACCCCGTAGTTGCCGATCATCGGGAAGGTGAAGACGATCAGCTGCCCGGCGTAGCTCGGATCAGTCATCGCTTCCTGGTAGCCGGACATGGAGGTCGTGAACACGATCTCCCCCACAGCTGCATGACCCTGAG
>Ga0187814_10000230_pt1 | contig 16711 bp, 13 predicted proteins | sample NC_S_4_FD_132450 | JGI IMG/M metagenome (GOLD analysis project Ga0187814, IMG submission 132450) | Wetland sediment microbial communities from Neuse River Estuary, North Carolina, USA - ASW-S_4 | ecosystem: Environmental > Aquatic > Freshwater > Wetlands > Sediment | place: USA: North Carolina... | reverse complement strand
TTAACAGCGCAGTCGACTTCGACGCCGAAGACTCGCTCCCAGGGCGCAATGTCTACGCCGACGCAGCCGACGCGCTCGCGCTCCGCCGCGCAGATCGCTCCGCCGCTGGGTCTTCGTGCCGGCGATCAGGTGCCGATGAGCATGCTCAGACCGCAGAACAAGTAGCTGAGAGCTGGTAGACGCAACCGCTGGCAGCTTGAACGCGAAAGCCCCGTCAGCGCGTTCGCTCAGAGCCGCCTGCGATCCCACACGCGCTAGGGGCCGCTGGTCTCGCTCCTCGCCAAACTCGCGAATCTCGGAGGCCGACGAGCCGAACCGGAATTGGCGGGGCATGACGGCGTCCGGGGTCTTGAGTTTGCTCGTCCGGTTTCGCACGGCAAGCACCAAGACGTAGGCGCCGGCTCCGAGCTGCAGAATCCAGTCCGCGGCCACCTTGCAAGCGACAGTGCCATCCTCCCGTGGACCTCGCGGGGGAGGTGGAAGCAGTCGGCGCCGAGGTCAGAGAGTTCGAGGTCGGTGACCAGGTTTTCGGTTTTCGGCGTCAACGCGGGCAAGTTCGGGGCGCACGCAGCGTTCATATGCATGCGGGAAAACGCTCCGCTGGCACGGATGCCGGACGGCGTGAGCTACGAGCAGGCGGCGACGGTTTGCGATGGAGCAATCCTCGGGCTGAACTCGCTCAGACCGGCAAATCTTCAACGCGGCGGGCGGATCCTCATCTACGGCACGTCGGGGTCGATCGGCACCGCGGGCGTGCAGCTGGCGAAATACTTGGGCGCCAACGTCACGGCGGTATGCAATCCGAAAAACGTCGAGCTCATTAGCTCGCTCGGCGCAGACAAGACGATCGACTACACGCGGGAGGACTTCACCGGCAACGGCCAGTCCTACGACGTCGTCTTCGACGCCGTCGGCAAGCACTGGTTCAGTCGCTGCGAGGGCTCGCTGAAACCTGGCGGTGCCTGCGTCGCGACCCACGGGTGGTGGAACATCGTGCTGTCCGTGTTGACTCGGAGCGTTGCAAGCAAACGAGTTGTGTTCCCGATTCCTCCTCGATAGCGCAAGGAGGACGTGGTCTTCCTCCGGGGGCTGATCGAGGCCAGGGCACTACCGGGCGATTATCGATCGCTGCTACCCGCTCGAGGGCGTCATCGAGGCGACACGGTACGTAGAGACCGAGCAGAAGACCCGAAACGTGGACCTCTCTGTCACCAATAGCGGCTCCACCTGAGCCGCGCGCATGGCCGTTATCGGGCAAGGCAGGACAAGTCGTGGACGGCGGTTACAGGAGGTTGGGGAGCGCCCACCTCCTGCTCGCACCGTTGCAGGCGCATCGTCCCGTCGCGAAGGAGGCGTCCCACAAGTCGGCGGGCTGATCAAGAAAGCACAAGGGCCGAGACCGCCGAGGCGCCCGAGCCTGGCGGCTACCGCATCCACGCGGAAGCGCATGTGGTGCGGTGTTCTTTCTCCAGGCCAGGGACCGGGCAGCCGCGATGATCGCTGGCACTAGTCCAGGGCTTTCCGTTTCGAGCAAGCACTCGATTCTGGCTGTTCTCTAGGCTGGCGAGTGTGCATAGCCAGGGTGCTGATATCTGTGCTCGCCTTGCGCATCGATCTCGGGGGCGGGCCGCGACCCTCCCCGATCGCGCGTGCGGATGCAGGCTCATGCGGGAGTCGCTCGAGCTGCTCTGCGGCCGTGGAGGTGATGTATGACGGGGACTCCGCCCACTGCTGCGGTACCGAGCGCTGACATGGTAGCCGCGATGGTGCGGGAGATTCGCCGGTTCGTGCGTGGCGAAGTCGTCCCGCTCGAGGCGCAGATCGATGAGACCGACGAGATTCCCGAGCGGATCCGTAATCAGGCGGCTGAGCTTGGTCTGTACGGGTTCGCGCTGCCGGCGGAATACGGCGGGATCGGCCTGACTGTGGAGCAGCAGGTCCAGGTGGTGTTCGAGCTCGGTTGGACGACCCCGGCGTTCCGGTCAATGTTCGGTACCAACAACGGGATCGCGGGTCATGTGCTGGTGCTGGGCGGGACCCCGGAGCAGCAAAGCGCGCTGCTTCCACGTCTCGCCTCGGGCGAGGTGACGGCGGCGTTCGCGCTCACCGAGCCGGAGGCTGGCTCGAGTGCCGCTGATCTCATGACCACCGCGCGCCGCGATGCAGACGAGTGGGTGCTGGACGGCACCAAGCGCTACATCACCAACGCGCCAGTAGCGGACATGTTCATGGTGTTCGCGCGCAGCTCCCCCGAGAGCCGCTCGGCTGACGGGATCTCCGCGTTCGCGGTCCCCGCGGATACGTCGGGGCTGACGGTCGGCCCGCGCGACCACAAGATGGGACAAGCTGGCGCCTGGACCGCGGACGTGATCCTCGATGGCGTCCGCGTGGGAACGGACGCGCTGATCGGCGGCGTCGAAGGGAAGGGATATCGCACGGCGCTCGCCTGCCTAGCTCACGGGCGGCTGCACGTCGCCGCGCTGTGTATCGGCCTTGCCGCGCGGCTGGTCGAGGAGTCGTTGGGGCGGGCGATCACGCGCCGCCAGGGAGGCCGCCCGATCGCCGAGCACCAGCTCGTTGCGGCGATGCTAGCCGACTCGCAGACCGATCTGATGGCCGGACGCGCGCTCGTGCTGGATACGGCGCGTGCCTATGACGCCCGGACCGACACGAGGGTCGGCCCTGCGTGCGCGAAGCTGTTCGCCAGCGAGATGGTCGGCCGCGTCGCCGACCGCGCGGTGCAGATCCACGGCGGCGCGGGCTACATGCGCGGTGTTCCGGTCGAGCGCTTTTACCGCGACGCACGCCTGTTTCGCATCTACGAAGGCACCAGCCAGATCCAGCAGCTCGTGATTGCGGCGGAATTGGTCAGAAACCGACGTCGCGCCCTCGTTCGCGCGAAATCCAACGCTTAGTTCTACGCGATGTTACGGCTCGCTCGGGCCGGACTGCCGCAGCCGCTCGAACCCCTATCGGGATTGCACAGATCCACGCTGCCTGTGCCACCGTCACGCGCGGTCAGAGCACTGACAACGGGGTGCTGCTCTGCGCGAGAACCAGCCGTCTCGGATCGGGCACGCGCTCCGCCGTCCCGTGCCGGGAACCATGGATCCGTGCCGGCGCCGGCCGGCAATCGAATCCATCGCAAAGCAGACGTCCGGCCGGCGGCGGGCCGATCCTCGCGCTCGGGTCCAGGCGGCAGATTGGCAGTCGCGAGGCTCGCGCATTTGGGCCCGCGCGGATTCAGCGAGAACCGCAACAACACGCCGGATCGCCCGGCGAACCGGAGGTGATGCCGGTCCGGTCCAGCGCCCGAGGGACTTGCTGCTCCCAAGGAGAGCGGAAGCCTTCTGATGCCGATCGAGTCCTCCGGACATCGGTGGTTCCGAAGGACAGCAGCTGCGACACTGAGACCGCTGTCGACAGCCAGATCGCCATCTCAAAGCGGCTGCGATCTGTGCGCGCGGGACCGCTGACGACCGCTTTTCGCATTCCCCGAGCCGTGGCGACGCCGCACGCCGGAACCACGACGGGAGCAGCGGCGCGCTCCCGATCGCCCATGGCCACGCCGGCTTCATCGCCGGCTGATCCGGAGCTGTAGTCGGGCGATGATCGGCAAGAACCTGGCCTGTGGCGCCGACCGGATGTGCCGTCGCTTTATGGTCAAGGCGCGTGGTGTCAATAATTGTCATCCGGAGAGCGAGAACTCATGTCCAACGGAGCTCAGGCATTGATCCGGACGCTTGTCGACGCAGGCGTGACGACGTGCTTCACGAATCCGGGAACGTCGGAGATGCACTTTGTCGCGGCGCTCGATTCGGTGCCTGATATGCGCGCGGTATTGGCGCTCTTTGAGGGTGTCGCGACCGGCGCTGCCGATGGCTACGCGCGGATGGCTGACGCGCCCGGGGCGACGCTGCTGCACCTGGGACCGGGGCTGGGGAACGGGCTCGCGAACCTCCACAACGCGCGCCGGGCAAAGGTCCCGATCGTCAACATCGTGGGCGATCACGCGACGTACCACGCGCAGTACGACGCCCCGCTGCAGTCGGACATCGAAACCGTTGCGCGCAACGTCTCGACTTGGGTGCGCACCTCGAAGAGCACGGCAGAGCTGACCCGCGACGCCGTGGATGCGATCGTCGCCGCGAAGGGGCCGCCAGGGCAGGTGGCCACGCTCATCCTGCCTGCTGATGTGTCCTGGGGAGAAGGCGCCGAGTCCGCTGCTCCACCCGCGCTTGCCGCTCCACCCGCGGCTTCGCACGAGGTCCTCGAGGCGGTCGCGAGGATACTTCGCGACGGTGGGAGGACGGCGATCCTGCTCGGTGGTAAGGCGCTGCGGGAGCGTGGGCTCATCGCAGCGGGGCGGATCGCCGCCGCCACGGGCACGAAGCTGTTCGTCGAGGTGTTCCCGACTCGCCTCGAACGTGGAGCGGGCCTACCCGTCATGGAGCGGCTCGCTTACGCCCCCGAGTTCGCGTCAATTCAGCTGGACGGGCTACGGCATCTGATCCTGGTGGACGCTAAACGTCCTGCGTCGTTCTTCGCCTACCCGGGCAAGAGGAGCAATTTGGTACCCGATGGCTGCGAGGTGCACGAGCTTGCTGCCCCTACGGTCGACGTGCTTGGCAGCCTGGAGGCTTTGGTGGAAGCTCTGGGCGCCGCAGACGCGAGGCCCCATCTGCAACAGCCATCGAGGCCGACCCGACCGGCCGGCCCGCTCACCGCGGAGAAGGTCTGCGCGGCACTCGGTGCGATCTTGCCCGAGGGCGCGATCGTCTCGGACGAAGCGGTGACATCAGGAATGACCCTGCCGGCCAATACCGGTGGAGTTCCTCGACATGATTGGCTGACTCTGACCGGCGGTGCGATCGGGCAAGGACTGCCTGTCGCGGTGGGCGCGGCCGTCGCCTGTCCAGATCGCCCGGTGTTCGCGCTAGAGGCCGATGGTTCCGCGTTGTACACGATCCAGTCGCTTTGGACGATGGCGCGCGAGGAGCTTGACATCACCGTCGTCATCTTCAACAACCGCTCGTACGGGATCTTGAACGTCGAGCTGGCGCGTGTCGGCGCGCACGGGGCCGGTCGCAAAGCCAAATCCCAGCTCGACCTCAGCGAGCCTGCGCTCGATTTCGTCCAGATCGGCACCGGCTTCGGCGTCTCTTCTCGCCGCGTCGAGACCGCCGAGCAGCTCACCGACGCGCTCGCACGCGCCATCCCCGAACCGGGCCCACACCTGATCGAAGCGGTCATCCCAAATGTCTTCACCGCCCGACAGTTGCGGGCCATGCCCTACGCGCTGCGGGCGCTCGAAGCCCTTCCCCGGCCAATCGCTGCAGTCGTCGGCCGCCGCCTCAACCGCTGACCGCCGCTCCTCCTTCGCCCCGGACAGCGCTCACGATCGGCTTGCCCAGTACCGAGCGTGTCGGCGTTCGCCTCAGCTGAAGTTCCAGGTGAGGGCTGTTCAGGCCGCGGCGGCTACGCTGACGCTCATGGGCCGGGTCTTCATGCCCGGCGCAGTGCCAGCGTTCGTACTTGCTCTACTGACGTGCTGCTCGCTTCCGCCGCGCTGCGAGCGCCGAGTCCAGGTCCGCTGCGGTACCGCGCCGGGTGCGCCGCGCGGCGTGGGAAGCGGACGGAACGCAGCGGCTGTGCATAGCCGCGAACGCCGTATCGAGTTCGAGCTGGAGCGGCGACGGCTCAAGTGGCTCGCTGGTCGCCCGCGCGTGGCCCAGTGCGCGACTACCTCATGAGTGCGGGAGGCCCTGTAGGTGACTCGCCTGTCAAGCGGCTGGAGCGAAAGGCCGCCGGAACCGTCTCCGGTCACGAGGGCGTGGAAGGGTCGGCCCAGGCGGTCGACCTCCACGATGTCCCGAATCTGAATGCCATCGAGCCGCATCGGCCGAAGGTTACGCGTGGCCGCCGGTCGCCTCTGGGGACGGGCCGGCGCCGCTCTATCGGACTCCTGCCGAGGGAGGTAGGGCAGGCGGTAGCCACGCGCGGCCTTGAGCACTTCGCCGCTCTTGGCAAGACTTGACAACGTCGATGAAACGGTCGCGGTCGGCAGACCGGTAGCGGAGGCAACCTCGCCGGCGGTCATCGCCTTGCCATCAGTGAGAGCTGCAAGCCGCGCGCCTTGGTCGCGCCGGGCGGCGCCTGGCGCGGCGGGCTGGTCGGCGCCGTGGATTCGAAGCGGTCGCCGTCCCCGGCGACGTGGCCGGCGGAGGCGGCGTGGACCCGCCTCGGGGGTCGAGTGCGGCGCGCGCACGGCCAAGTCTCTCGATCTCAGCGAGCAGCTGGTCGAGGCGCTCCTGAATCTGCTTTCGAAGATTGTCGATCAAGTCGGGCCGGATCCAATGGTTGGTCGTCGGCGAGCGATCCCACAGACGCCGTGAACCTCCAAGACGGCCGCGCTAACGACGGTCCGTAGCGGGCATGCGGCGGACCGGGACTCGGCGCTCCCAGCGGGGCGGGGCCAGTCACCGGGTGTTCTGCACGGCGACGTGTCCTTTCGTGGCAAAGCGAGCGCTCTGCGACCGGCGGCGTGGACGAGTTTGCCTGGGCGGAACGATGCGTCTCCGCGTGACCCGGAGCGCCGCGGTGACCGTAGTTTGCCCACCGCGAGCTCCGCGTTTGGACCGGTTGTGGACTTCAGCGAGCCAGTCGTAGACTCACGTTTCCATAACCGCCTTGCGCGGAACAGGGTCGAAGAAGAGGGTGGAGGTGGTTGCGTTGCCTGAGAGCGTGGAGGTGCACATGCGTGACAGTGACGCGTTCGCCTGGTACATGGAGAAGGACCCGCTGTTGCGGTCGACGGTTGTGTGCGTCCTGCTCTTGGATGGCAGCCCGGATTGGGATCGGTTGCCGGAGCGGCTCGAGCGCAGCACGCGGCTGTCGCCGGGGTTTCGGCACCGGGTCGTGTCGCCTCCACTGCGGCTGGCCACGCCCCGCTGGGTCGTGGATCCCGATTTCGATTTGTCGTGGCACGTGCGCCGGTTCGAGGTGGCGCCCCCCAAGACGCTTGCGACGGTGTTGGAGTTCGCTCGCAAGACCGGGATGGCGGGCCTCGATCGCGATCGGCCGCTGTGGGAGTTCACGTTCATCGAGGGGCTCGAGGGCGGTCAGACGGCACTAGTGATGAAGCTTCACCACTCGCTGACCGATGGCGTGGGTGGCATGGACATTGCGCGACTGCTGTTCGACGTCGAAGCCGACCCCGGCGACCTCGGACCGATGCCCCAGGCACCGGTCGGAGAGCACCTCGGCACTGTCGATCTGGCCCGGGATGCGCTCGGGTACGACTGGTCGCAACTGTTCGACTTCTCCAAGCGTCACCTCGCCTCCGCGGTCAGCGACGTGACGCACGCGCTGCGGCACCCTCGCCACACCGTCACCGAGACTGCCGCGACCGGCCAGTCGATCGCGCGCATGGTTGAGCCCGTGTCCGACACGCTGTCGCCGGTCATGACCGAGCGCCATCTGGCCTGGCACTACGATGTCCTCGAGTTCCCCCTGGATGAGATCCTGCGCGCCGCGCACGCCGCCGGCGCTAAGCACAACGATGCCTTCCTCTCCGGCGTCACGGCAGGACTGCGCCTTTACCACGAACGGCACGACACGCACGTCGACGAACTGCGTGTCACGATGCCGGTCAGCATCCGCAAGGCGGACGACCCGATCGGCGGCAACCGCATCACGCTCGTGAGGTTCAAGGTTCCCGTGGGCATCGCCGACCCGAGCAAGCGGATGGCGGAGATTCACCGTCGCTGCGAATCCGTGAAGAGCGACCGGGCACTGCCCTTCACGAACGCGATCGCCGGCACGTTGAACCTGTTGCCGCGCGCCGCCGTCGGCGGGATGCTCAAGCACATCGACTTCCTCGCCAGCAACGTCCCCGGAATCCGAGCGCCGCTCTACCTCACCGGCGCGAAAGTCGACAGCTTCTACGGCTTCGGTCCCACGACCGGCACCGCCTTGAATATCACGCTGATGTCTTACTCCGGCACTTGCTACCTGGGCATCAACGTCGACACCGGTGCCGTGCACGACCCCGACGTGATGATGGACTGCCTGCAGAATGGCTTCGACGAGGTTCTCGCCGTCGGCGGCGGGACCGGACATGCGGTGTCGCCGACCAGCGCCTCGTAAGCGCGCCGGGCCCCGCAGCCGCGCACGATCGCAGCGAACAGTTGTAACCGCCGATCAGGTGCTCTTCGGCAGCGCCGACCGGGCAGTCGGAGTACGCGTGCCCTAAACAGAACTCAGCGTGAAATCCACCCACCCCGAAACCGGACAGCCGAGTCGGCCCAGACAGCGCCGAGTGCGACCGGGCTGATGCCACTCGACATGAATCCCGGCAGAACCCGTAGGGGACCGCCATCACCGCCCGGAGCCCCGCCGTCAGAACACGTCGAGGTGCAATGTGAGGCACGGAAGCTTCGGACCTGCACGTGGACGAAACGGCAACGCAAATGGAAGTTTGGTGGCGCTCCCCGTGACCCTCGAGTTCGTGCTCTGAGCCCCGACCGCTGGGTTGGACGCGCTGGCGCGGCAGAGGCCGCACATAGCGCAACTCGGAGCGCGCGCCAGCAGGCGAAAGCGAGCGGGGGTAGCCGAAGGCTTCAGTGACGATCGAGGTGCGGACGCGATCAGGCCTCGTACGCGACTGCGCGGTCCGTAACGCAGGTTGCAGCGCTCATCTGGTAGCTGGATCGGCGTTGTCTCGATCGATGATGATAGGGCGATGAGGCCGGTGACTTCTCAGAGCTTTACCCTCGCTTGTTCCACATGACGTCCGCTCGCGCTTGGCCGACGATTGAGCGCCATGGCTTATGCAGCGTGACGGCCGTTCTCGACCTGATGTACTCGACTCGGACCGGCGCGGTCTGATCGAAGCTGAGCACCGGCCTAATACCGTGCACTTCTCCGACCCGGACATCGGGGAATTTCGAGATTCGTGACCGGAAGCCGCTCAACGTCAGCAAGTTGGAGGCGCTGCCTGACCGACATGACTGTCACGGAGTGGCTTCGGTTGCTGAACCGCAAGGTGTTCTTCTGGCCGACGGAGCAGCGCGTGGAGGAGCCGCTCGCTGCCCGTGAATACCAAGCTCAAGAACATCTCGTCCTCGTGATCAGAAGCTCGTCACTCGTCGCCATACACGGGCCGGAGACCACACTCTCACCTATCGATACCGGCTCCGTCCTCTACGAACCGCGCCCGCGCGGGCGCGACACCCTTCTTTCGATCGCCGACTACCCATTCGAGGAGTGGCGACGGCGACGCGGACCTCGCACGGCGATTGCAGAGGTCGCGGTCGACTACGCGCGGTGCCCGACATCCTGCACCACATCGTCCGAGTCGAACGCCGACAGCACGGGCGGCCGGCGCAGGTTGTCGTCGGACCTCGACCTTCACGCTGGGTCTTCCCAAGGAGTCGCCAGCGGGGCGACATCGCTGTCGTCGCATTGCGGGTGTCCGCCCATGCGCGGCTCGCCCGATCAAAGCAAGCGTTCGCCGGACAGCTGTGTGGCGGGGAGTGCTCTAGTAGGTCGAGCTGCGTTTGTTTGTCCCACACGATGCGTCACCCGCGGTCATTGATCCAGCGGACACACCGCCGGCGAGAGGGCCACGGGGGAGCCGGCGCCCCTACGGCTGGCTGCTGGCGATGCGGAGGCGGGCGTTCCACTGCTTGGCGTCAAACCGAGACGGCTCGTTCTCGGCGATGAATCGTTCGAGCACCGCGATGAAGCGCCCCGGCGCTTCGAGTTGCGGCAGATGGCCGACCTTCTCGAAGACCTCGAGGTGGCTGCCAGGGATCGCCTCGTGCGCTCTCTCGGCATGGTGGACGGGGATGATCGGATCGCGCGCGCCCCAGATGATGAGGACGGGCATGCCCCCGGCGAGGTAGAGCCGGTCGCCGGCGTGGATGCGCTGCCCGCCGGTGCCGATAACCCCCCGCAACGTAGCCAGAAAGGCTCTCCGACGGCCGCTGTCGACGAGTGACGCGTACCCGCGTGCGACCTCTGAGACGTCCGTGGTGGGCCGCAGCCCGACGACCGCCAGGCCGCGCGCGACCTTGGTCCCAACGGTGCTGCCCAACGCGGCGGTCGCGCCGATGAACAGCTCCGCTCCAGGCAGCGCCGCGGCGCGCAGGATCGCACTCACCTCGGGACCGAGCCCGCCGCTGGACACGAGCACCAAGCGTTCGGTGATCTCGGGAAACTGGTAGGCGAACTGCATCGCGATACCACCGCCAAGCGAGTGCCCAACGAGCGTCGCACGCTCGTGGCCGAGCGCGACCAGCAGATCGCGCAGCTCGGCCGCGAGCGCCCCGAGCGAGTAGTCGCCGGCACCCGGCGCTGACCCGCCGTGCCCGGGCAGATCAGGGGCAACCACCGTGTGGCGCCGCGCCAGCGGCTCGATCACCTCTTGCCAGTTGTCCAAGCTGCCGGCGATCCCATGGATGAGCAGCAGCACCGGGCCACTTCCCGCCTGCACGTAGCTAAGTGGCCGGCCGTGGAGCGTAATCGTCCGAGGGTCGATCGCGGTCATTGCGCCCTGTTATCAGCACGAGCACAAGCGTCTCGGCGTCCAAGCCACTGCGAGTCGGTAGCCTGTCGACCGGGCATCACGGAATTGTCCGAGTCCCTCGCTCCGCGGTCATCCGGTCTCACCCGCGCGGAGGGCAGGGAAACTACGGATCGGCGCGGAAAGCCGTCGCCACCGACTCGCGCCACGAGAACTGAGCGCGGGGAGCGAGAGGAGCGTGATGGGGAACGTGGAAACCAGCTATGAGCTCGGCAGCGACTCGGCCGAGCTCGAGCGGCTGGATCTGCAAGGGAGGGTGCTCGCACCGGCGACGTGCAGGACTCTCCAGATGGCTGTGGGGTCTGGTTTGAAGCCGTTGATCAGGTCGGCGTAGAGGTAGTGCTCGACGAGGCTGACGACTCCGTCGGCCACGGGCGGGAGGTGCTGGCGGCGTGTAGTTTGCCGGCCTCTTGCTCTTCGGCGATGATCTCGCGGACGGCGTTCACGATCCGGGGCGGCCGCCCGCGGAGGATGTGATGAGCGCGAGCCCGTGGGCGCGTTCGTGTGCGATGAACGCGTGCAGTGGTGCGGCGGCGGCCATCATCTCGGTGAACGCGCCGCCGATCTGGACGACCCGCTCGAGGCCCTGTTTGGTCCTGTGCCGCCGTACGACTTCCGGAGCTTTTGAACTGATGAGCCGAATCCTTCGCATCCTCACTTTCTCGCAGGCCGCTCTGGCGGTGCTCGTGGCGTTGGGCTGGATGTCGTTCGGGGTGTCGAGCGCGTCGGCGGCGAGCGCGTGTGGGGCGCATCCCTGGTGCAACAGCCGGTCGGCTGCGGCCAAGCGCGCGGCGATGGTGGTCGCGGCGATGAGCACGGCGGAGAAGCTCGCGCTGGTCTCCAGCGGCAGCGCGGGCGACGCGCGGCTGGGGATTCCGCCTCTGCGGGGTGTCGACGGGCCCAACGGTGTGGGCGAGGGGAATACGGATGTCACGGCGTTTCCCGATGCGGAGACGATCGCTGCCTCGTGGGATCGGGCTGTGGCGGGGGCTTACGGTCAGGCGCTCGGCGCGGAGGCCGCGGGGAGGGGGTTTGACTGGCTGTGGGCGCCGACGATCAACATCGTGCGCGCTCCGAAGTGGGGGCGCGAGGCCGAAACGCTGGGCGAGGATCCGTTTCTGACTGGAGCGCTGGCGGCGCCGGAGATTCGCGGCATCCAGAGTCAGTACGTGATCTCGCAGGTCAAGCATTACGCGGGCAACAACCAGGAGGTCGATCGCTTCGGGCAGCCGCTGGCCAGTGACGCGGTCAGCGATCGGGTCTCTGAGCGGGCGCTGCAGGAGATCTATCTGCCCGGCTTCCGTGCCGCAGTGGAGCAGGGGCACGTCGGATCGGTGATGTGCTCCTATAACCGGATCAACACCCTGTACTCCTGTCAGGACTCGCGGACGCTGGCGACGCTGAAGAACTTCGGGCTGCAGGGGTTCGTCGGTCCCGATGCTCTTCTGGCGGTCCGCGACAGCGTTGCGGCGGCCAACGCTGGGGTCGATAACTTTCAGCTGGGCAGCCTTGCCGTGGCCACGGGCGGCAACGAGTTGTCGATCCTCACGGGCGCGTACAACAGCGGTCAGCTGTCCGCAGCGCGGCTGAATGACATGACCGACAGGATCCTGACGGCGATGTTCGCCGTCGGTCTGTTCGACCATCCTGTGCGCGGCGGCGCGCACAGCAACGTGAGCACACGCGCGCACCTGCAGCTGGCGATGAGCATCGCCGAGCAGGCGACGGTCCTGCTGAAGAACCGCGATGGAGTCCTGCCGCTCAGCCCGAGGGTCGGATCGATCGCGGTGATCGGGCAGGACGCGGGGCCGGGCACGCAGATCGAGGAGAACGGCTCACCAGCGGTCTTGCACGGACGGGTGATCACCCCGCTGGCGGGAATCAGGGATCTGGTCGGGTCGCGCTCCCGGATCACCTATGCGCCCGGGACACTCGGCGTCGTCGCGCTTCCGGATATCCCCTCGAGCGCGCTGAGACCGAGCAGCGGCGGCGGACACGGACTCAGCGCCAGCTACTACACCGGCCAGACGGCGTCAGGACAGCCCATCCCGACCCGCGTGGATCCGACGGTCGACTTCGCCAGCAAGCCAGCGCCACTGACCCCGATCCCCAACTCGCCGGGCGCCACCGCCGGCGTCTGGACGGGCACCCTCACCCCGCCGGCCACCGGGATCTATCGCTTCTCCCTTCGGGTCGCTGGCGTGGCCCAGCTCTATCTCGGCGGCCATCTGATTGCGACCGGCAACGCCGAGTTCTACCGCGCCGATCTGCCGGGCGGGTTCGTCAGCTCTCCCGGCGGGCCGACGATCACCTTCCAGGGTCTCGCACGGCTGACCCGGCATCACCGTGTGTCGATTCGCGTGCAATACGCGACCGGCTCTTCGATCGCCGGCGCGGCGCTACAGGTCGGCTGGCAGCCCCCTGACCCCACGATGCTCGCTAAGGCGGTTCAGGCGGCGCAGCATGCGCGCACGGCGATCGTGTTTGTCAACGACGTCACCAGCGAAGGGATGGACCGCACGTCGCTCGCGCTTCCCGGCGACCAGGACCGGCTAATCGCGGCCGTCGCGGCCGCCAATCCACGAACGATCGTGGTCCTGCACACCGCCGGTCCGGTGCTGATGCCCTGGCTCTCCAAGGTCGCCGGCGTCCTCGAGGCGTGGTATCCCGGCCAGCAAAGCGGCGCCGCGATCGCCTCGACCCTGTTTGGCACCTCTGACCCATCGGGGCACCTGCCCGTGACCTTCCCCAGGACTGGATCGCAGGGTCCCGCCACCAAGCCTGCGGAGTATCCAGGGATCGACAACGAGGCGGACTACGACGAAGGGATCTTCGTCGGCTACCGCTACTACGAGGAATCCCACCAAACGCCGCTGTTCCCGTTCGGCTTCGGCCTCTCCTACACCACCTTCGCCTTGCGCAATCTCAAGCTCACCCCGCTGCACGGCGGCAGCTACCGCGCCACAGTGACGCTGCGCAACTCCGGCCGCAGAGCGGGCGCCGAGGTCGTGCAGGCCTACCTCGGATTTCCGTCCTGCGCCGGCGAGCCACCCCGGCAGCTCAAAGCGTTCGCGAAGGTGTTCCTAGCACCCGGCAGCAGCCGAACGGCCCGGCTCAATCTCGACCGCTCAAGCTTTGAGTTCTTCAGCGCTAGGCGCAACGCCTGGACTGTCGCACCCGGCAGCTACCGGCTGTACGTCGGCACCTCTTCACAAGACCTGCCGCTCGCCAGTCAGATCAAGGTCAGGTGATCCGACGACTTCAGATCATCAGCTCCACGCAGCCCAGCGCGAGCGCGGCGGGGACATCACGGCAGCGCTGAGCGCCGAACACCAGCGATCACCGACGAGAAAGACAAGACCCGAGCGAGAAGGATGATCAACACCGGCGACCACCGATCGACGCCATGGGGAAGAAGTCCAAACGGACCGAAACGAGTGTGGAGTTCGGTGCTGCCCCGTAGTCTGTCGATCGCCATCATCGCGCTGTGCTCCGTGTCCGCCGGCCACGCGGCGGCTGGCAGGGCTGCGGCGCGCACGGCTGCGACGGGCACGGCTGCGGGGGGGCGCGCTGTCTTGCGTGCTCCGTGGACCGACCCGCAGACGGCCGTGCTGCGCGGCGGGAATCCGGATCCAACTCAGAGACACGGCGGCCAAAGCCGGAATCGGGCGTCGGTTCGCCCCGCACCAACTCCGGCACGCACACGCGGTCGAGATGTCACGGGAAGGGTGTACCGCTGGTCGTCATCCAGCGCCAACTCGGGCACGCCGATCTCGGAATTACCCCGTGTATCTCCGCGGGATCGACAACACGGAAATCATCCACACCGTCCATGAACGACTGGCCCCGATGATCCCCGCCACCAACGGCCTCCGGATCATCCGTGAACTGACGAACGTCTTGGCGCTGTCCCCCAGACGGCGGCGAGACGCACCAGGAGCCGAAAGCCCGGCGCTGCGCTCCCGTCGCAATGCACAAATGGGGTCGACTGCGGGCTCGACGAAAGCGAGAGCGAGCGAGTGGTAGCGCAGACGCCGACAGTTGGCTGCGGCGAGACGAGCAGCGCGAGATGGCGCCAATCGAACTAGGCCGCCCGCCCGAGAGCGCGAAGACCTCTGACGGCGTCCCGCAGGCGACCACGCATACAGCTTTCAGCGCGACCACCGCGCGACAATGCCATCAACGGTCGCGCTGAGTGATTACCGCTCGACTTTTCGACAACGAGGTTGACTCACGGAGACACCTCGGTTTCGCCGATCACTGCCGCTGCGTTAGCGACTCCGTGCCATGTGTCCTTGGCCGCAGCGACTACCCGGAACGCATGACCAGGCTTGACCCCAACCAGCGTGATTATCTGTAGTGGGTTGCGGTGAGCTTGGTTGACAGTGAAGTTCTGGCCGCCCTTCTGATACCACGTCTTCTGGTCACTTCCGAGAATCTGCAGGACCACGTTAAGCGATCTCGTGCCCACGGCGCCAGCGCAGCTCGTTCCACCGCCCCACCAAGCGTTGTAGCTGCCCTGTCCGGTGCTCACGAACTGCGGCCCAAAAGTGGACACCGAACATTGGATTCCTGGGATATGACCGGTGGACTGAGGCACCGGCAGTGACGCGCTGGCGAGTGCCGCTACGGGCAGTGCAACGACCACCGTAGCTACTAATGTGGGTCGTAGGCCTTTCATGACTGGTTCTCCTTCCGGTTCCACTGCGTCGCAAGCCCCGCTCACGTGAGAAGCTGGCAGTAAGCAAAGGGCATCCCCGCACGAGCCTTGACACCAGGCTCAACTTCGCGCCGCTGCACCAGACAGACGCACGGAGACAAGGCTAAGTCCGCTATTTCCGGCATACGAAGCACCTCGACCTAAGTTCCGTCCTCGACTCAAGCACTCCAGCCGACCCCGCACATCGGCGAAGACCCTCGCATCGCTGCGGGCGGGTACGGACCCTCGACCCTGGGCTTCCTCAAACACTGGGCACGACCGTCCGTATCCCCTTTGGCCGCAAGACGCAGTTCGAGACCTGCTCCCCCGACGGCAAGCTCCACCTCGAGGAGAGCGTTTCGGTCCCGCGCCCGCGCTACGAACGGCCGGCGGCGAACGAACAAGCGCGAGGAGGAGGAGGAGGAGGAAAGTGGACGCGATTCGTGGTATCGCGGAGGGCGCGGGTCTTTCCAGCTCGAGGCGTGCTCGCACACCACGGAAGGCAATCGTCCACGCGGACCAAGTGCAGGCCGCTGCTATCGGCCACGAACAGTCCTCGAAGCGGCTTTCCTCCTGACGCTCGCGTTCGCGGCAAAGCACACGGATACCACAAGCCGGCGGATGGCTGCGATCTCTGGTGGCGCACTGTGTTGCGCAGGCCGGTGCCCAGCTCGGCTAGGTCTGCTCAGGCGCGATTGGACTGCTGGGCAGTCACGACCGTGACGGGCAGCCCAAATTGCTCCACGCGGTGGGGCAGATCGCGGCGCAGCCAGTGTGACACCCGCGCTGGCAGCGTCGAGATGATTATCTCGTCGATGCCGATACTCGTGACGGCCTCACGCACGGCGACGAACGGGTCGCTATCGCCGATGATCCCGTTGACGTGGCCTCCGGCAGCCTCCTCGAGCAGCGGGATCGCAAGCTCCAACGTTGCCGTGGCTTCCTCGGTGTCGGGATCCCAGTAGGGCCGTGGCACGAGCAGTGTGAAAGAGCAGGAAGAACGGCTCGCCCGGGCGCGCACGGCGTTTAGCAACAGCGGGGTCGCCGCCGTGCGGTGCGCCACGATGAGCACTTGTGCGGAAGCGGAGGAAGCCATCTCGAACGGGCGCCGATTATCGCAAGCAGCAGATCGCCTTCAAGGCGTTGGATAACGGGTTCGCCGGTTCGCCGCCTGCGAGGACCCGGTAGCACTGGCCGAGATCTGCACCCTGACCGCTTCGGAGGTGTGGGCGCGCTTCGACCGCTGCCAGGCCAGGCTGCCGTCACCGTTCACCGTGGAGGTCCGCCAGCGAGGGTACGGCTATGAGCTCGCGTTCCGACGCGCTGAGGGTGGTGCTTGGAGGCTGGTGCTCGGAGCGATCGGGTGGTTACCGATGCTGTGCGCCTCTTGGGGCAGACCGTCGAGCGCTCGCGAGTGCGGTGTG
>Ga0187814_10000229_pt1 | contig 16735 bp, 17 predicted proteins | sample NC_S_4_FD_132450 | JGI IMG/M metagenome (GOLD analysis project Ga0187814, IMG submission 132450) | Wetland sediment microbial communities from Neuse River Estuary, North Carolina, USA - ASW-S_4 | ecosystem: Environmental > Aquatic > Freshwater > Wetlands > Sediment | place: USA: North Carolina... | reverse complement strand
GCTCGGCCACCACGCCGTCGATGATGTGGTCGAACAGGTCATCGATCCCGGCCGCCCGCAGCACGTCCCGGGTGTTGGTGCTCGAAGACACGACCGCCCGGCGCAGACCGGCGTCGATCACGGCCTGCACGAAGCGGACGGACCCCTCGTACGGCTGGACCCCGTCCTCCCGGATCATCCGCAGCACGATCTTGTTCTTGCGGTTGCCGAGGCCATGGATCGTCTGCGCATCGGGAGGGTCGTCGGGTGTCCCCTCGGGAAGCTCGATCTCCCGTGACTGCAGGAATGAGCGCACGCCGTCGTATCGCGGCTTGCCGTCCACGTAGTCGTCGTAGTCCCGGACGGGATCGAACGGCACAAACTCCGTTCCGTGGGCCTTGGCCCACGCCTGCAGGAACCGGTCGAACATCTCCTTCCAGGCGACGGCGTGCACCTTGGCCGTCTGGGTGAGCACGCCGTCTAGGTCGAACAGGCATGCCTTGACGCCATCGGGTAGCCCCAGCATCGGCGCAGAGGATACGGTGCGTCTGGCAAACGGCGTCCGACAGCTCCGGGAGAGAACACGACATGGCAACAGCTACACCGATGCAACTCGGAATGGTGGGCCTCGGCCGGATGGGAGCGGGCATCGTGCGGCGCCTGATGCGCGACGGTCACAGATGCTCGGGCTACGACGTCAGCGCGGACGCCGTCAGGGCGCTCGAGTCCGACGGGATGACCGGAGCGACTTCGCTTCAGGAATTCGCCGCGAGCCTGGAGAAGCCGCGCACCGCTTGGGTGATGGTCCCCGCGGGAGACATCACCGACCGTACGATCGACGACGTGGCCGAGGTGTTCGAGCCGGGAGACGTGATCATCGACGGCGGCAACACGCACTATCACGACGACATCCGCCACGCCGCGGAGCTGAAGGAGAAGGGCATTCACCACGTCGACTGCGGCACGAGCGGCGGCGTGTGGGGACTCGAGCGCGGGTTCTGCCTGATGATCGGCGGAGAGGACGACGTGGTGCAGCGACTCTCCCCGCTGTTTGCGTCCATCGCCCCCGGCGTCGAGGGCGCCCCGCGCACGCCCGGGCGCGAGGGTGAGCCCAGTCAGGCGGAGCAGGGCTTCCTGCACTGCGGCCCCAACGGCGCCGGGCACTTCGTGAAGATGGTTCACAACGGGATCGAGTACGGGATCATGGCCGCGTACGCCGAGGGTCTGAACATCCTCCGCGGCGCCAACGCGGGCGAGACCCAGCAGGAGGGGGATGCCGAGACCTCGCCGCTCGAGCATCCGGAGTACTACCGGTACGAGATAGACACCACCGATGTGGCTGAGGTTTGGCGGCGGGGCAGTGTCGTGGGCTCGTGGCTGCTGGACCTCACCGCGCTGGCGCTGCTGCGCTCCCCGGGCCTCGAGGGGTTCTCCGGGCGGGTGTCCGATTCAGGCGAGGGCCGCTGGACGTCGATCGCGGCGATCGACGAGGGCGTGCCGGCTCCCGTGCTGACCGCAGCGCTGTACTCGCGCTTCAGCTCGCGCGGCCTCGATGATTTCGCCAATCGAGTGCTGTCGGCGATGCGCAAGGAGTTCGGCGGCCACGACGAGAAGGCAGCGAGCTGACAGCGCTCGAGCTCATCGAGCGCGAGAAGAAGCTCGCGGCTGAGGCGGCGGCGCAGGTCGTCGAAGATGGCATGACTGTCGGCCTGGGGTCTGGCACCACGGTCGCCTACCTGCTCCCGGCGCTGGCGGCCCGTGGACTGCAGCTGCGCTGCGTGGCGACATCGCCCGGCACCAGCGAGGCGGCGGTGGCGCTGGGGCTCGAGGTCGTGCCGTTCACGGGGCTCTCGGCGCCTGCACGACTGGATCTCGCGATCGACGGAGCCGACCAGGTCGACCCGTCGGGATCGCTCATCAAGGGAGGCGGCGGTGCGCAGACCCGGGAGAAGATCGTGGCGGCCGCCGCCGATCGCTTCGTGGTGATCGTCTCGTCGAACAAGCTCGTTGAGCGGCTTGGTCCTCCGATCCCCCTCGAGCTGGCTCAGTTCGGCCTCGCGGCGACGGTTCTGCGCCTACAGACGGTACGCGTCCGCGACCAGCCTCCCAGCCCGGACGGCGGCGTGATCGCGGATTACACGGCCCAGTTCGAGAACGCCGAGAGGCTGGCACACGCGCTGTCGATGACTCCTGGCGTAGTCGGGCACGGGCTGTTCCCCGCCGGCATGGCAAGAGAGGTTTTGGTCGGCCGGGGCGACGTCGTCGAACGGATCGTCTACTAGTCGCGGGCCTCGATGAGGCTTCGGTAGGCGTCCGGGCGACGCGTGCGAAGGAACGGAAAGAGCTCGAGCCAGTCCCGCCGCTGGTCGAGATCGAGATCGGCCACCAGCACCGCCGGCTCGTCGCGCGGGGCCTGGACCAGAACCCGACCGTAGGGGTCGGAGATGAAGCTCGAGCCGTAGAACGTGATCGGGCCCTCGACGCCGATCCTATTCACCGCCACCATGAACGTGCCGTTCGCGACACCGCCGGCGACGATCACCTGCTGCCACAGCGGCTCGGTGTCGAAGTCTGGATGGTCGGGCTCGGATCCGATGGCGGTCGGATAGATCAGCACGTCCGCGCCCTCCAGCGAATAGGCGCGGGCCAGCTCCGGAAACCATTGGTCCCAGCACGTCGGGAGGCCGAGTCGCGCCTCGCCCCCGGCGACCTGCAGCGAGCTCACGGGAAACGGATCCCGGTCGACCGGGCCGGGCCTGAAGTAGCGGTCCTCGTAGTAACCCGCGGTCACGGGAATGTGGAGTTTGCGCGTGCGTGAGACGAGCCGCTCGTCTGGGGCGACGAGGATCGCGGTGTTGTAGCCGAGCCCGTCGGGACCATCGGCGCGCTCGTAGAGGGACGCGTGTATGTAGGCGCCGGTCTCGACCGCCATCCTCCGGGCGAACGTGACGGTCGGGCCGGTTTCAAGCTCCTCGGGCTCGACGCCGGCCGCCTTCGGTCCCTGGGCGCTGATCGCGAAGTACGGCGACAGCGTGAGCTCCTGGAGGCAGACGATCCGCGCCCCCTGACCGGCTGCGAGCGCGATCCCGTCGGCAAGCGCCGCCTGGTGCTCGTCGGGATCTCGGTGCCACCGCTGTTGGACCGCTGCTACCCGGAGCGGTGAGCGTGACGGCGGGCGTGTCCGCGCCGGAGAGGGCGGGGGCGGGAACGCCGTGATCAGCTTCGGGTCCTCAGCCATCCGTGGCCTGTGGAAACCTCGTCGGAACCTGCTGGGTGATGCAGTGCGGCCCGCCGCCCCCGTATGCCATCACGTCTCCGCGGACGGGAACGATCTCGCGTCCCGGGTAGCCGCCGGCGATCCTCGCGAGCGCCTCCTCGTCACTCTCGGCGCCGGTGACCGGCACGATCACGGCACCGTCCACGATGTAGAGGTTGAGATAGCTCACGGCCACCCTCTCGCCGGCAACTGTCGCGTATGGCAGGAAGGGCAGCTCCACCACCTCGATTCCGGCGGAGTCAAGGCGGGCGCGGTTCTCCTCGCAATGCTCGAAGTTTGCGTTCTCCTCATCGACCGTCTGCAGCAGCACTCGATCGGGCGCGAGGTAAGCCGCGATCAGGTCGACGTGGCCGTCGGTGTCCCGATCCTCGACCAGACCCTTCCCCAGCCAGACGATTCGGTCCGCCCCCAGGTGGGCTCTGAGAGCGTCCTCGATCTGCTCGCGGGAGAGGGTCGGATTGCGATTCGGGTTCAGCAGGCACTGCTCGGTTGTTACGAGCGTTCCGGCTCCGTCGACGCAGATCGACCCTCCCTCGAGCACGATCGGCGCGGACAGGACCGGGTCGCCGAGCCGCCGGGCGACGAGCGCTCCCACCACAGCGTCCTGGTCCCACGGCGCGAACTTCCCACCCCACCCGTTGAAGCGGAAGTGCACGGCACTTCGCCGCCCGTCGGAGCGGCGCACGTAGATCGGCCCGCAGTCGCGAAGCCACGAGTCGTCGAGCGCTAGCTCGACGATCTCGACACCAGCCCCGCACGCCGCGCGCGCCTGCTGCGCCTCCTCTCCGGGATTGGCGATCATCGTCACGGGCTCGAACGCCGCGATCGCGTTGGCGACCGCGGCGTAGTCGGCTCTGGCCTGCGTCATCGTCTCGCCCCACAGCTCCTTCCGGCAGGGCCACCCCATGATCGTGCGCTCGTGCGGCTCCCACTCCGCCGGCATTCGGAGCGCCGGTGTGGTCGCGGAATCGTCCCGGAGTCCGTCGGTTTGCGAGGATGCCCCGGCTCCCATGAGCCGAGATTAGCCCCTACGGCTCATATTCTTCGACCACCTCGTAGACGCCCGAGACGTGCTCGTTCTGGACGAACGCGGATATGCGGTCGACGCGACGAGTCTCCGTGGCGTCCGCTTCCTCGCGCCAGCGCCGATAGTCCTCGATCGTCATGTCGAACAGGCCGAACGAGATCACCTCGTCCTCGTCTCGGATGTTGCGGGCGTGGTAGGCGCGCTGAAACCCGGGCGGCGGCTGGTCCCCTGGTTCCCATGACGCGCGGAACTGCTCCCACGCGCCTGGCTTCAGGCGCCGCGCGGTGAACATGACGATCATCGTGAACCTCCTTGGTTGTGGTTAGACACGGCCGCTCACCGCCGCGCGCGCTCGTGCGGCCCTGACCTCGGCGGACAGGGTGTCCACGTCGTAAGCGCCGTAGTGGCGACGGCCGTTGATGAAGAAGGTGGGCGTCCCGGAGACACCGCTCAGATCCGCGGATTCGACGTCCTCGGCGATCCGGCTCGCGCCCTTGCGCTTGCGCAGGTGGTCGCGGAAGCGCTCGACGTCCAGATCGAGTTCCCCTGCGTACTGGACGAGATCTCGCGCCATGAGCGCGTCCTGGTGGGGGAGGAGCAGGTCGTACATCTCCCAGAACTTCCCCTGGTCGGCCGCCGCTTCGCTTGCCTCGGCGGCGAGCTGCGCGTACTGGTGGACGTCGCTCAGCGGAAGGTGGCGCCACACATAGCGCAGGTCCCCGAACCCGGCCAGCAGCTCGCGAATGATCGGCTCCGCGCGGCCGCAGTAGGGGCACTGGAAGTCGCCGTACTCGACGAGCGTGACCGGGGCGTCGAGCGGGCCGCGGATGTGGTCGCGCTCGGGATCGACGGGCACCGCCAGGTCGACGATCGTCTGCGGCCGACCGACGAATGCCCGCAGGCGGATCTGCTGCGGCAGCAGCGTCGTCAAGCGGAACACCAGCGCCGTGGCCAGCGAGGCGCCGAGCGCGGCGCTCAACACCCCCAGCTTGGCCTCCTGGAGCGCCTCCCCGCTGAAAGCCAGGGTCGAGATCAAAATCGACACGGTGAAGCCGATGCCGGCGATCGTCCCTCCGCCCAGCACCGAAGCCCAGCCCACTGGAGGACGGATCCGACCCCGGCTGAGCCGCGTAACCAGCCAGCTGGCGCCTGCGATCCCGACCGGCTTGCCGACCACGTAGCCGACGATGATCCCGAGGGCGATCGGCGAGGAATACGCCCGGGACAGGAAGGCGCCGCTGATCGGGATGCCCGCGTTGGCGAGGGCGAATAACGGCACGATCACGTAGCTCGACAGAGGATGGAAGATCTGCTGGAGGCGCTCGTTGGGAGAGATCGCCGTCCGGACGCCCTCGCGGACCGATTGGGCTGCCTCGGAGGTCGGCTGCTCGCGAAACAGGCGAAACAGGTCTGTTGCCCGCTCGAGATCCGCTCGCGCCGCCGGATAGGCGATCGTCGACAACCCGATCACCACCCCGACCACGACCGGGTCGACGCCAGACTTCAGCAGCGCCACCCAGGCGACGGCGCCGAGAGACAGATAGACGATCCCGTTACGCACCCGCCGTAGCCGCACCACGAGGACGAGCGCGAACACCCCCACCGCAACCAGCAGCGGCGCGATCTTGACCGACGTGGTGTAGACCGTCGCGATCACCACGAAGCTGACGAGATCGTCGGCGACCGCCACGGTCAGGATGTAGGCCCGCAGGCTCTGCGGAAACCGCCGCCCCACCAGCGCGAGCATGCCCAGTGCAAACGCTGTGTCGGTCGACATCGCTGTGCCCCAGCCGTGGGCGCTGCTGCGGCCCGCGTTGAAGGCGAGATAAATCGCGATCGGGAGCAGCATGCCGCCGATCGCGGCCGTCGCCGGCAGGATCAGCCGACGGCGATCCCGCAGCTCCCCGAGGTCGAACTCCCGCCGCGCCTCGAGTCCCACCACCAGGAAGAAGAACGTCATCAGGCCGTTGTTGACCCACAGGCGGAGGTCCTGGGAGACGCCCCGACCCCCGATCCGAATGCTGAGCACCGTGTCCCAGAAGCGCTCGTACGAGGAGGCGTCGATATTGACCCAGGCCAGCGCGACGACGCTGGCGGTCAACAGGATCGCGGCGCCACCGGTCTCCGTTCGCAGGAACGAGCGGAGTGGCGCCTCGAGGTTGCGCGCCCAGGCGGTGCGCCCGGAGAACGGTGCGGCGGCTGCGGCGGAGTCGGTCACGGGGCGATCCGTTCGCAACGCTATCTCCACGGCATTAGTTGTGGGGACAACTATCGTTGGCCGCCCGCGGGCCGTCCCGAGTACGAGGCGCTCCGATCGCCCCGCGGTGCGCTGGCGGTGGGCTCCGCCGAGCAGGTCGCGGAGAAGATCCTGTTCGAGCACGAGCTGTTCGCAAACGATCGCTACATCGGCCAGATGAGCGTCGGTGCGGTGGAGCACGGCGATGTGCTTCGCTCGATCGAGTTGTTCGGCACGCGCGTCGCACCGCTCGTGCGAGAGGAGATCGCCCGCCGTCAGGCCGGCCCGGCGACCGGCGCGAGCGCCGAGCAGGCCGCCTGAGGCGGGCTCTGACAGCGGCCGGGCCACCCCGGTGCGAGCATTCCGATGATGCCCGAGGCCGCTACGCAGATGCCCCAGGAGCTGAGCCCCAGGCACCTCCGCAAGCGGCTCCTCCAGCTCGGGGTGCTGGTCGTGCTCGTCGCCGCCGTCGTATTGCTCACCCCGGGGCTTGCGGGATTGCGCCAGCGGCTCGACCATGCCGCCGCGGGATGGCTCGGCATCGCGGCGGTTGCCGAGCTCCTCTCGACGCTCTCCTACGTCGTGATCTTCCGAGCGGTGTTCTGTCCGCGCATGTCGTGGCGGATGAGCTACCAGATCGGCATGGCCGAGCAGGCGGCCAACGCGCTGCTGCCGGCGGGAGGCGCGGGCGGCCTGGCACTCGGGGCGTGGGCCCTCAGCCGGGGCGGGATGTCGGCAACCCACATAGCGCGCCGGACCGTGGCCTTCTTCCTCCTGACAAGCCTCGCCAACGTGGGAACGCTGGTGGTGTTCGCCGCGGCGTTCGCCGTGGGCATCGGCGGGCACGATCCCCAGCCCGCGTTCACGCTCGGGTGGGGCGCCGCCGCCGCCTTGGCGATCGTGGCGACGCTCGCCCTGCCCTGGGTGGCGTCGCGCTTGGGCCTCGGCCGCAAGCCGCTGCCGGCCGACGCCGGCCGGCTGAAGAGGCTGTCTCGGCGCGCCGGCGAGGCCCTGATCGGCGGCGTGCAGGATTCAGTGGTGCTGCTGCGTCAGCGTCCGGTGGGCGTCGTGGTCGGCTCGATGGGCTACATGGCGTTCGACATCGTCGCACTGGGCGCCGCGTTCCTCGCGTTCGGATACAGCCCGGGGCTCGGCGTGCTCGTCGTCGCGTACCTAGTCGGGCAGCTGGGTGGCCTGCTGCCGCTTCCGGGAGGCATCGGAGGGATCGAAGGGGGACTGCTGGCGACCTTCGCGCTCTATCACGTGCCGCTCGCCGCCTCCGCCGCGGCGATCATCGCCTACCGCGCGCTGCAGCTGTGGATCCCGGGCATACTGGGGAGCATCGCGTTCGTCAGGCTACGCGCGATCCTGCACCGTGAGACCGAGCCGGCGGCGATCTGCAGGCCGCTGGCCGAGCCTATTGAGCTTCGGACGACTGCTCGTGGTCGGCCTCGCCCGGCTGGGCGATTCGGTCGACCGGATCGATCTCCTCACTGAAGGCGTCCGCCAGCGGATCGGCTTCGCTGTCGCCGTGCTCGGCGGCCTCGATCAGCTCCTCCTCCGCCAGCTCGAACCCCTCGGCCTCGCCCTCGCCCCCCTCGACGAGCGGCCGCTGCGCGGGATCGAGGTCCTCGTCTCCCGCGCGACCGCCGATCGCGCCGGCCTCGCGCGCGGCCGCGGCTGCCTCCTGCTCCTCCCACGGTTCGGATGGGCGCTCAATCACCGACCCGACAATACCCGAGTCTCACCCGATGCTCCTATGGCCTCCCGGGGCGGCTCTGTCATCAGATCGACCGCGAGCGTGTGCAACACCTCCGCCAGCTCCTCGTGCTCCGCGGGCGACCAGTCGGCGAGCCTCGCCGCGAGACGCTCGCGGCGCGCCTGAACCACGCGCTCGACGACCTGCCTGCCTGCCACGGTCGCCGTGTACCAGCCGTCGTCACGATCGATCAGCTGCCGGCGCTGAAGCTCGGTGAGCGCCGCCGTGATCCGGGCCGGATCCACCCCCACGCGCGCCGCGAGCCTGTCCGGTGGCCCGCGACGCCCCTCCTCCACCCGGGCCAGCGTCCACGCCTCGAGCGGGGAGAGCTCGATCCCGAGCTCCCCCAGGAGTTGCGTGTAGAAGCGCTGGCGCACGTCGCGCCTGGCGAGGACGCTCAGAGCGCGCGTGATCTCGCCGATGCGATCGTCGGTGCGGGGCACAGCGAAGTGCTCCTGCGTACCCGCGGCCTGGACTGTGTCACGGAGCCTGCGGTCGGGGAGCAGCAGCGCCAGGAAGAAGCCGATCAAGCTCACCCCCGCCGCTGTCAGGAACACCGGGTGGAGGGCGTTCACGAACGCGTGCGTGTAGACGGCGCGCGCCGCCACCGGTAGCCTCGCGAGCTGTGCCGGGCTCAGGCGGCCGTTCTGGGCCGCCGCGGCCGGTACGCGGCCTGCCAGCTCGCTCGTGAGACGGTTGGAAAAAATCGCCCCGAAGACCGCCGTTCCGAGCGACCCGCCGATCGAGCGAAACAGGGTCGCGCCGGAGGTGGCGACGCCAAGGTCGGTGTAATCGACCGCGTTCTGCACGGCCAGGATCAGCACCTGCATCACCAGCCCCAGCCCGAGGCCCAGCACCAGCAGGCGCAGCGACGAGGACAGCGTGCTTACCCCGACGCCCATCCCGGCGAGCAGCACGAACCCGACGGTGATCAGCGCGGTGCCCGCGACCGGGAAGGGCTTGTAGCGGCCGATCCGGGTGATCACCCGGCCCGAGCCGATCGAGGTGATCAGCAGGCCCACCATCATCGGCACGAGCAACAGGCCCGATCGGGTCGGGCTGGCCCCCTTTACGGTCTGGAAGAACAGCGGCATGAATGTGATCGCGCCGAACAGTGCAAAGCCCACGATCAGGCCGACCGCGCCCGCCACCGCGAATACGCGGTTGCTGAACAGGCGTGGAGGCAGGACGGCTTCCGGGGCCCGCCGCTCGACGAACGCGAAGGCCACGAGCAACGCCACTCCGAGAGCACCGACGACCACGACCTGCACCGAGCCCCAGGGCCAGGTGTTGCCGCCCAGGCTGGTCACGAGCACGATCGCGCTTAGCCCAGCGGCGATCAGTGCGGCGCCCAGGTAGTCGATCTTGGGCCTCCCGCGCACCCCGATCTTCGGCAGCACGATTCCAAGCACCACGAGCGCGATGAGCCCGATCGGGAGGTTCACGTAGAAGATCCACCGCCACGACGCGTTGTCAACCAGGAAGCCGCCGAGCAGCGGGCCTGCCACGCTGGCGAAGCCGAAGACGCCGCCGAAGATGCCCTGGTAGAGGCCGCGCTGGCGCGGCGGCACCACGTCGCCGACGACCGCCTGCGTGAGGACGATCAGGCCGCCGCCGCCTAGCCCCTGGAGAGCCCGGAACGCGATCAGCTCGGTCATTGACTGCGCGGCGCCACACAGGGCAGACCCCACAAGGAACAGCACGACCGCCGACTGGAGCACCACCTTGCGGCCGTAGAGATCGCCGAGCTTGCCGTACAGCGGCGTCACCGCCGTCTGCGCGAGGAGGTACGCGCTCACCACCCAGGAGATGTGGCTGAGCCCGCCGAACTCGGCCGCGATCGTCGGAAGGGCGGTCGCGACGATCGTCTGATCGAGCGCCGCGAGCAGCATGACCAGCACGAGCCCGCTGAAGATCAGCCTCACGTTGGCGTCGGCCGGAGCAGCGCCCGAGGACTCCCGAGTCACCACGTGCCGCAATCTAGTGCAACCGCGCGGGGTGCTGCTATCGCCCCTCGCGTCCGGTGGAGCACGGGCCTCGGAGCCGGGGCGTCCCTGCCCCCGGCTCCGAGGCGCCGTGCGATCCTGAGCGGGGGTCAGGTGACGACGATGCCGAACGCCGCCGAGTCGGCGGGAAGCGCCGTCGGTGAGGACGGAAGCTCGGTCAAACTTCCGCCATCGACGCTGAAACCGCTGATCGCCTGCGCCTTGGTGTCGACCACCCACAGGGTGCGTCCGTCGGGGCTGAGCCGCGCGTCCTGCGCTCCTCCGCCCTTACCTCCCGTGAAGCCGGTGCTTCCCAGCAGTGTCAGCGTTCCGTCATCCTTGATGTAATAGCTTGAGATCGTGCCGGATCCGGTGTTGACGGTGAAGAGGAAGTTACCGTCGTGGGATATCTCCACCCAGCAGGGTGCGGTCTGGTTGTCGGGGAACGGTGATTCCCCGATCGATGCCAGCGCGCCGTCGTATCCGACGCTGAAGGCAGACACCGTGCCATCGGTGCCACCGTTGTGTGCGTTTGACACGAATAGCTGATTCGGGTCGGTGGGACGGAACTCGCTTCCGAACGGACCGGTTCCCTGGGCTGTAAACGGGGATCCGGGAGCGGCTTTGAGCGTGCCGTCATCACGCACTCGGAAGCTGTCGATCAGCGAGGTGCCGACCCGCGTTCCCACCAGGTTGCGTCCGTCCGAGTTGAACAGCACGTCGCCCGGGTCTGACCCACTGGGTAGCTCCACGGTCGAGCCGGGAATTGGCTCCAGGCGTCCGCCTCTGTTCAGGGTAAACCCGGTGTAGTTGGAATCGGGGGACCCGGCGTTGGCGACGTACACCAGATCGTCGTCGACGGCCAAGCTCACGGGCTGGTCGCCACCAGAGCCGGTGACTCCTACGAGCCTCAGGCTTCCGTCGTGGTGGACTCGCAGCACCGAGATCGTGTTGCTGCCCGGGTCGACGGCCAGCAGGTACCTGCCGCCGTCGGCGCTCTGGAGGGCGCCCTGGGAACCGATCGGCGCGCCCGTCCCCGCTCCGCCCGTGTCGAACGGCGACCCCGCCTCTGGCGCGAGCGTGCCGTCGGCGTGGCGGTCGAACGCCGCGATCGTGTTGGTGCCGGCGGTGTTCTCGTCGACGTACACGTGCCCCACCACGCCAAAGCTGTGGGCGGCGGCGGAAGCCGCCATGAGGGCAAATGCAAGTGGAGCGAGTACGGCTATGAGTAGCCGGTGTCGCATGACTTTCTCCTTTAACTCGTTGTGATCGCCCTCGGCGGCGATCCGGAGTTCAGGGCTGTGACTCACTCCTCCGAATCGCAGAGTCACCATCATTGGAGCAGACCCATCCACTCACTTCAATGGCCCGCCCACACATGAAAGTGGACGGTAAGCTGCGCGAAAGGGAACGGTAAGGATTCAGGCCGCGGCCGGAAGGGTGAAGCGCACGCGCGTTCCGGCGCTTGCCTCGGCCAGCCAGATGCGGCCTCCGTGCGCCTCAACTATCGCACGGGATACCGCCAGCCCGAGTCCCGCCCCGCCTCCGCTTCGCGCGGCATCGCCGCGGTAGAACGCGGTGAAGATCCTGTCGCGCTCCTCCGGCGCGATGCCTTCGCCCGTGTCGACGACCTCGACCTCGATCTCGTCGGCGACGCGCTCCGCGCGTACGACGACGCTCCCGTCGGCCGGCGTGTGACGTATGCCGTTCTGGATCAGGTTGAACAGCACGCGCTGGAGCTTCTCGGGATTTGCGCGTGCCGGGGCCAGCGAGTGGGGCACCTCGGAGCGCACGGCGACCCGCTTGGCCTCCGCATGGAGGCGCATCGCGTCCACCGTCTCGTTCACGAGCTCGTCCAGGCGAACCTGCTCCAGCGACCAGGTGATGTCTCCCGCCTCGAGCCTGGAGAGCTCGAAGAGGTCGTCGATGAGCGTGCTCAGCACGTCGATGTGCGTCCGCATCCGCGCCAGGTAGGCGCGGCGGTCCCGCTCGTCGACGATGTCGTCGCAGACCGCCTCCGCCAGCAGGCGCAGGGACGTGATCGGCGTGCGAAGGTCGTGCGAGATGGCGGCCACGAGGTGCCGGCGCGCGGCGTCCGACTGGTCGCGAGCCGCCTCCTCGGCGCGCAGCTGCTCGGTCATCGCGTTGGCCGCGCCCGCGAGCTGGCATAGCTCGTCCTGAGCCGCCGTCTGGATCGTGATCTCTCTCTCGCCGCGACCGACCGCAACCAGGCCGTCGCGGACCGCCTCGATGTCCCGGAGGATCGATCCCGCCAGCAGCTGGGCCGCCGCCACGGCGACTGCGCCCGCAGCGAGCACGATCGCCGCCAGCAGCACGACGTCGCCGCCGGATACCACCATCAGGAGCCCGACCACGAGCAGCGCCAAGAGGATCGGCGCCACCACGATCGCGACCGCCAGGGCGAACTGGCTGGAGAGCGAGCCGGCCCTGCTGCGCACCGAGCTGATGAGGGCGCCCCTGCGCGAGCGCCGCCCCGTCGCCCGAGTCCTGGCGCCGGTTCCCGTCACGGCTGGAACCGGTAACCGACGCCCCACACCGTCTGCACGTGGCGCGGTCGAGAGGGGTCGACCTCGATCTTTGCCCGCAGGCGCCGGATGTGCACGGTGACCGTCGACGTATCGGTGTAGAACGAGTACTGCCAGACCGCGTCCATCAGCTGGTGGCGGGAGAACACCTGACCGGGGTGCCTGGCCAGGAACAGCAGCACGTCGAACTCGCGCTGGGTGAGCTGCACCTCCTCGCCGTCGGTGAACACCCTTCGGCCGGCGGGGTCGATGACGAGATCTCCGAAATCGAGTGGGGCCTCGTGCGACGGCGAGCTCTCCACGCGGCGCAGCACGGCGTCCACGCGCGCGATCAGCTCGGCGGGCGAGAACGGCTTGACGACGTAATCGTCCGCGCCCAGGCGCAGGCCGATCACCCGATCGGACTCCTCCCCCTTTGCGGTCAGGAGGATCACGGGTATCCCGCTGCGGTCGTGACCGCGCAGGCGGCGCATCACCTCCAGGCCATCGATGCCCGGGAGCATCAGGTCCAGGACCACCAGGTCGGGACGGTCGAGCGCGACGGCGTCGATCGCCTGGACCCCGTCGACCGCCACCCGGGTGCGGTAGCCGGCCCGCTCCAGGTATCGCGCCACCACCTCCACGATCGTCGGCTCGTCGTCGACGACGAGGACGGAGCCCCGGGCGTGGTCATCCATGGGCTCATTGTTCCACCACCCGCCCGCGTTCCCGGGCCCGAAAGCCCGATTTCATCGGGTGTTCAGAGTTGGCGCCCCTGCGGCCGACTTCGCACGCGGATCGCGGCCGCGGGTGGCTAACCTCGAGTAAGTGCCTCAAGAGAAGGAGCAAAAGTCCGATGTCTGGGTGCTCGAGACGCAGACGAAGGGCACCGGCGCCAACGTGGTGCCGCTGGACAAGGTCCTGCGAAAGACAGGATCGGCGGACTCGGTGCCCGGCTTCGTTTTCCGCAAGCTCGAGCGACGCGAGCCGGAGCCCGAGCCACATCAGCCCTATCGGTTCAAGGTCATCGACGTGATGACCCGCGAGCCGCTCGCCGAGGACGTGGACGCGCGCGCCGCGGTGCATGCGCTCGAGGACGTCCGCAGCATCGTGGACGTGACGGTGTATGTGTGGGAGCCGAAGACGGAGCGGTGGCGGTTGCTGACCTTCGGTGAGGCGCAGGCCCTGTGGGCCCACCGGGGGCGCGTCGACGAGGTGCCGTAAGGCCGCAGCTCGCCGCTCGCGGGGGGCGTGAGCGCTCAGCTCCCTGCATGCGGAGCGTGATCGATTTGGCCGGCATAGTCGGCAATTTCCAGCGCTCAGCTCGCGGCTCTTCCATGCGGGCCTCCTGCTCGGCGATCGCCGGATCGCCGGTGTTTGGCGAGCTCTACGGCAACCGCACCGCGAACGTCGCGAGGACCCTGGCGATCAGGTCCTCGCCGGAGCTCAGCAGACAGCTCCCGTGGATGAGGCCTCGGCCGATCCGGTCGATGCTGGGAACCGCCTCCACCCAGGCCCCCTCGCCCACGCTCTCTAGGAAGGCGATGTGGAGGTCCGCCGTGGCGAACGTCGCCCCGCGCGGGACCCGGTCTCGCACGGCGCGGCTCATCGCGATGTCCGCGACGGTCATCAGGACTCCCCCGTGACCGCGTCCCGCTCGGTTGGCGTGGTGGGGCTCGATGCGCACGCCGACGATCGGGACCGAGTCGCGGACGCTCACATACAGCGGGCCGACCCGCTCGGCGAACGGGCTCGGCGACAGCGGCTGGAACTCGTCCGGGGCGTTCACCTAAGGCTCGATCACGTGGTTGGGGTCGGGCCGAAGCGCCGGCCTGGCCTGGCTGTAGTCGGCGAATGAACCGTCGCGCCGCTCCACGGCGGCGCGAACCCCGTCGCTTTCGGCCAGGCCGATGAAGGACAGCGCCTCCGGCGTGTTTCTCATGAGGCCGTCGAGAATCGGACCGAGCACCTGGGTCGAGGCGATGCCCATCTGCTCGTACGCGTGATTGACGACGAGCTTCATCGCGGCCAGCTGCGAGGCGGGGATTCGCGAGAGATCCGCTGCCAGCTCCGCGACCGTCTCCTCGAGGCGCTCGAACGGGACCGCGCGATTGATCAGCTCGGCGTCGGCCGCTTCGCGCCCGCTGAGCGGCCGCCCGGTCAGGGCGTGCTCCTTGGCCCTGGCGAGCCCCAGCCGGTATATCCACATGCCCGACAGGTAGCAGCCCCACAGCCGGCTGTACGGCGTCCCGATCACGGCGTCGTCGCTGGCGATCACCAGGTCGGCGCACAGCGCGAAGTCGCTCCCGCCTCCCACGCACCATCCGTGCACCTGGGCGATCACCGGCTTCGGGCAGCGCCACACGCTCATCAGCTTCTGGGTGGGGGCGAGTTGCGGCGCGGTCGCAGCGACGAAGTCCTTGCCGGGGTCCCACGATCCACCGGTGGTGATGCCCTCATCCCAATGGTGAAAACCGCCGCTGAAGTCATACCCCGCGCAGAAGGCACGCCCGGCGCCCCGCACGACGATCACCTTCAATCCGCGATCCCGCGTCGCGGCTGCCACCGCGTGCTCGACCTCGTCGGGCATCGGCGGCACGATCGTGTTCAGCCTCTCGGGGCGGTTCAGCGTGATCGTCGCGACCGGCCCGTCGGTCGCGTACAGGATCGTCTCGTAGCTCGGGTCCACGCTCATCGCGCGTTGCGCTCCCTTCGGTCGGGAGGGCGCGAGCTTACGGATCGGGAGCGGCGGTGCGTCCCGATCCGTCTAAGGGCTTGGCTTATGCAGCCTGGCTGAGACCCTCGAGCTCGGGCCTGCCCGCGAGGCGCCTGAGACCCTGCTCCTCGAGCTTCCGGGCCTGCTCGGTGGTGATCCCGAGCTGCATTCCCGTCTGCCTGGGCGTCCGGGGCTCATCCCCCGTCAGGCCGAAGCGAAGCTGGATCACCTCGCGCTCGTTCTCGGGCAGGTCCTCGACGAGCGCGTTCACCCGTCGGTCGCGGTCGGCGTCGGCGATCACCTCGAGCGGCTCCGGTCGGTCGCTTGCGAGCAGGTCGCCGAAAGCGGTCTCTCCGTCGTCGCCGATCGGCTGGTCTAGGCTCGTCATCGCTCGGTTGAGTTCGCGGAGCTCGACCACCTCGTCGATCGGCAGCTCCGCCACCTCCGCGATCTCCTCGTCCGTCGGCTCGCGCCCTAGCTTGGTGCTCAGCTCGCTCTCGAGCTTGCGCACCTTGACCTGGCGCTGTGCCACGTGGACCGGTACGCGAATCGTCCGGCCGTGATTCTGGAGGCCGCGCTGGATCGCCTGGCGGATCCACAGGGTCCCGTAGGTCGAGAACTTGAAGCCTCGCCGCCAGTCGAACTTTTCGACCGCGCGGATCAGCCCGAGCATTCCCTCCTGGACCAGGTCCCCCATCTCGAGGCCATGGCCCTGATAGCGGCGCGCCTGGGAGACGACGAGCCGCAGGTTTGAGTTGATCATGCGCTCCTTGGCCTCGAGGTCACCGCGTTCGATCCTCTTGGCGAGCTCAACCTCCTCCGCTGCGGTAAGCAGCGGATGAGCCCGAGCGCTGCGAAGGAAGAGCGAGAGCGAGTCAGGCGAGGTCCCCGCCTGCGTCTCGGGCACGGCCTCGAGCCGTGCGGCGGCGTGAGCCGACCTCCGGCGAGTCTGGCGCGTATTCGCATGGGACCGCACTCTGCGCTTGTGCCCATTCTCAGTCGATATAGCTTCATGGTCCCCACGGACCCTTGCGGTATCGTGACTCTTGCGTTCGATGCTGCTCAGTGTCTTTCTCCGGTTTCGAAGATGGTTCGATGCCTATCGAATTATAGCATTGTTCGACGATCGTCGAACCGCTCGTGAGAGTGACGCGCCGGCTACCGGATCCGGCCTCACGACTGCCGCGTCGTGACCGCCGACACCGCGGACACCGCGGACCCGCTCCCGCTC
>Ga0187814_10000228_pt1 | contig 16738 bp, 16 predicted proteins | sample NC_S_4_FD_132450 | JGI IMG/M metagenome (GOLD analysis project Ga0187814, IMG submission 132450) | Wetland sediment microbial communities from Neuse River Estuary, North Carolina, USA - ASW-S_4 | ecosystem: Environmental > Aquatic > Freshwater > Wetlands > Sediment | place: USA: North Carolina... | reverse complement strand
GAAGAAGCCCGCCTCGGGGTTGACCGCGTACAGCCGCCCGTCGGACCCGAACTTCATCCAGGCGATGTCGTCGCCGATCGTCTCGACCTTCCAGTCCTTCAGCGCCGGGATCATCATCGAGAGGTTGGTCTTGCCGCAGGCGCTCGGGAACGCTCCGGCGATGTACTTAACCTCCCCTTCCGGAGAGGTCAGCTTCAAGATCAGCATGTGCTCCGCGAGCCAGCCCTCGTCGCGGGCCATCACCGACGCGATCCGCAGGGCGAAGCACTTCTTGCCGAGCAGCGCGTTTCCGCCGTAGCCCGAGCCGAACGACCAGATCTCCCGCGTCTCGGGGAAGTGCACGATGTACTTGTTGTCCGCGTTGCACGGCCACGCGACGTCGTGGACTTGGCCGCTGGCGCACAGCGGCATCCCCACGGAGTGCAGGCACGGGACGAACTCCCCGTCATCGCCGAGCTGGTCGAGCGCGTCCTGGCCCATGCGGGTCATGATCTTCATCGAGGCGACGACGTACGGGGAGTCGGTGAGCTGCACCCCGATGTAGGCGATCGGGGAGCCGATCGGGCCCATCGAGAACGGGACCACGTACATCGTGCGGCCCCGCATCGAGCCCGTGAAGAGGTCGGTCAGCGTCTCGCGCATCGCCGCCGGCTCGCGCCAGTTGTTGGTGGGTCCGGCGTCGGATTCCCTCTCAGAGCAGATGAACGTCCGGTCCTCGACCCTTGCGACGTCAGCGGGGTCCGAGAACGCCAGGAAGGAATGCAAGCGCTTCTCCTCCGAGAGGCGCTGGAGCGCCCCGGCATCGATCAGCGTCTGCGCGAGGTCGTCGTACTCCTCGTCCGATCCGTCACACCAGTAGATCTCGTCGGGCTGGGTGAGCGCGGCAATCTCCTCGACCCATGCCAGGAGGCCTGAATGGTTGGTGCTGGCATGGTGCTTCGCTGCCGTGTGGGCCATATCTGTCTGCAACTCCTAAGTTTCGGTGGCGCAGCAAGCGTACCCGTGCCTGCGGCTCCGTGACTCCGTCGATGTACGGAGAACTACTCGACGTTGCTCTCGACGCCGTGGAGCGGAGCCGCGGGCCTACCGCCCGCTCGGCCTCCAGCCTCGCCTAGGAGGGCGGCGCCCGCGTCATCCGGCTGATCCTTCCGCGGCACGAGCACCACGCGCTTGAACTCGGCCACCAGGACCCCGTCCTGGTTGAGCACCCTGGTGTGGACCTTGACCGTCCCCCGGTCGGGCTTGGAGCGCGACGGCTTGACCTCGAGGACCTCGGATTCCACGAACAGCGTGTCCCCGTGAAACACCGGGGCCGGGTGGCTGAGCTCCTCGGTGGCGAGGTTGGCGATCGCCTTGCCGCTCACGTCCGAGACGCTCATTCCAAGGGCGAGGGAGTAGACCAGTGGCCCCACCACGACGTTCCGTCCCTGCTGAGACTGCGAGGCGTACACGTCGTTGATGTGCAGCGGATGGTGGTTCATGGTCAGCAGGCAGAACAGGTGATCGTCCGCCTCGGTAACCGTCTTGGCCGGCCAGTGCTTGTAGACGGCCCCGACCTCGAACTCCTCGAGGTAGCGGCCGTAGGGGTGCGCGCCCGACGCCTCCCGGGCGGCCTGGTCGGTCTCGAGCTGGGTCGCTGTCATCGTTTCTCCTAAGTCGCTGTCCGGAAAGGGAGGATGCCATCCGGGGGGAGTTTGGGGCGCGGTGGCGGGCGGGCGCGGTGTTCCCCGCCCACTATCCGCTGGTAGCGTGCCGCCCGTGCCGTACCCCGAGCGCATGCGCCCCCTCCCCGCCGACGAGCAGGACGAGCAGACGCACGAGCTGCTCGGCGCGGTCCGGATCGCGGGCGCGCCCGGCGCGCCCACCGCCAACATCTTCGCCACCCTGGTCCGCCACCCGGGCCTGTTCCGCCGCTGGCTCCCGTTCGGCGGCAAGCTGCTGGCCGGGAAGCTCCCCGCCCGCGATCGCGAGCTCCTGATCCTGCGCACGGGATGGCTGTGCCGGGCGGAGTACGAGTGGGGACAGCACAAGATCATCGCGAGGGCGGTCGAGATCACCGAAGCGGAGATCGAGCGGGTCAAGGCTGGCCCGGACGCCGAGGGGTGGGATCCGTTCGAGGCCGCCCTGCTACGCGCAGCCGGTGAGCTGCACCACGAAGCGGTGATCGGGGATGCCACCTGGGAGACGCTCGCCTCCCGTTACGACGAGCGCCAGCTGATCGAGGTGCCGATGGTCGTCGGGCATTACCACATGGTCGCGTTCGCGCTCAATTCGCTGGGCGTGCAGCTCGAGCCCGGGGTGACCGGCTTCGACCGGTGAGTGGCCGTCTGAGACTCGAGGGTCGGCGGGTACTGGTCGTGGGGGCCGGCACCCAGCGCTCGAATGACGCGGACGCGGACGCGCCTGTCGGCAACGGCCGCGCGATCTCGGTGCTGGCTGCCCGGGAGGGCGCAACGGTCATCTGCGCCGACCGCGATGAGCACGCCGCGGCCGAGACGGTCGGGTGGATCGAGCGGGAAGGCGGCTCGGCGGCGGCGCTCCGAGCGGACATCACCGACGAGTCCTCGTGCGTCGCGATGGTGGACGCGGCCGCGTCCGAGGGACTCGACGGCGTCGTCCTCAACGTTGGCACCGGCCGGGGCCGCGATCTCGCCGATACGAGCACAAAGGACTGGGACACAACCTTCGCAATCAATCTCCGCGGCCACTTCATCTGCACCCGGGAGGTCCTGCCGAGGATGGCCAAGGGGGCCTCGATCGTGTTCATCGGATCCACCGCGGGCCTGCGGCCGGGCAGCCGCATCCCCGCCTACGACGCCTCGAAGGCGGGGCTGATCGGGCTCTGTCGTCACACAGCCCTGGAGGGGGCTCGGAACGGGATTCGCGCCAACGTCGTCGCTCCGGGGCTGATCGACACTCCACTCGGGCGGCTCGCCTCGGCCGGCCGTCCCTCACGGGAGCGCACACCAATCCCGCTGGGCAGGCAGGGAACCGCCTGGGAGGTCGCCTCCGCCGTCGTCTTCCTCCTCTCCGCGGAGGCGAGCTACATCACCGGGGAGGTGCTCACCGTGGACGGTGGGCTCGGCCTGATCTGATCCCCGGTAGCTTTCGGCTCCTAACCAATCAGGAGACCGCCAGTGCGTAACCCCCGTGATTTCGCAAAGCCCCTAGCGATCGGCGCCCCCGACCCGGTGCTTGAGATCCCGTTCAAGCCCAGCCGGATGATCCACTTCGTCGACTTCTCCAACGAGAAGATGCTCGCCAAGGTGCCCGACATCGCGCCGACGGTGGACATCCTCCTCGGCAACCTCGAGGATGCGGTCCCGGTCGACAAGAAGGAGGCGGCCCGCGAGGGGCTGGTGAGGGCCGGCCGGGAGTTCGACTTCGGCGAGACCGCGCTGTGGACGAGAGTCAACAGCCTGGAGTCGCCGTGGGTGCTGGACGACATCACGACGCTCGTCAGCGAGATCGGCGACAAGCTCGAGGTGATGATGATCCCCAAGGTCGAGGGCCCCTGGGACATCCACTACGTCGACCGGCTGCTCGCCCAGCTCGAGGCGAAGGCCGGGCTCGAGCGACCGATCCTGCTCCACGCGATCCTGGAGACGGGCCTCGGGGTCGTGAACCTGGAGGAGATCGCCACCGCCAGCCCGCGGATGCAGGGCATGAGCTTCGGGCCGGCCGACCTGGCCGCCTCACGCAGGATGAAGACGACGCGGGTCGGGGGCGGACACCCCGGCTACAGGGTGATCGAGGACCTCGATCCCGACGATCCCGACAAGCCGCGCGTCACCGCACAGCAGGACCCCTGGCACTACTCGATCGCGCGCATGGTGGACGCCTGCACCTCCGCCGGGATCCTCCCCTTCTACGGCCCGTACGGCGACATCCGTGACGTCGAGGGCTGCGAGACGCAGTTCCGGGCGGCGTTCCTGCTCGGATGCGTCGGCGCGTGGTCGCTTCATCCGGTGCAGATCGAGATCGCCAAGAAGGTCTTCAGCCCGCCGCCGGACGAGGTGCTGTTCGCGAAGAAGGTCCTGGAGGCGATCCCCGATGGGCGCGGCGTCCACATGATCGACGGCAAGATGCAGGACGACGCCACCTGGAAGCAGTGCAAGGTGATGGTCTCGCTGGCCGAGATGCTCGCGCACAAGGACCCCGAGCTCGCCGAGGCCTACGGCTTCGAGCACGCCGCGGCCTAGGCCGGAGCAGTGCGGATCTCGGCCAAGGCCGACTACGCGGTCAGAGCCGCCGTCGAGCTGGCGGCCGCGACCGGCGATCGCCCGGTCAAGGCCGAGCGGATCGCGACCGCCCAGGACATCCCGCTCAACTTCCTGGAGAACATCCTCGGCGAGCTCCGTCACGCGGGCATCGTTCGCAGTCATCGCGGGGCCGACGGCGGGTTTCGGCTCGCCAAACCCCCGGAGCAGATAACGATCGCGGACATCATCCGCGCCGTGGAGGGCCCGCTCGCCAGCGTCCGCGGCGGCCCGCCCGAGGAGGCCACCTACGCCGGCGCCTCCAGCGCGCTTCCCCGCGTCTGGATCGCCGTCCGCGCGAATCTGCGCGCGGTGGTGGAGCACGTGACGCTCGCCGACGTCGCGAGCGGGCACATCCCGCCGAAGATCGACAGGCTCGCGGAGGACCCGGAGGCGTGGGTCACGCGGTAGTTCGGGGCGCGCATGCGCGCCCCCGTAGCCGGACGACTCGGGCCCCGCTCGTTAAGGCGAGGCCGGATGCCGAGCGAGCGGCAGGCCCGAGGGCGCATGCGCCGCCGGAGACCGGGTCGCATGCGACCCGGTCCATCGGACATAAACGATGTCACCGCGCGAGAGCTCGAGCTCCTCGGTCTGCGCCCGAGTGAGCTGCGCCCGGGCGGGCTCCCCCGTGCGAAGCTCCAGCTCGAGCCGCACCTCGAACCCCAGGTGCACCACCCGGTTGACCTGCGCCTCGATCGCGTCCTCGGAGGGGACGAGCGACACGGTCACGTCGTGAGGACGGACCAGCCGCCCGTCGATCCGGCTGACCGGCCCCAGGAACTCCATCACGAAATCGGTTGCGGGCCTGTCGTAGACCTCGCGAGGCGAGCCCACCTGCTGGATCCGCGCCGCGTTCATCACCGCGATCGTGTCGGCGACCTCCATCGCCTCCTCCTGGTCGTGGGTCACGAGGATCGTCGTGACGCCCCGCTCGTCGTGGAGGCGACGCAGCCACCGGCGCAGCTCACCGCGCACGTTCGCATCGAGCGCGCCGAAGGGCTCGTCGAGCAGCAGGACCCTGGGCTCGACCGCCAGCGCCCGCGCCAGCGCCATCCGCTGGCGCTGTCCGCCCGAGAGCTGTGCGGGACGCTGCTCGGCCCAGGTGGTCAGCCCCACAAGCGCCAGCAGCTCGTCGACCCGGGTGCGCACCTCGGCGCGCGGTCGCTTGCGGATCCGCAGCCCGAAGGCCACGTTCTCCCGAACGCTCATGTGGGTGAAAGCCGCGTAGTGCTGGAACACGAAGCCGACACCGCGCTCCTGGGGTCGCGCCGCGGTCACGTCGAGGCCGTCGATCAGGACCTCGCCCGCGTCTGCGGTCTCGAGCCCCGCCACGATCCGCAGCAGCGTCGACTTGCCCGAGCCGCTCGGTCCGAGCAGCGCGGTCAGCGACCCCTCGGCCACATCCAGCGTCACGTCCTCGAGCGCCGTGAACTCGCCGAAGCGCTTCGAGATCCGCTTGACCTCGATCCTCATCCGGTCTCCTTGGGCGCAAGCAGGGTCATTGCGAGCAGGACCACCAGCGACATGACGGCCAGCTCGGTGGCCGCGGCGTAGGCGCCGCTCACCGCCTGCGGGCCGATCTGGGAGTCGCGCTGGTAGACGAGCAACGGCAGCGTCAGAGTGGAGCCCGCGACGTTGGAGGAGACCACCGCGACCGCGCCGATCTCGCCGAGGGCCCGCGCCGTTGTGAGCACGACGCCGTAAGCGACGCCCCACCTGATCGACGGGAGCGTCACCCGCCAGAAGGTCTGCCACGAGGACGCGCCGAGCGTCGCCGCGGCCTGCTCCTGCTGATCGCCGACCTCGATCAGAACCGGCGCCACCTCGCGCACGACGAACGGCAGAGACACGAACACGGTCGCCAGCACCATGCCGGTGGGCGCATAGATGATCCGGATCCCGTGGTGCAGGAACCAGTTCCCAAACCATCCGGTCTCGCCGTACACGAGCACCAAAGCAAGGCCCACGATCACCGGCGAGACCACGAACGGCAGGTCGATCAGCGAATCCAGGAGCGCTCGCCCGCGGGTCTTGCCGCGGACCAGCGCCAACGCGCATCCCACGCCGAAGATCGTGTTCAGCGGCACCGCAATCGCCGCGATCATCACGCTCAGCCAGAACGCGCTGATCGCCGCCGGCGTGGTCATCCACCCCCACGCCGCCCCGACTCCGTGCTCGAACGTGCGCGCGAACACAACCGCCAGCGGCAGCAGCAGGAGCAGGGCCAGATACAGCAGCGCCACGGCTCGGAGCGACAGCCTGGCGCGCCGGCTAACGAGCACCGCGGGACCCCCATCGCCGCAGCAAGATCAGCACGACCAGCGAGATCCCAAGCAGGACCACTGACAGCGCCGCCGCCGACTGCGTGGCGTCGCTCTCGATGTCCGCGTAGATCACGATGCTCGCGATCTGGACCTTGACGGCGGCGAGCAGCACGAGCGCGCCAAACTCCCCCACCGAGCGCGCGAACGCGAGCGCCGCACCGGAGAACACCGCGGGGCGCAACGCAGGCAGGATGATCCGCCTGAAGGTCGTGGGGTTCGAGGCCCCCAGTGACGCGGCGGCCTCCTCCACCTCGTGGTCGAGCTCGATCAGCACCGGCTGGACCGAGCGCACCACAAACGGAAGCGTCACGAACATCAGCGCCACCAGCACCGCCGCCCGGGTGTACGCGAGATGGATCCCGAGCGGACTCCTCGGCCCGTACAGGGCGATCAGCGTCAGACCGGCCACGATCGTGGGCAGCGCGAACGGCAGGTCGATCAGGGCGTTCACGAATCGCTTGCCCGGGAACTGGTCGCGGACCAGCACCCACGCCACGAGTGTGCCCATCACCGCCCCGATCGCCGCCACCGCCAGCGAGGCCCCGAGCGTCACTCCGAGCGCGGTCAGGGCGAGACTTCCCGAGATCGACGTCCAGAAGCTACCCAGCCCCTGCGAGGCGGCCTTGGCGACCACCGCGGCGAGCGGGATCAGGACGATCACGCTCATGTACAGCGTCGCCATACCAAGCCCAAGCCCGCCGCGGCCTGAACGGGCACGGCGGGCGTGTGCGCGGACGACCGGGGCCGCCGCGTATGACTCAGCTGGAGGCAGTGGGAACTCCTGCCGCCTGCTCGATCTTCGTGACCGACCCGGTGCCGGGAGCGAACAAGGACTTGTCGATCTTCGTCCACCCGCCCAGCGAGGAGATCGTGAACAGTCGCGCTGGGGTCGGGAACTCCGAGGCGAACTGCTTGGCCACGGACGGCACCACCGGGCGATAGCCCTTCTTGGCCCAGATCGTCTGCGCAGCCGGCGACCACAGCCAGTTGACGAACGCCTGCGCCTGCGTGGCGTGGGAGCTCCCGCTGGTGACCGCGATCGGCGTCTGGATCAGGATCGTCTGCTTGGGGACGATGTACTGGATCGGGATCCCCTTCTGCTCCGCCGCGATCGCCTCGCTCTCGTAGGAGATCAGGACGTCACCCTTGCCCCCCGCGAACGTCTGCATCGCGGCGCTCCCGCTGGTGTCCTGCACGCTCACGTTCTTGATCAGGAGCGTTCTGAGATAGGCCATCGCCTGGGACGGCATCTTGCCCTCCTTCAGCTCCGCGCCGTATGCCGCCAGAATGTTCCAGCGGGCGCTGCCGGACGTCGACGGGTTCGGCGTGATCACGTCGATTCCAGGCTTGACCAGGTCATCCCACCCGGTGATGTGCTTCGGATTTCCCTTACGCACGACCAGGACCACCACCGAGTCGGTGACGATCCCCTTGTAGGGGTTCGCGTCCCAGGACTTCGAGACCATCCCAGCCTTGACCAGGCGCATGATGTCGGGGGTCGTCGAGAAGGCGACCACGTCGGCCGGCTGGCCCGATGCGACGGCACGACTCTGCGCGCCGGAGGCCCCGAAGGACTCGCTGAACGCGATGCCCTTGCCCGCGCTCGTCTGCTCGAACGCGGAGGTAAGGGCGTCGTACGCGGTCTTCGGCGTCGAGTACGCGACCAGCGCGAGCTGGGTGCTCGACCCTCCGCTTGGCGCTGAGTCGGACGCGGCGGCGGCGCTGCTCGTCGAGTCCGACGATCCGCCGCAGCCCACTACGGCCACGGGCAAAGTCAGCGCTAGCGAGGCCACCAGCGCGCCCCGCCGAAACCTGAGTCCTCGTTTCATCTCGTCCTTTCACAGATGGGATTCACGATCAACTTCATAAAGTCGATCAGCTTTGTCGAGCTGTTTATCACAAAGATGAGTGATTTGGTCGAAATGCCCCGGCGGGCCTGCCGACCGCCTCGCTCCGCTAGCCTCCCGCGCCGTCGATGCGGTTCTTTGAATACGAGTCGCGGGCGGTCGTGGCCAAGGCCGGGATCCCGGTCACCAAGCACGGCTTCGCCAAGACGCCCGAGGAGGCCCGGCAGGTCGCCGAGCAGATCGGCGGCCCCGTCGTGATCAAGTCACAGGTGCTGACCGGAGGGCGGATGAAGGCGGGCGGGGTCCAGTTCGCGGACACGCCCGAGGAGGCCGAGCGCCACGCCGAGCACGTGCTGAACTTGGAGATCGGCGGGCACATGCCGCGGGGCGTGCTGGTTGACTCTCGCGCGGCCGTAAAGCACGAGTACTACGCCGGGGTGGTCTGGGACGGGGTGCGCAAGCAGCCCGTGATGCTCTTCTCCGACATGGGCGGGATCGACATCGAGGAAGTGGCGGAGAAGCATCCCGACCACGTCGCCCGTGGCCACTTCTCGACGCTGCGGCCGTTTTCCGACTGGCAGGCCAAGCAGGTGATCGCGTCGATCGGAGTCACCGGCTCGGCGCTCAACCGTCTCACCCCCATCCTGGCTCGGCTCGCGCGGCTGTTCCTGGAGTACGACATGACGCTGGCGGAGATCAACCCGCTCGGCGAGCTCGAGGACGGGTCGTTCGTCGCCCTGGACGCGCACATGGACATGGAGAACGAGGCCCGCCCGCGCCAGAGCGCCTTGCTCCACGAGCTGGGCGTCGGCGACGAGGAGACCCGGCAGGCTCGGGAGCCGACGCCGTTCGAGCTCGCGGGCGAGCAGGTCGACGCCCAGGACCACCGCGGCGTCGCAGGCAACGTCACGGAGTTCGACGGCGATCTCGGCCTGGTGATCGGCGCCGGCGGCGGCTCCCTGACCCTGTTCGACGCGGTTCGAGCCCACGGCGGGAACCCGGCCAACTACTGCGAGATCGGCGGCAACCCCTCGGTCCGGAAGGCCTGCGGGCTCACCAAGCTGGTCCTCTCGAAGCCCGGAGTCGACAAGATCGCGGTGATGATGTCGATCGTGTCCAACACGCGGGTCGACATCGTGGCGCGGGGCGTGATCAAGGCCTGCATCGAGCTCGGCCACGACCCGGCCGAGAAGATCGCGATCTTCCGCATCCCGGGCGCATGGGAGGAGGAGGGCTTCAAGATCCTCGAGCGCTACGGGGTCGAGTACGCCGATCGCAGCGTCTCGCTGCACGAGGCGGCGCGCCGCGCGGTGGAGAAGATCCAAGGCTCCGCCGCCGGGGATGGCTCGGCGCGCGAGGAGTTTCGTCAGACCACCGCCGAGATTGGCGGCGAGAAGGACGTATGAGCGAGGCGAAGCCGAGCGATCACCGCGGGCTGGATGCCCGCGGACGCCATCAGAGGCGCCGACTGGAAGGAGGCAAGGGGTGTCCATCCTGATCGACGAGACCACGACCTTCATCGTCCAGGGCATCACGGGGCGCGAGGCCGTCAACCTGACGCGTGAGTGCCTGGATTACGGCAAGGGCGCAAAGATCGTCGGCGGCGTCACCCCCGGACGGCTGGGTCGGGACGTGCACGGCGTCCCCGTGTTCGACACCGTCGCCCAGGCGGTCGAGCACAACGGCGGGCCGATCGAGGGCTCGGTCGTGACGGTCCCCCCTGCGTTCACCAAGGACGCGGTGTTCGAGGCGCTCGAGAACGGCGTAAAGCTCGTTGTGATCGTGACCGAGCGGATCCCTCGCGGAGATGTCGCCGAGATGGTCGAGCTCGCCGCCGAACGCGGCGCGCGGATCATCGGACCCAACTGCCTCGGCGTGATCGTGCCCGACGTGATCAAGATGGGCGGGATCGGAGGTCCGGCCAAGGACGCCGCAAAGTCCTACAAGCCAGGCCCCGTGGGGGTGATCTCGCGGAGCGGCGGGATGACCACTGAGATGTCCTCCACCCTGACCGCCGCGGGGCTCGGCCAGTCGACCGCGGTGTCGATCGGCGGGGATGCGATCATCGGCTCGACCTACGCCGAGCTGATGCCGCTGTTCGAGGCCGACGAACAGACCGAGGCGATCGTGATCTACACCGAGCCCGGCGGGCGGATGGAGGCCCAGCTCGCGCAGTGGGTGACCGAGAACAACTCGCGGCTGCCGATCATCGCGTTCATGGCCGGGCGGTTCATGGACGAGATGCCGGGCATGAGCTTCGGGCACGCCGGGACGATCGTGGAGGGCAAGGAGGACACGGCCGCGGAGAAGATCGCGCGCCTGGCGCAGGCGGGGATCACGGTGGCCGAGGAGATCTCGCAGATCCCGGAGATCGTTAGGCAGAAGATCGGAGCGCGGGTGTGAGCGATGCATTGTTCATCGCCGTGGAGGTCGACGAGTCGGTCGCACGCGACCGTGAGATGGCTCGCAAGCTGACCGAGGTCTGCCCGGTCGACATCTTCGCTCAGGGCGAGGACGGCGCGCTGCGGATCGTCGAGGAGAACCTCGACGAGTGCGTCTTGTGCGAGCTGTGCATCAATGCCGCCCCGGCCGGCACCGTCAGGGTGATCAAGCTTTACTCGGGCGAGACGCTCCCGGCCCGTCTCTAGGCGGCCTGGGCCTCGAGCCGCCTGCGTGCGGCGGCTGTCAGCGGCCGGTACGTTTCCCCCGACGCGTCGAGATACCAGGCCCGCGTCGTCTCATCCGGCTCGGGGATTCCCTCCTCACGGAGAGGGCGGGTGAGCGGCCTGAACCAGGTGGTGACGGGAATCCGATCGACGACCCGCACGACTCGCGGACGCTGACCGGGGGCAAGCGGCCTCACGGCACGCCCGATGTCTCGGGGGTTCAGCTCGTGTCCCGCCCGTAGCGTGACCGCCGCTACGCCCACCTCGTGCTCGCCCCCCGGCGGCACGATCCCGTAGGCGACGGCCAGATCGACCTGCGGCAGGTCACCGAGGGAGTCCCTGATCGGCGTGGTGAACACGGGGCCCTCACGTGTTCTGATCACGTCCCCGACGCCGTCCACCCGCCAGTGGTCCCCGTCAGCGTCCTCTCTGAACAGATCGCCGGTGGCGACCCAGGCGTCCTCGGTCGCGAACACGCCCCGCAGCGGCACCACGCTCAGAGGTTCGCCAGGCCTGACCCGGGCCAGCAGCATGCCTACCTCGTCGACGCCGCATCGCTCCGCAAAGCCGTCCTTGTCGAGGACCAGTCCCCCCACTTCCAGGTCATACGCGGCGATTCGGACCTCCGCGCTCCCAGGCAGCGGCCTTCCCATCGCGCCGCGTTTGACGTCGCGCAGATTGACCAGAATCGCTCCCGCCTCCGTCGATGCGTAGAACTCCAGCACGCGGGCCGGCGCAAATCGGTCCTCGACCCGACGCCACAGGCCCTTGGGCATGCCGGAGCCGATGAACAGGCGTACGGGATGGTGGCGCTCGCCCGGTTGCGCGGGCGCCTCGACCAGATCGTGCAGGAGCGTCCACGTGTACGAGGCGACGGTGACACCGTAGCGGCGCACCTCTTCCCAGAACGTCGACGGGTCGAAGCTTCGCGCCATGGCCAGTCGCGCGCCGCCGGCGATCGCTCCGCCGATGCTCGTCATCAGGCCGGAGGGGTGGTACGGCGGCGTCACGCTGTAGATCGTGTCGGCCGGGGAGAGCGCGGCGGAGGAGGCGGTGCCGAAAGCCGACAGGGCCCACCGTCCGTTGGTGATCCGGCTCATGCGGGTGGAGCTGCCCTCGCCGGTGAAGACGATGAACGCGATGTCCCTGGCCTTGCCGGGGTTGGGCCGGTACCAGCGCGGAAGCGTCACCGGTGCGGGGTCGATCTGCTCCATGTCCGTCACCTCCGGCCCCAGGTGGCGCTCCCCGCCACCGCCGCCGAGCACGTAAGTCTCCGGAACGCCGATCCCGGCCGCGAGCTCGGCTCGCTCTGGATCGGCGACGATCCGCTCCACCTGGCCAAGCTCGGCCTCGCGTTTGATATCGCCGTCGGGACGCATCAGCACCGAGACGGCCCCCACCCGGCTGATCGCCATCGCCAGTGCCACGGCGCTGGGACGCGGACCCATCAGCACGCCGACGTGCTCACCCTGGCGGACCCCGATGTCGATCAACCCGCGGACGACGTTGTCGATCCGCTGGTTGAAGTCACGGGCGGTGAACGCCCGGTCCTCGAACAGGAAGAAGACGTCGTCCGGGGCGCGGCGGCGACGCTCCTCGACCAGCAGCCCCAGCGAGATCCGTGTGCCCGGCTGGATCTGCTCCATGCGGACCAGACGCGGAAGCTGGCTGGCCGCCTCGCGGGTCAGCTCGCGCGCGCTGCGGGCCGCTCGGGCTGCCGTGACGGTGATCGACCTGGCGATCCCTGCGCCCACGCCCGTTGCAAGCTCTAACCCGTAGCCGACGCGGCTGCGCACCGGATGGCTCAGCTCGAGCGAGGTCTCGGCAGGCAGCGGGTGGATCGTGTCCGGCGCCTCTCCCTCGCCATCCCGCCAGTGCGCCCAGGCGGCGACCGTAGGCCAGCTCAGCGTGGCCGCCACCGAGCCAACCACGAGGCCGAAGTGGCCCGCATCGAGCGCGAGCTCATAGACCTCGGCGCGTGGCGCCGCCTGTCCGATCGCGCGGACACCCGCGGCGGGCGCGATCTGGTCGACGGTCCCCACCACCGACAGGATCGGCGAGGTTATGTCCGCGAGCGTCAGCAGCCGGTCCTCGATCGTGAACCCGCCCTCGAGCAGCCGGTTATGGGCGACGAACTGGCCCACGAAGTCCGCGAGCGCTGGCCCGGGCCACGCGACCCAGCCTTCCGCCTCCAGGAAGCGCCGCTGGCGCTCGCGCGGGAGCAGCGCCTCGCGGTCATGAAGCTGGAGGATGAATTCGATCTGGTGCCTCAGCGACTTAACCGGGTCAAGCAGACGGAAGCCTGTTCGGCTGAACCACGCGGGCACGCCCATTCCCCGGAACACGTAGGCGAGCAGCCCCGCCAGCTCGGCGGCGAACTGCTCGGGCAGCCCGAGCGGCATCGCGTTGCGGGTGTCGACCGGGCTTCCGAACGTGATCACCGAGCGCAGCCCGGCGCTGCGGCGGTAGGCCGCCGTCTGGTAGCAGAACATTCCTCCCTGCGAATAGCCGGCGAGATGAACATCGCGTCCCGTGGCCTCCTTGACGCGATCCACGGCGTTCGAGACGGCGAGCACGTGATCGGCGAGCGTCCGCTCGAGCCCTCCCTTCTCCTTCTCGGGGGCGCCGAAGTCCACGACCCACGGATCGACGCCGTGGCCGTGAAGGATCGCCACACCGCTGCTGTTCGGCGAGACGTCGTAGATCTCGGCCGCGAGCATCAGCGGCGGCACCAGCACCACCGCTGGTCCCGCGGAGGGCTTGTGACCGGGGTAGTAATGACGAAGCTTGTAGACCGGATGCGACCCGACAAGCTCGTAGGGCGAGGGCTCCTCGTCGGTCACCAGCCCCCCGAAGCGCGCCACCTCGAGGGCATTCTGGGCGGCGGCGCCGAGGCGGCCCACGGGGCGCGAGACCGTGTCAGGAATGAGCGGTGACATCGGCTTCCCACATCATCTCCGAAAACGGGGCCACCCCGCTATCGTCGCCTCGCCTTGAGTGCCTCCGCTGTGCAGATCCGCGCCGCTACGCCCGCCGACGTCGAGCTGATCTTCTCGCTGATCGTCGAGCTCGCCGAATACGAGCGGGCCCCCGACCAGGTGACTGGAACGCCCGCCCTGCTCCAGGACGCACTGTTCGGGCCCCGGCCGTCGGCCGAGGCGCTGATCGCGGAGCTCGACGGCGAGCGGGTCGGGTTTGCACTGTTTCACGGGAACTTCTCGACCTGGGAGTGCCGTCCGGGGCTCTGGCTCGAGGACCTCTACGTCCCGCCGCAGCACCGCCGCGGAGGGATCGGTCGGGCCCTCCTGGCGGCGGTCGCGGCAATCGCCATCGCGCGCGGCTGCACCCGCCTGGAGTGGACCGCGCTTCACTGGAACATTCCCGCGCTCGAGTTCTATGAGAAGCTCAGCGCCACGCGGCTCGATGACTGGGTGATGCACAGGCTCGACGGGGAGGTGCTGGAAACCGTCGCCGCGCAGTCCGGGCAGAAGACCGGGCAACCGCTCGCCGATGACTGAGACGCGCTCGCGGGTTGTTCCGCTCTCCACGATCGGGCGGGAGTGGACCCGGATCGGCGTCACCGGATTCGGCGGGCCGCCTGCTCACATCGCGCTGCTCCGAGGGCTCGTCGTCGAGCGTGAGCACTGGCTCGACGCGCGGGAGTTCGAGGACGCGATCGCGGCCTGCAACCTCCTGCCGGGCCCGGCATCGACGCAGCTGGCCATCTTCTGCGCCAGGCGGGTGGGGGGGCCCGCGGGAGCGGTGATCGGAGGCCTCGGCTTCATCGCGCCCGCCGTCGTGCTCATGCTCGCTCTCTCCGAGCTGTTCCTGGCCCGGTCGCCCCCGGCGTGGGTGCGCGGCGCGGGCGCCGGGGCGGGCGCCGCGGTCGCGGCCGTCGCCGTTAGCGCCGGGCTTGGACTGGCGCGGCCCAGCCTGAGGCGCGCGCGGGGCGGCGGGGCGCGACCGTTCCGCTGGTTCGCGTACGCGGTGCTCGGGGGCGCCTCTGCCGCACTCGTCGGCCCGTACCTGGTGCTCGTGCTCGTAGCCTGCGGGCTCCTCGAGCTCGGCCTGCGAAGCGGTGGCGGAGCCCCCCTCCCCGGCATCTCCTGGCTGCCGGTCGCAGCGGCGTCAGTCGGTGGGATCGGCGCGCTGGCGTGGGTTTCGCTGAAGGTCGGAGCGCTTTCGTTCGGGGGCGGTTTCGTGATCGTGCCCCTGATGCAGCACGACGCCGTCTACACCTACCACTGGATGACCGCCACAGGCTTCCTCAGCGCGGTCGCCCTCGGTCAGGTCACGCCCGGCCCTGTCGTCGCCACCGTCGCCGCGGTCGGCTTCGCCGCCCGGGGGCTCGCGGGCGGCGTCCTGGCGGCGGCGATCGCATTCGCTCCCTCGTTCCTGTTCGTTCTGCTCGGCGGGGGCCAGTTCGATCGCCTGCGGCGCAATCAGCGCGCGCAGGCATTTCTGGACGGAGCCGGCCCGGCCGCGATCGGCGCGATCCTCGGCGCCGCGATTCCGCTCGCCGGAGCGATCGTGGAGACCTGGCAGGTGGTGGTTCTCGCGGCCGCCGCGGTCGCGCTGCTGCTCGCCCGGCGCGGGGTCGTCTCGACGCTGGTGGTCGCGGGGGTCGCCGGCGCGACGATCGCGCTCCTGGGAGGGCCGCTGCCGCATTGACGCAACGGCCACTGGGCAAGGGGGATTCGCCGGTAGAGCGGAGCTAGAGCCGAATCGCCACCCCGAGAACGTGCGGATTCGTGAGCCACCAGGAAGGCCCGGCGTCGATTGGGCGCACACGCTCCACCCTGAACCCCGCCGCCCGGATCGCGCTCACGGTGTCGCGGCCGCAGTGACAGCCTCCAGCCATCCGCGGCCAAGTCCCGCTGCGATCGAGGACGCCCTGGACCCGCGCCTTGCCGGCCGAATCCGAGCGGACGTGCTCGAGGAAGCGAAGCTCGCCACCCGGTCTGAGGACCCTTCGCAGCTCCGCGAGCGCATCCCCCTGGTCCGGCACCGAGCACAGCACGAGGCTTGCGACCGCGCCATCGAAGCTCGCGTCCTCGAACTCGAGGCGGTTCGCAACCCCCGCCCGGACGGCCACGCGAACCGGGGCGAGCTGCGCCGCGCGCTGTGCCTTCGCGCGCAGATACGGCTCGGGCTCGATCGCGACCACTTCCTCGACCGAGTCGGGGTAGTGACGGAAGTTCATGCCGTTCCCGGCGCCGACCTCGAGCACCCGCCGGGAGAGACCGACGAGCAGTTCGTCACGGGGGCCGGCCAGCTCCCGCTCCATGACGCCGCTGAGCCGGTCGAAGAACCGCGCGAACAGTGGGTGGTGGACTTCCGACGACATCTGGTGCCGGAGCCTAACCGCGAAAGGGACTACCAACAGGCGTCCAGTTGTCGATGTCCTCTGTTGAGGGACGTTGTGTGCGGGCCGATTGAGACGACACCCGATTCAAGTGGGCAAACCCGTCGTGAGGCGGGGACGCAAAGCTAGAGGTCTCGCCCGTAGCGAGATAGCTCGGCCGCCGGGCTACCAGCCTGATTTGCGAGCGACAAGGAGGTCGCGTGCCATGCCCACTCTTTCTGATGCGTCGGTGAGGATTCGCTCCCGCATGCGATGGATGCTGGCGCCGCTCAGGCCG
>Ga0187814_10000227_pt1 | contig 16747 bp, 12 predicted proteins | sample NC_S_4_FD_132450 | JGI IMG/M metagenome (GOLD analysis project Ga0187814, IMG submission 132450) | Wetland sediment microbial communities from Neuse River Estuary, North Carolina, USA - ASW-S_4 | ecosystem: Environmental > Aquatic > Freshwater > Wetlands > Sediment | place: USA: North Carolina... | reverse complement strand
CGGGCGCGCATCGGGGTTGGGCTGGGACCCGCGGTCTTCGCGCTCGGGCGACCAGAGCCAGGAGCCCTCGACCGGCGAGTGGGGCGAAGGTAATCCGACCGGCGAGTGGGGCGAAGGTAATCCGACCGGCGACTGGGGCGAACTGACCTCCTCTGCAGGCGACTGGACTGCCTTTGAATCGATGTTCGACGCTCACGCAGGACATCTCTTCGATTACTGCAGCGGGCTGCTTGGCGATGAGGCGGAGGCGGCGAGCGCCACGGAGGCTGCGCTCATCGCCGCGCAGTCGTTGCTGCAAGATCGTGAGCGGATGCGGGCCTGGCTGTTCGCCCTGGCGCGGCGAGAATGCATAAGCAAGGATCCAGACCGGTCCAGGGCAGCGGCTAACGAGTCGTCTTTCGGAGACGAGGGCGACGACCTAGCGCGACCGATCCTGCCAGCATTCAGCGCCCTGCACGACGAAGACCGCGAGATCCTTGACCTGGTTTACCGGCATGGGATCCGGCCCGATGACTTGCCAGCCATACTCGGCGTATCGCCTGACCAGGCAGAAGCCCTGCTGGCGGCTGCGGTCGCGGAGCTCAATCAGTCCGCCGAGCTCGGCGCTGAGCTTGCTACTCGGCTACCGGACGACGACGCCAGCAATCTGCCGGTCGAGCAGATATCTGCACTGCCGCTGGCTCCATTGCCCGCGTCGATCTGGAGCCGCACTGCCCGGGGCATATTCGGTACCGGACTTGGCTCCGAGAGCCGCAGTATCAGCGCCGAGCCGACGGCCGCCGAGTCTTGGGTCTCGCCGGTCCGGCGCAGCGCTGGACTTGTCGGAGCGCGCAAACGGCTGGCAATAACCGGCATAGTGCTAACGTCCGTCGCAGCCGCCGCAAGCGCGGTCATCTACCTGGCCGACCGCCCATCACCGGCGCATCAGACTCATCGCTACGCCGACCCGACTCCGGCAGCTCCCGTCGCCACCCAGACCAGCAGCACGGCCTCGACCGCACCGGCTGCACATTCACGATCGCACCACAAGGCGCGGAAGTCGGTCCCGATCAGGGCGCTGTTCCCGCAGGCACCCACGCAGGGAATCCCGCCCGTTGTCAAGCCGAAGCACAAGCCGAGAGGAAGGGGGCACCTGACGCCACCACCGCACCCGATCACCTCAAGCCCGTCCCCGTCCCCCACCAAGCACAAGTCACCATCGCCAACACCTTCGCCGTCGCCCTCGCCTTCGCCGTCGCCGACTGCCTGAGGTCCCCGGCGACGGGTGCTGGTCAGGCGGCCTCGAAGACCGCTGCGACGCCCTGGCCACCGCCCACGCACATGGTCTCCAGCAGGTACCGGCCGTCGCGCCGACGTAGTTCGCGCAGGCCAGTGCTGAGTATTCGGGCACCGGTAGCGCCGATCGGGTGCCCGAGCGAGATGCCCGAGCCGTTCACATTGAGCTTGTCCTGGTCGTTCCATTCCCACCCGGTCAGCACGGCCAGGACCTGAACGGCGAACGCTTCGTTGAGCTCGACCAGGTCGATAGCGCCGAAGTCCAGTCCGGTGCGGGCGAACAGCTTTGCCACGGCCGGCACCGGCCCGATGCCCATGGTGGCGGGCTCGCAGCCGGCAGCCGCCCAGCCGGCCAGGTATCCGAGCGGCTCAAGCCCTAGCCGCTCAACCTGGTCCCCGGCCACCACGAGGCAGGCGGCAGCAGCATCGTTCTGCTGGCTCGCATTGCCCGCGGTCACGGTGCCGCCCGGCATGATCGTGCGTAGCTTGCCCAGTGACTCGGCGGTGCAGTCCGGTCGCACACCCTCATCTGCGGTGACGGTAACCGGATCCCCGCGGCGCTGCGGCACCTGCACCGGGACTACTTCATCGTCGAACAGGCCAGCCGCCCAGGCTGCCGCAGCGCGCTGATGACTGCGGGCTGCGTAGGCGTCCGCCTCATCCCTGGTGATGCCGTAACGCTCGGCGAGGTTCTCCGCCGTCTCGATCATCCCGGAGATCTTGCCGAACCGCCATTCCGGTTGGGAACGTTCCCTTCCCCGGTCCAGCCGGTCATACAGGTACTGGTTCCCGGACCTGGCGCCCCAGCGCATGGCGGTCGTGTAGTGCTCGACGTTGCTCATGCTCTCCACGCCGCCGGCCAGTACCACGTCGGCCGCGCCCGTCTGGACCATCATCGCCGCGGTAATGACGGCTTGCAGCCCGCCGCCGCACCGCCTGTCGAGCTGAAACCCCGGCACGCTGACTGGCAGGTTGGCGTGCAGGGCGGCCCAGCGGCCGATGCACGGAGTTTCAGCGTTCGGGTAGGCCTGGGCCAGGCAGACGTCGTCGACGCGGTCCGGATCGATGCCGGTCCGGGCCAGCACAGCCCTGACCGCGGTGGCAGCGAGTTCCTCGACAGGCACGTCGCGGAGGCTTCCGCCGAACGTGCCCACCGGCGTGCGCATGGGCGCGACAATCGCGGCTCGGCGCGTCGTCATGGTTGGTCCTCCGATCAGTCAGCGGACGCGGCCCTATGGGCCTCCGCCTCCAGTGCCGCCCTGTGGTCCGGATGGGAGATCACGACCATCCGCTCGCGCCGCTGCGAGAGCGTCAGGCCGCGCAAGTCTGCGATTCCATATTCGGTCACGATCACGCCCGCGTCAGCACGAGCCTGGCTGGCTGGCCCGCTCAGCCTTGCCACGATGCGGCTCGTCCCCGCCGTCGACGAGCCAGCTGTTGACGAGCCGCCTGTTGACGAGCCCGCCGTCGACGGAAGGACGATCACGGGAATGCCGCCGTCTGAACGGGCGGCCCCGCGCAGGAAGTCGGTCGCCCCGCCTACCGCACCCACATAACGGCCCGCCACCGTCTCGGAATTCACCTGGCCGGTCAGGTCGACCTCGGTGGCCGAGTTGATCGCTACCAGGTGCTGCTGCCCCGCAAGCACCGCCGGGTCATGGGTGTAGTTGGTGTCGCGTAGCTGGATCGACCGATCGGCAGCGGCCCGCGTTATCAGGTGCTTGGTGCCCATCAGGAAGCCGGCCACCGTCAGGCCCCGGTCGATGCTTTTCCGCGCCCCGGTGACGACGCCTGCCTCGATCAGCTCGGCGACCGCGTCAGTGATCACCCCCGAGTGCACGCCGAGGTCACGGTGGTCGCGGAGGCGGCGCGCTACGGCCGCCGGCATGCTGCCGAGGCCGAGCTGGATGGTCGCGCCATCCGGAACGAGGCTAGCGACGTGCCCGGCGATCACGGACTCGATGTCCCTGGGTGCCGCCTCGGGATACTCGGCTGGCGGCCTGGAGGTATGCACTATGACGTCGATATCGTCCCGGCTGAGCCTCCGGTCGCCACCGACGTCCGGTACTTGCTCATTGACCTCGGCGATCACTACTCTTGCCCGGCCGATCAGGGTGGCGACGTAGTCCGCGCCCAGGCCAAGCCCGAACGTGCCGTCCGGGCCGGACGGCGCCAGGGCGAGCAACAGCACGCTCACCTGCAGCGGACCGTAACCAAGAATTCGCGGCAGCTCGGAGTAATGACAAGGCAAGATGTCGAGGACGCCGGCCTCGGCGAGGGCACGGTTGGCGCCCGCGGCGCAGTAGGACGCGAATGACAGGTGATCGCAAAGCTCCGGCCGCACCGCCGACAATGTGGAGATCCCGGTGAAGCAGCGGACGCTGCCGAGCCGAGCGCGCTGCGCTGCCAGCAGCTCGGTGAGCGTGAGCGGCTCGGCACAGGCCTGGCCCCAGGCGACGGTGTCTCCAGACTTGATGTAGGCGGCCAGGTCAAGCGCGGCAGCATCGGTGAACTCGCTTGTCACCGGGCGATGCTCCGGTCTCGCCAGAACGCGCCCGGCCAAGTCACGTTCCGCAGCTTAACTGGCATCAGCGCAGCCTGCGCGGCCCGGCTGCACTCACTGCACGCGGCCGGCTCAGGCGATCACGGCCACATACCGCCAGTCGAGCACGTCCCGCGGTACGGGCCCGTCGGCCCGCACCTGGGAGCGCAGGTGCACAAGACCGCCACCTCCCGGCAGGTAGTCGACCTGCTCGACCAAGATGGAGCTGCGCAGCGTATCCCCCTCGTGCACCGGGCCGAGGTGGTCACAGCCGTGCCAGCTCGCCACGGTAACCAGCGATGGCAGGCTGCGCGCCGCCTGGGCGAGCGCCAGCCCGATGGCATGCCCGCCGTAGACCAGCCGCCTGCCACCGGCGGCCTTAGCATCGTGGTGCACCATTGCCACGTTCAGCGTCAGCCTGGCAAGCTCGGGCGAGCCGGAGACCACGTCTCCGCCTGGCACCTGCCAGCTCTGCCCGGCCTTCAGGTCGGCGGGGTGCGGGCCCCCGGACCGCCGGGCGAACTCGTCGAGTTGCCAGCCGCTGACCAGCGCCTCGAGCCGCTCCGGCAACGCGTCATGGCCCACTGCATCCAGGTCATCGGCGTGGCCAGTCTGCACGGACTGGTCGTGTAGCGGCAGCATGGCGCAGCGCCAGAAGTCCAGGACCGGCCGGTTCTCCTGGTCCGCAGTGGTGATCCGCAGCACCGCCAGTCCGGTGGGCGCGCGGCCCTGCCGCGGCCTGTTCTGCCGGAGGGCGACGACCTGCGAAGAGGTGCGCAGCGTGTCGCCGATCAGCGGGATCCGGCGGAAGGCCAGGCCGCGGTAGAACAGGTTGGCCTTGACGTGCTGGGTTACGAGCGTCGACTGTCCGATCGCGAGGTCCCAGACGAGGCTGGGCGACGCGACCGGGGGGCCACCGGTGACCGCACGGCACAGCTCGTGATCGAGGGTGAGCGCAAGCCGGTCTCCGGTGACCGCCTGATGCGCGGCGGCTAGCCCGGACGTTAGCGTGACGCCAGGCGCGCCGGCGAACTCCTGCCCGACAGCCAGTTCCTCGAAGTAGGGCCCCTCGAACACCGGAGGCTGCATTGGTCACGCTCCTTCGGCCGATGACCGGGCCGTCCAGCGAACGCGTTCAACTGCCATTAGACCGGAACGTGGTTGTCGGCTCCCGCGGCAGCCCGTCGGCCGGAGACTTGCGGCGGAGAATGCGGCCTGAGACGCTCATCTCGCCCGCTGGCTGAAGGTGAGGGACGTCGTGGACGAAGAGCCAAGCCAACCTGAGGTTGTCCGCGACGCGGCTGCGTCGGCGGATCGCGGCGCCGGCCAGGGCCGGCCTAGCAGACGATGGGTGCTCGGGGCAGCGCTGGGCGCCGGTGCCGCGCTAGGCACCGGCGCGTGGCGGGCTGCAGCGGGGCCGCACGCCAGCGCCGCGGTGCTCAGGAAGCCTGGCTCCCTGCCATATCCGCGGCTCAGACCGGGAACGGACACGATCCCGCAGATCAAGCACATTGTCGTGTTGATGATGGAGAACCATTCCTACGACAATCACCTCGGCATGCTCGGCCGCAGCGGCGCAGACGGCTTCAAACTCGGCCCGAACCGCAAGCCGACCGCTAACAACCCGTATCCCGATGGCAAGATCCAGCACGCGTTCCGGATGCCGACGACCTGCCAGCTTTCCGGCCAGCCGAGCCAGACCTGGCATGACAGCCACGTTCAGCTCGCAGGCGGCCACCTGACCGGGTTCGTGCGATCTGGCAGCGGGCCAGTCTCGATGGGCTACTGGGAAAAGGCAGACCTCCCCTTCTACTACTCGCTGGCCTCGACGTTCCCGATAGCCGACCGCTACTTCTGTTCGGTCCTCGGCCAGACGTTTCCCAACCGCCGCTACTTGATGGCAGCCACCTCGCTCGGAATGATCAACGACACCGTCCCGAACCCGTTCGACTATCCGGCTAACGGCACGATCTTCGATCGGTTGCACAAGGCGGGGGTATCTTTCGCCGACTACTACTCGCTGCTTGATTCCTTCCTGCCAACGGCGACCATGGGCCTGTTCCCGGAACTGCTGATCAAGTACCACGACAACGTGCATCGAATCGATCGTTTCTTCGCTGCCGCCAAAGCCGGCACGCTGCCCGGCTTCTGTGTCGTCGAGCCGGACTATGGCCAGAGTTCGGAAGAGGAGCCGCAGAACATCGCCTACGGCGAGCAGTTCGCCTCGAAGGTCATCCATGCGGTAATGAACGGGCCCGGCTGGAAGAACACGCTGCTGATCTGGACATTCGACGAGCACGGCGGTTACTACGATCATGTCGTGCCGCCGCGGGCGCTCGCGCCGGACAACATACCGCCCGACACCGACGGCGGGCCGGCCTATACCGGCTTCAAGCAGTACGGCTTCAGGGTGCCCTGCGCGATCATCTCGCCGTGGGCCCGACCCGACTATGTTTCGCACACGGTCTTCGATCACACCAGTATCTGCGCGCTTGTCGAGGCCAAGTGGAACTTGCCCGCGATGACTCGCCGAGACGCCAATGCCAGCAACATGCTGGACATGCTTGACCTGAGCGGGCCAGCCTTCCTGCGGCCGCCGAGGCTGGCAAGGCCGCTGCTGGATATCCGCCCCAGCGCACTGGCCTGCAACGTCGACGGTCCTGGCACCATCCCGCCGCCCGGGTCCGTCACCGGCTAGGCGCAGGTCGCCTGCAGGCGTGCGCCGACGGGCTGGGAGTGGACTGATTCACCTCGGGCTATTTATCGCCAGTTCCATGGCCGACTGTCTAATATTGGGGATGCAGTTGTCAGCAGCTGCACACGGATGCGCAGCGAGTTGTGCGCATCTGTCCGGGCGGCAGGGCCTGGCTAGGTCGTTCGGAGGGGGGCGCAGGCCCTGCCGCCAGGTCCTTAGGTGGCCGCTCCGTCAGGACGCCGCCAGCGCGCACCTCTGCGGCGCGCGCGTCGCGCAAGAGCCAGGCGCGCGCGTCGCGCAAGAGCTAGAGGTCTGTCGACCATAGCTCAGAGCCTCAATCCTCCCGCCGCTTATGGGCCTCAGGGACTGCTTGTCCGTTCAACCTCTACGGCGGTATGTGAGCGTTAGATCTGCAATGCGAGCCAGCCAAGACTTGCAACGATGCCTGAGGTGTGTCAAGCGGAAAGTCAAGGTCGGCCGATTACAATGGGATATTCTTCCTTATTGTCGTAATAATGCGAATCCCTATTCGGATATTTTGGCTGTTTCGGTGCGACAGGTCCGTCGCAGCGGAGTCAAGTGCCTGGGTAAACGAAGCGTTCAGAAGCGCACCGGACTGCCGAGGCAGAAATGCGGCCGCCGTACCGCCCTTCGCCCTGCTGATGTCACCAACGTGCGGTCATTACCGCGTAAACAGCGGCGCGCTGCCGGTCGCCTGATGACGGGCTAGCCTGGTCTGGACTCACCGCGGAGGCTGCCCCATGCACCCACTGGCCCGCATTTCCGGCATGGCCATTGATCGTTTGATGGGGCTGCCGGCCTCGACGGTGCCTTACGTTCTGCGCCGCGATGTCGGCGCCCCGATGCGAGATGGCGTGGTCCTTCTTGGCGATCACTACCGGCCCGCAGTGAACGGCGGCCCAATGCCGGTGGTGCTCATCCGCTCGCCGTACGGCCGGGCCGGTTTGGCCGGAACCCTGTTCGCCGCGCCGCTGGCTCGCCAGGGGTTCCAGGTGTTCATTCAGAGCACTCGAGGGACCTTCGGGTCCGGCGGCCAGTTCCGCCCGTTCCTGCACGAGCAGGCCGACGGGCTGGCGACCGTAGCCTGGCTGCGCGATCAGCCATGGTGCGACGGCCAAGTGTCCATGGTGGGCGCCAGTTACCTGGGTCACACCCAGTGGGCGGTTGCGCCTTACGTCGATCCGCCGCTGGCGTCGGTCTCGCTCAATATCACGGCTGCGAAGATCACCGCCGCTTTCTACGAGCATGGTGCGCCTGGCCTCGACAACGCGCTGCACTGGACTTCGACGATCGGCAGGCAGGAACGAGGTGGCCCGTCAAGGGTCATCCCGAGCCCGCTGCAACTGGCCAGGATGAAGCGCGCACTGCGGAAGGTGCCATTGCAGGCCGCCGATGTCAGCGTTGCGGGCGCGCCGGTCGCCTTCTGGCGGGACTTCGTCGGCCATGCCGCCCCAGGTGATGAATTCTGGTCGGGCGTGGACCATCACAGCGCCGACATGAGCCGGATGCCGCCTACCAGCATGGTGACCGGCTGGTGGGACCTGTTCCTGCAGGAGCAACTGCGCGACTACGCGGCCATCCGTGCCGCGGGCGTTACTGCCACGCTCACCGTAGGTCCTTGGCTGCATGGCGAACCCGGCGAGATAAAGGCGATCGCCAAGCAGGACGTCGCCTGGCTGGATCAGCATCTGGCCGGCGGGCCGCCGCGCAGCGGACCGCCGGTGCGGGTTTTCCTCCAGCAAGCAGGCACCTGGCTGGACTTCGAGCAGTGGCCGCCGCCGGGCACAGCGGCCGCCGCCTATTTTCTGCGGACGTCCGGCCGGCTGACCCGGGATCCAGAGCCCGGCAGTGCTGAGCCGGCCACGTTTGTCTACGACCCCGCGGACCCGACGCCGTCCGTGGGCGGGCCGCTCCTGCAGCCCCCAGGCAAGCAGGCGGACAATACAGCGATCGAAGCCAGACCCGACGTGCTTGTCTACACAACCGAGCCGCTCGCCGCGGATCAGGATCTCGTCGGGCCGGTCAGTGCCCATATTTTCGTGCGTACCAGCCTGGAACATGCCGACCTTTTCGTGCGCGTCTGCGATGTTGACGCTAACGGCGTGTCCCGCAACGTCGTCGACGGCGTCAGGCGCCTGCATCCGCAGACAGTGCCTGCCCCTGACATCCAGGTGGGTGCCGACGGGATCCTCGCGGTGAGCGTGGATTTGTATCCGACCGCTTACCGGGTGCGGGCCGGACACCGGATCCGCGTCCAGGTCAGCGGGGGCGCGTTCCCGCGATATGTCCGCAACTTCGGTACAAGCGAGCCATTCGGCGCGGCGACGACTGCACGCCCGTGCCGGTTTGAGATCTACGCGGATGCCGAGCACCGCGGGTGTGTGTTGCTGCCGTGTTATTCCCGGTCTGCGTCGGCCGGGCCCGCCTGAACTGCGGCCTCTGATTGCTGTTGCTGGCGGAAGAGCGGGCGCGGCCGTCCCTTCAGGCTCTATAGTTTACTTCTGCACTTCACGATTAGCGCTCAACTCAACATTTCAATCCGCGTTGCCCTGCTAACCGGCGGCGGGCTGACGGCTGGTAGTGCAGGATGGCGGACGACTTGCCGGCTGACGTGACAGGAGGCGGAGGCCTGGGATGAGCCGACATGGCCCAGGACTGCGAGCGGCGAGCGTCGCCTGTCTGTCTGCGGCTTACCTGATGGTCGTCCTAGGCAGCACTGTCAGGATCACCAACTCCGGCATGGGCTGCAGTAGCTGGCCATTGTGCAATGGGCATCTTGGGCTCAGCGGTACCGAGCACGCGGTCCTGGAGCAGTCACACCGCTACCTCGCTGTCGTCGTGACTGTCCTGGTCGTCGCGATCTTCGGGCTGGCGTGGCGCCGCGCCAGGAAGGACAGGCTCGTCTACTCGGCCGCCGCTTCCGCTGTCATCCTCATCGTGGTGCAGGTGCTGCTGGGTGCGATCACGGTATGGCTCAAGAATGCAGGGTGGACGGTGGCCCTGCACCTGGCCGGCGCATGGCTGCTGGTGGCGGCGGTCACGGTGACGGCCGTCGCCGTGTGGCGCGTCCCGGCTGAATACGGCGCGGACTCCTCGTCGGTTCGGGTTGCTCCGGCCGGGCGAGTGGGCGTTATAGCCGCGGCATCGCTGTTCTGCCTGGCGGCAAGCGGAATGCTGGTGTTGGACGCGGGCGCAAGCAACGCCTGCCGAGGCTGGCCTGTCTGCGGTGGCGGGTCCGGATCCGCGACCCTGGTAGCGCTGCAGTATCTGCACAGGTCATTCGGGGTGGTGGCGACAGTGGCCATCGGATGGACGGCCCTACGGGTACTGCGCGCGGCACGAACTGACCTGACCGGCCGAGCGCTGGCCGGGAGCGCGCTGGTGCTGCTTGCGGTGACAGCAGGGCTAGGCGCACTCGTTGCCACTACCGGCGCGCCCGCGGTCGAGCAGGACTTTCACCTCGCCGTAGCGACGGCACTCTGGGTCACCGTCGTCGCGCTCGCAACACCGGGCTGGGCAGCAGCACCGCCGGCCGCTCCGGCTGGTGCCGCACCCGTGAGCGCGACCGGTTCGGGCCGCATCTGAGGAGTTCTCTCGGCAGGCAATGCCGAGTGCGCGGCGGCTACCTGGCCCGGCTACATGCGGCGAACCCGCCCGGCGGGCCACCCGGCGACCGCTAGCGGCGCCGGCGCGGGCCGATAACGGCGGGACCTCCGGCACGCTGCTGGGCGACTAAGGTCCCATGCTCCGCCGCCAGCGCGGCGATTTACTGGCCAGATGCCCATCGGCGACACGTCGTCGCGCGTCGGCTTCGCGTGCTGCCGACTCCGGGCCTGGCTAAGGAGGAATCAATGACGACGAACCTGCCAGTCACCACCGGGCGGCAGCTTGGCCGACGATCCTGGGCCGAGCCGTGGAAGATCAAGATGGTCGAGCCGCTGCGAGTCACCACCGCCGAAGAGCGCGCGCAGGCCCTCGACGACGCCGGATACAACACATTCTTGCTGCGTTCCGACGATGTTTACATTGACCTGCTTACCGACTCTGGCACGAACGCGATGAGCGACCGCCAGTGGGCGGGCCTGCTGCTCGGCGATGAGGCGTACGCGGGCTCGCGGAACTTCTACGAACTCGAGGATGCGGTCCGCACCTTCTACGGTTACCGGCACGTGCTGCCGACCCACCAGGGCCGCGGCGCCGAGCACCTGATCAGCAAGGTCGCGATCCGGCCAGGCCAGTTCGTTCCCGGCAACATGTACTTCACAACGACTAGGGCGCACCAGGAGCTGGCGGGCGGCATCTTCGAGGACGTGATCGTCGATGCGGCACACGATCCGGAGAGCGAGCTCCCGTTCAAGGGTGATGTGGACATCAGCAAGCTGGAGCGGCTGATCGCCCGTGTGGGGTCCGACAAGATTGCTTACGTGAGCCTGGCAGGCACGGTGAACATGGCCGGCGGTCAGCCGGTCAGCATGGCCTGCGTGCGCGCGCTCCGCGGGCTGTGCGACCAGTACAGGATCCGGCTTTTCCTGGACGCGACCAGGATGGTGGAGAACGCATTCTTCATCCAGGAGCGTGAGGCAGGCTACGCGGACAAGACCATCGCGGAGATTCTGAAAGAGTTTTGTTCCTACACCGACGGCGCATGGATGTCGGCCAAAAAGGACTCGCTGGTCAACATTGGCGGCTGGCTCGCCCTCAATGACAGTGACCTGTTCGAGGAAGCTCGCAATCTCGTTGTCGTATTCGAGGGCCTGCACACATACGGCGGACTGGCCGGCCGGGACATGCAGGCCATGGCCATCGGCATCTCCGAGTCCGTGCAGGACGAGCAGATCAGGGCCCGGATCGGCCAGGTCCGTTACCTTGGCGACCTGCTCGCCGCGTCCGGTGTGCCCTTCGTCAGGCCAGTTGGCGGTCACGCTATCTTCCTGGACGCCCGGCGCTTCTACCCGCATCTGAGCCAGGACGAGTTTCCGGCTCAGGCGCTAGCCGCCGAGCTGTACCTGGACTCCGGGGTGCGCGGAATGGAGCGGGGCATCGTGTCGGCTGGCCGTGATCCGAAGACCGGCGAGCATCAGTACCCGAGGCTTGAGCTCACCCGCCTGGCTATACCGCGCCGGGTATACACGCAAGCCCACATGGACATCGTGGCCGAGGCGGTGCAGGCCGTATACGCTCGGGCCGACTCGGTGAAGGGCTTGAGGATGACCTATGAGCCGCGGCATCTGCGGTTCTTCCAGGCTCGCTTCGATCGCTTGTAACTCTGGCAGCAGACCAAGGTCCTGCCGGCTGCGGACCTTTGCACCTACCCGCTGGCGGGAGACCAAGGCCTGCTGGTTAAGTCGGTACTGGTCGACGAGCAGGTGGAGAGGGCCATGGCCAGTCTCCCGATGCCCGCGCAAGGGCAGCCGGGGTGCGAGCCGGGCTTCACCGAGACCGTTGCGTCCGTAGTAGGGGCTGCGATCTGGGCGCCCTCGGTGCATAACACCCAGCCATGGTGGTTCCGGGCTGCCCGGGCGGAGATGAGCCTGTACGCCGACAGTGGACGCCAGCTGACAGTGGCCGATCCGGTCGGCCGGGAGATGATGATCAGCTGCGGTGCCGCACTGTTCACGGCCAGGCTCGCGCTTCGGTCGCTCGGCTACGTGCCGGAGACCAGCGTGCTGCCCGAGCCGACCGATCCCCTGCTAGTCGCGCGGCTGAGCTGGTCGCGCCGGGAAGCTCCAACCGAGTACGAGCAACGGCTGTTTAGCCAGGTACTGACCCGGCGCACGCACCGCGGCGGGTTCGATGCCCTGCCGCTCTCGCCCAGGCTGCTAGCCGTGCTGCAACAGGGCGCCTCCCAGGATGGAGCCAGGCTCAATGTCGTCACCGACGCGAGCAGCCGGGCTATGCTCGCCGCGGCTGTCCAGACCGCCGAGCAGACCCTGGAGGCCGACAGTGCCTATGTACAGGAACTGGCAAGCTGGGTATCGCCGCCGGGGAGCATCCGCGACGACGGGGTTCCTTACACCTCTTATCCCGCCCGGCCCGAGCATACCTATCCGGACTTTCCCGGCCGTGACTTTGCCCACGGCCTGCGCTGGGGGCTACCCCGGTTCGGCTCTGCCACGGCCAATCACTCTGCCGGGGTTGTCTGTCTGCTGACGACGAGCGACGACTGCCCTGCCGACTGGGTGCATGCGGGACAAGCGCTGCAGCGCGCTTTGCTGGCCAGCGCCACCTGCGGCGTGGCGGCTGCGCTGCACAGCCAGCCCCTGGAGGTCGGCTCGCTGCGCGAGCTGATCCGCGCCAAGCTATGCGAAGGCGACTTCCCGCAGCTGGTGCTGCGGCTCGGGACCGTCATCCAGACTGCCAAGAGCGTTCGCCGCCCGCTTGCCAGCGTGCTGGTCACAGTCTCCGGCGAACACCCGGCAACTGGCTCAGGATGACAGTCGGGCCGTCCGCGATTCACTACGCTCATCATTGCAAGCCACGGCCGGTGCCCCGCGACTTGAGTGCCGACCCCAGCGCCCGCGACGAACGGACTACCCCATGCCAAGCAGTTTCAGTTACCAGTCGTCCGACGGCACGCGGATCGCAGCCTACCGCTGGGAACCGCCGGGCGAGCCGGTGGCCGCGATCCAGCTGACGCATGGCATGGGCGAGCACGCCCTCCGTTACGAGCACGTCGCCCGCGCTCTGAATGGCGCTGGATACCTCGTCTACGCCCAGGACCAGCGCGGTCACGGCGCAAGCGCGGACCCCGACGCGCTTGGCAACCTGGGCCCAGGCGGCTGGCCAGCGCTTGTCGACGACATCGGGCTGCTCTCCGCGCGGATCCGGGCCGAGCACCCGGGCCTGCCGCTGATCCTGCTGGGGCACAGCATGGGCTCCTTCGCCGTGCAGCAGTACCTGCTCGACCACAGCGCCGACGTGGACGGAGTCGTGCTGACCGGGACCGCCGTGATCGACCTGCTCGAGCCTGCCCTCGACCTGGACCAGCCGCTTGACCTGGCGATGTTCAACGCGCCGTTCCAGCCCGCCCGTACCGACTTCGACTGGCTATCGCGCGACGAGGCTCTCGTCGACGCCTACATTGCCGACCCGCGCTGCGGCTTTGGCATAGACCCTGAGTCGGCCAAGGCGATGTTCGCCGGAGCCCGGCGCCTTGCGGACCGGGCCCAGCTCGCGGCCCTGCGGGCCAGCCTGCCCGTGTACATCGCGGTCGGCGAGAGCGATCCGGTGAACGGCGGGTTGACGCTGCTCACTCCGCTGGTCGACCGCCTTAGGGAGGCCGGACTAACCGACGTCACCGTGCGCACCTATCCGGGCGGGCGGCACGAGATCCTCAATGAGACCAACAAGGACGAGGTCATCGGCGAGCTGACGCAATGGCTGGATCGGGTGCTGGCCCGCTGACCGGAGGTTTGCCTCCTTAGTATGGCCCGTGCGCACAAACAACATCGCGCACGGGCCTAGCCAGCTCGACACGGCGATGCACGGCACCGAGCCTGATTCAGTCATCGATCTCGAGCCGGTCGATTCGGTCGTGGTCACGACCCTGGACAACGTTACCGACATCTTCATGCCGGATCAGGGACCGGCCAGGCGCGCGGCGGTGGACCGCAGCCCGCGGCGGCCGTCAGCGCTGATGTAAGGCGCGCAGGTACCCGACACGCTGATCGCCGAGCACGGCTTCTCCGTCCTGGTTACGGTGACAAAGTCTGGGCACGGGATCGACGGCCTGGTCCGCGCCGTGAAGCGGGTCAACATGCCGGTGCCGATCCACCCGAGTTTCTGGCGGCGTCGGGGCATTATGCTGCCCGGCCGTGATCCGCTTGAACTGCCCACTACCAGTCGCAGCGCACTAGCGGAGGACGTCATTGAGAAGCCCTAGCCGAGCTTTCTGCTGGGAAACTCCGTCCTGGTGACCGGCGAGGTAGCCAGGCCTATGGGCGAGGAGCCCTGGTTTCCCGCCGCAGCAGGCCTGGCTTGGCACGCGCTGGGAGCCGGATCCGCTGGTGCTTGACGACCAGGCGCTCATCATCAGCGTCGCGCACGCCGGCCTCGTCGTCATCACCGGGCTGTGGCCACTCCGGAGTGGCTAACATCACCCGCTATGCGCAGCGACTGACCGGTGGCCAGCTACTGCTTGCGCTGATCGGCGGGGTCCACCTGAACGCCCCGCTGTTCGAGCCGCTCATCGCCCGCATCCTAGACGACCTGGCCGAGCTAAGTCCGAACTGGCTCGTCCCTGCGCACTGCACCGACTCGCCTAAGCGTCACGCGACGACCGGATCGACCTCTGACCCGTGCTGAAGGGCTGCGCGGTCGCGCACGCTAGCCGCTCCCCGTACCCAGTCCCGGCGGCGCGGCGCGCTCGTCCCTCCACGGTGCGCACATGTTGGGAATTCGTAGCCTAAGCGCCGCCCGATGCCAAAGACAGCAGTCGCGCAGCGCTCAGCTGCGTCTCGTCAAGTGATCTGGCCCACTTTTCGTCATGAATCTTGGCTCCAGCGTCCCGGCAGAGTTGAAGGCCTGGGGTGATAATCGGCGGCATGGACCGGGCTAGTTGACCGTGATGTTGTGGCGGCGGAGCGGACGCGACATCGCCCGGAATGGGTCAGTGGCGGGCTGACGGTTGGTGAGTTCGCCTGGCGTGATGCGGCGGCAGCGTGGGCCGCAGCGCCACCAGTGCATGTGAGGATGCTCAGATGTCACCTCGCGCACATGCCGTCGATCCTGCCCGCCTTGCCCAGTGGTGCATGCAGCATCTCGGCAGCCCGCCAGCGGATGAGATCTTCAGATCCGGATACCTATCCGCAGTCATAGGGCTCCGGCTGGCTGACGACCGCGAGGTCGTGGTCAAGGTTCGACCGGACTCGCCGCGCATAGCGGCATGCGTCGAAGTCCAGCGCCGCATGTTCCTAGCCGGTTATCCGTGCCCCCAGCCGCTCGCCGGCGCCGCCCCTTTCGGCGGCGACGTCGCAACCGCGGAGGCTTACGTCCCCGGCGGCGCCATGCTCCCGAGCGCGGACCACGCGGCCCGGGCCTCCGCTGAAGCGTTCGCGCGGCTGATCAGGCTAGCCCCCCGGCCGGCCGAGGTGTCCACGCTCGACCCGGCACCGTCGTGGGCGGCCTGGAACCGCTCCGAGGACGGACTGTGGCCGTGTCCCGAGGACCCTGACGTCAACCTCAACGAAGTGGCCGGCCCGGAGTGGATCAACGATGCCGGGCGCTGTGCCCGTGACCGGCTGCGAGCCAGCGAGTCCGAGGCTGTGATCGGCCACTGCGACTGGCTTGCCGGTAACCTGCGCTGGAGCGGAGACGCGCTACTGGTGGTGCATGACTGGGACAGCATGACCGCTGATAGCGAAGCCGTCCTCGTCGGCTTCGCTGCCGCGTTGTATTCGGCCGTCAGCGCGGACGAGCTAGCCACCGTCGAGGACACTGAGCAGTTCCTCGTCGCATATTGCCATGCGCGTGGCCGGGCGTTCAGCGCCGACGAACTCGAACGGTCGTGGGCGGCTGGCGTCTGGACCAGGGCCTATGACGCCAAGTATCAGCACACGATCGGGCAACCCATAACCTCACTCTGCGAGAGTGAGGCCCGCGAGCGCCTTCGTCGTACTGGGACCGGCTCGCGGTGGCCATAAAACGGTCCGCTTCGGAGCCAGCAGGCGGGGCCCCGCGTCGCGCGCCAAACCTTGTGGTATCGGCCGATCGGCCGGTGCGCCATGTCGCACGAACAATGGGGTGAGCGCCATTTGGGAAAGTGTCCCTACGCGCCGCCCGACGCCAAGGCAACAGTCGCGCACCGCTCACCAGTTGGTCCCCGCATCTCTGCAACTGCAGCTTGTCATGGACGGCCATCGTTTGTTGGCCGTCATCAGAGGCTGCTTGGAGGCGGTCAACCTTGTCACCGAATATGACCGCTGCATGGTCGGCGCTCCGCGTTTGATCCGCCGTTATACGTGCGGGCAACGGTCGACTGGCTGGCCATTGAAGGCGCACCGAACTGCCAGTCTTGCGCTGCTGCCAGAGTGCCGCCCCATATCCCCAGCCGACAAAGGCAGCTGTGCATTCTAGCCCACTCGGAGCGCGATAAGAGCAGCGTGCGGCGGCCCGCGGTTCTCAGGCGTCCCTGGTCGCCATCCGCCAGGCGCCGAGGATCGTCCAGCCCACCAGCCAGGCGAGGATGACGATGACGGCCACGGTGGTCGACTCCG
>Ga0187814_10000226_pt1 | contig 16795 bp, 15 predicted proteins | sample NC_S_4_FD_132450 | JGI IMG/M metagenome (GOLD analysis project Ga0187814, IMG submission 132450) | Wetland sediment microbial communities from Neuse River Estuary, North Carolina, USA - ASW-S_4 | ecosystem: Environmental > Aquatic > Freshwater > Wetlands > Sediment | place: USA: North Carolina... | reverse complement strand
GGGGTTGACTTGGGCCAGGTGATCGTGGCGCTGTTGGCGGTGCTGGCGATCGGCGGTGAGTACAGCACCGGCATGATCCGGCTGACGCTGGCCGCCACGCCGCGGCGGCTGACGATGCTGGCGGCGAAGACGATCACGGTGGCCGGGTGGGCCCTGGTGGCGGGGCTGGTCGCTGTGGCTGGCTCGCTGCTCGCCGGGCGGCTGATCCTGCCCGGCCGGGGCCTGTCCGCGGCGAACGGCTACGTCGTGCCGTCGCTGGCGAACGGCCCGGACCTGCGCGCCTTCGGCGGCGCTGTGCTGTACCTGGCGCTGATCGCCCTGCTGGCGCTGGGGGTGACCACAGCGGTGCGCGACTCCGGCGTCGCGATCGGGCTCGTCCTCGGCCTGCTGTACCTGTTCCCGCTCGCCGCCGCGGTGATCCCGGACCAGGACCTGTCCCGCCACCTGCAGCAGATCGCCCCGATGTCCGCGGGCCTCGACGTCCAGGCCACCGTGGGCGTGTCATCGCTCCCGCTCACCCCCTGGCAGGGCCTCGGCGTCGTCGCGCTGTGGGCTGTTGGCGCGCTGCTCCTCGGCGCCCTGGTCCTCCGCCTGCGCGACGCCTAGGGGAAGCTAGTGCCATGGAGACGCCCTGGCCAAGCCTGCCACTGGAGCACTGGCAGCCGACCCGCGACACAGTCCACCTGTGGACGCAGATCGTCGGCAAGACCCGCCTCGCGCTCGCCCCGCGGCTGAACCACTGGTGGGGCTGCACCCTGTACGTGACCGCCCGCGGCCTGACGACATCCCTGATGCCGTATGCCGGCGGTGGCGCGGAGATCGAGTTCGACTTCATCGCCCACGAGCTGACCATCGCCACCACGAACGGGGCGATCCGCCGGATCGAGCTGGCGCCGCGCACCGTGGCCGACTTCTATGCCGAATACCGGTCGCGCCTGGACGAGCTCGGCATCGACGTCGTTATCCACGCCACGCCGAACGAGATCCCCGACGCCATCCCGTTCGGCTCCGACACCGTCCATGCCGACTATGACGCCGGTGCGATGCACCGGTTCTGGCTGTCCCTGGTCAGCGCGCACCGGGTGATGAGCGAGTTCAGGGCCGGGTTCCGCGGCAAGGCCAGCCCGGTCCACTTCTTCTGGGGCGCGTTCGACCTCGCGGTCACCCGGTTTTCCGGCCGGCCCGCGCCGCCGCACCCCGGCGGCATCCCCAACTGCCCGGACTCGGTCATGGCCGAGGCCTACAGCGACGAGGTGTCCAGCTGCGGCTACTGGCCCGGCGGTGCCGCCGAAGGCGTCTTCTACTCCTACGCCTATCCCGAGCCCGCGCCGTTCCGCGAGCAGCCCGTCACGCCGGACGCCGCGTACTTCGATGAGCAGCTCGGCGAGTTCGTCCTTCCGTACGCCGCCGTCCGGGCGGCCAGCGACCCCGGCGCGTACCTGCTCAGCTTCCTGGACTCGACCTTCCAGGCGGCGTCCCGCACGGCCGTGTGGCCAGGCTCAGCTCAGCCGGGTTCACCCGGGGCGCGGTAGCCCCTGGCTGCCGACGCGCTCAGCGCCGTGAGCATCTCACTGCTGTCACAAGTCACTCCCGCGTCCCGAGTCACTCCCGCGTCCCGCGTGAACGTGGTGGATGGCCCATCGACCACGTAAGAGTGCGGTGGATGGCCCATTGACCACATTGGGCGCCGGGACACCCGCGAGCCGGGACGCGAACGCGGCCGCGGCCGCGCCGGGGTCGTCCGCCTCCGTGATCGCCCGGACCACCACGACCCGCGTCGCCCCGGCAGCGAGCACGTCGTCCAGCCGGTCCAGGCTGATCCCGCCGATGGCGAACCAGGGCCGGCCGGCGCCCAGCGACGCCACGTGCGACACCAGCGAGAGTCCGGTAGCCGGCCGCCCCGGCTTGGTCGGCGTCGTCCACACCGGCCCGGCGCAGAAGTAGTCCACGCCCTCCTCCACGGCAGCGGCCGACGACTGAGCGGGGCTGTGGCTGCTCCGCCCGATCAGCGGCCCCGGCCCGAGGATCCGCCGCGCCACCGGCACCGGCAGGTCGTCCTGCCCCAGGTGCAGCACGTCGGCCCCGGCCGCCAGCGCCACATCCGCCCGGTCGTTCACCGCGAGCAGCCGCCCATGCCGCAGGCACGCGTCGGCGAACACCTCGAGCAGCCCCAGTTCCTCGCCAGCCTCGAGCCCCTTCTCCCGCAACTGGACGATATCCACCCCGCCCGCCAGCACGGCATCCAGAAACTCCCCGAGATCCCCCTGCCGCCGCCGCCCATCGGTACACAGATAAAGCCGCGCGGCCCCGAGCCGCTCCCGCAAGTCCGTCATCCCGCCATAATGCCCCGCCTCGCGGAGTGAACCGCCCTCGCGCCCCGCCTCGAGACCATGATCGCGAAGACTCTGTGCACTTATAAGCTGCGGAATCTTCGTGATCATGACCAGCAGGCAGGCGCGCCCGTTTTCGGGGCGCCACGGGTGGAGTTTCTGGGCGCTGAGGGGAAGCGGGGGCGCAGTGGAGTTAAGGCGCGCTGTTCGGGGCCGCGAGGGGCCCCGACTGAACGCGCCGAAACACCACAAGCCCAGCGCGCCGCACCTTGGAGAGCCACCCCCGACCGCCGCGTTACACTGGAGTGAACAACCACGGGAGCCCGACGAGGGCTGAGAGGGAGGCACGCGCGCCTCCGACCGTCGAACCTGATCCGGGTAATGCCGGCGAAGGGAGAGAGCGTGGACGCAGATGTCGTGATCGCCGGCGGCGGCGTGATCGGTACCGCGATCGCCTGGCGCGCCGCCAGCGAAGGGTTCTCCGTCACGCTCGTCGACCCGGACAAGAACGCGGACAAGGCGAGCCTGGTCGCGGCGGGCATGCTCGGACCGGTGTCAGAGAGCGTGTTCGGGGAGCGGGACCTGCTGAACCTGAACCTGCTCGCGGTCGGCCGCTTCCCGAGCTTCAACGAAGAACTCGAGGCGGCCACCGGGCTGATCACCGGCTTGCGCACCGAGGGCACCCTCGCGGTCGCTTACAACGCCGGCGACCTGGCCGCCCTGAACCGGCTCACCGAATTCCGCCACTCCATCGGCCTCAACGCCGAACCGCTCGACGGGCGGCAGTGCCGCGCGCTCGAGCCGTTCCTCGCGCCGACAATCCGCGGCGGCGTGCTCGCCATCGGCGACCTGTCCGTCGACAACCGCCGCTACCTGGCGGCCCTGCGGGCCGCGGCCGCCAACGCCGGCGTGAAGCGTCTCACCGGCACCGTCACCGCGGTCGCCGCCGGTGACGGCGAGGCCACAGTCAGCGCGTTCCTCGACGGCGCGCCGGGCGTGACCGAGATCTCCGCCTACGACGCCGTGGTCGCCGCGGGCTTCGCCACCAGCCAGGTCGCCGGCCTGCCCGACGAGATCCGGCGGGCGGTCCGCCCGGTCAAGGGCCAGCTGCTGCGGCTGCGGCATCCGGAAACAATGCCGCGCGTCGCCACCCGCACTATCCGCGCCATCGTCCAGGGCCGCGACGTCTACATCGTGCCCCGCGCGGACGGCGAGGTGGTCGTCGGCGCCACCCAGGAGGAACGCGACGACAGGGACATCACCGCCGGCGCGGTGCACGACCTGCTCAGGGACGCCGTCACCGCGCTCCCTGCGATCAGCGAGCTCATCCTCGCCGAGGCGAGCGCCGGGCTGCGGCCGGGCAGCGAGGACAACGGCCCGATCGTCGGCCGGGTCGGCCCCGGCGAGCCCGTGATCGTCGCCACCGGCCACTTCCGCAACGGCATCCTGCTGTCCGCCGCCACCGCCGACGCCGTGGCCGCCCTGCTGACCGGGACCGAACCCGACCCGGCGTGGGCGCCGTTCCAGCCGGGCAGGCTCGAACACCCGGGCGGGCTCCGGTGATCGTCACCGTCAACGGCGAGTCCCGCGAGATCCCGGCGGGCACGACCGTGGAGCAGCTCGTCGCGCAGCTCACCGCCGCCCCGTCCGGCGTCGCCGCGGCCGTCAACGGCCAGGTGCTGCCCCGCCGCACCTGGGCGAGCACCCCGCTCGCGGACCGGGACGAAGTCGAAGTCGTGACCGCGGTGCAAGGAGGATAGGGAAATGAACGATGCCTGGAAACTCGCCGACCGGGAGCTGACCTCCCGGCTGATCGTCGGCACCGGAGGAGTGCAGAGCCTCGACGTGCTCGGCAAGGTCCTCGCCGCCTCGGGCACCGAGCTCACCACGGTCGCGATGCGCCGGATCAACCCGGCGGGGGAGGGCTCCCTGCTTGGCGTCATTCAGCGCGCCGGCGTCGGCGTCCTGCCGAACACCGCCGGCTGCCACACCGCGGCCGAAGCGCTCCTCGTGGCCCGGCTGGCCCGCGAGGCGCTCGGCACCGGCTGGGTGAAGCTGGAAGTCATCGCGGACGACACCACGCTGCTGCCGGACCCGGTCGAGCTGCTCGACGCGGCCCAGCAGCTCGTCGCCGACGGGTTCACCGTGCTGCCGTACACCAACGACGATCCGGTGCTCGCGCTGCGGCTCGAGGAGGCCGGCTGCGCGGCGGTGATGCCGCTCGGCTCGCCGATCGGATCGGGGCTCGGCATCAGGAACCCGCACAACATCGCGATGATCACCGAGCGGGCCGGGGTGCCGGTGATCCTCGACGCGGGGATCGGCACCGCGAGCGACGCGGCCCTCGCCATGGAGCTCGGCTGCGCCGGGGTGCTCGTCGCGTCCGCGATCACCAGGGCGGCCGACCCGGAGCGGATGGCGGTCGCGATACGGCTGGCCGTCGAGGCGGGCCGGGCCGCCAGCCAGGCGGGCCGCATCCCGCGCCGCTGGCACGCGGTCGCCTCCAGCCCCACAGCGGGTCAGGTGTTCTCGTGATCCCGCGGGTGCTGACGATCGCTTCGTCGGACTCTGGCGGGGGTGCCGGGATCCAGGCCGACCTGAAGGCGTTCGCCCGCTGCGGAGCGCACGGGATGTCCGCGATCGTCGCACTCACCGCGCAGAACACGCTGGGAGTGACGGCGATCGCCGAGCAGTCGCCCGGTTTCGTTCGGGATCAGATAAGGGCGGTGCTCGATGATCTCGGGGCAGATGCGGCAAAGACCGGCATGCTCTTTTCTTCTCCCATCATCGAGGCCGTCGCGGACGAGCTGACGGGACGCGGGCTGCCGCTCGTGGTCGACCCGGTGATGGTGGCGAGCTCGGGGAGCCGGCTGCTCCTGCCGGACGCGGTCGAGACGCTGACCGGGCGGCTGTTCCCGCTGGCGACCGTCGTGACGCCCAACCTGCCGGAAGCGCAGGCGCTCACCGGCATCGACACGGAAGACCGGGTGGAGCTGGCCGAACGGCTCGTCGCCATGGGCGCGGCCGCGGCGCTCGTCACCGGGGGGCACGGCGCCGAGCCCGTGGACCACCTGTTCGACGGGCGGTCGCACCTGCGGATCGAGGTGCCGCGGTACGGCGTCGCGGCGACGCACGGGGCGGGCTGCACGCACTCGGCGGCGCTCGCGGCGGGCCTGGCGGCGGGGCTGCCGCTCGCGGACGCCGCCCGGCAGGCCGCCGCCGTGGCGGGCGACGCGGTCGCGCACGGCCTGGCCGGCCTCGGTGGCGGCGAGGGCCCGGTGCACGCGCTGCACGGCCTGCGTGCCCCGGGCGCCGGGGTCCTCCAGCCCCAGTAGCGGCCAGCCCCGTTACCGAGCGCTGCCGGCCGGCCTCAGTAGCGCTTGAGCGGACTTTCAGGAGACCCCCAGTTCGTGCGGTTATGTTTTCGTTCATAGGGAACGAGGCACGAGCATGGAGGCTGGAGCGGTGCCGGAGAAGGTAACCATCTCGCACCGTGGCGCACGGTACGAGATCGGACGGGGCAAGCGTTTTTACGGTATCTGGGTCAGCGGTGCGCCGGAGTCCGATCCGATCGACCGCTGGCCCGAGAACCGCGAGGGCTGGGAGCAGGCCTGGCGGCGGTTCGTCGAACTGGAGACACCCGGCACGATCACGGCGGTGGAGCAGCCGCGCGGCGGGTTCAGGCTGCCACGGGTGAAGCCGCCCTGGGCGAGATTCCAGGCGGGAGGCCCGCCTGTGGGCAGGCGGGCCGGCACCGGCGTCCTCGCGGGCGCGGGGCTGCTCAGCCTGGGTGTCGTGCTCGGCGTGATCGGGCTGTTCCCCGGCTACGTGGGATCGCAGAGCCTCGCGTCGCAGAATGACCAGCTCTTCCCGCACCTGCTGTACCTGCTGACTTGGGCGGTCAGCGCCGCGCTTGTCGCCGGCGGCCTCAGGTCGCGGACCGGCGGGGCGCGGATCGGGGCGCTGCTGGGCACCGGGCTGAGCGCGGTGACGTTCGGGCTGTTCTTCGCGGACCTCGGCCAGGTGATCGCGGGCGGGGCGAGCCTGCTCGGGGCGGGCCTGCTGCTCAGCCTGCTCGGCTGGCTCGCGTGCGCCGCCGGCTCGGTGCTCGCGCTGACCTCGATACGGCGCGCGGCGCCGCCTGCGGCCGCGACCGCTGCCGTTACCGCGGCGTCTGAGGCTCCCGGCGGGCCCGCGCCGGCGCAGCCGTCATACGCCACGCCCGCGAGCGTGCACGGGTACGCCGCGTGCGGCGGGCCGTCCCGGCCGCGCGCCGCGGACGCGGGGGCGATCGCCCTGCTGCTGCTCGCCGCGATCGGCACGGTGGCTTCCTTCGCCCCTTCGTGGGACAGCTACACGCTGATCCAGGCCTCGACCGGGGCCGCGGAGACCGTCACGGCGGGCAACGCGTTCGCGAACCCCGGCCCGGTGATCGCGGGCAACGTCGCCGTCATGATCGCGGTCGTCGGGGTGGCGGTGCTCGCGGCGCTGTGGCGCCCGGCACGGCATGGCGCGGTGCTACTCGCCGGCGCGATAGTGGCGCTGGTCGCGCAGGCCATATCCGCGCTTATTCAGGCGAGCGAGCCAGTGACACCCGCGCTGTTCGGTATCTCACCGAGCCAGGCGACCGCCCAGGGCCTGACGGCCACCTCTGGCCTCACGGCCATATTCTGGGTCTACTGTGTGTTCGTTATCTCGCTGCTCATATCGTGCGCGTGGATGCTGACCGCTCCGCATCATCCGGCAATGCCTGCCGCATCGCGACTCCCGGAGCCCGGCCCTGTCCATCCGGCGCAAAGCGGACCCGGCGAAGCCGCCGACACCGCCGCCGAAGTCGGCGATAGCGACGGCGAAGACCACGAGGAATCCACATACGCCTGAGCGCCGCGCGCCGGTCCTCATCCTGCGAACAAGAAAACGCCCCCGGCGAGCCCGCCGGGGGCGTTTGACTTCAATACTGAGCCAGGCTCGGTAGCAAACTAGGTATTTCTACGCACCCGTTACTTACCGGTCGCGGCCTGGTACTTGGCAACCAGATCGGCGGGCACGCGGCCGCGATCCTTAATGTCATATCCCTGCTCGCGCGCCCAGTTCCTGATCTCGGTGGTGTTCAGCGCCGTGCCAGCGCCCCTGCTCGCCCGGCCTGCGGCCCGACCCGCGCGGCGTGCGCCGCCCCCCACCTTGCGCGCGTGGGAGACGTACTTCCCGAGGGCCGAACGCAGCTCTTCCGAGTGCTTCGCGTTCAGGTCGATCTCGTATTCCGTCCCGTCCAGCGCAAAGCGCACGGTGCCCTCGGCCGCTCCGCCGTCGATGTCGTCGATGAACAGTGTTTGAATCTTCTGGGCCACTTGGATTTCCGCCTCTCGTTGTATCGACAGTCATCCTAATGGATGACTGCGGCGTTAGCGGCGCCGGACCCACCCCGTCCCACGAACAGCGGCAATTCGCCGGGGGCCGCACCCCGGTTGCCGAAGCTATTGTGCCGCGCATAGCCGAGCCAATCTTATCTGACGCGGCCCTATGCCACGTGACATTCACGACAATCAGGGCGAGTGTGGCGCCCGCTGTCATCGCTACGGCAGATCACAACGCTCTAACGATGACAACGGCTGGATGGCGGCAGTTGTTACCGGAAAAGTCAGACTGGCCAGGATTCCCGGCGATAGCCCATGTCCCAGAACATCCACTCGTAGCGACTCGTCGTCCGGAAGTGGCGGCGCACCATGGTGCGCTCAGCCGCGGAAAGGGATGTCCCCGTCGCCTCCGCTTCGGCGATCACGTCCCGCACGACCGCGCCGAACTCCTCGCCGCCGTAGGTGCTGATCCACCGCTGGTACCTGCGGTCGGGAGAACCCCGCCGAAGCAGTTCCTTACCGACTTCCCAGTAAATCCAGTAACACGGCAATACCGCGCCGATCCCCTCGGCGTAGCTGCCGCCGCGAATGGTGGCGAGCAGATAGCTCGTATAGGCGAGGTTCGCCGGGGCCGGTTCCGCGGCGGCCGCGTCCGCCGCGGAGATGCCGAGTTCCGGCAGCAGCGTGGCGTGCAGTTCCCGCTCGACCGCGACCGCGTCCGCGGCGTGCCGCGCGAACATGCGCGTCGCGCCTGGATTCGGCGCGCGGCTCGCGACCGCGGCGAGCGCGGCGGCGTACTGCTTGAGATAAAGGCCGTCCTGCACGACGAAGAACGCGAACGAGTCCGCGGGCAGTGTGCCGTCCGTGAGCCCGGTGATAAACGGGTGCGCCAGGATAGCGCCGTAGATGTCGCTAATGCTGGCCCAGAGCCCGCCGGTGAACTCGCCAGTGAACTCGCCAGAGAGAGAGTCGGTCACGGCGCCACGCTACGGCCGCGAGCGCTGGCGCCGAAAGGGCGGGCCGGTTCATCCCGTAGCCTTGGGGCGCATGACGACTCTCGGCGCGGTATGCATTCCGCAGGTTCCGCCGGAACGGCTGCGGGAGGTCGCTCAGGCGGCGGACGACACGGGCCTGGATGAGTTGTGGCTGTGGGAGGAACTGGATTCCGGCACGACGCGAGAGCAGTTCGCGGCCGCCCGGGAGGCGATCGACGCGGGGCGCGCCGCCGCCGGGCGCGCGGACCCTCATTCCGTGGTCGTCTACCTGCCTGCCGATCCCGGCGATCCGGCCGCCACCGCCGAAGCGGTGCGCTCCTGGGCCAGCGCCGGCGCCGGCACGGTCGTCCTCCACCCCACCCGCGCCGGCCACGATCGCGGCCTCGACCCGGTCGCCTACATCCGCTTCGTCGCCGGACAGATCCGCCCGCTCGTCAACTGACCGCGGCCGGGCCTGTTCACCGTTTGTCCGGCGAGAGTTCCGGCTTCGGCGGTGGAGGCGCACCGCGCGCCCGTCTACGGTGCTGGCTGAATATCCGGATATCCATCCGGTCAGCACCGACGGGCGGGGTTTCCATGGCTTCTCGCACCCCTGGTTGTTCGCGCCGTGGCGCGGGACTCGGTGGAACGCTCGCGCTGCTGCTGCTCGCGCTGCTGCTTGCGGGGACGCCCGCTCTCGCACAGCCGGCGTCCGCGCCGGCCGTCGGCCCCGTCGGCCCGGCGGCTCCGCCGGGAACCAACCTGCTCCTCAACCCGCAACCCACCGCGGGCGCCACCTCGGCGCAAGGCTGGGACGCGGTCACCATTCCCGGCTGGCAGGTTCTGCAGGGCTTGCCCACCGTCGTCCGCTACGGCACCGCGGGCTTCCCGAAGAGCGCGGGAGCATGGCCGGCCGGCCGCGGCAACCTTTTCGCCGGCGGGGCCGGCGGAACCGCGACGCTCGTGCAGAACGTGTCGCTCGGCCCCGCGGGCCTGGCGGGCGCCCGCTACGATCTCGGCGCCTGGCTTGGCGGCACGAAGACCGACGACGCCGAACTCACCGTGCGCTTCCTCGCCGCCAACGGCAAGCAAGTCGCCGCGCGCGCCATCGGCCCGGTTGGCAGGCAGGCCAGCCCGGTCCTCGGCTACCGCTCGGCCGCGGGGGTGGTTCCGGCTGGCGCCACGACTGCCGAGGTCGTCCTCACGCTGGCCACGACGCTCACCGACTGGAACGGCCCTGACGCTCCGCAGACCGGCTACGACTACGCCGCCGCCGCCGGCCTGAGCCTGACCGTCAGCCAGCCGGCGCCCGCGCCGGCACCGCTGACCCCGCCGGCGGCGGACGTGCCCGGCTACCAGCACGTGTTCCTCTTCTACTTCGAGAACCAGGACTACGACCAGGTCATCGGCAACACCAAGCAGGCCCCCTACCTGAACAGCCTCCGCGGGCAAGGCGCGACCCTGACGAACTTCTACGCCGAGGAGCACCCGAGCGACGCCAACTACCTCGCGCTCGCCGGCGGCAGCGCGTTCGGCGTCCCGCTCACCGACCCCGAAGAGGAGAACCCGCTCTACACCATCGACGCGCCGAACATCGGCGACCTCGTCGATGACAGCGGTGAATCCTGGAAGGCGTACACCCAGAGCGCGAACGGCCCGTGCGACGACACCGTGCACGGCTACTACTGGAACGATGACCAGCCGATGCTGTACTTCCAGGACGTCCGCGACCGCCCGGGGTACTGCGCGAGCCACGTCGTCCCTCTCGAGGAGCTCCAGCGAGACCTGGCGAATCCCGCCACGACCCCGAACCTCGCGTGGGTCGCGCCGGACGACTGCGCGGACATGGAAGGCTGCGGCATCGCCGCGGGCGACGAGTTCCTCAAGACCGAACTGACCGCGATCATGAACTCCCCGGCATGGCGCACCCAGCGCTCGCTGGCGATCATCACGTTCGACGAGGACGCCCAGGACTACCAGCACCCAGCGCAGCGCGTGCCCACGATCGTCGTCGCCTCGGCCGGCGTCAAGGCCGGCTACCAGGACGCGACCCGCTACACGCACTACAGCCTGCTCCGCACGATCGAGGCGGCCCTCGGGCTCGGTACTCTCACCGCCAACGATCGGTACGCCCAGCCGTTGAACAACATCTTTTATTCGGAACGTACGCGTTTCTCCGCCCCTGCCGCCCCCGTCTCCGCGAGCCAGCCGGCGCCGGGGCCGCAAGCGCCGGCGACGGCGGCGCCTCCCGGCACGGCCGCGTTCCTGGCCGCGGCGGCCAGCGCTCGCGATCCCGTCGCCTGGGTGGCCAACTACGCCTCGAACACGGTCAGTCCGGTGAACCTCGCCACCCGCAAGGCCGGCCCGCAGATCCCGGCCGGCGCGGGACCGCGAGCGGTCGCCGCCACCCCGGACGGCAAGACGGTCTACGTGGCCGACAGCCTGTCGAACACGGTCACGCCGATCGCCGCGAGCACCGGTAAGCCAGGCAAGCCGATCGACGTGGGCGCCGATCCATGGGCGCTCGCGGTGACACCGGACGGCAAGACGCTGTACGTCGCCAACTCCGGTTCCGGCACCGTCACCCCGGTGAGCACCGCGACCGGCAGCCCTGGGACGCCGGTCAAGGTCGGCCATGCGCCCAGACTGATCGAGATGGCTCCCGACGGGACCACCGCATACGTGCTGAACTGGCTGAGCGGCACCGTGACCCCCATCGCCACGAGCACGAATACCCCGGGGGAGCCGATCCGGGTCGGCGCGTTCCCGGTCGCGGCCGCGTTCGGGCCGGGCGCCACGACCCTCTACGTCGCGAACTTCGGCAGTGACACCGTGACCCCTATTAACACCGCGACGGGCTGGCCGGGCCGCCCCATCCCGGCCGGCTACGCGCCCGACGCCGTCGCCGCCACGGCTGCCGGCGTGTACGTGGTCGACGGCAACTCGGACGAGGTCACCAGGCTGGGGACAGGCGCGGCGACCCGCGTCGGCTACTCACCGGAAGCGATCGCGGTCAGCGGCACGACCGCGTACGTGGTGAACGCGATCGACAGCACGGTCACCCCCGTTGACACCCGCACCGGCACGGCGGGCGCCCCGCTGAACGTCGGCGCCTACTCCTACCCGACCGCCATCACGCTCGCCGGGCAGACCGCCGTGGTCGTCGAGCCATACGGCGGCACGGTCGCGCTGATCGACGCGTTGACCGGCCACGTCTTCCCCCCGATCACGGTCGGCAGCTTCCCGGCCGCCGCCGCCGTCACCTGAGGTGATCATGGAACCCCGGAATGTCAGACGGTCCCCGGTAACGATTGACCGCCCCTTCCGAGTGACCATCGATCCGGCGCGCCTGACCCCGGGGCTGCCCGGCTCACGGGGTCAGTAGTAGATCGACCCGACGGCCCCGCCGCTCGCGATGATCGTGTCGCCGTTGAGGGCCACGCTCTTCGGCGAGGCGAGGAACGCGACGACCGTTGCCACTTCCTCGGCGGTGACGAGGCGCCCGATGCCGACGGCGGCTCCCAGCCTGCGCTCGATTTCCGGCACAGACACCCCGGCGCGCTCCGCGCGCAGTGCGAGGGTCTGCGGGGTGTGTTCCGTCACGGTGACGCCTGGGTGGACCACGTTGACGTTGATGCCGTCCTTGCCCAGCTCGTCGGCGAGGTTCTTGGTCAGCGCCACGACGGCCACGTTGCGGACCGAGCCCGTGATCGCCCCGGTGGACCTCGCGGCCTGGCCGCTGATGTTGATGATCCGGCCCCAGCCGGCCGCCCGCATGAGCGGCACGACCTCGCGGATGCACCGCAAGTAGCCGAGTACCTTCACGTTGACCTGCTCGGAGAAGTCCGCGACGTCGAAGTCGGCGATGCCCTTCACCGCGCCGGTGTTCGGCCGCGCCGCGGCGTTGACGAGGATGTCGGCGCCGCCGAGCTCTTTCACCACGGCATCTACCATGTCCCGGACCGACTGGTCGTCGCCGGTGTCGGCGCTGACCGCGATCACCCGCCGCTCCGATTCGGCGGCGACCGCGTCCCGTGCCGCCTCGAGCGCGGCCTTGTCGCGGGCCACGAGCGCCACGTCGGCGCCCTCGGCGGCCAGCGCGCGGGCCACCGCGAGCCCGATGCCGCGGCTGCCGCCGGTCACGATCGCGCGCTTTCCAGTCAGTTCAAGATCCATACCGTGATCTTCTCACGCGGTCGGCCGGAAAACCGGTTTGACCGTCGGCGCATCCCGCGGAGACTGAAGGCGTGGCGATCGCTCCCCTGGCGCCCGGACTGAGCGCGCAACAGCTCGTGGCGGCACTCGCCGACCCGCACCGGTCCGTCGAGGCGCGGCAGCGCCTGATCGCGCTCGGACCGGAAGCGGTGCAGGCCGCCTGCGCGGGCCTGAAAAGCCCTGACACAAGGGTGCGGATGAAGTGCTGCCAGGTCCTCGATCACGTGATGGACGCCGCAAGCGTCGAGGCGATCATCGGCGCGCTCGCCGACCCGGTGCCCGAGGTACGGCGCGAGGCCCTGCACGCCCTGGCCTGCGACAGGTGCAAGGACGGCCAGTGCCGCCCGACCGCCGCGCAGGTGCTGGCCCCGGCGATCAGCCTGCTGGCGACCGACCCGAGCCCGCAGGTGCGGACCTACGCCTGCGAGCTCGTCGGCGCCTGGGCACACACCCACCGCGAGGCCGTCATCGCGCTGGAGGCGGCCGCGGCCGCCGACCCGTCGCCCGCGGTCAGGAAGAAGGCCTCCTGGTTCGCCCCGGGAGGCCCCATCTTCCAGCGCACGCTGCCCCGCGTGCACCAGCCGTACCGCCCTTCTCGGCTCCGGAGGCAACCGCGGTAACGTCTGGCCGGCGACTTCGCATCACTTTTCGTCTTCGTATCACTTTCGGGCCCTTTCTGCGTCCGTTTTGTCCCGTTTCTGGGGACGAAAACTGATACCAGGTGGGCTACGCCCGCGACCCGGCGAACCACAGGTCACACGACGCTGCTGGCGCACCATGCCGCGAAGGATTTGACCGTCGGGGGTGATGCTCCGGCGGCCCGCAGGGCCGCCGGAGCCGGGATCAGGCCGGGGTCAGGCCGGGTCGGTCCGCGAAGACCTGACCGCGTCCCCGGTGGCCCCCTCCCCGGTGGCCCCCTCCCTGGTAGCCTCGGCGGCCTCGGCGGGGACGGCCACGCCGGTGATCTCGGCGGTGGGCTCCCCGCGCGTGTTCGCGGCGCGGAGCGCGATCACCGCCGCGCACAGCACGAAGATGCTGGCGAGCAGCAGCGCCCGGTGGAAGCCCGCGGTGAGCGCCACAGAGCGCGACGCTCCCGAGGCCAGCAGCGCCGACGTCCGCCCCGTCGCAACCGCGGAGAAGATCGCCAGCCCGAGCGCCGCTCCAACCTGGGTGGACGCGGTGATCAGCGCCCCCGCCAGCCCGGCCAGGGAAGGCGGCACGCCCGCGTTGGCCGCCGTCTGCACGCCGACGAACACCGCACCGAGCCCGAACCCCATGATCATCAGGCCGGGGAACAGGTCGGTCCAGTAGTGCCCGTGCGCGGGGAGCAGGGACAGCCAGAACACCCCGCCGGCCGCCACCACCGCGCCGGCCACGATCAGCGGCCGAGTCCCGATCCTCGTGATCAGTGCTGACCCGGCGCCGGCCGCCACGGCGACCATCACCGTGACCGGCACGTACGCCGAGCCCGAGCGGAAGGCGGAGAAGCCGAGCACGTCCTGCATGTACAGGGTGACGAAGAAGAACGCGGAATAGAACCCCGCGATCCCGATCACCTGCGTCACGTCGGCGGCGCCCAGCCCGCGCACCCGGAAGATCGACAGCGGCACTAGCGGCCGGGCGACGCGCGCCTCGTTCACCGCGAACAGCGCCAGCAGCGCCGCCGCGCCCGCCAGTTCGCCCACCGTTTGCCCGGCGCCCCACCCGTTGTCGGGAGCGCGTACCAGCGCGAAGATCAGCAGCAGCATCCCCCCGGTGCCGAGAACCGCGCCGGCCAGGTCGAATTCAGTTATCCGGAACGTCCCCGTGGTGGCTCCCGGCACCAGCCGGAACGTCGCGGCGAGCACGACCACGATGACGGGCAGGTTCACGAACAGTACCCACCGCCAGCCCGGCCCGGCGGACAGCACGCCGCCGAGGAAGACCCCGAAGACCGAGGCGAGGCCTGCCATGGCACCCCAGGCGCCGAGGGCCTTCACCCGGTCGGTGCCGTAACTGAAGCTCGTGGTGAGGATGGATAGCGCGGCGGGTGACATCAGGGCGGCGCCGAGGCCTTGGACGAGACGGGCGCCGACCAGCGTGCCGGCGTTCGGCGCGAGCCCTCCGGTCAGCGACGCCAGGCCGAAGAGCACGGTGCCCGCGACCAGCGTGCGGCGCCGCCCGAGCAGGTCGGCGAACCGTCCGCCGAGCATCAGGAAGCCGCCGTAAGTGACGACATAGCCGCTGAGCACCCATTGCAGGTTCTGCACGGAGAAGTGCAGGTCGCGCCCGATGGACGGCAGCGCGACGTTGACGATCGAGGCGTCGAGGAAGTCGAGGAAGCCAACCGCGCAGAGGAAGACGAGGACCAGCTTCCCCCGTCGGGTGGCGAGGAAAGACCTGGGGGGTTCGGGGGGCTGGAGCCCCCCGAAGGACGACGTGACGAGCGGTGGTGCGGTCATGCTGACGGACCTCCAGTTCGTAATCTTGTAATCAGTCAGTTAACTAACTTAGACGACTGAGCCGCGAAGGTCTAGACTGCTGAGCACGATGACTGACCCAGTTGCCACGCTGACCGGAGAGCGGCGCCCTGCGCGGAGCGGCAAGCGAGAGCGCCTGATCGCCGCCGCGTGCGAGACGATCCACGCCCAGGGCGTCGAGAAGACGACGCTGGCCGACATCGCGGCGGCAGCCGGGGTTCCGCTCGGCAACGTTTATTACTACTTCAAGACGAAGGACGCCCTCCTCCAGGCGGTGATCGAGACCCACCTGGCCGGGCAGCGCTCGACGCTCGCCGCGATCGACGACGCCCACGACGAGCCAGGCGACCGGCTGAAGACCCTCTTCGGCGCGCTCGCGGCGCAGGGCGAGCTGATCGCCCGGCACGGCTGCCCTCACGGTTCGCTCTGTATGGAGCTGGACAAGCGCGCCGAGGGGCCGGGCCTGGCCGCGGAGCTGGTGCGCGTGCCGCTCGACTGGACGGAGCGGCAGTTCCGCGCCCTGGGCCGCCAGGACGCGCGCGACCTCGCGGTCCAGCTGATCGCCAGGTACCAGGGCACCGCGCTGCTCACGAGCACGCTCCGCGACCCGGATCTGATGGTGGCCGAGGGCCGCCGGGTGGCGCAGTGGATCGACGACCTGGCGCCTGTCACTTAACGGGTTAACGGGCGACCACGATACCTAGTCTCACTTTGTAACCGAAATAACCACTTTCGGGGTCGTGTGACCGTTCACATGTGGTCAAAACCGATACAAAGATGTCCTAGGTATGGATAACAGGCAATCTATGAGGTTTGCGGGACCAGTGAGGCGACGAGGGGCGGGCCCCGGCCGCCCCGGCGAGAACTCGAAGACCGCCACGACCAACCTGCGACTGATAACAGCAAGAAGCGGCGCCAGCCGCCGCCGCCGGTACCCGCAGCCCGGCGACCGGGCTGATAACAGCAAGAAGCGGCGGCAGCCGCGCCGCTTCCGCCCGCGGGACCGCGCCGCGGCGACCGCAAGCGCCTGATAACAGCAAGGCGCGCCCGGGACGGGCGCCAAGGCGTACCCGCGCCGGTTACCTGAGGCTAACCGGCGCCTGGCCTTAGCCAGCGTCCGGGTCCAGGCGGCTGAGGAGGTCGCCGAGCGCCTTGCGGTCCTCGGCGGTCAGCGGCGCGAACAGGTCTTCCGCGGCGCGGCGGCGGGCGGCGCGCATATCGTCGCGGACGGCCAGGCCGCGGTCGGTCAGGTACAGGCGGATGGCCCGCCGGTTGTGCGGGTCGGTCTCCCGCCGCACCAGGCCGGCTTTCTCGAGCGCATCGACCACCGTGGTGACCGAGCGCGGCACGATGCCGAGGTGATCGGCGAGCTCCGCCATCCGTGGCGGCTGCTCGCTGCGCGTGATCATGCGCAGCGCGCGTTCCTGCGCCGGAGTCAGCCCGAACGGAGCCAGCCGCTCCGC
>Ga0187814_10000224_pt1 | contig 16814 bp, 16 predicted proteins | sample NC_S_4_FD_132450 | JGI IMG/M metagenome (GOLD analysis project Ga0187814, IMG submission 132450) | Wetland sediment microbial communities from Neuse River Estuary, North Carolina, USA - ASW-S_4 | ecosystem: Environmental > Aquatic > Freshwater > Wetlands > Sediment | place: USA: North Carolina... | reverse complement strand
TAGAGCATGTGGCCCGCCGGCTCTCACGCGGGCATGCGACGGGTCCCCTGTCCCGGGGCGAGGGCCAGGGCTCCGGGGGCGAATCGTGAGCGCTGGCCCAGAACCTCCCGCCAATCGAGGAGTGCCTAGCTGGTAAGTCCAACTATCCCGTTGCGCAGAAGCGCTGCGGCGAGCAGCAGGACGATCGCCGCGGCCAGTGTCCGGGCGTGTCGTTCCAGCCAGCCGCGTGCTGCCTGCAGCTTGGACCCGGTCAATCCCGCGAGATGCTAAGCGCTAGCAGCGCGGCCAGAAGCGGGAGCAGCGATACGAGCGCGAAGCCAACCCACAAGGCGATGCGTGCTCGGGAACGCGGCCGCCTCCCATACCTCGACGCCAAAGACCTGGGTCTCGATTGTCACGATCGTCGTTAAGGTGATCTGTTCGGCTCGTGTTCGACATCCGCGGTGGCGCGCGGGTCGCGACCGTTGTTCAAGGAGCGCTCGGTGTCCGACTGGGCCGAAGAGCTGCTGCGGTTGGTCTCGGCGCTGGTTATGGCCAGGGAAACCGTGTCCGTGGCGCGCGCTATCCGGGTCACCTCCGAGACGGATGAGCTCGGTCCGGGTTCACCTGTAGATGGCGCGCGGCCGTCGCCGCGTGCCGCCCGCTTTGCTTCCCGTCGCATCTGGGCGACGGACAGCTGTGGCGCGTCGAGGACCAGCGTGTGGGCGAGCCAGTCCGGGAACCCCCGGCGCCCGAACGGGATCGGCAGGTAACCCGCAAACAACGGCACCATGGCGAGGTTCATTCCGATCCAGCGCAGGAGGGCCCGGCGAGGCTTGAGCTTCTCCCCCTTGGCCGTCACCAGCCGGATCTGCATCAACCGGGCGCCCGGAGTCTGCCCGGTGGTCGACCAGAAACCGATGAAGTAGGCCGCGGCCCAGACGGCGTAGGCGACGGCGGCGATCGGTTTGAGCACCGAGGACAGATCCGGCGAAAGGGGAAAGATGGACAAGATCAGGTCGGCGCCAAGGCCCACGCCGAGCGCAACGAGGTTGATGAGGGCCGCGTCCAGCAGCCAGGAGACCGCGCGCGTGACGATGCCGATCTGGCGCTCGTCCTCGCGGCCTGAACACGAGCGCTGTCCAGCGCCCCGATCAGGATCCGGCCGCAACGCCGCTGTGGCGGCGCGGCCACCGATCCCTGCGAGCGGGCTGACACTCGGTGATCCGGAGTTCGATGGGCGTCCGGAGTCCATCGCGATTGATTCTGGCCGCGCTGAGCCCGCTGCCATCACCCGAATCGGGCGACGCGGCCGGCACGCTGGTCTGAGCCGACAAGTGCGGCTGCCCGCTCATCCCTGAGCCGGCAGCCGCACCGTCGACGGCTAACTGCTACGAACCGGTGCCGACCGGCTCAGCCGGTGTCAAGGCCTCCTGCAGCTTCGCGGTGTCCTCGTCGGACAGTGAGGTCTTGATCACCGTGCCACCGTACTGCTCGAGGGCGGCGATGGCCTTGTCCGGGGTCGCCTTCTCGATGATCATGAACAGTGCCGATGTTCCTGGCTTGAGGTAATCGCGCACCTGCTGTTGGAACTGCTGGTCGATGCCCTGCTTTCCGAGGTGGCCGAACAGCGCTCCCATGCCCGCGCCGAGCGCAAGGCCGGCAAACGGGACGAAAAAGAGCAGTCCGAACAACAAGCCCCAGAACCCGCCCCAAGCCGCGCCCCCGCCGGCCGACGCGCCCCCGTGGGTCGTGGTGACGTGATACTTACCCTCGGCATCGCGGGAAATCGCGGCTACCTGGTCGGCCTGGATGATCAACTCCGACTCCAGTTCCTGCACAGTGTGTCTCGCCAGGTCGGCGGTGGTCTGGTCCGGATAACCAATCGCAACCAACGTTGCCATTTATAAGGATCTCCTTTCGAGTTGTTACTGCCTGAGCTTGTCGGCGGAAAAGGCCCCCGTCATCACCAAGATCGGGTGACCACCGGCTTCAGCCCGCGAGGATCTGTTGCTTCTGCTGGGCGAACTCCTCATCGGTGAGGATGCCCTGCTCATGGAGCTTGCCGAGCTGCTCGAGGCGATCGACCGCGTCCGCGCTCAGGCCTCCGCTCGGTGCAGCCGCCGGCGGCGCCTGCTGCGGGCTCTGGAGATCTTCGATCTGCTGGTCCTGATAGGCCTCCCGCTGCTGCGACTCGGCGTGGTGCTTACCCATGTAGTAGGCGCCCCCGCCGACCGCCGCGGCGCGAAGCAGGGGACGACGTCGCAAGAGTGGCATTTCAGGGCACCTACTCGACGCCGTCGGGAAGCGGCAGGCCGAGCGCCACCATGATCTCCGGCGCGGCGGCCATGACCTTCGGGCCTCCGACCTGAGGTGCAACCGCGCGGAGCACGCCGAGGATGTCCTCCGGGGTGGCGCCCTCGTCAAGCGCGTTGGGGACCTGCCAGGCGTACGACACCGGCGGCGCATCGAGTGCGATCAGCGCAGCGATCTTGACCAGGCCAAAGGTTCGCCCATCCAGACCCGTCCTTTCAAGCTGTGCCTCCCGCAGGCCGAGTGCATCCTCGAGCAGCGCTGTATCGCCGGTCGAGATGCCAGTCAGCGTTTGGTGAGTATCTGCTCCTACTACCGGCATGTGGTCTCCCTTCGAAGAGCAACGGTTGGATGTCCATCAACTATCGAGGCCGGCTCGAGACGCCGCATCGACCGAAACGGGTGAGATTTCATGAGCCGGTCAGCAGCGCGGCCTTCTCGGTCGCGAACTCTGCGTCTGTGAGCGCGCCCCGGTCGTGGAGCTGCGCAAGTCGCTCCAGTTCCGCCAGGCGCCCACCGTTTGTTGCCTCGGGAGCGCCCGTCGGCGCAGGCCGGCCCACGTTCCAGGCGCCGGTCGCGCGCATCGAATCTCCGGGCTGCGCGTTGGGGAACTCCAGGGCCGTCTTGCGACGCAGAGCGGTGACACCGATGGCGAGCAACACGATGAAGCCGATGATGTAGGGAAGTTGGCGGGTGGCCGGCGTCGGGCCCCATAGGATCACAAGCAGAAGCGCGATGTAGACCCCGATGTAGTAGAGGGCGGGGCGGTTACGCAGTGTGGGGGCGAGGGCGCGCCGGAGCGCCGTCGCGGGCCGTGTTCGGCCGGCCAGCCACGCGGCGATCACGAAGATCAGTCCGTAGGCGACGAGCGCGGCCCCGATGTCGTAGAGCAGCGTCGTGGCGATCGTCCACGCGTCGTGACCGGCAGGCCGGTTCACCGGATTCTTGATCAGCGCGTCGACGATGTCGTTCCCGAGGAAGCGACGCGCGATCAGCACCAACAGGCCGATCCCGACGAAGCACCAGCCCGTCGTCCTCAGGGCCTGCTGTCGGTGGCCTACGGACAGCCACACGGCGAGGATGAACAGCGCGAAGCAAAGGATCGGGAGCACGAGCGCCAAGCCCTTGATATCGCCGGCGACGTCCTGCACCGTCTTGAGCTGATTGGAGCGCATGATCACGAGCTGCCCGTTTGACGGCGGCAGCGTGATGCCGACCTTGCTTGCGGCGGAGCTCACGGTCCCGGCGTTCGCTTTGAGCTTCGACCGCGCCGCAGCCACCTGTGCCTGGACACCGAGGGAGCTCGCAAGTTGGTCCACGATCGCGTGCAGGTTGAGCGTGACGACGCCGCCGTTCGTGCTTGCGAGCTTGCCGCCACCGTTGATGATCTTCAGCAGGGTCGTGCTGGCGGCCCGGTTCGCCTCACGCCAGGCAGTCTGGACCTGTGAGGAGGCCAGGAGCTTCGGTGCGACCTGACCGGCAAGCTGCTGCAACCCGGAGGTGAGCGGGCCGTCGAGGGCCTGCAACGGCTTGGGCAACCCCGACAGTGCACTCTTGATCTCTGCCTGGGGAACCCCCGACTTGAACAGCTGGTTCACGCCATAGGCCGCGACAGCGGTCTGGATCTTCTGGTCCGCTAGCAGCTTCGAGCTCGTGTTGGTCCAGTTGTCGGTATTCAGAACCTGCCGGTTGACCCACACGGCCAAGACCGCGAACACGCCGATGATCGTCGCGAGCGTGAACGCGGTCCCGATTAGGAATCGGTGGCGATGGGGTGCCGGCGCGGGGGCGGCGGGCGCCGCCGGTGCAGGCTCGGCCTGGGCAGACTCAATCGGAGCCGGTTCCGGGGGCGTGTTCTCCGGCTGCTCGGTCATAGCGCGAGGATCGTTCCGACTGGCGGCTCTGGCAAGCCAGCCCGCCCCCATGTCACGAGGCGGTGCACACCACGACTTCGGGGGTGGTGACGCCCTAGGGGGTGGTGGCCCTTGGTCACTCGCGTCCTCTGGCAGCGAAATTCCCGATCAGCAGGCCGATGACCGTGACCAGGTAGAGCTGGCCGGTGAGCATCTCGATCACCGCAATCGCATGTCCCACCGGAGTCGCGGGGGTGAAGTCGCCGAAGCCCGTCGTCGTCAAGGTAGTGAACGAGAAGTAGACCTTGTCGCCCTGCGTGCCGCTGGTGTTCTGGGCGAAGTAGGGCGTGCTGTCAACCACCGCGAAGAACCCGATCACCCACGCGAAGATCAGCCCGACCGAGAGGTAGATCGCCAGCGACCCGGCGACGGCGTTGAGCGTGACGCCCTTCTGTCGAAGCAGTCGCACCAGGCCTCGGGACAGAGCGATCGGGACCGCCGCGGTGACGACCGCTGCGGTCACGGCGATCAGCCAACGGGGGAACGCTTCGAGCGCGATCAGGACTACGACTACGAGCAGCGCGATGCCGACCGTGACGGCGCGACGGCGGCGGACCGATTCGCGTTCGCGCGAGGTCGCGACCGTGATCACCAGCGCAACTCCCTCGATCGCGATCGCCACGGCGCGCGACCAGTCTGCGGTCGGCGCCGCGATCAAGAAGACCACCGCCGCCAGCACCAGCGAGAACACGGCGGCGTACCGGTATTGCGCCTCCCGGCGGTCGCTATCGCGCCCGCGATCAACCGGCGACGCGTCGCTGCCTGTCACGGCGGCGATCGCGTCGCTAGCCATGCCCGAACGCGGCGACCCGCGCGACTTCCCGGATCGTGTCCCAGGCTCCTGCCGGCATCATCGCCGAGGGCGAGGCACCGGGGTGTTGCGGTGCGATCCGGACGCGAAGCGCGGCGGGGCGCGTCCTGAAGCGCAAGGGAGGTTCGAGCGCAGCGGCCTCGCCATCGATGCCGGCGGCGACCGTTCGATCGGATTCGACCTCGAACGACGTCGCGGTCCATTCCTGAACGCGCGTGGCGCCCCTCCCGTCGTGGGATCCGATGACCGCGATGCCGAGCTGCCCCGCGTCGAGACGCGGACGCGTACCTGAGCCGATGGCCCGCCCGAGCCGGTAGGGGTCATTCGAGACGAGCACGACTGCGCTCGTCTCATGCGGGCGTCCGTCTGGCCCGATCCAGTGCAGGTCGAGCCCGTCCCCGTTGGGTCCGAGCACCGTGGGGACGGTTTCGGCCAGCGTCCGCAGCTTCGCATCGCGGTAAGACGTGCGCTGGACCGCCTCCGCATAGACACCGAGTGACACGTTGTTGACGAACACGCGATCATTCACCTCGGCGAGGTCGACGATCCGCTCGCCGCCCTTGGTGAAGGCATCGAGAGCCCCCACGACGTCGTCACGGTCGACGCCGAGGTCGAGCGCGAAGTGATTGCGCGTCCCGGCGGGAACGCACACGTATGGCAGCCCGTGCTCAGCCGCGATCGCGGCGACGATCGCTTGAGAGCCGTCGCCACCCGCCATCCCGAGGGCGTCGGCGCCGTTCGCGATCGCCCCGCGCACTATCGTGGCGAGGTCATCGCTTCGCTGCAGCTCGATCGGCTCGATCCCGCGAGCGCGCGCTTCGCCGGCGACATCGAAGCGCTCCGCCTTACCACCGCCAGATTTAGGGTTGTAGAAGAGCACCGGATGTACTGGCGGCTGCGCCTCGGGCCAGCTGGTACGCGGAGCGAACACCTCGCGCGCGGCGGCCAGCGAGAGCAGAACGCCGGCTGTGATCACCACGTCGGCGACCAGCTGGCCTTCAAGCACGACAAGTACCACCGCCGCGGCCGCCAACAGGGCCGCAACGCTCCAGCCGAGTTCGCGCGCGGCCCCGCGACGAAGCAACCCCCACCATGCGGCGATCATGGCCAACAGCAGAGCCGCGAGTACCGAGACGCCGCGAGGAAACGCCTGCACGGCGGTCACGACCGCGAGGACGATCGCTGCGGCCATGAGCAGGAGCGCTGCGATCGCTGTCAGCCGGCGGTTCACGATCGTGTGAGCATCGGCGGTGCAAGCTCGGCCAGCATCACCCGATCGGGGCGAGTCCCGCCGACGAGGGGGATGAGATGCTGCAGCGGCGTGAACATCTTCCGTAGACCGGCAGCGGAGCTGCTGCTTCGAGGATTGGCCGCTGGCGACGTGCAGATGCTGCGGTCGGTCCTGGTCCTGGCCCCAGCGGAGACCAGGGCACCGGCGGTCGCGGGCGCCCGCGCCCTACCGCCCGCAACGGCGACGCTGGTTCATCTCGCCGCCCTCTTGGCATCGGGTGGGTCCACCACTTCGCTGCGCTGGGCGGTAGAGCTCGCGTTGAGGGCGGGAGCCAAGGACGAAGAGATCGTTGAAGTGCTCGCGACCGTGGCCCCTGCCGTCGGCTCCGCGAGGGTGGTGGCCGCTGCGCCTCGCCTGGCTCTGGCGATCGGTTATGACATCGAAGTCGAGGGGTGGGACGGGGATTGAGGTCGCAGCGGCGCCGCTAGCACCCAAGGAGCCCGGCCCGGGTCGCGTTCGCGACCGCCTGTGACCGGGAGGATGCATCGAGCTTGCGGTACACGGCATGAACGTGCGTCTTAACGGTGTTCGACGAGACGTGGAGCCGTTCCGCGATCTCGTGAAATGAGAAATGGGTCGGCAGAAATCGGAGCACCCGAAGCTCTGCGGTCGTCAGCGAGCCCACCCCGATCAGCGCCGTCTCGGCGCGCTTATCGAACTGGTCCCACGCGTCATCAAACCACCGCTGGAAGACGACGACATCGGCCGTGCGGCGGGCCAGGCGCGAAGCATGGGCGAGCTGCTCGCGGGCGCCTGAGACGTCTCCGAGGGCGAGCGATCCGCGCGCGAGCAGGATCCTTGTCTCGGCGCAGTACCACGGCGTGAATTCGTCGAGCAGTCCGGTAAGGCCGATGCACTGAGAGGCGGCGGTCTTCGCCTGGTCGAACCGACCCTCGCTCACTCCGGCCGCGGCCGCCGCAGCGAACGTGAGTGCGGCGGTCGGGTGCTTGCTCAGGTCGTGGTGCTCGACCGCCTCGCGCGCGCGCCGCGCCAGGTCACCGGCGAGATCAGGGTCACCTCGGTCGAGTGCGAGGACTGCGAGCTGAGCGAGGCACAATGAGGCTACGTCGTGCGAGAGCGGTGCGCCGCGCGCGGCGCCCTCCTCGAGCTGACGCTCGGCTTCCGCGTCGTTCCCGGTCAGCAGGGCGGACGTCCCCCGCAGATAGCAGCAGCTGGCGCGCCACGGGCTGTTGTCAGGCAGCAGTTCGTATGCGTGAGCGGCGTCCTGCGCCATCCGAGTCACTCCTGACCGGGCGGCCCACGCATGAATGATGAGAACGCCTGCGCGCTCTGCCTTCGAGCAGCTGGCGCTCTCCCCGGAGAGCGCCTCCGCGGCGGAGCGGGCCCATTGCTCGGCGAGGGAGATGTTGCCCAGCGCCAACTGGCTGTGCGCCGCCGCAAGCGCGAGCTGGAAAAATCCGGCCGCGTCCTCGGCCGTGACGGCGCCGAGCCATTGCTGGACTGTGCCGTTTCGCCCCTGGCCGAGATACCGCGGCAGGTTTGCCCACAGCAGCTCCCCGGTGCGGTGAAGATCGCCCGCGGAGCGGGCGTGGCCGATGGCCCGATCTAGGTCCCCTGCCCGGCCGTGCCAATCACCAGCTCGCCTGTGAAGCACACGCTGGCGCTCGGGCTCGGTCCGTCGAAGCTCCGTCTGAAGCATCTCCCTGAACAGACCGTGGACGCGATACCACTCGTGGCTTGGATCGACGGGCTGGAGCGGCACGTTGGCCCGCGTGAGCCGGGCGAGTACGCCGGCTGATCGCTTGCGCTCGAGCACCGCGTCGCACAGCGGCCCGGACAGGCGGTCGAGCACCGAGCTGCGAATGAGGAAGCGCACGGTTGCCGGAGACAGCGCCGCCAGAAACTCTTCGCGGAAGTACTCAGAGAACTGATGATCGTCACCGGCCAGCTGCGCCAAACCCTCGGCGGGGTCGCGCCCTGCGGCAAGCGAGTTCGCGGCCAGTTCCAGGGCGACCGGCCAGCCCTCCGTTCGGCGCACCAGATCCTGGACGGCCGTGAACTCGAGGTCGATTCCTGCTTCCCGGAGCAGCGACGCCGCCTCGACGGGCGACATCGAGAGGTCCTCCGCGCCGAGCTCCACAAGCATCCGATGCCCGCGCATCCGGCCGAGGGGCAGCGCCGGCGCGCAGCGCGACGCCACGGCGATCTGCGATCCCTGCGGGAGCCAACCGAGCACATCGAGCAGCGCGTCCCCAAACGCGTCCGCGGCAACGACGTGAGCGTCGTCGAAGACGAGCGCGAAGTCGCGTGCGGGACGCACAGGATCGATCTCGATCCACTCAAGCGCGGTCAGGATCGAATCGGCCAGGGCCGCAGGGTCGCTGTCGGCTGGGCCGAGCGCTACCCAGGCAACGGGGCGCTCGCCGCGGGCGCTCCATTGGGCAAGCAGAGTCGTCTTCCCATATCCGGCAGGAGCGGTGACGAGCAGAAGCGGGTAAGAACGCGCGCGCTCGAGCCGGCTCAGGAGCTCCATGCGGCATACAAGCCCCTCGCGGAGCCTTGGCGCTAGATACTTGGACGACACGAGCGGCTCCTCGGCCAGGTATGGACCCGCCGCGTGCTCGACCCTCAGTCGCGCTCTGGTGTCAGTCGCCACGGGCTAAGCGTTGCCGCTTGCGGCTCTCGCGACAAGGTGGTGCGCTTGCCACCGTCCCGTGGTGCTTCTACCACCTACGCGCGACAGGGACTCACCTGATGTGGGCGATGTTGAACCGGCCGACCCCAGCGCGCTCCAGGACGTGGCTGCGCTCCAGGGCGCGAGCCGTCACCTGGGCAAGCGCGCCGCCGAGCAGAGCGCCCGCGAGTACGTCGCCGGGATAGTGAACACCCGTGTGCACCCGCGAGTACCCCACGAGCGCGGCAAGGGCACGCAGCGGAAACCCCGCTGCGGGCAGCACCTGACCGACGCCGGTCGCAAACGCGAACGCTGCCGCCGAGTGGCCTGATGGAAACGAGGCCGATGAGGGCATCGGCACCTGTCGCAAGAGCGGAACCTCGTTCTTGACTCGATCCGGACGCCGACGGCGGACGATCTGCTTGACCCCCAGGTTCAGGACCGCAGAGGTCACGGCAATCGACGACAGGCCCACGGTGGCGGCATAGCGACCACGGGGCCCAGCCGTGAGCGACAGGACGGCGGCCGAGGCAATCGACAGTCGAGAGTAGTTCGCAGCATGGCTGAGCCGGCTGAGCGCCCGATCAAGACTGGGTGTGGGAGTTGCCGCGATCGTGCTGTACACGGCGACGTCGAGTCGTCTGGTCTCGTCGGCCGCGCGCAAGGGCCACGCACGCTCGCGAGCCGCGACGGATTCCCGGCTCCTGTTGTGCTCGTCCATGGTGCGTCCAAATGGTCGCTGGCCGGATCGCGCTCAACCTCATCCCCTTCAGGGGATGTGCGGCGGGCCGACGAACCTAGGATCGGTCGGCGTGGATCCGGCAGAAGATCTCCTCCGCCGACTGGCATTGAACGACGAGAAGGCGCTCTCGTGGGTCTTCTCGCGGCAGCTGGGCGGTGACGGCGAAACGAGCCTCGTTCCGAAGGTGGAGCTCCTCGTGCAGCTCGCGGCGTTCCTGGCCGTGGGGGCGGCCACGCCCCTGCTACGGGAGACCGTCAGCCAAGCGTCAGCCGAGGGCGCGACCGAGGATGAGATCGTTGGTGTCCTGGTCGCCGTCGGTCCGGCCATCGGACTCGCGAGCCTGGTCGCCTCGGCTCCAAGGCTGGCCGTCGCGCTCGGCTATGACCTCGAGAATGGGTACAGCCTCAATCCTGGCGAGAGCCGCGACGCCGGCGGCCCTGGCCCGGGACGATGAACGACGAAGCCTACGCGGAGTCCGCGGGGTGGAGTCCGGTTCCGCCACGATTCCGGCCGCTGCGGCTGGCGCTGGCGTGGCTGGTAGGAGCGGTGGCAGTTTCCCTGGCGGCCCTGGTGCTCCCAGGTGTCGAGGTCAAGACCTTTGGCGCCGCGCTGCTCGTCGCCGCCGCGGTGGGAGTACTCAACGCGATCCTGCCGCCGATCGTCGCCGCATTGCGACTGCCGTTCACGCTGGTGGTCGGGTTTCTCGCAGTGCTTGCGGTCGACGCTGCGATCCTGCTGCTCGTTTCGGCCATCGCTCCGTCCGGCTTCAAGGTCGACTCGTTTGGATCGGCGCTGCTCGCGGCGCTACTGATCGCAGCGGCGAGCATGGTGCTCCAGGCGATCCTCGGTGTCAACGACGACGACGCATACTCGCTGCGCGTGATCGAGCGGATCGCGCGGCGGCAGGGCGGGCAGACGCGCACCGACGTCCCAGGGATTGTGTTCCTGGAGATCGACGGGCTCGCAGCACCCGTGCTGCGGCGTGCAATGCGTGACGGCAACGTGCCTGTGCTGGCACGATGGCTCGAGGACGGTACGCACGGCCTGCTCGAATGGGAGACCGACCTGTCCTCACAGACCGGCGCCAGTCAAGCGGGCATCCTGCTCGGGTCAAACGAGGACATTCCCGCATTCCGCTGGGTCGAGAAGGAGACGGGAAGGCTGGTGACCTGCTCGGCACCTGGCGACTGTGCCGAGATCGAGCGGCGCCGGGCCACGGGCAGAGGGCTGCTCACGGGCGGGGGCGCGAGCCGCGGAAACCTGCTGTCAGGCGAGGCAGACGAGGTGATCCTCACGGTCAGCCGGATGGACGCCGAAAAGCGCGCAAACCCGGGTTACCGGGCGTTCCTGGCCAACGGCTTCAACGTCACGCGCGAGCTGGTCCTGTTCACGTGGGAGGTGATGCTCGAATACTCGGCCGCGATCCGGCAGCGACGGCGGGCCGTGGTGCCGCGCGGCGAGCGCGGGGGGCGCTACCCGTTCCTGCGCGCTGCGCTGTGCGTGGTGGTGCGGGATCTGATCGTGTTCGGTGTGCTGGGCGACATGATGAAGGGACGGCCGGCCGTGTACGCCACGTTCTCCAGCTACGACGAGGTCGCCCACCACTCCGGGCTCGAACGGGCCGACACTCTCGAGGCTCTGCGAAAGCTCGACCAGCAATTTGGGCGGATCGACCGCGCACGCCGGTTCGCGCCGCGGCCCTACAAGATCGTCGTGCTGTCCGATCACGGCCAGACCCAGGGGAGAACGTTCAAGCAGCGCAACGGCTACGGGCTCGACGAGCTCGTGCAGCGCTCGCTCTCCAGCGGGAGCGTCTCCGGTTTGCGTGGCGGCGACGAGAACGACACGGCTGTCGGGCACGCGGTTCAGGAGGCCACCGGCCGCCAGCAGGACAGGCACGGCCACGATCTCGGTCAGGGCGCCGTGGTGCTCGGTTCGGGCAACCTCGGCCTTGTCTATCTGATGGAAGAGCAGCGACGCCTGAGCTCGGAGGAGATCGAGGAGCGTCATCCACGACTGCTCCCGGCGCTCGCTGAGCACCCGCACATCGGGTTCCTGCTCGTTCACTCGGCCGAGCACGGACCGATCGCCATGAACTCCCGCGGGACGCACTACCTCGCCAGTGGCAAGATCAACGGCGAGGACCCGCTCGCGCCTTACTCTCCGAACGCCCCCGCCCACCTGCTCCGAACGGACGGGTTCGCGCACGTGGCGGACATCATGGTCGGCAGCTTCTATGACCCTGACGTCGAGCAGGGGTGCGCTTTCGAGGAGCTGATCTCGTTTCATGGTGGCCTTGGGGGGCCGCAGACGAGGCCGTTCGTGATGTATCCGGTCGAGCTGCCGGTACCCGCTGACCCGATCATCGGCGCCGCGCGCGTGCATGAGCTTCTCAGCGGGTGGCGGAGCCTGCTGTCGCACGAGCACGTCAACGAGGCCGTACAGGCGACGTAGTGCCGCCGGACGAGAGTGGGTTGACCTACATCGGGCATGCGACCGTGCTCGCCGAGCTCGCGGGCGTGCGGCTGCTGACGGACCCATTGCTTGGCACGGGGATTCTTCACGTCCGGCGCGTTGTCCCACCGCCGGTGACGGCGGACCTCCGCCCGCTCGATGCGATCCTCATCTCCCACGCCCACCACGACCACCTCGACCATCGCTCGCTCCGTCTTCTCGCCGGGGAGTGCCCGGTGATCGTCCCGCGAGGGTGCGCGCCCAGGGTCCGGCGCTCTGGCGCGCCTGAAGTGATCGAGGTCGACGAGGGCGACCACGTGCCGGTCGGCGGGATCGTCGTCGCGGCAGTGCATGCCGCGCACGATGGACGGCGATACCCATTCAGCCGCCGGGTAGCCGCGCTCGGCTACCTGCTCGAGGGCCCCGTGAACGTCTACTTCGCGGGCGACACCGACCTGTTCTCCGGCATGTCTGCGCTCGCCGGCCGGGTGGACGTCGCCGTCCTGCCGATCTGGGGTTGGGGCCCGCGCATCCCAGCGGGGCACCTGGACCCGGCACGAGCGGCGGAGGCCATCGCTCGGATCCGACCCCAGATCGCGGTGCCTGTCCACTGGGGAACGCTCAGGGCGTGGGGCGCCCAGCGCGGACTCGACCCGGTCGCGCCCGCGCGGGCGTTTGCCGACGCGGTCGCTCGTGTCGCCCCAGAGACCGTGGTCCGGGTCCTCATGCCCGGCCAGCGGCTCACACTGGCAGGTTGAGAAGCGGCTCAGACGACGCCGACGATCCCCTTGACCACGAGGTAGACGCCGATCAGGGCGGCCACCCAAGTGGCAACAGTCATTGCGTGTGCGCTGGTCCACGTCTGAAAGCCCTTGACGCGCACGCGTGTTGCGTCAGGCTCGATCACATAGCCGATCAGCGGAGCCTCGGCCAGCGAGAACATGATCACGATGAACACAAGGATCGCCCCGATCGTTGCCGCGGTGCTTGCGTTGGCCTCGGAGATGTCCTTGAGCGCGTCGAGGTACCAGATGCCCGGCAGGTTGAGGATCACTCCGGCTCCGAACGCTGCCCACGCACCTCCCTCGCCGAGGGTTCGCTGCGTCCATGAGGGGCCTTCCTTCTTGCGCTTGCTCTTATTGGCCCGCTGGTTCGGGTTGTGCACGCGTCTATAGAGCACGACTGCGAGAAGAATCGAAAGGACGCCGAAGACCAGATCGACGGTGGGGCTCGCCGACTTCTGATTCTTGGTGGAGACTGAGCCACCCAGCACGAACACGATGATCAACCCCGCGGTGAGGCTGATCAGCACCCCGCCCGCCAGGAACGCTGCGAGCATCTTTGCCGGCTGCTCACGAGCGAGCAGGATGATCACCCCAGCCAGCAGCGTCGGGTACACAGCAGCGGCGAACGCCAACGGGATGATGTTGGCCACGGATCCAGCCTCCCTGCGGCGCGCCCGGCACGCACCACCCAAAATGGGTGAAACGGATTTCAGGTCGAGAGTGGTGTGAGCACCATGGCGGGCCGGAACAATTGTGAAAGCATCGTCTGTCGCTGCAACACCAAACGAGAGAAGGCGATTGCGATGGCGACGACGACGAAAACGACCCGGAAGGATGGGACAGAGGCAGCGCGCAGGAATGCGGCCGCGGCGGCGAGCAAACCACGGAAGGGTGCAGCCGTTCCCCACCTGTCAGTCGCCGAGCGAGTCGAGCTGGGCAAAGCCGCACGGGCCGAGGTGCCGCGCTCGAGCCACGCGGCCTTCGAACCCTCGCCGAAGCGTCCTGATCCGGTCGAGCTACTGGAGCGCCAGGCGAGCACCCGGGTACCCGAGCTGGTGCCGATCCGTTACGGCCGCATGCTGGTTTCCCCGTTCACGTTCTACCGCGGGGCGGCGGAGATCATGGCCAGTGACCTCGCGGCGACCCCGCGTTCGGGCCTGACCGTCCAGTGCTGTGGTGACGCCCACCTATCGAACTTCGGCGTGTTCGCGTCTCCGGAGCGGCGGCTCGTGTTCGACATCAACGATTTCGACGAGACGCTCCCCGGACCATGGGAGTGGGACGTCAAGCGCTTGGCAGTGAGCATGCTGATCGCCGCGCGCGACAACGAATTCAGCGCGAAGGACCAGGACCGGATCGTGCTCGAGACGGTCAAGCAATATCGCACCGCGATGGCAGACTTCGCAGGAATGAACAACCTTGATGTCTGGTACTCGAGCATCGATATCGAGAGCCTGCTGCGAGAGCGCGCCGCCGACTTCAAGCCGAGGATGGTCAAGCGGACCGAGAAGAATCTTGCGAAGGCGCGCACCAAGGACAGCATGACGGCCTTCTCCAAGCTGACCCAGGTGGTCGAGGGCGAGGCCCGGATCGTCGATGAGTCGCCGCTGATCGTGCCGATCGAGCAGCTTGCGACGGGTGAACGTGACGAGATGTTCGGGACGCTGCACGAGCTGCTGCGCGCCTACCGTGAGACGCTCGAGTTCGGTCGGCGGTTGCTCCTCGAGCGCTTCAGGTTGACCGACTTCGCTCGCAAGGTCGTTGGCGTCGGCAGCGTGGGGACGCGCGCATGGATCGCGCTGCTGCTCGGCCGAGACGGCCAGGATCCGCTGTTCCTCCAGATGAAGGAGGCCGAAGCGTCGGTGCTCGAGGGGTTCGTCGGGCCGAGCGAGTTCTCAAACCACGGCGAGCGGGTCGTCACCGGGCAGCGGCTGATGCAGGCAAGCAGCGACATCTTCCTCGGCTGGGTCCACGTCAAAGCCGGGCTCGACGGACAGGCTCGCGACTTCTACGGCCGGCAGCTCAAGGACTGGAAGGGTTCGGCGGAGATCGAGCAGATGGTCCCCGAGGGTCTCGCGGTCTACGGCAAGCTCTGCGGCTGGACACTCGCTCGTGCGCATGCCCGCAGCGGCGACCCTGTCGCGATCGCGGCGTACCTCGGCAAGGGGGAGACCTTCGACCGCGCGCTCCTCGAGTTCTCGAGGAGCTACGCCGAGCAGAACGAGGGCGACTACAAGGCGCTGAGCGCCGCGGTCAAGTCCGGCCGGATCGTGGCTCAGACAGGACTCTGACCGCCGCTGGGGACGTCATCCCCAGGGGTCGGCGGGTCGGTGCCGCCGGAACGGTGATCGACGTCGAGTGCGTCGAGGTCGAGTTGCTGATCGGTGTCGTCGCGGCGGGCTGCGTCGTCGACTTCGTGACCGTCTGCGTCTTTGCCGGCTCGGTCACGGTCTGAGTCTTGCCCGTCTGCGTGGCGGTCTCAGTCCTGGTCGTGGCCGTCTGTGTCACCACGTCGGCGCACCACAGCTTCGCCGGGTCATCCGCTTCGGGTGATGGCGATCGAACTCGGGCATGGGATACCGCAGCGCGATGGCAACAGAGATGCCCCAACAGGAGAACACCGCTTGGGTGGCGTCTTCGTCTTCGCCCTGACCTCTGCGCTGAACCCGACGCTGCTGACCGCAGTGACGGTCATGCTGGTGCTCGAGAAGCCAGAGCGACTGCTGCTGGGCTACCTGATAGGAGCGCTGCTGACGAGCATCACGTGCGGCCTCCTGCTCGTGTTCGCGCTGCCGCAATCGAGCACGTCAAACACTGCAAAGCACAATGTCGATCCGGCTCTGAACATCGCACTCGGGGCGCTTGTGCTGCTGGTCGTCTTTGTTGTCGGGACCGGTCGCGACAGGCGCCGTCGTGCTTGGAGCGAGCGCAGAAAGGAAGCAGCGAGAAACAAGCCACCACCGCGCTGGAGGCGCCAACTGAGCAAGGGCTCCGCTCGAGACACGTTCGTCGTCGGCGTTCTTCTGAGCTTCCCAGGGGCCTCCTATATCGCGGGGATGGATCTCTTGCACAAGCAACACGCAGGGACGGCCGAGACGGTACTCGTCGTGCTCGCGTTCAACGTGATCATGCTGATGCTGCTGGAGCTCCCGCTGATCGGGTATGCGACAAGACCGGAGTGGACCGAAGCCACCGTGGCACGGTTCAGCAGCTGGATCTCCCGCCGGGGCGGCCGGATGGCGCTGGTCATCGGTGCCGGGTTGGGATTCGTGCTGATCGCACGAGGAATCGTCAACTGGTGAGCGGTGTGCGCGCCTCCCACGCGCGTTTCATCCGAACCGGGTGATGGCCGTCCACCTGCCGGCACCTAGCTTCTCCTCAGCCACCATCGAACCAGGCGTCAGGCTTTCCGGCGACAAGCGAGGAGATCAGACATGGCAGTCGTCAGCTCGAAGGACAAGCGCGCCCGCACGAGTGCTCAGAACAGACGACCCCGCACCAGCACCCGAGTAGAGGGCTCCGCACGGCCGAGCAGTGACGCCCTCGCCTGAACGGGATCCCTCCGAGCCGCCCGCCGCCGACGCGTCGCGTCGGACATGGCTCGCCGCGGAGCGGACATGGCTCGCCTGGTGGCGTACGGGCGTGGGCGCCTCCGCGGTGGCGGTCGCAGTCGGTCGGCTCCTCCCGGGTCTGACCAAATCTCCCCGGTTACCATTCCGGCTCCTGGGCCTCGGCTACGCCGCGCTGGCCGTCGGCGTCCTGGTCGTGGGTGCGGTGCGCCAACAGCGCACCGCAGAGGCGCTGCGCCGCGGGGAGGATGCCCGGCTCTCCTCTTCGCTGGTCATGTGGCTCACGGCGGCTGCGGTGGCGGTGGCCATGGGGACGCTGGTC
>Ga0187814_10000223_pt1 | contig 16814 bp, 15 predicted proteins | sample NC_S_4_FD_132450 | JGI IMG/M metagenome (GOLD analysis project Ga0187814, IMG submission 132450) | Wetland sediment microbial communities from Neuse River Estuary, North Carolina, USA - ASW-S_4 | ecosystem: Environmental > Aquatic > Freshwater > Wetlands > Sediment | place: USA: North Carolina... | reverse complement strand
GACCATCCGGTCGCGGGAATCGATGAGGAAGAACCGGCGGTTCTCCCGCACTCCGGTCGCACCGAGAGTGATCGTGTCCACCGCCCGCAGACGCGTGGCCTTGACCGCCGTGATCGCCAGCCCGCTGACCGCGATTGGCATCTACGCCGCCCTTCCGCGCACGCCATGCTCGTCCGCGGGCCTGCTGCCCGCTCGGCATCCTGCCTCGCCTGATTGGGCAGCGCTCGCGTCGTCCAGCTGGCTCGCTGAATCGGGCGGCGCGTCAGTCATCCGGCTCTCGGCCCAATCGCGGTACAGGCGCCAGTAGCGCCCATGTGCATCGAGGAGCTCCCCATGGCTTCCCTGCTCGACGATCGACCCGTGCTCGAGCACGACGATCCTGGAGGAGCGCTCGATCGTCGAGAGGCGGTGCGCGATCACGATCGCGGTGCGCCCCGCCAGCAGCCGCCTGAGGCCTTCCTCGATCAGGGTCTCCGTGTGGACGTCGACGTTCGAGGTCGCTTCGTCTAGCACCAGGATCCGCGGATCGGCGACGAGTGCGCGAGCGAACGCGAGCAGCTGACGCTGGCCCGATGAGAGCTGGACTCCGCGCTCGCCGACCTCCGTGTCGTACCCGTACTCAAGCTCGGAGATGAAGCTGGCCGCGCCGACCGCCCGCGCGGCGGCGGCGATCTCCGCGTCGGATGCCTCCGGACGGCCGAAGGCGATGTTCTCTCGCACGGTCCCGCTGAACAGGAACGCCTCCTGGGGAACGATCCCCATCTGCGAGCGCAGTGAGTGCGAGGTCACGTCGCGCAAGTCGTGCCCGTCGACCAGTATGCGCCCCTCGGTCGGATCGTAGAAACGGGCCACCAGCTTCGCCAACGTCGACTTGCCCGCGCCCGTCTCGCCCACGAGCGCGACCGTCTCTCCGGGATGGATGATCAGGTCGATGGCGCGCAGCGCCCAGCCGGCGTCGTCGCCATCCCCGGCAGCGTTGTACCGGAACGAGACCTCATCGAAGCGCAGCTCACCGCGGATCGGCGGCAGGTCGATCGCGTCGGGCCCGTCGACGAGGTCCGGCTGCTCGTCGAGCAGGCCGAAGATCTTGTCGAGCGCCGCCATCCCCGACTGGTATGTCGTGTAGAGCTGCGAGAGCTGCTGGATCGGATCGAAGAAGTTGTTGAGCGCCGCGATGAACGCGAACACGACACCCGTCGAGGTGTGGCCCTCGATCGCCTCGATCCCGCCGATCAGGAGGATCTCCACCGTCACCAGCGCCGAGAGGAACTCCACCCCGGGGAAGTACGCGGCATTCAGGTTGACCGTCGTCATGTTCGCCGCGCGGTTCTCCTCGTTGAGCTCCTCGAAGCGAGCCGTGTGCCGCGGCTCCTGTCCGAACGCCCGGACCACGCGGATGCCCGAGAGCGTCTCCTGGAGGTAGCCGGTGATCGCGGCGATCTTCTCCCGCGTGAGCCGGTACGCGTCCGCAGAGGCGATCCGGAATACCAGCGCCCCGGCCGCCAGCACCGGCAGCGCGAGGAACGTGAGCAGCGCGAGGTGCGGCGCAAGCACGAACAGGATTACGACCACCCCGATCAGCGTCAGCCCGGACTGGATCAGTGTCGCGAGCCCGTCCTCGACGAGCTGGTCGAGCGCCTCGACGTCGTTGGTGATGCGAGAGATGATCACCCCCGCCCGGTTGCGCGAGTAGAAGCCGATCGAGAGCCGCTGGAGATGAGAGAACAGGCGGATGCGCAGGTCCTGGAGTGCGCGCTGCCCGACCCAGCCGACGAGGTACGTCTGCGCATACGAGGCAATCGCATACACCGCGGCCGAGGCCAGGAAGGCCGCTACGACGAGATCGAGCGACGCGACGTCGTGCCGCTGGATGCCGTCGTCGATCGCCAGCTTGGCGAGCGGGGCAGGGGCCAGCGCCGCCGCGGTCGCCGCGATCAGCGAGACGAACATTGCCAGCACTCGCCAGCGATAGGGAGACAGGACCTCGGCCAGCCGGCGAAGCTTGCGCCGCCGGCCACCGGTCTCACGCAGTCGTCGCCTGACGTCGGTTACGCGACTCATCGTCTCAGCGCCTCCAGTGCGCGGCTCACAGCCCCGCCACCTTCGCCTCCAGGTCCTCGCGGTTGATGAACACCTGGTCCGGCATCCCCTTTTCGACGATCTCACGGTACAGCGGCGAGGAATCGAGCAGCTGTTCGTGCGTGCCGCGTGCCGCGATCGTGCCGCCCTCGAGCACCGCGATCTCGTCGGCGAGCGCGATCGTCGAGAGACGGTGGGCGATCACGAACGTGGTGCGGCCGGCCATGACTTCCCTCAGGGCGAGCTTGATGTCCTGCTCGGTCGAGGCGTCGACCGACGACGTTGCGTCGTCCAGGATCAGGATCCGCGGGTCGGCGAGGATCGCTCGCGCGATCGCGATCCGCTGTCGCTGGCCGCCGGACAACGTGAACCCACGTTCCCCGATCAGGGTGTCGTAGCCCTTGGGGAGCTCGCGGATGAAGGAGTCCGCCTGGGCCGCCCGGGCGGCGTACTCCACCGCCTCGCGGCCGGCATCGGGCCGCGCGTAGGCGATGTTGTCGTGGACCGTCGCCGAGAACAGGAACGGATCGTCGGTGACGATGGCGATCGCCTCGCGCAGGCTGGCTGGATCCACCTCGCGGACGTCGGCGCTGTCGATCTTGACGCTTCCCGTGCTGACGTCGTAGAGCCGTGGGAGAAGGGAGACGAGCGCAGTCTTGCCGGAGCCCATCGCTCCCACCAGCGCGATCGTCTCGCCGGGCTCGACCTCGAGATCGACGTCATGCAGCGCCGGGCGCGGCGAGCCCTCGAACGTCAGGCCGACCCCGGTGAGGGTCACCCGTCCCCCGCCGGCGGGCAGCGCCGGCGCGTCCCGCGGAACCGTCATCCTGGGTGCGCGGTCCAGCACCTGGAAGATCCGCGCGCCCGAGGCGGTGGCGCGCTGGGCGGCGCTCAGCATGTAGCCGAGCGTCCGCATCGGTGAGATCAGCATCAGCAGGTATGCATAAAAAGCGGTGAATGCGCCGATTGTCAATGAGCCGTCGATCACCTCGCGCCCGCCGACGAGCAGGATCACCGCGAGTCCGAGGTTCGGCAGAAAGCTGATAAGGGGCGTGTAGCGGGCCTGGATGCGGGTCGCGGTCATCTGCTGGTCGAACACCCGGGTCGTGGAGCGCTTGAAGCGCTCCAGCTGCTTGCGCTCCTGGGCGAACGCCTTGACCACGCGGATCCCGGAGATGCTCTCCTCGGCGTCGGCGGTCAGCTCAGCGATCCGCTGCTGGGCTTCCTGTAGTGCGGGCCGGGAGTGCTTGCCGTACCGGTTGGCGATCAGGACGACGAACGGCACCGGGGCGAGCGACAGCGCAGCCAGTCCGGGCCGCATCAAGAACATCGCAACCGCTGCCAGAAGGATCGACAGCAGCGACTGTCCGATGAAGATCAGTCCGTAGCCGAGGAAGAACCGGACCGACTGGAGGTCGACCGTCGCCCGCGACATCAGTTGGCCGGTCTGCTGGCGGTCGAAGAAGGACAGCTCGAGTCGCTGAAGGTGGGCGTAAAGCGAGTTCCGCAGGTCGAGCTCGACGCCCAGCGACACACGGCCAGCGACGAGGCGCCGCGCGACGCTCAGTCCCAGCCGTGCGATTCCCGCGACCGCGATCGCGATCGCCCACATCGTCAGGGTGTGGCGCTGGTGCGAACGGATCGTGTTGATGGCCTGCCCGGTGAGATACGGGATCAGGACAGTCGCGCCGATGGCGCCCGCGGCGAACACGAACGACCACCCAACAGCGGCCCGATAGGGCCGCAAGAATCCGAGAAGACGCCTGAACGTCAGCATACTTCATAAAGTATAGTTTTCGTACTTTCTCCGCGTAGCAACGGCGCACTCGGGTAGCCGGAAGAAAGGGTCATCTCGACTTCAGCGTGGGACGAGCCATCGTGAAACAGCGTCCCGAGGAGGAGGAGCCATGGCCGATCGCACCCAGCGAATCAAGGGGAAGCCGGAGGAAACGAAGGGACGGGTGAAGCGCGAGGCCGGCATCGCCACCGGTCGTCCGGGAACCGAGGCCCGGGGGGCGGACGAGGAGTCGAAGGGCAAGGCGAGGAACGCCGTCAGCAAGGGGCGCAGCGCGATCAAGAAGAACACGCGCTGAGTTTGGGCGGGCGCGCCGGCGCTGCGGCGCGGGCGCGTCTCCCGCCCCCTAACGACGACTGCCGAAGTTGCACACGCGGGCACAAGTCGACTGACCCCACCCGCTCTGCTGGGGGTCCGTCGGGGAATGCCCGGTATCCGGTGCCAGGCAATAGGCCCCTGAAGTCGTGTCTACAGGCCGGAGCCCCCGACCAGCTGCGAGGCGCCGGTGATCGCCAAGACCACGAGCACGCACACGGCGATGGTGACGAACACGCGCCACGCCTCCCCGCCCTCGCCGCGCAGCGAGTCGATCAGTCCTGGCTTGTCGTGGTGCTCCTGCATCAGGTAGCCCAGCGGTCGTCCACATTCACGGCAACGTTCAGTCACTTGGGTCCAATCGGCATTATGTCGACAAGCATTTAATCGGTTAGCTCCACGACGAGCGCCGATAGAGCCGCTACTGCGCTGGACGCGTCCGGGCCCTCGGCCCGCAGCCGCAGTTCAGTCCCCTGCCTGGCACCGACAATGTCGAATAGAGATAACAAGCCGACTCGCCGCCCGATGATCCAATCCGTGGACCGGGCGGCGCGCATCACGAAGGTCCTCGCGAACGGACCCCGCAGACTGGGGGTGAGCGAGATCGCCGACCGCCTGGGTCTCACCCGACCCACGGTACACGGCCTCCTTCAGACCCTGCAAGCGCACGGGTTCGTCGAGCAGGACCGCGACTCGGACAAGTACCAGCTCGGCGCGGGCCTGCTTCAACTGGGTAACTCGTACCTCGACCTGAACGGGACGAAGTGGTCCTCGGCGAGTCCAGCATCGCGTCCCCGATCTTCGATCACGCCGGACACGCGGTCGGTGCGATCGGTGTCGTGGGCGACACCGATCGGATCATGCCGCGCGGCCCAGCCAAACCGCTCGTCGCGGCGGTCAGCGAAGCTGCTCGCGGCGTCTCCCGAGAGCTCGGCGCGAGCCGGTGGCCTGTGATGAGCCCGGAAGCCGGACCTGTACGGGCACAGTGACCGCCCACCGGCGCGCCCTCACTGATGACCTCGCGTTCGCGGGTCTGGGAGGCCAAGTTCGGGCGCTCGCTCGGCGTGAGGTCTCCTCGGCTGAACTCGTCGAGCAGGCTCTGGAGCGGATCGACGCGACACAGTCGACCCTGAACGCCTTCCGCACCTTGCGCGCCGAGGCGGCTCTGGCGGAGGCGGAGGAGGCTGACCGGCGGCTCGCCGCTGGCGACCGAGCGCCGCTCCTGGGGGTTCCTGTGGCGATCAAGGACGACACCGACATGGCGGGGGAGACGACGCCATTCGGCTGCCCCGGGCAGTTCGAGCCAAAGACCGAAGACGCCGAGGTTGTCCGCCGTCTGAGGGACGCCGGGGCGGTGATCGTGGGCAAGACGAACACGCCCGAGCTCGGGCAGTGGCCTGTCACCGAAAGCCCGGAGTTCGGCATTACGCGCAACCCATGGAGCCTCGAGCACACGCCCGGAGGATCCTCGGGCGGGTCGGCGGCTGCGGTCGCGGCGGGATTGGTCCCGGCAGCGCTGGGCTCGGACGGACTGGGTTCGATCCGCATCCCAGCCGCGTGGACGCATCTGGTCGGAATCAAGCCACAGCGCGGCCGCGTCTCCACCTGGCCGTACGTCAACGCCTTCCATGGCCTCGCCTGCGTCGGCCCGCTCGCCCGCAGCGTGGCCGACGCCGCGTCGCTGCTCGATGCCGTCGCGGGCAACCACCAGGCCGATTGCGATCGGCCTCCCGCGTTCGCCGAGCCGCTCGCGACCGTCGCCGAGCGCGCGGATCCCGGACGCAGGCTCCGGGTCGCGCTCTCGTTCAGGATCCCTAAGTCGGTCGCTCCCACGCGACTTGATCCGGAGGTTCGCGCCGTGATCGAGACGTTCGCCGCAGTGCTCGAGCGCCTCGGCCACGACGTTCGGTCGGCAGACCCCACGTATGGGGTGTTCGGAGCGGGAGTGCTGGCCCGTTCGAGTGCCGGGATGCTGCCCTGGGTCGCCAGTGTGGGCGACCACTCGCGGCTCGACCCCCGGACCCGCCAGAACGCCGGGATGGGACGCCTCGTGAGCGGACCGCTGCTGCGTTTCGCCGGTGCGCTCGAGCGGCCGGCGCGCTGGCAGATCGGATCGATCTTCCGCGACTTCGACGTCGTGCTCACTCCCACGACAGCCGAGCCCCCTCTGCGGGTGGGAGCGCTCGACGGGCTCTCGAACTGGCAGACCGACAAGGTCGCCGTCGCCGCTTGCCCGTACACGTGGCCGTGGAACGTGCTGGGCTGGCCGGCGGTAAACGTACCCGCGGGAACGACCAGTTCGGGCCTTCCACTCGGGGCTCAGCTAGTAGGCCTGGCCAACTCCGAGCCGCTGCTCGTGGCGCTGGCGGCACAGCTGGAGGGCTCCTGCCGATGGCAGGAGCGCCGCCCGCCGGTCACCGCCCCGGCGGCGCCTGACCGACCACCCGAATAGCGCCCATGCCCGCCCCACGCACCGGTCTTTGCGATTCCTGCCGCCACCAGCAGGTTGTGCGCAATACGCGCGGATCGACGTTCTCGCTGTGCCGGCGGTCGCGCACCGAACCCGATCGCTTCCCGCGCTATCCGCGTCTTCCCGTCACGTGCTGCGAGGGGTACGAGCCGCGCGGACAGCGCCAGAACCGAGAAGCGTAAGCAGCGCTACTGAGGCGGCAACGGATTGAGCACCAGCACGGTGCTGCCGTCCTGGGCCTGCTCGGACTTCTCCGAGAACAGTCCGTGGGCGGTGATGATGCTCACCAGCTGCGCCTCCGGCGCGTTCGGCATCTGCGAGACGGTCGGGGGGATCTCCTCGGGCAGGGTGGCGCTGATCGGCGTGTTGAGCCAAGGCTGGAGCTCGGAGCGGACAAACGCGAGCGCGATGTCCAGCGGCTTGACGACCGGCTTCGCGTGTGGCTTGGCGCAGATCCCGGTACAGCCCACGACGGTGTGGCCTGGAGGAAGGATCGCCACCACGGTGTTGATCCCGCTTATGTACCTGAACGTGTAGAGCGCCAGCTCCAGGCCCTCGCGGCGGAGCAGCAGCAGGCGGTTCGAAGACGGCTGGCCCACGCCGATAGAGCAGTCCGTGCTGTTGACGCCGCAGAGGTTGTAGAGGATGGTGGTGCTGGGGGAAAGCGGGACAAGCCCTTCGCCCGCCGATCCGGGCGCCGGCACGGCCACCTGAAGCGGGTTCGATGGGTCGTTGAGGTTCACCGCCGTGATTACCGAGAGCTGATCCGCGGGCGTGGCGCGGTAGTAGGGCGCAAGGAAGTCGGCGATCTCCTGGGCCCCGGCCAGGCCATCGTCGCTGGGCCTCCAGGAGGACCATTGCGGACCGGAGGCGCCCGCTCGTCGGGTCGAGGAAGAGAGCATGACGGCTGCCGCCACCGAGCACGCACCCACCACGATCAGCGCCACGAGCGCGAACCGGAAGCGGTGTGCCCGGGGGACATGCGGCGCGTAGTGCCGTCCTCTTGGACCGGTCAGCTCCCGCCCGCCGCCGCTTACCGGCGTGTCGGCCACGTGCTCGTGGGCGACAAGGAGCTGTTCGTGCTCCTCGCTCTCATCGAGGCGGCGGAATCTCATACCGGGGGCCACGTTCCTTCTTCGAGCAGGTCGATCTTGGGGCGATCGAGCGAAACGCTGTTGAGCAGGTCGACGACCTCGTCTCCGTGCATCTCCCTGCGCTTGATCAGCTCTTCGGCAATCTGTTCGACGCGCTCGCGGTTCGCCGCGACCGTCGCGTATGCAGTGACGTACGCCTGGCCGAGCAGGGTGGCGAGCGCCTTTCGCTTGTCGCGGTCGTTCAACGTGCCGCCGATTGGATCCTCGTCGAAAGGTCCGCCGCCGCCGGCGCGGCGCATGATCTGCACGCCGATCTCCTCGAGACGCGTGTAAAGCTTCTGGCGCTGGTCGTTCTCGTCCTCGGTCGAGGCGAAGCGGCCGTTCAGATCGATCGGATTGGGACCCATCGCGCAGTAGCCCACCATCCACGCCGCCCGCGCAGTGGCGCTCATCACGTCGCCGCCGACGCCGGTTGAGTTCTCTCCGTAGAAGACGTGCTCGGCGGCCATCGCCCCGAGCGTCCACACCAGCTTTGCGAACTCGTCGCTGCGCCACGACGAGAATCGCTCCTGGGTCTGAATCGCCTGGTGGTGGCCCAGCGACTCGCCGCGCTTGCGGATCGAGAGGCGCGTCGAGAGGACGTCCTTCATGTACAGGTGGCCGTTGACCGCGTGGCCCGCCTCGTGGATCGCAACCGCGCGGGTCTCCTCGGGCACGTAGTCGATCGCGACAGCGGTGCCGGCCTCGACGGTGGTCATTGCCTCGACGATGTCATGCCAGCCGAACGTCTGGCGCCCGTCCGCGTGAGAGTAGGTGAGTGCGAGCGAGCAGACCTGCTCGATCATCGCCGGCGAGTAGCCGTTGGTGATCCGGGCGAGCTCGTCGCGGCGGCGGTCGGTGTCGAGGTCCGGCTCGTGGTTGACCTTCGCGAGGTAGAGGTTGAAGATGTCCTTGCGGTCCTCCAGCGTCGGCGTGCGGAACCAGACGTGGCGGCCCATCCTTCCTGGGCGGATCAGGGCGGGGTCGAGGCGATCGATCGGGACGTTGGTCGCCCCGATGAAGAACACCTGCTCCCCAGCCGGGCGCGGTGGCGGCAGGCGCAGCGAGACCTTCCCGACCTTGCGCGGGATGAAGTACATAGCGTCGAGCATCGTGTTCACGCGCTTGGTGGTCTGCTGGCGCATGAACGGCGCCTCGCCGATGCCGTCCATCTGCACCAGCAGCTGGTTGAGTGCCAGCCCGCCGTAGCCGCCGCCGAACATCCCCGGGAACATGTACCGCTGCACCCACTCCGCCGGCTTGACGAAGATCGCCGGCACCGACGGGGGGCGCCGCTCGTCCCGAGCCTCGAACAGCCGCTCGCGCCAAGCCCGGGTCTCCAGGATCAGATCGCCCGTCGGCGTCAGCGAGCCCCACGGACCGAAGAAGCAGTAATCCTCGAAGCTCTGGCTCCCCATCCCGCGCCCCGTAGCACCCCCGAGGCTCTGGCGCCTGGAGCCGACCGCGTCGATCTCGTCGATGAACACGATGCACTGGCCGCCCCACTTGCGCGCCAGCCGCTTCGCCTTGCGGATCAGCCACATCACCACGATCACATCGATGCCGATGAACGTGGCCGCGAAGCCCGACCCCGGGATCGTGACGAACGGACAGTTGAAGTTGGTCGCGATCGCCTTGGCGAGCATCGTCTTGCCCGTGCCGGGCGCGCCGAGGAACAGGAGGCCGCGCTCTCGCTTCCCGCCCGCCTTCTCGAACTCCTCGCCGGACTGCCACAGCCGGACCACCCGCGCGACCTCCTCCTTGGGCTCCGCCTGCCCCCGTACGTCCTCCATCTGCACGCCCCAGCGAGCGTCGCCGGGCTCATAGCCGCGCACCTGCCGAAGGTTGGCCGCGAGCAGCGGTCCGAACAGGATCAGCATGTTCCCCACCATCAGGATCAGGATGCTGATGGCGAGGCTCGGGAGCTGCGAGCCGATCGTGCCCAGGAATGTGAAGATCGACTGGACTCCGCCCCACCAGGTGTGGTGGCCGAGTATCGCGACGATCGCCCCGACTACGGCGAGGAACGCGGCGATGAAGAAGAGCTTGCGGTAGAGCGAGCGCCAGAACCAGGTCCGCCTGCGCGCGACCACGTCCTCCTCGGCGATATCCCTCGAGACGCCGTACATGCTGGGCCACGGCAGGACTCGCCGCGCCAGCACGTCGACCAGCCCGCGGAAGGCGATGACGCTGCCCGCGGTGGCTAGGAGCGCCCCCGCGAGCGAGAAGCCCAGGCGGTCATAGAGGACCACGAAGAACATCGGGCTGGTGAACAGTGCGACCGCGGTCGCTGCCCGCCGCAGCCGCCGCCACTCGCCGGCCAGCATCGTGGCGTCGATGCCCACCCGACGTGAACCGGTGCTCTCCTCGGCAAACGCCATTTGTCGCAATTGAGGGTACAGGGCAAGCTTCCCCAGGCAAAACGCAAAAGGCGCTCAGTGTTGGCCGGCCCTGGCCCGCGCGGCTACTGCTCGTATACGAAGGGAAGCTCGTCGGCGATGTCGCGCAGCAGCGCGGCGGCCGCATCCCGCTCCGAGCACACCAGATCGAGGCCGGCCGGCCACGCGATCGCGACATCGGGATCGTCGTACTTGATTCCTCTCTCGGTTTCGCCGGAGTAGTAGCCGCTCTGCTTGTAGAGCACGTCGGCGTGCTCGGACAGCGTGCAGAACCCGTGCGCGAAGCCGATCGGACAGTAGGCGATCCGCATGTTCTCGCCCGACAGCTCGAACGCCTCCCACTCTCCGAAGGTGGGGGACCCGCGCCGGATGTCGACCACCACGTCGAGGATGGCGCCGGTCGCGCAGTGGATCAGCTTGGCGGCGCCTGCGCCGATCTGGAAGTGCATACCGCGGACGACGCCCTTGCGCGAGCGGGAGTGGTTGTCCTGGACCATCTCCTCGGGGATGCCGAGCTCGCTGAAGACGCTCCGGCGATAGGTCTCGCAGAAGAACCCGCGCTCGTCAGCGAACACCTGTGGCTCGATCAGCATGGGTCCTTCGAGGCGGGTTTGAAGTCTGTGCATATGCGTGTTAGTGCTGGGGTGTGCTTGCTGTTGAGGGGGGGTCCTGCGGCAGGGTACGGTGCGTCTCGTCGGCAGCCTACGCGGGTTCCTCGACCTTGGCGTCCGCGAGCTTGTGGACAATCCGGCGGGAATGAGTTTTCGCTGGTCGCTGGCTGCGATGACGCGGGTGCTGGCTGTGGCCGCGATGGCGTTGCTGGCGGCTGCCGTATTTCTCGCGGTCGCTGGCTCGGTCGCCGCGCGGGCCGGTTCTTCGAGCGTGCCGATCCTGGCCGTGGCGGGTGACGGGACGGCGTGCTCGACTCCGCCCGCGTGCGGGGATGGCGGTGCAGCGACGGCGGCCGAGCTCAGTTTCCCCGAGGGCGTGGCACTGGGGCGTGGAGGGGATCTCTACGTCGCGGATTGGGGCGACAACGAGGTGCGGACAGTCTCTCCGGGTGGGACGATCCACGCCGTCGCGGGCGACGGGACCCCGTGCGCACGGGCGCCAGCGTGCGGAGATGGCGATGCGGGGACGGCGGCCGAGCTCAGCTTTCCGGAGGGTGTCGCGGTTGACCGGGCGGGGAACGTGTATATCGCCGACACCGGTGACAACGAGATCCGCAAGGTCTCCCCGAGCGGGACCATCACTCGTTTCGCGGGGACCGGAGTGGAATGCTCGCAACCGCCGGCGTGCGGCGACGGTGGTCCCGCAACGGCGGCACAGCTGAGCGCGCCCGCAGGCGTTGCCGTCGATCAGGCGGGCGATGTGTACGTCGCTGACAGCGGCGACCAGGAGATTCGGGAGATCTCGCGGTCCGGAAGAATCAGGCGCGTCGCCGGAGTCGGGACCCCCTGCGAAAGCGCGCCGTCCTGTGGCGATCGCGGGCCTGCGACCAGCGCTCAGCTCAGCTTCCCCGGGGGCGTTGCCGTCGATCAGAAGGGGGACGTGTATGTCGCCGACAGCGGCGACAACGAGGTTCGGATGGTGGCGCCCTCCGGAACGATCACGGTGGTCGCGGGCGACGGCACGGCTTGCTCCGGGCCGCCGTCGTGCGGCGACGGCGGGGAGGCGGGCGACGCGGAGCTGAGCGGCCCCGATGGCGTGGCTGTCGACTCCGCTGGGAACGTGTTCGTGGCGGACTCCGGAGACAACGAGGTACGCCGCGTCTCGGTCTCTGGCGAGATCGCGACTGTCGCCGGTCAGGGCAGCTCCTGTGCCCAGCCCCCGTCATGCGGCGACACGGGACCGGCGACGAGCGCCCAGCTCGACTATCCGGACGCCGTCACGGCCGACCCGCAGGGAGACGTCTATCTGGCCGACACGTTCGATCAGGAGATTCGCTGGCTCCCCGCGGGGAGTGCAGTGACGATTCAGGCCGGCGCACTGAGGCTCGTGCTCAGCGCTTTCGGGGCGACCGTGGCCCGGACGACCGTGACCGTGCGCTATGCGCTCAGCGGCGCGGCCGCGGTGACCCTGTCGGTCCGTGGCGCAGGCCGCCTCGCCGTCGTCGCGCACGCCGCCGGGCGGGCGGGCTTTGGTCAGCTGGTCTGGAACCGCCGGCTTGACGGAGTGCCCGCCGCCCGGGGTCGTTACACCCTGACCGTGACCGCCACGGCCGGCGGACACAGCGGCGCGACTGCGCTGAGCGTGCGGCTGTGAGCTCCGGGCGTCCGGCCGCGGGCGTCTTCGGCGCGCGCGAGTTCAAAGATGTGATCAAGGTGCCACGGCAGAGGGCCCCCCTTCACGTGATTGCGGAAGCCGCGCCCGCGAACTTGTAGGTGCCGGGCCCTACGCTGCATGTGGGGGCGGCGCATAAGGAGGCTGGCGGTCCGATCCCGGGCCGTGGATGACGAGCACCGACGGCACCACTGCCCGCATCGCTTTACCACGCTGGGTGCTATTCGCCGCTGCGGAGCGCACCACCGACGAGAGAGGCCACACGCCGATATCCCCAGCGTGCTGCTGCCGGGTGCGGGATCCCGTCGCAGCCCTCCTTCCGGATTGGGGGAGAATTGCTCCTGGTGCCGGGACTTTCTGTGACATCCGACGAAACCTCGCCTTCCCTTGCGGCGATCGTCGCACAGGTCGATCCGGCCCTGCCGGAGTACCGGCACCAGACGTCCCCGGACGGGATGATGACGATCGTGTTTACCGACATCGAGGGATCCACCGAGCTGATGGAGCGACTCGGTGAGGAGGCTTGGCTTGAGATGATGCTGGCCCACAACCAGCTCGTGCGCAGCGTGGTCGCTATGTGCGGCGGAGATGTGGTTAAGTCGCAAGGCGACGGGTTCATGCTCGTATTCGGGAGCGCCAGCTCCGCGCTGTCGTGCGCCGTCGAATTGGAGCGCGCCGTGACACGGTTCAACGCGGCGAATCGCGCTCGATCGCTGCGTGTGCGGATCGGGGTGCATACCGGGAACATCTTCCAGGTCGAGGACGACTTTCTCGGGAGGGCGGTGGTCCTGGCGGCGCGGATAGCCGGTCGGGCGCGAGGAGCCGAGGTACTGGTATCAGCGGCGTGCAAGGAATACACCGAGCATCTCGGACGATGGAATTACGGTGCGCCGAGGTCGCTGAGCCTCAAAGGGTTAGTCGGTGCTGAGCACGTGTACTCGCTCGACTGGCGGGCCGCGTAGGTGCCTTTTTGGCAACGGTTCGAGCAGCGTCGGATCGGAGCCAGCCCAGACCTGCATAGGCAGGTCTGGGCCAGTCTACGTTGCGAGATTCGCGCTAAGCCGGCTTGCGCAATGCGCGAATAAGAGCACCCTCGGCGGCATTCAGCAGAGTTGCGGATCGGGCTAACAGCAGGAGCCGAGGAGGATCTGTCAAGACCGCTCCTGGCACAGGCATTGAGGGGCGGCGCGACCGATACGCCACCAACGCCGCTGACGTTTGAGCGGTCGAACTATTCGAGGGGGCGGCCATAGAGCGCCACCCATCGCTGGGGACCTCGCGCTGGGCTGTGGCCAGCGACGTCTCGCCGCCGCAAAATTCTCGCGGGCAGTCGGTTCTCCAGCTCGTCTTTCGGGTTCGGAGTTTGGCCGGGCTCCGCGTGTCGTGATCGCACCTCTCCAGGCCGAGGCCGTAGAGCGGCTCGAGCCGGACGAGGTCCCGCGTGGAGCGGCACGGATCAGTGCGGACGAGAGTCCGCCCCGCGAGCCCGGTGGGTTAGCGTTGCGTCGTGCCCGAGTTCACGACCCTGAGGCTTGACCTCAGCGCGCCGGTCGCGAGGCTTACCCTCGCCCGACCTGAGCGGTTGAACGCCCTCAGCCCCCAGGCTCTCCAGGAGCTGATCTCGGCGTCGGAGGCGCTGGCGCAAGCGGACGACGCGAAGGTCGTCGTCGTGAGCGGGCAAGGCCGGGCGTTCTGCGCCGGCTTCGACATCGACACCATCAGCGGCCCTCCAGACAGGGATCGGATCGATCTGGGTCGGCGAATGGCCGATGCGGTGGGGCAGATTCCTGCGCTCACTGTCGCCGCGATCCACGGCCATTGCGTTGGCGGGGGGCTTGTGCTGGCGGCGGCGTGCGATGTTCGTGTCGCCGCCGACGGCACCCGCTTCTCGATCCCGGAGGTGGAGCTTGGGATCCCGCTCGCCTGGGGCGGAATCCCGCGCCTCGTTCGCGAGCTCGGCCCGGCGGTCACCAAGGAGCTCGTCCTGAGCTGCCGTCCGTTCACGGCTGTCGAGGCCCACGCCCTGCGGTTCCTCAACCGGGTCGTTCCCGACGACGATCTCCAAGCCGAGGTGGAGGCCGTAGCGGCCGAGCTCGCGAAGCGGCCTCGCTTTCTCATCCGTCAAACCAAGCAGCTCGTCGACGCGCTCGTCGAGGATGCCTATTCGACCCGTCAGAGCTTTCGCGATGCGGAGGTCACCATGGCTGCCGCTCACGACGAAGAGTCCCTGGCCGCGATGCGGCGCTACCTCCAGGAGCGCGGGCGTCGAACGCAGCGGGACTGACCGCGGCGCAGAGCCCTTACCAGTGTCCCGTGCGCGAACGAACGGGAGGCCTTGGGCGTGTACGACCTGGCGCAGGACCCCGTCACGCACCGGGCCATCGGGCAGCCCATGCACCGAGGCGATGACGGACGCCTCGGCCGGATACCAACAGACGGAACCGCGGCGCCGCGGCGGGAGCTCGGCGAGGCGACGGTCGAGCTGGTCGATCAGCTCTCGTCCTCGCCCAAGCTCGATCGCACCGGCGCTCACGAGCGAGGCATCTGGTAGCGAACGGGCCACGAACACCGCTTCAGCGAGGCCGTCAGTCGTGCGCCGGACGCCGGTGACCGAGAGGCGCTTCTCGCGGCGCACTTTGTGCTTGATCCATGACCGGCTTCGTCGCCCTGGCGTGTAGGGCGAGTCAACCCGCTTGGCCACTCCACCCTCCAGGCCCAGGTTCTCCACCCGACCTCGAGCCGCCCTCCCAAACCCCAACTGACCTGTCAACTCAAATACGAGACACTACACTAGCTGATGGTCGAGCCGGCCACCTCGTTGCAAGCGGGTAACTGGACGTCCAGCGACTTGCGCCTTGCGCGAGGAGGAGCCGTCTGACGCTTCTGGCATCACGTGCGAAAGGGGGAGTCACTTCGGGCTGGCGCGCTGGCCCCGCATCGGCGCCCCACGCGGCCATTCAACGCGCCGTGTAGGGCCAGACCTTCCCCCGCGAAGGAGGGCGCATCGCGCGCCCCGGCTCAGCCGGCTTTGCTGATCACGCCCCTCATTTCGTCGGCGCTGAAGGCGCGCAGCGTTGTCGTCCGGATGTTGCCCTGACCGGCGACCGTCAGCAGCGCGGCGGCGAGCGTCTGATCGTCGGGCGCCTCGACGATGCTCACGATGTCGTGGCTGCCGAGAGTCCAATAGATGTTCGTGAATTCGACGCCCATCGACCGCATTTGGCTCTGGGCCGACTCGTAGCGATCGATGCTGTCCTTGAAGCCCTGGACGCCCTTATCGGTCCAGTCGATTAGCGCGACGTAGGTCGCCATAACTCCCTCCGTTCCGGTCGTAGGCCAGACGGACGGCCCGTGCTGGCCACACCCTCGCTCTGTCCACGTCAACCTATCCTCGCGGGACGCGTTGTTCAACTCGTGGTTCCCCCGAACACGCCGGAGGGGCGCTTGTTTCTGGCGCGTCGTTCGGTGAGGTCAGCCGCGCCTGCGTGCGCGAGACGCAACACTTCTACACGTGGCCCTCGTCAGCACGCGATCCATGGTGGTGTTGTGGTTGCTCGTGGTGCTGGCCGTGTGGGGGATGAGATGCGTGTCAAGGCGTGTTTGAACGGTGGGCGCACGCGGGCGGAGCACCCTGCGGTACCGCAGTCGCCCCCCGAGCTTGCCGCCGACGCGATCGCTGTTCGGGATGCCGGTGCGTTCGCGGTGCACGTGCATCCGCGTGATCGTGGCGGTGCGCAGACGATGGACGCGCGCTCGTGTGACGCCGCCGTCGCGGCAATCCGCGCCGCGGTTCCAGGGTTGCCGGTTGGGCTCTCAACCTCGGAGGCAATCGATCCCGACCCGTTTGCGCGTGCAGCTGCCGTGCGGGCCTGGCGCGAGCGGCCGGACTTCGTGTCCGTGAACTTCTCGGAACTCGGCTGGGCGGGAATCGTCCGCGCCGCGGTGCACGCCGGGATCGCCGTCGAGGCGGGTCTCGCAACGACGGCCGATGCCCAAGATTTGGCGCGCAGCCCGTTTGCGCATCAAATCGTGCGGGCGCTCGTGGAGGTCGAGGGTGGCGCAGAGGAGGCCCGCGCGATCGCCCAGCTCATCCCCGCCGGGATCCCCCAGCTGTGGCATGGCTACGGCGAGCGGACCTGGGAGGTGCTGTCCGCCGCCGAGGCTGCTCGAACCGACGTACGCGTCGGCCTCGAAGACGTGCTCGTGTTACCGGACGGTCACGTCGCCGCGAACAACGCCGAACTCGTCGCCGCAGCGGTGGAGCTGATTGGCCCGCCAACATAGACGGCCCCGTCGGCGCTCATGATTGCTTTAGACCTTGCGATCGTTGCGATCCGGGT
>Ga0187814_10000222_pt1 | contig 16880 bp, 18 predicted proteins | sample NC_S_4_FD_132450 | JGI IMG/M metagenome (GOLD analysis project Ga0187814, IMG submission 132450) | Wetland sediment microbial communities from Neuse River Estuary, North Carolina, USA - ASW-S_4 | ecosystem: Environmental > Aquatic > Freshwater > Wetlands > Sediment | place: USA: North Carolina... | reverse complement strand
TGGCCGGAGCCCGGGACCGGCTCGGACTGCTGTAGTACCAGATAGCAAGGCGCGGTCCCCGTGATCTCCATGGGTGCCGAGTTAGTGGGGTCACATAGGACCCGCCGCCCGGGCAGCCGCCCGGTCACGGCCTCCACTAAGCCCTCGGTGATGGCCAGCCCGTGCACTGCCTCGACAGCCTCCGGTCCCGTTTGGCGCTCAGCAGATCCGCGGCAGCGGGTCGCCGACGAGCAGGTCGACAATCCTTGTACCGCCGAAGGCCGTCTTCAGCTGGACGATCCCCGGCGGCTCCGCGGTGACCGCGCCGATGATCGCTGCCTGGCTACCCTGCGGGTGCGCGCGCAGCGCTGCCAGCGCGGCATCGGCGTCCTCCTGGCTAACTACCGCGACCAGCCTGCCCTCGCAGGCCACATACATGGGGTCGATGCCCAGCAGCTCGGATGCGCCGCGTACTTCGGCGCGGACCGGGATGTCGTCCTCGGATACCAGCACCCCGACGGCGGCCGCCTTGGCGATCTCATTCAGGATCGTGGCGACGCCGCCCCTGGTGGCATCCCGTAGTGCCCGGACGCCCGTGGTGGCCGCGAGCAGATCCGCGACCAGGCCGTTCAGCGGAGCGGTATCGGAACTGAGGTCGGCCTCGATGTCCAGCTCGCCACGGGCCAGCATGATGGTGACGCCGTGATCGCCGATCGGGCCGGACACCAGGATGACGTCGCCCGGCCGCGCCTGCGCGACGCCGAGGTTCACGTTGTGCTCGATCACGCCGACGCCGGCGGTGTTGATGTAGCAGCCGTCAGCCTTGCCCTTCTCCACCACCTTGGTGTCGCCGGTGACGACCTGAACGCCGGCTCGCCGGGCTGCTGCCTGCATGGAGGCGGCAATCCTGGCCAGATCGGCGACGGGGAAACCCTCCTCGAGAATGAAGCCGGCTGTGAGGTAGAGCGGCACGGCGCCGGCCATCGACAGGTCGTTTACGGTGCCGTTCACTGCCAGGTCGCCGATGTCACCACCGGGAAAGAACAGCGGCGATACCACGTAGGAGTCGGTGGTCAGCGCGAGTCTTGCGCCGCCGACCTGCAGCCGCGCGGCATCCTCGAGTGGCTCAAGCAGTGGATTGCGGAACGCGTCGAGGAACACGGCCTCGATCAGCGTTTGCGTCGCCTTGCCGCCGGCCCCGTGCGACATCGTGATGCGCTCTTCCTTGACCCGCGGCCGGGCGCGCCTGGCCCGGTCGATCCGTTCGAGGACCAGTTCCTCCCGCACCGTGCCTGGCAGCGGCTGCGGTGACCCGAGCCGGGGGAAGCGGCCAGCCTCGCCGGGTTGCTCGTCGTGTTCGCGCAGCGCCTCCCGCACCCAGCCCGCGCTCTGAGCGGCGTCGCCGGCGCCCGTGTGCTGCACCTGGCCGGCGGTCATGACCTACTCGCCTCCTTGACCCGCTGCCGGGTGAGCCGGCCGTAGTTGTAATAAGCCGCGCACGCACCCTCCGGGGACACCATGCAGGTGCCGATCGGCGTCTCTGGCGTGCACGCGGTGCCGAATACCTTGCATTCCCACGGCTTGAGCACGCCTTTGAGTACCTCGCCGCACTGGCATGCCTTCGGGTCGGCAACTCGCACGCCAGGGACCGAGAACACCGTCTCTGCATCGAAGCCCGAGTATTCGTCCCGGACCTTCAGCGCCGAGTGGGAGATAAACCCCAGGCCACGCCACTCGAAGTAGGGGCGCAGTTCCATGGTCTGGCCGATCGCGCGCAGGGCGACAGCGTTCCCGTCCCACGGCACGACACGGGTGTACTGGTTTTCCACGGTCGACTCGCCGCGCGATAGCTGCAGCATCAGCATGTAGATCGACTGAAGGACGTCCAGTGGCTCGAAGCCGGCCACCACCACTGGCTTGCCGTAGTCACGGGCGATGAAGTCGTAAGGTCGGCAGCCGATCACGGCGGATACGTGGCCAGGGCCGATGAAGCCATCCAGCCGCAGGTCTGGCGAGTCCAGGATTGCCTTGATCGCCGGAATGATAGTCACGTGGTTGCAGAAGATCGAGAAGTTCGTCAGCCCTTCGCCCGCGGCCCGCAGCACGGTCATTGCAGTTGACGGTGCGGTGGTCTCGAACCCGATGGCCATAAAGACGACCTGCTTGTCCGGGTTCTGCCGGGCGATCTTCAGCGAGTCCAGCGGTGAGTAGACCATCCGGATGTCGGTGCCACGGGCCTTGGCGTCGAAGAACGAGCCGTTACTGCCAGGCACCCGCATCATGTCGCCGAACGAGGTCATGATCACGTCTGGGTGGCTGGCCAGCGCCATCGCGTCATCCACGCGGCCCATGGGAATGACGCACACAGGACAGCCTGGCCCATGCACCAGGGTGATCTGCTCGGGCAGGTAGTCCTCGAGACCGTGCTTATAGATGGTGTGGGTATGCCCGCCGCATACCTCCATCAGCTTGTACTCGCGGCCCGGCTCGCATAGCGCCGCTATCTTGGCCGCCAATGCGTGCGCCTTGTCGGCATCACGGAACTCGTCGACGAATCGCATCGCTCCGCCTCCTACTCGATCCGTGACTCGGCCAGGGCGGCCAGCTCGTCCTCGTAGGCCTGGCCGATGCCCGCAAGGAACTCAAGCGCTGCGGCGGCCTCTGCCTCGTCGATCTTCGACAGGGCGAACCCGACATGGATAAGCACCCAGTCGCCCGGCACAACCTTTTCCTCGGCCAGCAGGCCGACGTTGATCACCCGCCTGACCCCGCTGACGTCGACTCTTGCCAGATCTGGCTGGTCGGGAAGGAAGTCGATTACCTCACCGGGTATCCCGAGGCACATACGCCCACTCCTTCGCGCCTAGTTGGTGCTCATCTGACTTAGCCGCGTCGGCTACCAGGTCGCCGGTCATGTCGCAACCATTCCGGGATCGGCCAGCTCGGCCTGGGCACAGTTCGCGCTGACGATTGCCCGGCACAACTCCCACAGGACGTTGTACATGGTCGTCTGTGCTTCCTGGATTCGGTGCACCGAGGTGGAAGGCGCGACGAACAGGTAATCGATGGTGTCAAGTTCGGCCATCTTGCCGCCCGAGTAGCCGGCAAGGCCGACGGTGAGCATGCCGCGCCGGCTCGCCTCGTCGAAGGCACGCAACAGATTCTCGGAGTTTCCGCTGGTGGACAGGCCTACGGCAATGTCGGCCTTGCTGCCGAAGGCGGCGACCTGACGGGCGAACACCACGTCAACGCCGATGTCGTTGCTCAGCGCGGTCAGCACCGCAGCGTCACTTGCCAGGCTTACCGCTGGCAACGGTGTGGCGCCGCCGCCAGGATGCAGGAACAGGGTGGCAAGCTGCTGGGCGTCGGTTGCGCTGCCCCCGTTCCCGAACGCCAGCAGGCGGCCGCCGGCCGCGAACCTTTCGGCCATCGCTCGGGCGCAGGCGAGCAGCCTTGAGCCTTCCGCATCCCGCACGGCCCGGCGCAGCTGGAGTATCTCCTCGGCCTTGGCGACCGTGGATAGGCGGACCTGCTCAAGCACGACGGATGCATCTGTCACACCCGAGTACAGAAACGGGTAGAGCGACTCAATCGAGCCAGCGGGCTGGCTGGCGTGCTGCGATGGCTGAGTCATGGCCCCAGCACCGCTATCGCTTCCTTAGCGTGCACGAGCACCGTGTCGCCTACGACCGCGGACACCAACGCGATGCTTACCTCCTCGGTGCTCTCGCCGGTGTCGACAAGGGCGAGGCCGTCGCTGAGTAGCTGCGTGACAGTGACCGCGACCGCAGAGTCCGAGCACGTGATGCAGACCTCGTCATGGCACTGCCGAACGTTCATGTGACCACCCCCGGCGAGAGCACGCCAGGTTGCTCGAAGAACACATGGACCAGCTCCCAGAGAACGTGATAGCAGGTGACCTGCATCTCCTTGACGATGCGCGGATCGGCTGACCGGGCCACCAGCAGATGGTCGATGGCCGGGCACGCGGCAATGGCGCCGCCATCACCGCCTACCAAGGCGATCGTGAGCATGCCGAGTTCGCGTGCGGTGAGCAAGCCGGACAGGACGCTGGCGCAGTTGCCGTCGACGGAGATGCCGAGTGCGATATCGCTCGGCCCGGCGAGGTAACGGAGCTGGTGACTGAAGATGGCGGCCATGCCGCCGTGCGCTGCGATACCGGTCACTGTCGCGACGTCCGAGGTCAGCGAGATGGCCTGCAGCGCTCGCTTGCCGACAATCACCGGGTGCACGAACTCGACCGCGACGTGCTGGGCGTCGGTGCTTGCCCCGCCGGTGCCGAACACGACAAGCTTGCCGCCCTGATGAAACCTGAGTGCCATCTGGTGGCAGGCCGAGGCTATTGCACCAGCCTGATCTGCGAACTCGCATGCGGGCTGTTCCCGCCGGTCGAAAAGCATGTAGACGGTCTCGTCGCAGATGTGGTCGAGCGGCATGACCGGGCCGTCCGGCCGCGGCGTCATGCCGCTGATTCCTGCTCGGCCGCCTCCGACAAGTCGACCTCGACCTCGACTTCTACGGCGTCAGCGACCTTCAGGGAGCCGAGGAAGGCCGAGTACGGCTTAATGCCAAAGTCGGTCTGGCGCACGGTAGTGGTCGCCCGGTACCGGGCTGGCCCGACCTGCGTGACCTGCAGCCGCACCGGCTTTGACTGGCCCGCCAGGCTGAGCGTGCCGCCGATGGTCCCGCGACCGTCTGGCCCCGCCTCGAAACTCGTGGCCGCGAATGCCGCCTCCGGATGGCGGTCGGCCGACAGCACCTTCCTGGCTGTGACGGCGATCTCGCGCTTGTCCCTGTCGCTGAGCGGCTTGATGCCGCCGGTGCCCTCGCGCACGACTAGCGCGCCGAGGTCCAGCTTGACGTCAAGGCTCACCGGGGCTAGATCGTCAGCCAGCACGAGCACGCCTGACCACCTGGCCGCGTCGATGGTCAGGTCGTGACCAGCCTGGGCAACTAGCCCGTCGCGAGAAGTCCGTAACGTGATCCGGCCATTGTCGGTGCCGAACTGGTGGCGTCCCGCTTGAATCGCCATAGCAGCACCGTAGGACACATGTGGGGGGACGTGCTGGCCGGCCCGGACGGGTGCATGGATCTGATGCTTTCCTCCCCGGTCATCCTGTATGACCACCCGGAGATCGCGGCCGAGAGCGCGGGCGACCTGTTCGACGCCACCGAGATCGACGAGATTCCGCGGCAGGCCGTTGGGCCTGACGCCGCGCCTTGTGAGGTATGACTCACCTGGGCATCGATGCTGCATAGGCTAGGCGGGTGGCCGTAACCCCGCCCCCGCCCGCGGCGCTGGTCCGCAGGGCGCGCCGGATCAACCGCGAGCTGGCCAGCCTGTATCCGGACGCGCACTGTGAGCTCAACTTCAGCAACCCGCTCGAGTTGCTGGTCGCGACGATACTCAGCGCACAGACCACCGACCGGCGGGTCAACCTGGTTACCCCGGTCCTGTTCGCGAAGTACCGCACGGCCGCCGATTACGCGGCGGCAGATCGCGCCGAGGTCGAGGCGATCATCCAGTCGACCGGGTTCTTCCGGGCCAAGACCACCAGCCTGATCGGTCTCGGGCAGGCGCTCTGTGACCGGTTCGGCGGCGAGGTGCCTGGTCGGCTCGCTGACCTGGTGACACTGCCCGGCGTGGGCCGGAAGACGGCCAACGTGGTGCTTGGGAATGCCTTTGGCGTGCCCGGAATCACGGTGGACACGCACTTCGCCCGGTTGTCGAACCGCTTTGGCTGGACCGCGGAAAAGGACCCGGAAAAGATCGAGCAGGAGGTCGGCACGCTTTTCCCGCGGTCGGACTGGACTATGTTGTCGCATCACCTGATCTGGCACGGCCGCAGGGTTTGCCACGCCCGCAAGCCGGCTTGCGGTGCATGTGGCGTGGGCGTGCTGTGCCCCTCCTACGGTGCCGGGCCAACGGATGAGGCGACAGCGCGCAAGCTGGTCAAGCCTGGGCCGTTCTCTTGACCGATGAGACGAGCACCCGGGCCGGCGACGGCACGGTCGGCGAGCCGCTGCCAGCCTGGCTCACCAGGCTCGCCGCCAGCGCGGCGGAGATGCCGGTGCCGCCGCAGTTGCAGCCGCCTGCGGACCGCCGCGGCAGGGCTGCTGCGGTCCTGATCTTGTTCGGCGACGGACCCGCCGGGCCGGACCTGCTGCTCATCGAGCGAGCAGCGGATCTTCGCAAGCACGCGGGCCAGCCGGCCTTCCCCGGCGGCGCGATCGACGCCGCCGACGGCGGGCCGGTAGCGGCAGCCCTGCGCGAAACTGCCGAGGAAACCGGCGTCGATCCTGCCGGAGTGCGAGTGGTCGCGGTCATGCCCGAGGTCTACATTCCGCGCAGCGATTACCGGGTGACTCCAGTGATCGGCTGGTGGCATACCCCGGTGCCGGTTGCACCGGGCGATCCCGGGGAGATAGCGGCGGTCATCCGGGTCCCGGTTGCTGATCTCGCCCGACCGCGGAGCAGGCTGATGATCAAGTATCCGGCCGGTCAGCCAGGCCCGGCCTTCCGGGCCGCAGGGCTGATCGTGTGGGGCTTCACCGCAATGCTGCTCGATCGCGTGCTGGCGCTCGGCGGATGGGAGCAGGCCTGGGATTCCAGCACGGTGACCACGCTGGCCGCCGATGACCTGCCCGCCGGGTGGCCCCCCGAGACGCCTTGACATCTCCGGCGGCAGACGGGCTTCGGCTAGCTCGGCCGCACTATAAATTGGCGGTGTGCCCGGTGACTTGCTCGATCTGATCCTGCTCGCGCTGGTGGCGGCATTTGCCGTGGCCGGTTACCGGCAGGGCTTCATCATCGGCGTGCTCAGCCTGGGCGGTTTCGTGGTCGGCGTCGCGGCCGGGGCTTACATCGCGCCCGGGATCTCCCGGGCGCTGGCCAAGAGCGTGCAGTGGCAGGCGTTCATCGCCATCATCGTGGTGTTCGGCGTGGCCGTGATCGGCATGCTGATGGCGTCGGCCATCGGGGTAGCGGTCAGGTCACGGCTGACCGGCCGGCCAGCTACGTTCATCGACTCGCTGGGCGGGGCAGTGGTGAACATCGCGGCCGTACTGGTGGTCGCCTGGTTGATCGGCTCCCTAGTCGTGGACGCGCCGTTCCCGGCGATTTCCTCGCAGGTCAGCGACTCGGCCGTGCTGCGGACCGTTGACAGCCTGATGCCGCGGGGCACCCTGTACCTGCCATTCTTTCCGGGCCTGAAGCGGTTGCTGCTCGCCAACGGGCTGTACTCGCAGGTGTTCAGCGCGATCGGCGCCGAGGGCAGCCTCGGGCTGAGCCCTGGCAATCCGGCCGTGCTGAATTCGAGGGACGTCGCCAGGATCGAGCCAAGCGTCGTGAAGATCGAGGGCGTGGCGCCCTCGTGCTCGCTCCGGATCGAAGGCTCCGGCTTTGTTATCTCGCGCGACCACGTGCTGACCAACGCGCACGTGGTGGCCGGGGTGACCCATGGCCCGTACGTCTACACGATCGGGGGCCAGATACTCACCGGCCGGGTCGTGCTGTACGACCCGCAACGCGACATCGCCGTGTTGTATGTGCCGGGGCTGGCGGCCAGACCGCTGAAGCTCGCCGGGCAGGCAGCCTATGGCTCTAACGCGGTCGTGGCGGGCTATCCGCTCGATCACCCGCTCACCATCACCGCCGCCAGGATTGGCCGCAGCGTTACTGCCTACGGGCCCAACATTTACCAGACAGGCGACGTGAACCGGCAGATCTACCCGATCAGGGCGGTGGTACGGCCGGGTAACTCCGGTGGCCCGCTGCTTGCGCCGGATGGCAAGGTCTATGGCGTGGTGTTCGCCGCTTCGACCGCTGTGGCGGACACTGGATATGCGCTCACGGCCGCGGAGGTCGCCAGCGATGCCGCGGCTGGCTCGCGGGACGTGGCCGACGTCTCGACCCAAGGCTGCCAGCAAAGCTAACCGCTACCTGGCAGGATCGCTCGGGACAAGCTGCAGCCGCAGATCGGACGGGCCCAGGCCGTCCAGCCCGGACCGCTCGATCCTGGCCGCCAGCTCCTCGGTGCGAGCGACCAGGCCGGCAATGTCGACGCTATGCGGACCCACAGACGGATAGCCGGCTAGCCGTTTGGCGCCACGCCGCAACAGCGCAGCGGCGCCGCGGGCGTTTCCGCGCCGCGCGTGCGTCAGCCCGACCGCGAGCTGTGCAAGACCCTGCCATAGGTCGCGCTCGGGTGCTGGCGCTGCCTTCCATGCGGCCTCAAGCACCTCGTGCGCTTGGAACGGCTGGCCGGCGTCGAGCAGCCGCTGCGACCTGGCCAGCGCCTGTGCTGGCGGCAGCGCCGCCTCGTCCGGCGCGGGCGGCGGGCCATCGGCTTGTCTGGCAAGTGGCCGCCCGAGAGCATCACGTGGCCGGGCGTTCCTGGCTCTGCCCGCGGTATCCCTGTCCCTGTTGAGCCCGCCCGTGCCTGGCCTGCCCGTACCGGGCTCGCCCGTGCTTACCCCACCCGTGCTTACCTCGCCCGCGGCAAGCACGCGCGACTCATCCGCGCCCGAGTCCGGAGCGCTCGCGCCGGCTCTGACCCCAGCCACCTGATCAGCGTTCCGGCTCTGGATCGGCCAGCCAGGAACGAAGCTCCAGGTCGAAGCGCTCTGGGATTTCCTCATGCGGGAAATGGCCGGCTCCGTCAAGCAGCCGCCAGCGATAGGGCGCCTCGACGTGTACCCCTGAGCCGCGAGCAGCGTTCGGCAGCACGCACGGGTCGAGCGCGCCGTGCAGGTGCAGAGTGGGCGCCTGGATCGGCGACCGCATCATCCGGGTATACCTGATCCCGTCCGGCCGGAACCTCGAGCGCAGGTACCAGCGGTGGTACTCAAGCGCGAAGTGAGCCACCGACGGCACGCACATCGCATCCCGGTAGCGGCGCTCAGTCTCGGGATCCGGCCAGCCCGGGCCGGACCAGCTGGCCAGCAATCGCCCGACCCGTTCGGCGTCGTTGGACAGCAGGCGTCGCTCGGGAAGCATTGGCAGCTGGAAACCGAGGGCGTAGCTCATGCTCTTAGCTTGGGCAAACGGCGCAGACAGCGCAGCGGTGCGCAATCGGAGCGGGTGCGGCATGGATACGATCGCCAGCCGCCTGACGACCTTGGGGTGGTAGGCGGCCATCGTCCAGGCGATCAGGCCGCCCCAGTCATGACCAACGACAACCGCATTCGCTTCGCCGAGTGATCTGACCAAGCCCGCCGCATCCGAGGCGGCGGTCACCAGATCGTATCCGCGCGGCGGCTTGTCGCTTCCGCCGTACCCGCGCAGGTCAGGAGCCACCACCCGGAATCCGGCCTGGCTCAGGGAGCTGAGCTGCCGCCGCCAGGCCCACCAGAACTCCGGGAACCCATGCAGCAGCAGCACCAATGGCCCGTCGCCGCTTTCGGCGACATGGAACCTGGTCCCATTCGCACTGACCGACCGGTGCGACCAGGGGCCGCTCAGGTAAATGGATGCGTTGCCGCGGGCAGCCATCGCTACCCGGCTTTGGCTGTGGCCTTGGCCGCGACCGGCGCTGACTTCCTCCGGCGCAGCATCGACATGCCGTCTGCGAGGCTGCGCCTGGTCTTGCTCATGCCGTCAAGCTTGCGCACCATCCTGTATGCGATCAGGGCCGCGCCGCCAATCAGCAGCACGCAGGTGCCGGCCACGATAAGGAACGCGGCCCACTCCCAGATGCCGAGCGCCACGAGGCCGTAGGCAAAGGCGAAGCAAAGCAACATGAGCACCAGGCAGGCGGCGAACAAGGCCACTGCCAGCAGCGCGACGCCGATGCCGATGCGCTTAGCGTCTGCCTTGAGCTCAAGCTTGGCCAGGTCGAGCTCGTACCTGACCAGTTGTGAGATGTCCCTGGCCGCCACGGATACCAGATCGCCGATGGACTGATCGGTCACGCCGGAGGACGTGCGCCTGACCGCGGGTTCGGCCATGGGTACCTCCCTCTCTTCACGCTGTCAACTCAAAGTCTTGCTTATACCCAATGGCATCAGGAGCCGGCATCCGGTAATTGCCACTCACGGGCGCTCCGGTTCGGAGCGGGACCCGCCCGAGCAAGCCGAAGACTCATGCACGTCAGAGCAGAATTTCTCTTCGGCATAAGCCGGCACAGTGAGCGGAGCCCATCGGGGCGTGCAAACGGCGCCCCGACTGGGGCGCCGCCGCATGAACACTTCAGACCGGGCTACCAAGCGTGCACCTTCACTGCCGTGGTAGGCGGACGATGCCTGCGCCCGATACCGGTTAGCGCACCTTCGGCCATAGTTCGTCTGCCACGGCACGCCTCCCGCGGCTGGTCGCGCGTGGGTACCCGGCTTCCGTGTACGGACTTGTTGTCCGCGATTCCTTTCTACTTGCGTTCGGCTGCTTTGAAAAGAGGCCAGCGTGATCGATTCGTTATCTGAATCGATCATGGCGGACTTATGCCGCCAGCCCTAGCTCGACGTCGAGGTCCGGCTGAAGGAAAGCACAGGCCAGTCCCGCGCCCTGGCCACCTTGCGAAGTGCTCGATCCGGGTTAACCACATGCGGGCGGCCGACAAGCTCAAGCAGCGGAAGGTCGGTTACCGAATCGCTGTAGGCATAGCAGTCCGCCAGTTGGTATCCGCGCCGCATCGCCAGTTCGGCGACGTTGTCCGCCTTGGCTTGTCCATATGCATAGAAATCCACCGTGCCGGTGTAGCGGCCGTCTGCTACCTGCAGCCGGGTGGCTATCACGTCCGAGGCGCCGAGCATGGCCCCGATCGGCGCGACAATCTCATGACCGGATGTGCTCACGATGATGACGTCGTGGCCGTCCCGCCGGTGCCCCGCGAGCAAGCTGCGGGCTTCGGAGTAGACATGCGGACCGATGATTTCCTGCAGTCCCTCATTCACGATTTGGGCCACCCGGTCCGCCGGCCAGCCACTACAAAGTGCGCTGACTTGGTCACGAAGCCGCTCCATCCGGTAATGGCTGGCGCCGCCCACGCGGAAGGTGAGCTGGGCGCATGCACCGCGGACGACCTGAGCGCGGGTTATCAGGCCGTGCCGGTAGAAGGACGGCGCGAATGCGAGAGTGCTTGACCTGGAGATGATCGTCTTGTCGAGGTCAAAGAAAGCGGCCGTAGTTCTGCCGCTGCTCTCGACGGATGCGCCCACGGTCCGGCAGCATAGGGGATGGCACCAGATCCCTTTGCGGTTCGGGATGACCGGCTGGTAACTTGCCCCGATTGCAACTAGGCTTTCTTGGGTAACGGAACCGGCTCTGCCCCCCCGGAGCCGGACCGTTTGGCGACCCCCGTTCTCCCCCCCGACGGGGGTCGCCCCAATTCCGGGCCGAGACGAGCCCCTGACTACCCCGTTCCCGCAAGAGGTTCTTGAACTTTCGGCTGGGTAGCTGACTCAGGCGCGCCGGCCAGCAGGCAGCGAAGCAGCGTCACCGCGCCCTGCTTGGCCAGCGGGTGATTGCCATTCCCGCATTTTGGCGACTGAATGCACGATGGGCAGCCGGCCGTGCATTCACAATCGGCGATTGCATCCGCGGTAGCGGTCAGCCAGGGCCGCGCCGCGGCGAAGCCGCGCTCGGCGAAACCGGCACCGCCGACGTGGCCGTCGTAAACGAAGACGGTCAGCTTTCCCGTTGCCGGGTGCAGGTCGGCGGAGACGCCACCAACATCCCACCGGTCGCATGCGGCCACCAGCGGCAACAGGCCGATTGCGGCATGTTCCGCCGCATGCGCTGACCCGGCGAGGTCCATACCCGCAGCGGCCAGCGACGCGCGCTGGCTGGCCGAGATGGTCCACCACACGGCCCTGGTTGGCAGCGTGCGCTCGGGCAGGTCGAGCAGGTCCTCGCCGACGAGCATGCCAGTGTCCGCGCTGCGCCGGGTGTACGAGACGACCTGCCGGGTCACCAGCACGTCGCCGAAGCACACGGTGGCCTGGCCGAAGGAGACTCGCATCAGCTCCGCGGCCACGTCGATGCTGGTGACCTCTCGGGCGACCGTGGCATAACCAGGATCGCCGAGCTCAACCAGCGCGATCCGCTCGTCAAGGTCGAGCTTGCGCACTAGGTACATATCACCCTGATGCGGGTATACGGCGCCGTCATGCACCAGGAAGTGCGCAGACGGTTCATCGACAGTGCCGACCAGCCGCCCGGTCGCGAACTCGACGATCCGGACCGGCCGGCCGCCGGTGCCACGCAACCCGGTCCGCATCGTGCTGCCCTGGCGCGTGCAAAACCACCGGCCACCGCGTGACCGCAACATGCCGCCGGTAGCCAGCCTGGCGGCAACGGACCCGGCGGCCGGGCTGAAGCTGGTCAGGTCGTGCTCGGTGAGCGGCAGCTCGGCGGCCGCCGCGCACAGGTGCGGCGACAGCACATAGGCGTTGTCGGGATCGAGCACAGTGGCCTCGACCGGCGAGCCGAACAGCGCGTCGGGATGGTGCACCAGATAGGTGTCGAGCGGATCATCGCGGGCGATCAGCACGGCCACCGCGTCGCGCCCGGTGCGCCCGGCCCGCCCTGCCTGCTGCCACAGCGCAGCCCTCGTGCCCGGCCAGCCGGCCATCAGTACCGCATCAAGCCCGGTTACGTTGACGCCTAGCTCAAGAGCCGTTGTCGCTGCCAGGCCGGTGATAGTCCCGGCGCGCAGGGCATCTTCCAGCGCGCGCCGTTCTTCTGGCAGGTAGCCAGACCGGTAAGCAGCGACCTGGTCGGCCAGTTCCGCCGCGCCAGCCTCGGCCAGGTGCCTGCGTGCCGAGAGCGCGACCGACTCAGCGCCGCGGCGAGATCGCACGAATGCAAGTGCCGGCACATTGCTGACCACGAGGTCGGCGAGCAACTGGGCTGCCTCCGCGGTCGCGGCGCGGCGCACCGGCGCGCCCGCCTCGCCCCGCGCGCCGGTCAGCGGCGGCTCCCAAAGCGCGAAGGTGAGCGGCGCCCGTGGCGCGTCATCGGTGCTGACAGCCAGCACGTTGCGGCCGGTCAGCTGGGCGGCGCACCGGGCGGGCTCGCTGATGGTGGCCGAAGCCAGCATGAAGACCGGCTCGGTGCCGCCGTGGTAAAGGGCCACCCGGCGAAGCCTGCGCAGTACGTGCGCCACGTGCGAGCCGAACACGCCGCGATAGGTGTGGCACTCATCCACGACGACGTAGCGCAGCCGCCGGAAGAAGCCATTCCACCTGGCATGCAGCGGCAGCAGCGAGTGGTGCAGCATGTCAGGCGTCGTGAGCAAGTAGCTGGCGTGCGACCTGGCCCTGGTCCGCTCGGCCCATGAGGTGTCGCCGTCCACCACCGCTGCCCGGACCCGGCTGAGGCCGAGTGAGTTGATTAGCTTGAGCTGATCGGCCGCGAGCGCCCTGGTTGGCGCGATGTAGAGCGCGGTCCCGCCGGCGAGCACCGCGGTAAGAGCGGGCAGCAGGTAACCGAGCGTCTTGCCGGACGCCGTGCCAGTGGAGATTATTACGCTCTGGCCCGCCTTGGCCAGGTTCGCTGCCTCGGCCTGGTGCCGCCAAGGCGCAGCCACTCCGACTGTTGTCAGGGCACCCTTCAGCTCGGCCGGAACCCAGTCCGGCCAGGCCGCCTGCTGGCCCGGCCGGCCGGCGAGCTCAGTGCGGAAGGTCAGCCTGCCAGTCTGTGCTCCCGCGGCCAGGATTCGCGCCGCCGAGGCGCGGCCGACTGGCCCGGGCGGGCCGAGCGGCCCGGACTGGTCGGACTGGTCGGGCGGCTCGGGCGGCTCGCCATCCCTGAGCGGCGGTACCGTGGGCATCGGATCCCAGTGTGTCGCACGGCGCAAGGTGCCTGCGACAGCGATCTGGTATAGGAATGACGTCAGAGCGTGGTTGAATGCGCGACAGGGCAAGCCGTTCCTGAATGGCGGGCTCGGCGCGATGGGCATGCACGGCCGCCGCTGAACATAACAGCCGTAAGGCGCTGGAGGATTTGTGGACCTGAAGCTGGACCACCACACCAAGGACGGAATCGAGATCGTCGACGTTGAAGGCGAGATCGACGTCTACACCGCGCCGCGCTTGCGTGAACTGCTGATCGAGTTGGTGAACAGCCGCTTCTACCAGCTCGTCGTGAATATGGAGAAGGTCGAGTTCCTGGACTCGACGGGGCTTGGGGTACTAGTCGGCGGGCTCAAGCGGGTGCGTGCGCACGATGGGTCGCTGGACCTGGTCTGCACCCAGGAGCGGATCCTGAAGATCTTCAGGATCACCGGCCTGACGAAGGTCTTCGGGATCCACGACACGGTCGACGACGCCATCGCGGCCCGTCGGGCAGAGAAGTAGGCGCCGGCCCAAAGTGGCGACAATGAATTCGGCGACTCTGAATCGGGCGACAGTGAACCGGGCGACACTGAATCGGCGACACTGAGATGGCAACTGTCGAGCTGAGTTTTACCGCGCTGCCTGCCCATGTCCGGACGGCCAGGCTGGTCGCTACGGCCGTGGCCAGGCGCAGCGGGGTGGATGAATCGCTACTTGACGAGGTCAGGCTGGCCGTAGGTGAGGCGTGCTCCCGTGCGGTAGAGGGTCACCAGTTGTTCTGCCCAGCCGAACCGGTCCGGCTCGCGCTGACGGACCTGGCCGGCCGTTTCCAGGTCGAGGTAACCGACACCTGCTCTCCCGATGCCCGCTGGCGTGGCGGAGCGGGAGGGCCAGTCGGGACCGGCATTACCGGTAGCGTGCCCGCCGGACTTGGCATTGCGGTGATCGAGAGCCTCGCTGACGACGTGCAGATCAATGAGACGTCCGCCGGGACCAGCATCAGGATGAGCTGGCCATCGGCCGGGGCGACCAGCTAGCCGGATGCCGATGGGATGGCGCCGGCCCTGCGGCTGCTATCACCGACTGGGCACCGTTGCATCACAAATCAGTAGCGACGACGCGGGTAACGGGGCCCGATTTACTATCCGCTTACCGGGATGCGTAGACTCCCGGCACCGTCGCTGGTCGGTTTGGCCTGCCTTCTCTTCGGCAGCCGGGGCTGGACCGCCGCGAGTTAAGCCGCCGGGACTGTGCCACAGCGCATCGGCTCGGTATTAGCTTGTAATCCCCTGTCAAGGAGGACGGATGTTGCACAACCTGGCCCAGGGAGGCGCGCCTACAGTAACTGGCGGCAACCTGACCTGGGTAGCCGTGGTGGCCGTCATCGCGCTGATGGCGCTTGCCGTCGCGGGCTGGCTGGTCCGGGACGTGCTGGCGGCCAGTCAGGGCACCCCAAAGATGCAGGAGATCGCCAGGGCTGTCCAGGAAGGTGCGGCCGCCTACCTGCGGCGGCAGTTCAGGACACTCAGCGTGTTCGTCGTGCTGATCTTCTTCGTGCTCTTGCTGCTGCCCGCTGCCAACGAGTCGATCCGTTGGGGTAGGTCCGGTTTCTTCCTGGTCGGGGCGCTGTTCTCCGCGGTCACCGGGTTCACCGGCATGTCGCTGGCGGTCCGCGGCAATGTCCGGGTGGCTGCCGCGGCTAAGGAGTCGGGTGAGCGCTCAGCCATGCGGATCGCGTTCCGCACTGGTGGCGTGGCTGGCATGTTCACCGTCGGCCTCGGCCTGTTCGGCGCGGCGCTGGTGGTGATCCTCTATCGGGCGAATGCATCGGACGTACTCGAGGGCTTTGGCTTCGGGGCCGCGCTGCTCGCCATGTTCATGCGGGTCGGCGGCGGCATCTTCACCAAGGCCGCCGATGTAGGCGCCGACCTGGTCGGCAAGGTAGAAAAGCACATCCCGGAGGATGACCCGCGGAACGCCGCTACCATCGCCGACAACGTCGGTGACAACGTCGGCGACTGCGCCGGCATGGCGGCCGACTTGTTCGAGTCCTACGCGGTGACGCTAGTGGCGGCGCTGATACTCGGCAAGGCCGCCTTTGGCTCGCAGGGGCTGGTCTTCCCGCTGATCGTGCCGATGATCGGCGTGATCACCGCGATGTTCGGCATCTTCGTAGTCGCGCCGCGCAAGAACGACCGCAGCGGCATGACGGCCATCAACCGCGGCTTCTTCATCTCGGCGATCTTTTCGCTGGTGCTCGTCGTCATCGCCGCCTTCGCCTACCTGCCGTCCAGCTTCAGCGCGCTCAAGGGCATCACAAGCGTCAGCATCCTGCACCACAGCGGCAACCCTCGGCTGCTGGCCATCGGTGCGGTCATCATCGGCCTGATCCTGGCAAGCGCCATCCAGCTGCTGACCGGCTACTTCACCGAGACCAACCGCAAGCCGGTGCGGGACATCGGGGAGAGCTCGCTGACCGGGCCGGCCACGGTCATCCTGTCCGGCGTCGCGACTGGGCTTGAGTCGGCCGTGTACTCGGCGCTGCTGATCGGTGGCGCGGTCTATTGCGCGTTCCTGCTCGGCGGCGGCAATCCGCTTATCGCGTTGTTCGCCGTCGCACTGGCCGGCACCGGCCTGCTCACCACGGTGGGCGTCATTGTGTCCATGGACACCTTCGGCCCGGTTTCGGACAACGCGCAAGGCATCGCGGAGATGTCCGGTGAAGTGGAGGGCGAGGCGGCCCAGGTGCTGACCCGGCTCGACGCGGTGGGCAACACCACCAAGGCCATTACCAAGGGCATCGCCATCGCCACCGCCGTGCTGGCGGCGACGGCACTGTTCGGCGCGTTCCGCACGCAGGTGGAGAGCGCGCTCGGCAAGGCGGCCGGAACCTTCACGCTGGGCATTGACAAGCCCAATGACCTGTTCGGGTTGATGATCGGCGCGTCGGTGGTGTTCTTCTTCTCCGGCCTGTTGATCATGGCAGTAGGCCGGGCCGCCGGACGAGTGGTCTTCGAGGTCCGGGAGCAATTCCGTACCCACCCGGGCATCATGGACTTCACCGAGAAGCCGGAGTATGGCCGCGTGGTGGACATCTGCACCAGGGA
>Ga0187814_10000221_pt1 | contig 16894 bp, 17 predicted proteins | sample NC_S_4_FD_132450 | JGI IMG/M metagenome (GOLD analysis project Ga0187814, IMG submission 132450) | Wetland sediment microbial communities from Neuse River Estuary, North Carolina, USA - ASW-S_4 | ecosystem: Environmental > Aquatic > Freshwater > Wetlands > Sediment | place: USA: North Carolina... | reverse complement strand
CGGACGGCGTACGCGTCATCGGACAAGATCTCGCTGCTCGCCCGCCCGCAGTGCGAGCTCGCCGGGCTGACCAAGGCTAAGGTCACCGCGGGCTGAGGTTGTCCTGGTCATTCCGAACGGGCCCGTTTCTCCGCCCGTTCCGCGTTCATAGCTCCAGGATGAGGGTGACCGGCCCGTCGTTGACGAGCGCAACCTTCATATCGGCGCCGAACACGCCCGTCTCGACCCGCGCGCCGAGCTTTCTCAGCTCGGCTACGACCGCGTCGACGAGCGGCTCCGCGACCGGGCCCGGCGCCGCCTTCGTCCAGCTCGGCCGGCGCCCCTTGTTCATGTCGCCGTACAGGGTGAACTGGCTGACCACGAGCAGTGGCGCGCCCAGGTCCGCGCAGGATTTCTCGCCGTCGAGGATGCGCAGGCCCCACAGCTTGGCGGCGAGCTTCGCGGCCTTGTCCGCGGTGTCATCGTGGGTGACGCCGACGAGGACGAGCAGCCCCGGCTCGTCGATCGCGCCGGTGACCTGACCGTCCACCGTGACACTCGCCTGGCTCACCCGCTGCACGACTGCTCGCATGAAACGCCAGCCTAGTGGGCGACAGCGGCGATAATGGCCGGGTGACCATGGAGCAGTTGTCCCCGACCGACGTCGCGGTGAACCCGGTGCTCGCCGAGGTCGTCCGGTCCGGTTTCGTGGAATCCCGGCATCGCGGCGCGGTGGCGGCGCTCGCCGCCGACGGCACGTTCGCGTTCACCGCGGGCAGCGCCAACACGCCGGTCTTCCCGCGCTCGGCGAACAAGCCGCTGCAGGCGGCCGCGATGCTGCGGGCCGGGCTGCCGCTCGACGGCGAGCTGCTCGCGCTGGCCGCCGCCAGCCACTCCGGCGAGGACTTCCACGCCCGGGGCGTGCACGACATCCTGGACTTCGGCGGGCTCACCGCCGCCGACCTGCAATGCCCGCCCGCGCTGCCCGCCGACGAGCCGACCGCGCGCAGGCTGATCAGGGCCGAGAACGCGCCGGAGTCCCGGGTGCGGAACAACTGCTCGGGCAAGCACGCGGCGATGCTGGTCACCTGCATCGCGAACGACTGGCCGACGGAGACGTACCGCGATCCCGCGCACCCGCTGCAGGCGCACATCAGGAAGACCATCGAGGAACTGGCCATGGAACCCGTGGCGGCGACCGGTGTCGACGGCTGCGGCGCGCCGCTGTTCGCGCTGACGCTCGGCGGCCTGGCCCGGGCGTTCCGCGCGCTGGTGCTTGCTGAGCCCGGCACCCCGGAACGCAAGGTCGCCGACGCGATGCGCAAGTTCCCCGCGTGGACCAGCGGGACGACGCGAGACGAGAACCGGCTGATGACCGAGGTCCCCGGGCTGCTGCTCAAGGGCGGCGCCGAAGGGGTCGACGCCTTCGCCCTGCCGGACGGCAGCGCGGCCGCGCTGAAGATCGAGGACGGCAACCCGCGGGCGCGCACTCCCGTCACGGTCGCGATCCTCGGCCGGCTCGGGGCGCAGCCGCCGGCCGAACTGGCGACGACCGCCGTGCGCGGGGGCGGCGTGCCGGTCGGTGAGATCCGGGCCGCCTGGCTCTAGTCGCTGGGTGCCGCGCTGGGCTTGGTGGTGTTCTCCGCGTCTCGTCGGTGCCCTCTCGGGGCACCGAACGACGCGGCGTCACACCACCGGCGCCCCGCTTTCCTCCCGGCTAGCGGGACAGGTGGGCGGCCAGCGTGAAGCGGGGGGTTGGGGGTTTTTCGCCTGCCGCCAGGGCGGTGATTATCTCGCCTAGGAGGGGGGCGAATTTGGCGCCGTGGCCTGAGCAGGCTGAGGCGATCACGAAAGGGCCGTGTCTGTCCAGGAGGAAGCCCTCGGTGGACGTGGATGTGTAGAGACAGGTGACCTCGTTTATAGGGGTGGTGTCCAGGCCGGGGAGGCACCTGTCCGCGAACGCGATCGTCCCGGCGCGGGCGGCCGGGTCCACCGTGAAGTCGCGGTTCGTGGCCGTGGTGACCGTGCCGGGGCTGTGGCCGCCTAGCTTGATCGCGCCTGGAACCTCGCCGTCTCGGCCGGCGGGGAGGCCGTAGAAGTGGGTCGTTTGGTCCTGGCAGATGAAGATGGGCCACGGGTGGGCGGCCGGGTGCCTTGGGGCGAAGTGGAAGACCTGTTGCTGGGTCACTGTCAGGGGCGGGAGCTCGATCAGGCCGGCGGCCAGGTCGGGGAGCCAGGGGCCGGCCGCTAGCGCTATTACCGGGGCGGTGAACGTGCCGCTGTCGGTGTGCGCGAGCGCGCCGTCGCCACTGGGGACTTCCGCCAGGCGGGTGACCGGGGTGTTGAAGCGGATGTCGGCGCCGCGGGCGGCGGCCAGCCGGAGCATCGCGGCCATGGCGCGGTCCGGGTCGAGCACGCCGGCTTCGGCGTGCGCCATGACGGGGCCGGCGCCGGCGAAGTCGAACTGCGGCCAGCGTTCGGCGGCCGCGGCGGGGTCGAGCAGCTCGGCAGGCACCCCGCACCCGGTGAGCACCGCGTGCAGGTTCGCCGGGTCCCGGAGCGCGCCGAAGTCCAGGCCGCCCGTCAGCTGGAGGAGCGGCTCCCCCGCTTCCGCTTCCAGCCGCCGCCACAGCTCCCCCGCCCGCCCGGTCAGCCGGACGTACAGCGGGTCGGCGTACGCGCGGCGGAAGATCCGGGCGCTGCCGTGCGAGCTGCCGTTGCGGTGCCCGGGCCCGAACGCCTCGAGCACTACGACGTCCATGCCGCGCGCCGACGCCGCCCAGGCGGCCGCGGAACCCGCCAGCCCGGCCCCGACGACGATCAGGTCAGCGCGCGCAGCGGTCATGAGACCCCCTCCGGATCGAGACGAACCTGCCGATCGCGCAATCGACACTAATAGGGGTTCATCGATCGCGCATTGGGACGATCACGCGCAACGCCGCCGTGCACCTGGCGTCCCGAATGCCTATAGACGGATCGGGCAGGCCCCGCTAGTGGGCCCGATTGCCACTGCGGCAGATCTCGCGGTGGGACTCGGATAGCCGGCGGGGCCTGTTTGGCGATGCCCCTATACCTAGAGCCGCTTTGTACGCGAAATGACCACTTTCCCGGGCGCGTGACCGGTCACAAATGGTCAGAACCGATACAAAAGTGGCCCTACGTATCAGACCGCCCGCACGAGGAGAGGAGCATGTGGCCACGGTGACAGGCCCATCGGCCCCCGGTGACGAGCGCCGACTGCCGGGCCTAACGAGATCCGGTGACGCCGGGCGCCGTGCGACTTGTGCGGCCACGCCCGCATCGCCAAAGGTCGTACGTCGCTTCAATCGGAAGGCGGCGGGCTGGGGGGTTGGTACGTCCCCATAGAGCAGAGCGATCGCGCGATCGGCAGGCTGGCGGTCAGGCGCCTCCGGCGGCCGGGGGTATCGCCCGCCTAAGGTAATGCTTGCAATTGCATTTGTGCTGTGCTACTGCACATAATTCGCCGCGCACCCGGCTACGGCAGGGAATTGGCGTAATCGGGACCGGGAAATTCGGTGTACGATAAGCCGGCAGTCTGTATTGTCCGCCGTGTGGCAACGGTTTGCGGTTTGATGATCTGGCTGCCCGGCCTCTTGATGCGGGACATGGAGCGCCGGGTCATCGGCATCGGAGCGTGATGAGTACTGTGGCGCCGGATGGCGAGCAGCCGTTTTCCGGTCTGGACGACCCCCCGGTTGACGCGACCGTGCTTCGCATGCTGCTCGGCGGCCAGTTGCGCCGCCTCCGGGAAGCCGCCGGCGTCACGCCCGAGCAGGCTGGCATGAAGATCCGGGGCTCCCGGTCCAAGATCAGCCGGATGGAGACGGGCAAGGTCGGGTTCAAGATCCGCGACGTGGCGGATCTGCTCACCGTGTACGGCGTGACCGACGAGCGGCAGCGGGCGGCGCTCCTCTCGCTGGCACGGCAGTCCAAGAACCCCAACTGGTGGACGAAGTACAGCGACATCCTGCCCGACTGGTTCGAGACGTACCTCGGGCTCGAGTCGGCCGCGTCAACCATCCGCAGCTTCGAGATCCAGTGGGTGCACGCCCTGTTTCAGACCGGGGACTACGCGCGGGCCGTCACCGAACTCGGCCACCGGTTCGCCGGCGCCGACGAGATCGAGCGCCGGGTCGGCCTGCGCGTGCAGCGCCAGGAGCTGCTCACGAGGCCCGCGCCGCCCAGGATCTGGTCGGTCATGGACGAGGCCGTGCTGCGCCGGCCGGTCGGCGGCGCCGCGGTCATGCGCGCCCAGCTCAGGCATCTCATCGAGGTGGCCGCGATGCCGCAGGTGACCCTCCAGGTCCTGCCGTTCACCCATGGCGGTCACGCCGGCGCGACCGGGTCGTTCACGGTGCTGCGCTTCGCCGAACTCGACCTGCCCGACGTGGTCTACATCGAACAGCTCACCAGCGCCATCTACCTGGACCAGCGCGCGGACGTCGAGCACTACCTGGAGGTCGTGGACCAGCTCAGCGGCGCGGCGCTGACGCCGGCCGCCACGGTGCGCTTCATCGAGCAAGTCGCCCAGGAGACATGACAAGCGAGAAAGGCGCTCAGATGGGCACGGAGGAGGCACCAGCACAACGTCGTGGTGGCGCCAGGAAGGCCTGGCCGGCGACGTTCGATACCAGCGTGGCGAACCAGGCCCGGATGTACGACTACCTGCTCGGCGGCAAGGACAACTACGCCGCCGACCGGGAGGCGGTCGACGCGATCCTCACCATCTACCCCGAGATGGCGTTCACCGCGCGAGCCAACCGGGCGTTCCTCGGGCGCGCCGTCTGCTTCCTCGCCGGGGACGCGGGAATCCGCCAGTTCCTCGACATCGGCACCGGCATCCCGACCGCCAACAACACCCACCAGGTCGCCCAGGCGATCGCGCCGGAGTCCCGCGTCGTCTACGTGGACTACGACCCGATCGTGCTCGCTCACGCCCGCGCCCTGCTCACGAGCGACGGGGCGGGCGCCACCGACTACATCGACGCGGACCTGCGCGACACCGGCGTGATCCTCAGCCAGGCCGCCGGGCTGCTCGACTTCGCGAAGCCCGTGGCGGTCTCGCTGATCGCGATCCTCAACGCGATACCGGATGACGACGACCCGCACGCGATCGTCGCCACGCTCATGGACGCCGTGCCGTCCGGCAGCTACCTCGCCCTCACCCACATGGCGTCGGATCTCCTCGACCGGGAAACGCAAGACGGCCTCGAGGGCCTCCGGGACCGGATGCCGAAGCACTTCACCTCCCGCAGCCGCGAGGAGGTAGCGCGGTTCTTCGCGGACATGGACCTCGTCGAGCCCGGGCTGGTGCGGGTCGAGGAATGGCGCCAGCAGCCAGGCAGCGCCCCGGATAGCGCGGACAGATCGTCGATGTGGTGCGGGGTGGGCCGCAAACGCTAGCGACGAGCGGAGGGCATCGAGATGACCAGCGACGACACCCGAGCGCCACGCGGCGGCAGCACCAGCAGGGGCCGAGCGCTGCCGTTCGACACCAGCGTGGCGCACCAGGCCCGGATGTACGACTACGTGCTGGGCGGCAAGGACAACTACGCCGCCGACCGGGAGGCCGCCGAGGCGTGGCTCGAGGTCGACCCGGAGGCGGCCTTCACCGCGCGAGCCAACCGGGCGTTCCTCGGGCGCGCCGTCTGCTTCCTCGCCGGGGACGCGGGAGTCCGCCAGTTCCTCGACATCGGCACCGGCATCCCGACCGCGGACAACACCCACCAGGTCGCCCAGGCGATCGCGCCGGAGTCCCGCGTCGTCTACGTGGACTACGACCCGATCGTGCTGGCCCACGCCCGCGCCCTGCTCACCAGCGACGCGGCGGGCGCCACCGACTACATCGACGCCGACCTGCGTGACACGTCCGCGATCCTGCGCCAGGCAGCCGGATTGCTGAACTTCACGAAGCCCGTGGCGGTCACGCTGCTCGCGGTGCTGCACGCGATACCCGATGACGACGACCCGCACGCGATCGTGGCCACGCTCATGGACGCGGTGCCGTCCGGCAGCTACCTAGCCATCTCTCACGGCGGTTCTGATCTCATCCCCCGGGCAACGCAAAACGGCATCAGGGGCGTCTCGGAGCGGATGCAGCAGCGGATCGCGTACCGCGACCGCGACGCGGTGGCGCGCTTCTTCGCGGGCCTCGACCTGGCGGCGCCCGGGCTGGTGCGGGTCGAGGAGTGGCGGCCGGAGCCGGACAGCCCCGCGGGCCGATCGTCCGCGTGGTGCGCGGTGGGCCGTAAACGCTGACGGGCCTGGCTCCAGCTGGTCGACGGCGTGGCCCGGCCGAGGGCGTGAGAGGGTGGAGGCTGGAGGTAGTCACGGATGAAGATCGGCTTGCAGATCCCGGATTTCAGCACTCCGCGCGGGCCGGAGCGGCTGGGGACGGAGCTCGCCACGGTGGCCAGGACCGCCGACGACGCGGGCTTCGAGTACATCGCGGTCATGGACCACTTCTTCCAGATCCCGGCGGTGGGCCCGGCCGAGAACGAGATGCTCGAGGGCTACACGACGCTGGGCTACCTCGCCGCGTGCACCTCACGGGCCGCGCTGCTCACGGTGATCACCGGAACGATCTACCGGGAGCCGGGCATGCTGGCGAAGATCGTCACCACGCTCGACGTGCTGTCCAGCGGGCGGGCCTGGCTGGGCATCGGCGCGGCCTGGAACGAGCAGGAGTCCCGCGGGCTCGGCATCCCGTTTCCGCCGGTCGCCGAGCGCTTCGAGCGCCTTGAGGAGACCCTCCAGATCTGCCTCCAGATGTGGCGCGGCGACGAGTCGCCGTACCACGGCAAGCACTACCGGCTCGAGCGCCCGCTCAACTGCCCGCAGTCGCTGTCGCGGCCGCACCCGCCGATCGTGATCGGCGGCGGCGGCGAGAAGAAGACGCTGCGGCTCGTCGCCCAGTACGCCGACGCGTGCAACCTGTTCGCCGGCCGGGACGAGGCCCGGAAGCTGGACATCCTGCGCCAGCACTGCGAGGCCGTCGGCCGCGACTACGACACGATCTACAAGACGGCCTACTACGCGTTCGACACGTCCCTGGGCACGCAGCGGATCATCGACGACCTCGCCACGCTCGCCGGGCTCGGCTTCGACGCCGCGATCGGTTCGGTCGCCGGGGTCTGGGACGTGGCGCCGCTGGAGGTCATCGGCAGCGAGATCATTCCTGTCGCAGCCGATTTCTAGCCAATAGAGGCGGCATGGGAACGTCCGCGGACGCCGGCGCGGCGCCGGCCGGGCAGGGCCCCGCGCCGCACCTGCCCGAGCCGACCGGTCCGTACCCGGTCGGCACCACGTCCTTGTACCTGAACGACGCTTCCCGCCCCGACCCCTGGGCCGCGGGAGTGAACACACGAGAGCTGATGGTCTCCCTGTGGTATCCGGCGGCGGCGCCGGGCGGGCGGCGAGCCCAGTACATGACGCCAGCGGAGTCGGAACTTCAGCTCACGGGCAGGGGCATCACCGCCGTCCCGCGGGACGCGCTGAGCACGGTTGAGACCAACGCGGTCAGCGGCGCCAGACCGGCAGGGCAGCGGCGCGGCCTCCCCCTCGTCGTGCTCTCGCCCGGCTTCACCAACCCCCGCAGCACGCTCACCGCCCTCGCCGAGGACCTGGCCAGCCACGGTTACGTCGTGGCCGGGATCGACCACACCTACGAGAGCTTCGCCACGACCTTCCCCGACGGGCGGGTCACCACCTGCCTCGCGCGTCAGGCACCCCGGCGCGGCAGCGGGTTCTGGGAGAAGGTGACGGCAGGCCGGGCAGCGGATGTCTCCTTCGTGCTCGGCGAACTGACCGGCGCGCACCCGGCATGGCCCGGCGCCGCGCTGATCGACCCGTCCCTGATGGCGATGGCCGGCCACTCCATCGGCGGCGCGGCCGCCCTCTCCGCCATGCTGGCTGATTCCCGCATCCGGGCCGGCATCGACATGGACGGCGCCACTGTCGCCCCGATCCCGGACCACGGCCTGTCCCGGCCATTTCTGTTCCTGGGCAAGCGATCCAACTACACCCCGGGAGGCGAAGGCGCCGTGACCACCTGGGAGCGGGACTGGAAACTCCTGACCGGCTGGAAGCGGTGGCTCGTGGTGGCCGGCACGGTCCACGCCAGCTTCACCGACCTGGCGCTGCTGGCCGATCAGTTCGGCGCCGGCATCGGCGCCGGCCTGCCCGGGGCCCGGTCCCTGGACATCGCCCGCGCTTACGTCCTGGCCTTCTTCGACCAGCACCTGCGCGGCAAGCCACAAGCCCTGCTTGACGAGCCGTCACCGCGCTACCCCGAGGTCACGTTCTGCGGACAGGCGGGGAGTCACCCCGCGTACGTTCGGGATAAATCTCTGGAAGTTATCCGCGGGCGAGGAATTCCTCGATGGAGACCGCGAGGGCTACCGGGGTCTCGTACATCGGGTAATGACCGGTGCCGCGAAGCACCTCGAGCTCGGAATTGGGATATACCTGGAGCCACGTCTGCTCCATGAACTCGGCCGGCTGGGTGGGGTCGTATTCGCCGGTGATGACCTTGAGGGGGAGTTCGGCGCCCTTGACCTTGGCCGTGATATCGGCGCGCGCCCAGGATTCCAGGTAGCCGCCGAATGCCTGGATATCGGAATTGTCCTCCGAATGCCGGACGATGGCGTCGACGAAAGCGGGGGTGAGCCTGCTTCCCGTGGCGAAATTGACGATAACCGACCGGTTCTCCCTGCTGGCGGCGGCGCCGGAGAAAAGCGCCCATTCGTGCTCGCCGAGCGGCAGCCCGCTGGCCGGGACGGGGGCCACGCCGACGAGGCGGCGCACCCGGTGCGGGGCCTGGATGAGCACGTGCTGGACCGCGACGCCGCTCATCGAGTGCCCGATCAGCGAGAAGCGATCCCAGCCGAGGTCATCGGCCAGGGCGATCGCGTCGGCGGCGGCCTCCGCCATCGTGTACGCGCCGGGCTCGCCCCGGCGTGACCCGTAGCCGCGCAGATCGGGGAACACGTAGGTGAAATCCGTGGTGTTCAGGTACCCGGGGAGGTGGCCCCAGCCGCGCGCGGAGCCGAACCAGCCGTGCAGGGCGAGGACGTGATGGTCCCCGGATCCGACCGTGACGTGCGAACCTCCCATGGCACGTAACCTAGCGGAAATTTCGCGACAATCCAGACCACACGTCGTCGTAATCCCACTGCCGGTGGGGAGCCTCCATGGCCTGCCGCGTCGGGATGATCATCCAGCGGCTTTCGAACATGAACGCAAGGGTCTGGTCAAGCTTGCTCGGGGTGAGGTGCTGCGCGGACGCGCGCTCATAGGTCTCCGCGTCCGGGCCGTGCGAGGCGAACGTGTTGTGCAGGCTGCCGCCGCCAGGTTCGAAGCCCGCCGCCTTCGCGTCGTAGGTGCCACTGACGAGGCCCATGAACTCGGACATGACGTTGCGGTGGAACCACGGCGGGCGGAACGTGTCCTCGCCGACCAGCCAGCGCGGCGGGAAGATCACGAAGTCCACGTTGGCAAGGCCCGGTGTGTCGCTCGGGCTGGTCAGCACCGTGTAGATCGACGGGTCGGGGTGGTCGAAGCTGACCGTGCCGATGACCATGAAGTCCGCGGTGTCGTACTTGTACGGCGCGTAGTCGCCGTGCCAGGCCACCACGTCGAGCGGCGAGTGGTCGTAGCCGGCGGCCCAGAGGTTGCCGCCGAACTTCTGCACGACCGTGACCGTGTCATGGCGCTCTTCGAACGCGGCGTGCGGGGTCAGGAAGTCGCGCTCGCTGGCGAGGCCGTTGGCGCCGATCGGGCCGCGTTCCGGCAGCGTGAAGGGGGCGCCGAAGTTCTCGCAGAGGTAGCCGCGGGCGGGCTTGTCCGGCAGCTCGACGCGGAACCTGATCCCGCGCGGGACCACGGCGATCTCGCCGGGGCTGACGCGCAGCGGGCCGAGTTCGGTGTGCAGGTCGATCGCGCCGAGTTCGGGGACGAACAGCAGCTCGCCGTCCGCGTCGGTAAAGTAGCGGTCGCGCATGTCGGTGTTGGCGGCGTACAGGTGCACGGCCATGCCGGCGCGGGTTCTGGTGTCGCCGTTGCCGCCGACCGTGTACAGGCCGTCGACGAAGTCGCGTTCCTCGCTTTCCAGCGGCAGCGGCAGCGGGTCCCAGCGCAGCCGGTTCGGGTCGGGCTCGATCTCGTCGAAGGGCGCGGACCGGAGGTTGTTGTTGTCGATCCTTCGGAAGGCCGGGTGTTTGGCGCTCGGCAGGATCCGGTAGACCCAGGTTCTCTTGTTGACCGCACGGGGCTGGGTGAACGCGGTGCCGCTGAGCTGCTCGGCGTACAGGCCGAGCGGCGCGCGCTGCGGAGAGTTGCGGTGGCGTGGCAGGGCGCCCTCGACGGCCTCGGTGGCGAACTCGTTGCCGAACCCGCTGAGATACCGGAACTCGTCGTCGGCCATGGTGCCTGCCTCCTCGCTCGCGCTCGCTCGCGTCGTCGCTGTAACGCCCATCCCAGCTTCAGACGTTTCGCAGGTCAAGCCCTGTTAACGCAGTTACCGTTGACGCGAGGGCCTTTTCGGGATGTTTGATCCGGGGGTTACTCAGGAGGTTTGGATGGCCGGGGACAGGTGGCTGACCTTCGACTGCTACGGCACGATCGCCGACTGGAACACGTGCATGCGGGAGGCCCTGGAACCGGTCGGGGGCGCTAGCGCCGGCGCGTTGCTCACGGCCTACCATCAGGCGGAACTCGTGCTCGAGGCGGACCCGTCCTGGCGACCGTACCGGGACGTCCTCACCGCGGGCCTGGCGCTGGCCGGGCGCCGGGCCGGGGTTCCGCTGTCCGGCGAGGCGGCCGGGGCCTTCGTGGCGGCGTGGCCGCGGATGGCGGTGTTCCCCGACGTCGCCCCCGCGCTCGGCGAACTGGTCGCGGACGGATGGCGGCTCGCGATCCTCACCAACTGCGACGACGACCTGTTCGCGACGACGGCGCCTAAGCTGCCGGTTCCGTTCGACGTGGTGGTGACCGCGGAGCAGGTGCGGTCGTACAAGCCAGACCTCGGCCACTTCCGGAAATTTGCTGAAATAACGGGCGCTTCGTCCGAGAACTGGATCCACATCGCGAACAGCTGGGTGCATGACATCCTGCCCGCCGCCCGGATGGGGCTGCGGTCGATCTGGGTCGACCGCGATCTCACCGGGCATCCGGCCAAGCTGGCCGAACGCCGCGTCACCGCGATGCGGCGGCTGCCCGGCGCGGTCGCCGACGTCAGCGCCGTCCGCGCGTGGCCTTAGTCTGGCCTTCGCGTGGCCTTAGCCGCAGGTCTGCCGTGGCGCGGACAGGGTAGACCTTGTGCTATGAAATCTGCCGACCTGATAACGGATGCCTTCGCGCGGATTAGGGAAACGGTCACCGACACCCTGTACGGCCTGACCCCGGAACAGCTCACGTACCGGGTCGACGTGGACGCGAACCCGATCGCCTGGCTGATCTGGCACCTGACGCGCGTGCAGGACGACCATGTGGCGGCCGCGTTCGGGATCCCGCAGGTGTGGTCGGAGGGCGGCTGGGCCGCGCGGTTCGGCTTGCCGCCCAGCTCGATGGAGACGGGCTACGGGCACAACAGGGTCCAGGTCGCCGCCATCAGCGAAGCCGTCGCCGCCTCGGGGCTGCTCGCGGACTACCACGAGGCGGTGTACGTGCAGACCGTCAAGCTCGTGTCTGGCGTCACCGACGCCGACCTCGACCACGTCGTCGACACGTCGTGGCGGCCGCCGGTGACGCTCGGCGTGCGGCTGATCAGCGTGATCAGCGACGATTCGCAGCACGTCGGGCAGGCCTCGTTCGTGCGGGGGATCGTGCACCGGGCGGGCTAGCCGCGCGGGGCGGCGCCGCGGGGTGGCGGGCTGAAATATCCGGCTGGCCTAGCACGGCCCCGGCTCGCCGCGCTAGGGCAGTGGCCAGTGTGACGGAGGTGGCTCTTCGTGACGTGGGCAAGCCGACGACTTCGCATCACTTTTCGTCTTTCCATCACTTTTGGTCCTTTTGGCGTCCGGTTTGTCCTAGTTCTAGGGACGAAAAGTGATGTGTAGTGGGGGTGCGGGCCGCGGCCGCCGAAACTGAGTGAGCTAACGGGGCGTCCGGGGCGTCCGGGGCGCCGGGGTCGGCACAGATCAGGCCCCAGGGTTTGTCGCTGACGCGGGTGAGGACCAGGGTCGCGCGGTGCGGGCCCGCGAGCCGGAGCCGGCGGCGGATCTGGTCGACGTCCCCGGCGAGGCCGCGGCGCCGGACGTCCGCCGCGCCGACCCCGAGCTCGCGCAGCCGGGCGGCGAACCGCTTCTCGTTCCAGGGCGCCGAATAGACGACGCGGAGCGTCCGCGCGAACGGCGTCGATGTCCCGCTGTCGGCGGTGAGGAAGGCGATCCGCGGGTCGATCTTCCGCGCGCCGAGCAGGCGGGCGAGGTCCTCGACGAGCCCGGCGCGGGTGACCGCGGGGCTCGGGTCGAGCAGGTACTCCCCCGGCTCGCTGACCGGGACGGGATCGCCCGGGTGGGCGATCAGCGTGTCCCCGCCCGGCAGGATCGTGGCGCGCCGCGGGGCGGTCGCGAACGCCGGGGACCACAGGACCGATTCCTTGAGGTCGCGGCCGTCGGCGAGGAACTCGGCCTCCCAGCCGTGCGGGATAAGTTCGGCCGGCAGGCCGGGCGCCGCCTTGACGCAGACGGCGGGCACCTGGCCGGTCAGGGCGAGGCACCAGTCGAGCGGCGGCCGCGACACCCCGGCGGGGAACCGGCGCTCCCCCGAGCGGCGGGCAGGGTCGATGAAGACGGCGTCCACCCCGCGCAGCGTGACGTCGCGGACGTCGGCGACGCACGATGTCACCCGCTGGGCCGCTCCGTAGACGCCGGCGTTGTGCAGCGCCAGCCGGGCGTGCACCTCGTCCCGGTCGACGGCGAGCACGGCCGCCCCGGAATCAGCCGCGGAGGCGAGCGCGATCAGGTCGCCGCCGATGCCGCAGCACAGGTCGGCGATCCGGCGCGCGCCGCCGAAGCGCGCCGCGCGGTGCCGCGCGATCGGCTCCGCCGACGCCTGCTCGTAGCCGTCCCTGGTGAAGAGCATGTCCATCGCGCGGGCGAACTTCGCCCGCGCGACCAGGCGCAGCTCGTGCTGGGCCATCGCCGTGGCGACCAGGCTCGCGGGGTACTCCCGCCGCAGTTGCTCGGCGACCGCCAGCCCCGCGGGCTGCCGGTCGCCGAGCAGCGCGGCCACCCGTGCCAGGACCTCCCGCCCCTGGGGCGAAAGCAGCACGGCCGGGTTGTCGTTCATCGTCCCAAGAGTCAACCATGGGTCGCCGCGCGCGGGGACCGTGCCGCACGATAGTGGCATGGCGGACCGGTCAGGTGACAGCGCGCGGCTCAAGCTCGGCGCAGCGCCCGGGCTGTGCGGGACCTGCGTGCACGCGAAGCTCAACGAGACGCGCCGGGGCACCGCGTACCTGCGCTGCACCCGCGCCGCATGGGATGCCAGGCTCCCCCGTTACCCGCGCCTGCCGGTCACGGCGTGCCCGGGATTCGCGGCCACGATATGAGCGCCAAGATAAGACAAGGCCGGTTACGAACGGGCCAGGGCGAGTTCCCGCTGGCGGCGCTCAGCGTGGCTCACCAGGGCGGCCTTGCGGTAGTAGCGCGTCGCCGCGCCCGGCACCGGCCGGCCATCCAGCCGGGACGGCCACACCGCGCGCGTCCCGCTCGGCAGCAGGACCATATGCCACATGTAGCCGTTGTAGTAGGTCACCTTCGTCGTGCTCATCGCCATGATCATTCTCCCCGTTGTGGTCGGCCGCCGGCGATCATCGCCCGCGGCACGTCACGCCCCGTGGCGCGTACACGTCGAGGGTCGGCGACGGCCATTGAGCCGTGGTTGCGCATCGATTAGGGGGTAGGCCACGGCGCAGCGCGATCAGGGTCTGGGCCTCCAGGGCAGCGTTGTTCGTCAGGCGGGGGGACGCCGGCTGCTTAGGTACCGGATGAGGTACTCGCCAGCCAGGACGACGGCGCCGACGCCGCCAAGGTAGAGGATCAGCACCCCGACGGTGTACAGGTCGGCCTCAACCAGCCCGAGGACGCCGATGATCAGCCCGAGCAGGATGACCAGGGCAACCGCTCCGATGTTTCTGCTGCTCATGTGTCCGATGCGTCTGTACGGGGACCTTGGGACGTTCCCATGTGTACCCGGAGTGCGGTTGCGGTACACATAGCGTGACGACTTGGCAGCCGCGATGCCTGGATGCAGCGACGGGGGGACGGGCGATGGGCGCAGTGGCGCACGTGCTGGCCGTGAATCCAGTGCCGGCGCGGTCGCAGATGGGGTCGTCGCTGGGGTTCCATATCATCCTCGCCTGCTTCGGCATCGCGTTCGCGGCCATCACCATGATCGCGGAATGGATCGGCATCAAGCGCGGCGATGCCGCGGCGCTGCTGCTCGCGCGCCGCTGGTCGAGGGTCATGGCGGTGCTTGTGGCGGTCGGCGCGGTGTCGGGGACCGTGCTGTCGTATGAGATGGGCCTGCTGTGGCCGGGCCTGATGGGCCGGTACGGGGCGGCGCTCGGCGGCCCGTTCTCATTCGAGGGAATCTTCTTCTTCCTGGAAGCGATCTTCGTGGGGGTGTACCTGTACGGGTGGCGGCGGCTGTCACCGTGGGCGCACTGGTGGAGCGGGATGCCGATCGTGGTGTCCGGGATCCTGGGCGCCCTGTCGGTGGTTGCGGCGAACTCGTGGATGAACTCACCGGCCGGGTACACGCTCAGCGACGGCAAGCTCACCAATGTCGATCCCGTGTCGGTGTACTTCAACGCCTCGACCCCCTACGAGACCGCGCACATGCTGCTCGCCGCGTACATGGTGACGGGATTCGTCATCGCGGGCGTCTACGCGGTGGGGCTGCTGCGCGGCCGCCGGGACCGCTACCACCGGCTGGGCTTCGCCATCCCGTTCACCGTGGCCGGGATCCTGGCACCGCTCCAGGTGATGATGGGGGACATCATCGCCCGGTTCATCGCGCACAACCAGCCGGTCAAGTTCGCCGCGATGGAATACGTCCTCTCGACCCAGCGCGACGCGCCCGAATGGCTGGGCGGCATCCTGATCAACGGCAAGGTCTACTTCGGCGCCGCCATCCCGGCGTTCGACTCGATCCTGGTCGGGTTCAACCCGCACACCGTGGTCATCGGCCTGAACAGCGTGCCACCGTCGCAGCAGCCGCCGCTTGTCACGCTCATCCACCTGAGCTTCGACCTGATGGTGGGCCTCGGCATGTTCCTCTTCGCGCTGGCGGCGTGGCAGGGATGGTGGTGGTGGTTCCACCGACGGCTGCTGCTGACCGCCTGGTTCCTGGTGCCGTCTGCCCTCAGCGGCGTGGCCGCGGTCGCCGCGATGGAGGCCGGGTGGGTCGTCACCGAGGTCGGCCGCCAGCCGTGGATCGTCTACCGCCTCCTGCTGGTCAGCGACGCGGTCACCCCGTCCAGCGGGGTGACCGTCACGCTGGGGGTGATCCTCGCCCTGTACGCGATCTTGACGGTGGTCTCGATCGGCGTTCCGATGATCATGTCACGGCGCTGGCGGCGGGAAACGCCCGCCGAAGAGGAGGCCGAGCAAGTGCCGTACGGCCCCGCGCCGACCAGGGCCGCACCGTGAGCCCCTCGCCGGAGGCCATCGCGGTCGGCGTGATCCTCATGGTGGTCATCGCCGCGTACGCGCTGTTCGGCGGGGCGGACTTCGGCGGCGGGATCTGGGACCTGATCGCGGGCGGCGCCGAGCGCGGCGCGGCACCGCGGGAGCTCATCGACGAGTCCATCACGCCGGTCTGGGAGGCCAACCACGTGTGGCTGGTCTTCATCCTGGTATTGGCGTGGACCGCGTTCCCGCCGGCGTTCGCCGCCATCATGACCGCGCTGTTCGTCCCGCTCAGCCTGTCCCTGCTGGGAATCGTCCTGCGCTGGGCGGGGTTCGCCTTCCGGCACACCGCGGAGCGGCTGCAGGCGCGGCGGTTCACCGGCGCGGTGTTCGCCTCCGCTTCGCTGATCACCCCGTTCTTCTTGGGCACCGTCGTCGGAGCTATCGTCACCGGGCAGGTGCCCGTGCACCCGGCCGGCAACGTCCTGGCGGCCTGGACCTCGCCCACGGCCATCCTCACCGGGTTCCTGTTCGTCGCCGCCTGCGCCTACATCAGCGCGGTGTTCCTCGTCCTCGAGGCCCGCCAGCGCGGGCGCCAGGACCTGATGCGCTACTTCTCGCTGCGCGCCACCGCGGCCGGGGTGGTCACCGGTGCGCTCGCCGGGGGCACGTTCGCCGAACTGTCGAACAGCGCGCCACACGTCTTCGACCGGTTGACCGGTATCGCCCTGCCGCTGGTGGCGATCTCGATCGCCGCCGGGATCGCCGTGCTGGCCATGCTCTGGCTGCGCTGGTACCACGCCGTGTTCCTGCGGGCGACGGCCGCGATCGCCGTGGCGACCGTCGTGTGGGGCTGGGGACTTGCCCAGTACCCCTACCTCCTGCCCACTTCGCTGCCGCTCGCCCTGGGCAGCGCGCCCACCGGGAGCCTGGTGGCGGAATTCGTCGTGGCGGGCCTCGCGGTGCTGGTCGTGGCGCCCGGGTTCGCCCTGCTCTACTTCCTGCAGCAGCGGCGCCTGCTGACGGCAGTCGAGAGCGACGCGGATCTGCGGCTGGCCGCCCACCTCGACCAGGCCCTTCCCGGCCAGCCCGCGGCTCCGGCGCCGGCCGGCGCCCGGATGACGACGGCACTGGTGATGGTCATGATCGCCATCAGGGCGATCAAAGAGGTGTTCTCACCGCCGCACCGCGGATGACCCCGGTCCGGCCCTCACTCCTTCTTCCTGCGGCGCCGCAGGAGCAGCCCGGCCAGCATTCCG
>Ga0187814_10000220_pt1 | contig 16907 bp, 17 predicted proteins | sample NC_S_4_FD_132450 | JGI IMG/M metagenome (GOLD analysis project Ga0187814, IMG submission 132450) | Wetland sediment microbial communities from Neuse River Estuary, North Carolina, USA - ASW-S_4 | ecosystem: Environmental > Aquatic > Freshwater > Wetlands > Sediment | place: USA: North Carolina... | reverse complement strand
TCCTGCTGTGGCTGGCCGCGCTGCTGTCGTTCTTGGTGGGTAGCCAGACGGTCGGCATCGCCGTTGTGCTCGTGATCGTGTTGAACGCGGCGTTCGCGTTCGCTCAGGAACTGCAGGCCGAGCGGGCAGTGGAAGCCCTGGCGCAGTACATGCCGCAGCGCGTCACCGTGGTGCGTGATGGCGCTCATTCGGTGATCGACCCGTCCGAGCTCGTTCCCGGCGACGTCGTAGTGGTGGAGGAGGGCGAGCGGATCCCTGCGGACATGCGGTTGATATCGGGGGCGGTCGAGGTCGACGTCTCCACGCTCACCGGCGAATCCGTTCCAGTGCTGCGGTCATCGGAGTACCAGGATGTGGATGTGCCGCGTCTGGCGGCGCGCGAGCTCGTGTTCAGCGGCACGACCTGCACCGGCGGTGAGGCGCAGGCGCTGGTGTTCGCCACTGGGATGCGGACGGAGCTTGGGCGGATCGCGGCGTTGTCGGAGCGCGTCAAGGAAGAGCCCAGCCCGCTCGAGCGCCAGGTTCGTAAGGTCGCCTGGCTGATCGCGGGGATCGCGATCGGGATGGCGATCGCGTTCGTACCGCTCGCGATTTTCGCGGCGGGGCTGTCGCTCAAGAGCAGCGTCGTGTTCGCGGTCGGGCTGCTGGCGGGGAACGTTCCCGAGGGCCTGCTGCCGGTGATCACGCTCGCGCTCGCGGTGGCGGTGAGCCTGCTTGCGCGACGGGGAGCGGTCGTCAAGCGGCTGAGCGCCGTCGAGACACTCGGATCGACCGACGTGATCTGCACCGACAAGACCGGCACGTTGACCGAGAACCGGATGCGGCCGGTCGCCGCCCGGACCACACAGGGGGAGCTGCCGCTCGACACGGGCGGGCCCCTCGTGGCCCCCCGCTCGGCACAGAGCGAGGCGCTGGCTGAAACTGCCGCGGCCTGCAACAACGCGCGGCTGAACGGCGATGGGGAGGCGAGTGGCGATCCCACCGAGATCGCCGTGCTTCAGGCCGCACGGGCGCTGGGCGCCGATATAGACGCGGACCATCGCGAACAGCACCGGCGCCACCTCTTCAACTTCGATCCGCACCGCAAGCTGATGAGCACGGTCGACCGCGGAGCGGACACGGACTGGGTGCACACGAAGGGCGCTCCGGAGGCGCTGCTGCCCGCGTGCCTGACGATCCTCGCCGCGGACGGCAGCGAGCTCGCGCTCGACTCACTCCAGCGCGAGCAGGTCGCCGAGTGCGTCTCGAACTCCGCCCAGAAGGGCCTGCGTGTACTGGCGCTGGCCCGGCGGAAACTGGCAGCCGGCGGCGAGCTGCCCCCACGCGAGCAGGTCGAGCGCGAGCTGTGCTTCCTGGGCTTGATCACGATGCTCGATCCTCCGCGCGCCGAGGCCGCCGACGCGATCGCCCGCTGCCACGCCGCCGGAATCCGGATCATCGTGATCACGGGCGACCACCCGCTGACCGCCGCGGCGATCGCGCGGAGCGTGGGGATCGGCGGCCGCGATCTGCTGGTGGTCGACGCCGAGCGCTATGACCACCGCAGCGAGCGGGAGATCGAGCAAGCACTGGCGGGGGAGCGGGAGGTGATCTTCGCGCGCGCTTCACCGGAAGCGAAGCTGCACATCGCCGAGGCGCTGCAGGCCGAGGGGCACGTCGTGGCGATGACCGGGGACGGCGTCAACGACGCGCCGGCTCTGCGCCGCGCCGACATCGGCATCGCGATGGGCCGGGCGGGCACGGACGTGGCCCGCGAGGCCGGAACGATGGTCCTGACCGACGACAACTTCGCCACGATCGTGACCGCGGTCGAGGCAGGCCGCGTCGTCTACGACAACGTTCGGAAGTTCATCATCTACATCTTTGCCCACGCGACGCCCGAGGTCGTCCCGTTCCTCGTGTTCGCGCTGGCCGGCGGCGCCGTGCCGCTTCCGTTGCCCGTGCTGCAGCTGCTCGCGTTCGACGTGGGGACCGAAACGCTTCCCTCGCTCGCGCTGGGCCGCGATCCCCCGGAGCCGGGCATCATGAACAGGCCGCCGCGCAGGCGATCAGAGGGCGTGATCCGCGGCCCCATGCTCGTGCGCGCCTGGCTGTTCCTCGGCCTGATGGTCGCCGTGCTTTCAATGGCTGGGTTCTTCTACGTCCTGACCCAGGCCGGGTGGCATTCAGGCGACCCGGTCGGCGTGCACAGTCGCTTTCATCACGCCTACCAGCAGGCCACGACGATGACGTTCCTTGGCATGATCTTCGGGCAGATCGGGACGGCGTTTGCCGTTCGCACACAGCGTGTGTCGCTGCGATCGGTTGGGGTCTTCAGCAACCGATATCTGCTGTGGGCGATTGCGGGCGAGCTCACGCTCGCCGCGGTGTTCGTACTTGCTCCTCCGTTTCAGGCGCTACTGGGCACCGCGGTTCCACCCGCGCGCGACCTCCTGCTGCTGCTTCCCTTCCCATTCATCGTGTGGGGGGCGGATGAGCTGCGGCGCTACCTGATTCGGGCCCGGGCGACGCGCCGGTCCGGGGTTGTCAGACCAGCACCCGCCGCTTGAAGTTGCGCAGGCCGAGCGTCATGAAGACGACGCCGAACATGATCAGCACGGGGTAGATGACGTAGAGCGGCATGTGCGCGAACGGCGTCAGCCCGGCACGCATCCCCTCGGTGACGTAAATCAGCGGATTGATCAGGACGAGCGTCTGGAGCCAGTGAAAGGCGCCGAGCTTGACCGGCGCAAGCTTGGTCCACTGGTAATAGGTTCCACCGAGGAAGGTGAGTGGCAGGACCACGAAGCCGAACATCAGGCCGATGTTGCGAGGTTCAAACGTGGTCCCCAGCACGAGCCCGAGCGCGCTCATCGACACACACGCGATCGGGATCAGCGTCACCACGATCGGCCAGTGCACTGACAGGTGGGCGTGAACGCCGGGGGCGTGGACGACGGCTGCGATCGGGAACACGATCAGGGCCGCGAGCAATCCTTGGGCCGCGGCGGACAGCACCTTGGCGCTCGCCACCAGCCAGATCGGGCACGGCGCCTGCACGCGATCTTCGATTTCGCGTGTGTAGCCAAATTCCGTCGCGAGCGGGAGCGCCACCGCCTGGATCCCTTGGAACATGATCGAGATCCCGACCACGCCCGCGACGAGCACCGTCGCGAACGCCGATTCGGCCACGCGCCCACGACCGCCGCCGATTCCCTGTCCGATCCTCGGGAACACGTACAGGAAGACGAAGACGAGCAGGAACGGTTGGATCAGCGTGCGCGCGACGAACTCGCCGAAGTTCTTCCTCAGGACGGTCAGGTCGCGTAGCACCAGGGCCTGTAGCGCGGTCCGGCTGGCCGCCAGGGTCGAGCGCGCCGGCGCGATCGCGATCGCAGGTGGGGCGGGTGGGCTGCTCGTCGCGGAGGTCACTCGCGCAGCTCCTTTCCGGTCAGGTTGATGAACACCGTCTCCAGTGTCGGCTCGGCGACCGACACATCGACCAGCTCAACTCCCCCGTGCTCGGCCGCGTCGACGACCCGCGGCACGAGCCGATCGGCGCCCTTGACGTGGAGCTCCACGCCGTCGTCGAGCACTCGTGTCCTGGTGACGCCGGCCAGTTCGCGCTCGAGCTGCGCGGCAAGCCCCCCCTCGTCGTGCGCCGTCTTGACGGTGACGATCGTGTCAGCGCCGACGGACCGCTTTAGCGCCGCCGGCGTGTCGAGCGCGAGCACCTTGCCGTGGTCCATGATCGCGACCCGATCACACAGCTGGTCTGCCTCCTCCATGTAGTGCGTGAGCAGCATGATCGTCTGCCCCGCCTCGTTGAGCTCACCGAGAATCTGCCAGAGCGCCAGTCGGCTCTGCGGATCGAGCCCCGACGTGGGCTCGTCCATGAACAGCACCGCTGGGCGGTGGAAGATCGCGCGGGCCACCATCAGCCGCTGCGCCATGCCGCCCGACAGGGCGAACACCGAGGCCTTGGCCCACTTGACCAGATGGAACTGCTCCAGCAGCTCGTCGGCGATGCGCCGCGAGTCAGCCGCCGGGAAGCCGAACAACCGGCCATGGAAGTACAGGTTCTCCCACACCGTCAGCTGCCGGTCGAGCGTGTTCTGCTGTGAGACCACGCCGATCAGCTGCTTGGCCAGCGCGGGATGCGCGACGACATCGACCGTCCCGAGATAGGCGTCCCCAGCCGTGGGGATTACCCGCGTGGTCAACATCCCCGCGGTCGTTGTCTTGCCCGCGCCATTGGGGCCGAGCAGGCCGAAGATCTCACCGGCCCGGACCGTCAGGTTGAGACCGTCGACGGCGGCGAAGTCTGTCCCGCGGTAGACCTTGGTGAGGCCGACCGTGCGGATCACTGCCTCGTCGACATCGCCTGTGACCATTCCTCACACCGTACCTGTGGAGCTACCGGATGCGCCGTAGCCCGTACAACCGCCATCCGCTGGGGATGCCCCTGGTGGTGGGGCTCGCCGTGCTGTTCGCCTTCCTGCTGGCGCTGTTCCTGGTCAACGCGGTCGCGTACGCGTACCGCAGGATCGGGATCGGCGAGGGAGCGTCGCCTCGATCGGCGGCGCCGGGACCTTCGATGGCGTGTTCCTGAGCGGCATCATCGCGGTGCTACTGGTGGGGCTGTAGGTCCGGTGCACGGTCGCCTTGGCTTCAGTAGTTAGCCGCAGCCAGAGCCGTTTCTGGTCCGGATGCGCCGCGCCCTCGCGGTCGCGAGGCTCCGCACGATGGCGCTTTCCTTCACCAAGGCGCTCCGGCGTCCCCCCGAGCCGAACGAGCGGCTGATCGGCGATCGCTACCTCACCGACGGTCACCGGCTGTTCCGCGTCGTCTCGCAGTTCCCTCCCGGCCACGGATCGAAGGCGACGCTGCTCGAGGACTGCCGCACGCTCGAGGTCGTGCCGTACTCGCCGCAGGAAATTCGGGCGATGGGGCTGCGGCCGGTACGCAACGGCGTCCAGACACCGTGAGCAGCGCCCGTCACCCGTTGCCTGCGACCTCCTAGGAGCCCGGTGCCCAAGGATCGGATGATCGAGACGCTCGGCGAGGGCAAGCTGTTGCTTCCGGCGCTGGTCGGCCGGGCGCTGGCCGCCAACGACCGCGCCAAGTATCTGCTCACGCTGCTTCAGACCGCGGCCGCCGCGGCCGACGGGGCGATCGACGCCGGCGACCTGCGCGAAGAGCGCCTGGCCAGCGGCGTCGAGGACTCGCAGCTGGACCGTGTCGTCGGCGGGAGCGCCCGCGAGCCGGACGACGGCTACCGGGTCCCAGGAGCGGAGACGATCGTGCGCCAGGCGATCGACTCCGTTCGGGAGATGCTGGCGCCACTGGAGGCGGCCGAGACTCCCGTGGCGGAGAGTCTGGGGCAGCGCGTGGCGGCGGTCGAGGCGGCGGCGAGGGTGGAGGGAGATCTGATCGGCGCGCAGGCGATCGGACTGCTGACGGCGGGTCGGCGTGACGGCGCCCACCCGCAAGACAGCCTCCACCTGGTGGTCATGGACGCCCACCGCGAGCTGAACGCGCTGCAGGCACGAATCGCTACCGAAACGATCGACGGCGCGCGGGCGCACGACCTCGGACCGGGCGACGACGCGGTAATCCGGGCGTTCATGCACGGCCTGCACGCGACCGAGCGACTTCGCTTCGACCATCCCGGCCTCGGCACCACCGCGACCCGGACCGGACCCGCGCTCGTGATCCAGAACGATCTCGGCGAGACCGATGCGCATATCGTGGTGATCAGGGTCTCCGGTCGGGTGGTGACGATCAACTACACAGACATTCATCTGGTCCGGCTGCTGTTCTTCCAGGACCTGCTCGCCCCCTGGGAGGTCTCCTGGGAGGACACGCGCTCGCGCCACGACAAGGCAATCGAGGGCGGCCTGTACCACCTCGCCAGCGGTCGCTTCGTCGCGCGCGACGGGGACGAGCTCGAGCGCTTCCTGGAGCATCTGGGCTCGCGACTGGTGTTCATCATCGACTGGAACCGGGCGCGCAAGCGGCTGCGCCGGCTGGTTCGCCGGAGGGTCGCGATTGAGCTGCTGCGATGGGCCGCCGAGCACGAGTACGGTCATATCGCCTTTCTGCGTGCCGGAGCCGATGGCCTCGTCTACGACGCGCTCGAGTTCGCCGGCGGGCGGGTCATGCCCGCGGGCCAGACGCTCGAGGACGCGCTGGGGCCCGGCGGCGCCGAGGAGTACCTGCGGGCCGTGCTGCGGATCTGCTCTGAGGGACTGCTGGCCGGCAGGCCATTGTCACTGATCCAGGACGAGGTGCGGGCGGATCTGACCGGGTACCTGCGCTCCGCCAGGCAGGAGATCCTCGAGCTCGTGCTGCGCCACGCCGAGCTCAGCGTCGAGATCGCCGAGTCCGCGCGGGACGGACTCGAGTATGCGATCGCGGGTGCGCAGCAGCGCTGCCAGGAGGCGGCGGCGCGGGCACGCTTGGCCGAGCACGGGGCGGACGAACTGGTGACCGAGGCCCGCGGTGCGGTGGCGCGCTCGCCTGACCTAAAGCCCTTCCTGGAGCTGATCGAGGCCGCCGACGACATCGCGGACTGCGCGGAGGAGGCCGCCTTCTACGCGACGCTGCTGCCGTCGGGGCACCCGCTGGACGGCGTCCGGACGCAGGCGCGTCGGATTGCGGGGGTGGTGCTGGCCGCCTGCCGCGAGTACGTTCGCGCGGTACAGCTCAGCGCCGGGCTGCGAAGGGGAGCCCCACGCGATGAGATGGACGCGTTCCTGATCGCCGCTCACCGCGCGATCGCGCTCGAACACGAGACCGACGAGGCCCAGCGTGAGGTCCACCAGGCGCTGGTCGCATCAGGCGCGGAGCCGGCTGCGGCGCTGTTTGTGATCGTCGAGCTCACCCGGGCGTTCGAGGAGGCGGCCGACGCGCTGATGCACAGCGCGCATCTGCTGCGCGAGCACGCGCTCGCACGCGTGGTCGGCTCGGAGCGCTCGGCGCAGCGCGCTCCCGAGGCGGCGCCCGCCTCCCGGCGACGCGTGGAGCCGGAGACCACGAGCGAGCACCTGTACGTCCTCGGCGATCCGTCGCTTCCGGTCCCGAGCCCCGATGCGATCGGTGCCAAGGCCTACGGGCTCGCGCGGATTGCGCGCGCGGGTCTGCGCGTACCGGAAGGTGTCGTGCTGAAGACCAGCTTCGCGCGAGCGCGCACATCGGGGGTCAGGCTGCCGCTGCGCGAGCTGCTGGCGGGTGCGGTCGACACGCTCCAGACTCGGACCGGGCTACGCTTCGGCAGCAGCCGGCGTCCTCTGCTGCTGTCGGTTCGCTCGGGCGCCCCGGCGTCGATGCCGGGAATGCTCGAAACGGTGCTGAACGTGGGAATGGGCGAGAGCTCGGCGCAGGGATTGATCGCGCTGACCGGCAATCCGAGGCTCGCTTGGGATTCCTACCGGCGGCTGGTGGAGTCGTTTGCCGCGGTCGTATTCGGCTGCCAGCACGAGCCGTTCGAGCGGGCGCTGCGCGAGCGCCTCGACGCGGCCGGCGTGCAGAATCCGCGCGAGCTCACGACGACCGCGCTCGAGGAGCTGGTGCACGATCACCTGGAGCGCTTCGCCCAGCTGACCGGCGCGCAGTTCCCCCAGGATCCGATGGAGCAGCTGGTTCAGAGCACCGGCGCGGTGCTCTCGTCCTGGGAGGGATCCAAGGCGCGCGAGTACCGCCAGATGCACGGAATCGCCGACGAACTGCAGACCGCGGTGATCCTCCAGCGGATGGTGTTCGGCAACGCCGGCGGAGTCTCGGGCGCGGGGGTCGGATTCACTCGGGATCCCGCGCTCGGCGAGCCCGGGCTGTACATGGATTTCATGCTCGATGCGCAGGGGGAGGACGTCGTCGGAGGGCGCCACGCCGTCGAAGGGATCAGCGAGCTTGCGGTCGTCGCGCCGGAGCTCGTCAGCGAGGTTGAGGAGCTTTGCCGGCGATTGGAGGCGGAGTTCGGAGACGCACAGGAGTTCGAGATCACGGTGCAGGAGGGAGAGCTCTTCGTCCTCCAGACCCGGACCGCCAAGCGAACTGCGTGGGCAGCGCTGCGAATCGCCACCGATCAGGTCCACGAGGGGCTGATCTCGCCCCCAACCGCGCTTGCGCGCCTGGAGGGTGTCGATCTGGACGAGCTGCGGCGGGTGCGCGTGACCGAGTCCGATCGCAGCAGGATGCTGTGCCACGCGATTCCCGCGAGCATCGGCGTTGCGGCGGGGCCGGTCGCGCTGGACCTGGACGCGGCGAAGCGGATTGCGCGGGCGGGCACCCCACCCATACTGGTGCGGCCGGATGCGGTCACCGAGGACGTGGCGGCGGTGGCGCTCGCCGCCGGTGTACTGACACGGACCGGGGGTCGCACGTCGCACGCCGCCGTCGTCGCGCGTGAGCTCGGCAAACCGTGCCTCGTCGGCTGCGAGGAGCTCGAGCTCGACCTGGCGGCGCGGACGGCTCGGATCGGAGACCAGGTGCTGAGCGAGGGCGACGTGATCTCCCTCGACGCCGAATCCGGCTTGGTGTTCTACGGCGCGCCCACGCTCGTCGAGGAGCGGCCCACCGACCAGCTTCGGGAGATCGCGGCCTGGCGGGCGGCTCAGCGAGACTGATGCGTACGCGGCGACTTGATCGACTGCTCGATGCGCTGCTGGCGCTTGGCCTGGAGCATCCGCGCGACCTTTGCCTCGTACTCGTTGTGCCGGCGAAGGTCGCGGAAGGTCTGTTTCAGCTCGGCTGAGCCGGGCTCGCGCGGGCGGGGTTGTGAATGGCCATCCATGACGTCGACCGTAAGCCCGCCGGGGACACCTGTCAACGGGTCATTTCACGGCAAACGGTCCGGGTGAGACTGCGCCTGCATTGCGGGTTTGCCACGATGCGACCACCACCGCGCTGGGCAAGGGTTGCGTGATGCCGATCGCCCCTGATCGCTCGCGTGTCGCGGTGTTCGGCCCAGATTCGCTGCTCAGCATCACGATCGAGGCCCAGGGATCTGCCGACGATCTGCACGTGCACGCAGCCGGTCAGGGCGTGTGGGTCGCGCGAATGGCGGCCGAGCTCGGCGCGTCGCCGGTGCTGTGCTCGTTCCTGGGCGGAGAGACGGGAGCGACGCTGCTGCCGCTGTTGGAGGGATTGGGGGAGACGCGGATTGCGCGGACGGGGGGTCCGAGCGGTGGCTACGTTATCGACCGTCGTGGGGGCGAGCGAAGGCTGATCGCCGCGACGCAGCGGCCCGCTCCCCAGCGTCACGAGATCGACGACCTCGTGGCCGGTACGATCGCGGCGGCGTTGGGAAGCGCCGCTACGGTGGTCTGCAACCCCTACCCCGCCGATGGTCTGCCGGAGGAGGTATACGAGGTCCTCGTCGGGGATCTGCGGGCCGCCGGCCTGCCCGTGCTCGTCGACCTATCGAGCCCGCGGCTCGAGCGCACGCTTCCATACGGACCGGACCTCGTCAAGCTGAACGACTGGGAGCTTGCCGAGTACGTGTCGGGGCCGGTCGACGGACCGCGTCTGCTCGAGGCCGCACGCAGGCTGTGCGCCGCCGGCGCTCGGGTGGTGGTCGTGACCCGCGGCGAGGCCCCGATCGTGGTCCTCCCGGCTGACGACGAGCCGTTTGAGATCGTTCCACCACGGTTCCCTCACGGCCACCGCGAAGGATGCGGTGACGCCATGATGGGCGCGATCGCAGCCGCCTGGACGCGCGGTTTGCCGCTGCGCGAGGCGCTGGTGCTCGGCGCCGCCGCTGGGTCGGTCAACTTCCTGCGCCACGGCCTTGGCACGGGGAAGCGCGGCACGATCGAGGAGCTCGCGGGGCGGATTGCCGTCCGCCCGCTGATGGCCGACACCGCGCTCGCACCTAGAACGGCGGCGTGAGTTCCTCCCCGTGCGCGATCGCCTCAGGGGCGGTGCGCGCGATCCATTCGAGGTGCGGCGACAGCGGTCGCACCGTGCGCAGTACCTCCAGGGCGGGCTTCAACGCGACCGGCCGTCCAGCTCGAGAGGAGTGTGAATCGCTGCCTAGCACGTGGATGACACCGGCGTCCGCCAGTGCCAGCATCCCGTTGCGGGTGGACTCGGTGATGAAGAACGCCGCCGTCGCTTGCACCAGCGCGCCCGCTCGCACGAGTCGCCTCAGCCGCTGCACGAGATCAGGCGCGAGGTGGCGCTCGGGATGGGCGATCAGGGCACGAAATCCCCGCCCGTTCAACTGCTCGACCGCGGCGTCGAGCCCGTCGTCCAGCGGCCCGGGAGCGGGCTCGAGCAGGATCCATCGCCCCGATCCTCCGAGCGCCACTGCTGTGAGCTCGTCGTCGTCTAGCCCGTCGAGCGCGGTCACGGCGACCTCGCCGCCGGGAAGCACACGTGTGTTGCAGCCGGCCTCGCCGATCGCCCGCGCGAGCTCGGCTAGCCGCGCCGGGAGCTCGTGGATCCGTACATCGTGGTCGTGACGGATGTGGGGCGTGGAGCAGATCGCGGCGATTCCGTCGGCCTCCGCCTGGCGTGCCATCGCCACCGCGTCATCGAGATCGCGGGCGCCATCATCGATGCCCGGAAGGACATGACAGTGGAGATCGACAGCGGCGTGAACGGGTCGATTATTGCGTGGCTGGGTAGACCTGCGGCGGCTTGTCGCGACGCCGGCCAGTTGGGACCTCGCCGGTGCACGAGTACTCGATAGCGTGCGGCCTGGTGCAGATGGCGTTGCGCCACGCTCAGGGACGCCGCGTCACGGCCGTCAACCTCCGCATCGGCCCGCTGCGCCAGGTCGTGCCGTCAACGCTGACTCTGGCGTTCGAGCTTGCTGCGCGCGGCACGCAGTGCGAAGGCGCTCCACTTCAACTGGAACTCGTCCCCTGCCGGCTCCAGTGTCCCTCATGCGCGGTCGAATGGACGCCGGCCGAGCCGGACTTTCGCTGTCGGAGCTGCGGCTGGCCGGCGGTGGTGTTGAGTGGGGATGAGCTGCAGCTGGAGTCGATCGAAGTCGACGATGAGGAGCAAGCATGCACAAAGTGACGGTCAGGGTCGTCGCTGATGCCCTTGACGCGGACGCGCCGCCCGCAGCCACCAACCGCGCCGACCTCGACCGCGCTCGCGTGAAGGTCGTCAACCCCTGATCCGCGCTCCCGGCGTCGACAAGAGGAGCCTGCTCAAGCGTGTCCTCCCGCTCGACGGCGTGGTAACGCGAGTGCTCGAGGGATATGTGCAGGGGAGCCTCGACGCCGACAGTCTCGCGCATCGTCACGTGCCAGTGACGCTGCTCAACACGGATCCAGGCCCGGCGGGGACGTGGTCGGTGATCCGGACGGCTATAGGACCGTATGCGTGATACGTAGCTCCCACGGATTCCGCCGGCCCTCGCCTCGCATAAGGTTCGGGTCCGGACGCAGGGCGCCTGTCCACAGGAGGGAGATGGGTTGTTTCCGTCGGACCAGACGCTGCAAGATCGACTCGAGCAGCGCGGCGTCAGCCGCCGAGCGTTCCTGAATTTCTGCGGTGTGATGGCCGCGACGCTGGCCCTGCCGGCGAGCTACCGCACGCAGATCGCGGAGGCGCTGGCCGCTGTGCGACGTCCCGTTCTGATCTGGCGCCAGTTCCAGGACTGCGCTGGTAACTCGGAGTCGATCTTACGCTCGCCGGCTCCCGACGTCGCTGAGATCGTGCTGGAGACGCTGGCGTGGAATTACCACGAGCTGATCATGGCGGGCTCAGGCGAGCAGGCCGAGGCGATGAGCACGCAGGCTGTTCGTGACCTGAAGGGCAAGTACATCGCCGTGATCGAGGGCGCCATCCCCAGCGACGGCGCCTACTGCACGATTGGCGGCCGCTCGGCGGCCGACATCGCTCGCGAGGTGGTGGGCAATGCAGCCTGGACGCTTGCGGTGGGCGCATGCGCGTGGGACGGCGGCTTGGTGGCGCAGGGACCGACGGGCGGTCAGGGGGTGCAGGACATCGTGTCCGCGGCCAACGTGGTCAACCTCGGCGGCTGTCCGCAGAATTCGGCGAACACGGTTGCGGTGCTCGTGCACTACCTGACGTTCAACGAGATGCCGGCGCTCGACCAGTACAACCGGCCGTTGTTCGCCTACGGCGATCTGATCCACGACCAATGTGAGCGGCGGGCGTATTACGACGCCGGGCTGTTCGTCGAGGCTTGGGGTGACGAGGGCCACCGCAATGGCTACTGCCTATACAAGATGGGGTGCAAGGGTCCGGCGGCGACCTACAACTGTCCGAACGTACGCTGGAACGACGGCACGAGCTGGCCCGTCCAGGCTGGCCACAACTGCATCGGCTGTGCCGCGCCCGAATTCTGGGCATCGATGAGTCCGTTCTACGGACGGCTGCCGAACGTCCCGGGATTCGGGGCCGACACGACCGCAGAGACAGTGGGGATAGCGGTCATCGCTGGTACCGCGGCAGTGATGGCGGCGCACGCGATCGGCAAAGGAGTGCAGGCGCGGGTGGGGGCAGGACGCGCCGGCGCACCGCCCGAGGGCTCGGCCCCGTCCGAATCTGCTGCCGGCCAGCCGGTTGCTGAAGGCGGCCAGACGGCGCCACACGGCGGCCGGCCGGCCGATGAAGCCGGCCAGACGACGCCGGGATCAGAACAGCGTGGAGCCACCGGTGACGAAGATCAAGATTGACCCGGTCACGCGGATCGAGGGTCACCTTCGAATCGAGGTCGAGGTCAGCGGCGGCAAGGTGACCGAGGCTTGGGCGGCGGGGACGATGTTCAGGGGAATCGAGAAGATCGTCGAGGGCAAAGATCCCCGGGAGGCATGGATCTGGGCGCAACGAATCTGCGGCGTGTGTACGACGGTGCACGCGATTGCCTCGGTCCGCGCCGTGGAGGACGCGATCGGCGCCACGCCGCCGCCAAACGCGGAGCTGGTGCGCAATCTGATCGCGGGCACCCAGCTCGTCCACGACCACGTGATCCACTTCTACCACCTGCACGCGCTCGATTGGGTCGACGTCGTCTCGGCGCTCAAGGCCAACCCGGCACGAGCCTCGCGGCTGGCGCAGTCCATCTCCAACTACCCGAACTCGAGCACGACCTATTTCCAAGGTGTGCTTGCGCGCTTGAAGCCGCTCGCGGAGTCCGGCCAGCTGTCGCTGTTCGCCAGCGGCTACTGGGGACATCCGGCGTACAAGCTCACCCCCGAGGAGAACCTGCTCGCGGTCGCGCACTACATCGACGCACTCGAGTGGCAGCGCGATGTGATCCGCATCCACGCGGTGCTCGGGGGCAAGAACCCGCACCTACAGACGTTCGTCGTCGGAGGCATGGCCACGCCGCTCGACCCGAACAGCCCGCAGGCGATCAACCCCGAGCGGATCACGTTCATACGTGAGCGACTGGCAACGATGCGGGCGTTCGTCGAGCAGGTCTACATCCCCGACGTGCTGCTGGTCGCCTCGGCATATCCGGAGTGGACCAAGATCGGTGGTGGCACACGCAACTTTCTCACCTACGGGGGTTACCCGAGCGGGGCGGTCACCGATACGGCGTCGTATCTGTTCCCCCGGGGCATCATCCGCGATCTCGACCTCTCGCGCGTGCTGCCGATGGACCAGGCCCAGATCGCCGAGCAGGTGGCGCGCTCGTGGTATAGCTACAAGGAGGGAGACACTGCGGCGCTGCATCCCTACCGGGGAGAGACCGACCCCGACTACACCGGCCCGAATCCGCCCTACGAGTGGCTTTACACGGATCGCAAGTACTCGTGGCTGAAAGCTCCCCGCTACGACGGCCAGGTGATGGAGGTGGGCCCGCTCGCGCGCGCGCTGGTCGCCTACGGCGCGGGGGTGCCCGCGGTCAAGCAGGCCATCGACGCCACCCTGAAGCAGCTCGGAGCAAAGCCGGCGGCGCTCTACTCGACGCTTGGACGGGTCGCCGCCCGCGCGCTTGAGAGCCAGATCGTGATGAGCCGGCTGGAAGGTTGGCTGGACGAACTCGATCGCAGCATGAACTCAGGCGATCTCCGGATCGCGGATACGGCGAAGTGGGATCCATCGAGCTGGCCGTCGAGCGCCCGGGGATTCGGACCGCACGAGGTCCCGCGCGGCTCGCTCGCGCACTGGGTGGAAATCTCGGGCGGCACGATCTCCCGCTACCAGGCGGTCGTGCCAACGACGTGGAATGCCTCCCCGCGCGACGCGCAGGGCCAGCCCGGGGCCTACGAGCAGGCGCTGGTGGGGACGCCGGTCGCGGATCCCTCGCGGCCGCTGGAGCTGCTTCGCACCGTGCATTCTTTCGATCCATGCCTCGCGTGCGCGGTGCACGTGCTCGACGCAAACGGCACCGCGCGGTCGAAGATGGTCACCGGGGAGCGGGGCGCCTGATGGCTGTGGCTCCTCCCACCGCGCGCGAGCTGCACGAGGCTGCGCGCCCGGCGCGCCGCACGGTCTATGTGTTCGAGCTTCCGGTGCGGATCGTCCACTGGACGATCGTGCTCACGCTGGTTGTCTTGTCAGTCACCGGCTACTACCTTTACAACCCGTTCCTCAGCGGCAGCGGGTTGCCCGGACACCCCGGGTTCACGCTCGGCGAGATGCGCTTCATCCACGAGGTGACAGGATTCGTGTTCATCGGAGCGGTCCTGTTCCGGATCTACTGGGGGTTCGTCGGCAACCGCTACGTTCGCTGGCGGGCGCTGCTGCCGATCACCAGGGCCCAGCGCCGGGGCATGATCGAGGCGCTGCGTTTCTACTTCTTCCTGGACCGCCGTCCGCCGCGCGTGAACGGTCACAACTCGCTGGCCGGTCTCGCCTACGTGGTCCTCTACCTGATGTTTATCGTCACGATCCTGACCGGCTTGGGGCTGTATGCGTGGGTGATCCGCACACCACCGTGGACGAGCATGTTCGGATGGACCTGGAACGTGATGCCGGTGCAAGACCTGAGGCTCTTGCACTTCGTCCTGATGTTCATCTACGGCGCGTTCTTTGTGCACCACGTCTACTCCGCGGTCCTGTACGACCACGAGGAGGCCGCGGGCGAGATGTCGAGCATCATCATCGGCTACAAGGTCGATGTCGAAGACGAGACGCCAGACGACGAGCCATAGCAGGTGTAATCTTGACTGGGCTCGGCGAGACGGTGGTCATCGGCCTCGGGAACTTGATCCTGTCCGACGACGGGCTCGGCATCCACGCGGTGCAACGGCTGCGCGATCGCTACGAGTTCGGCGAGAGCGTCGAGCTTATCGAGGGCGGTACGGCCGGGCTGCTGCTGCTTCCGCCCCTCGCCGACGCACGCCGCGCGATCCTGGTCGACGCCATCGACATCGGCGCAGCTCCCGGGACGCTGACACGGCTGGAGGGCAAGCACTGGACGAGCGCGTTCTCGGTCCGGATGACGCCACACGAGGTCGGGCTCCCTGATTTGCTGGGAGCTCTGGAGCTCTGCGGAGCGTGGCCGGAGAAGCTTGTGCTGCTCGGCGTGCAGCCAGGCTGCATCGCCCTCGGAACTAAGTTGAGCGCACCCGTGGCGGCTGTTCTCGATTCGCTCGTGGAAGCGATCGCGACTGAGCTGATCGCGTGGCAGGCAGTCAGAGCCACCCCGGCGAGCGATGAGCGATAAGGGGCTCGATCAGGCACGGAGTAGCGTCCGAGGGGAGCTCCGTGCACGAGCACTCGATAGGTGCAGGGGTCGAGCGCCTGCGGCTTTTCACGGATGCCGGGCACTGAGTTCCCCCGCCTCAATGTGGCGAAGCCCCGACGCGGCACCATCTGCCCGGCGCAATGATCTAGAGCCCTCCACGGGGCAAGCGCTACCTGCTTGACTCAAGGCGGTTGCTACGCAGCGTGATGAGCTACAGAATCGCCGCGATGCCAAATCACGTGCTGATGCGCTCGGTGTTTGAGTCATTGGGCGACTACGCCGCTAACGCGGTCCGTCGGCTGCCGCGCGAGTGGAGCGTCGACGTCGTGGTTTGCGCCGGAGACCTATTCGCGCGCAACCGGTTCATCGCCGATCGCACCCGCAGAGGCCTGGTGCGCCCCCGGCTCCGGGTCTACTTTCCGATGGTGGCCGGGGAGGCTTGAATGTGCGTGAGCCTGCCGGGCACGGTGCTGGAACTGCGGGGACCGGTAGCGCGGGTCGAGACAGCCGGGCTTGAGCGCTGGTGCAACGCGCTGGCGTATCCGGAGCTCGAGCCCGGCGACCGGGTGCTCCAGCATGCCGGCCTCATCGTGCGTGTGCTCACCGAGGATGAGGCTCGCGCAACCGAGGCCGCGTTTGCCGAGCTCGGCGTGCTGACTCGGGCCGAGGGCGATTGAGCTGCCAAACTGACGCGGCTAACCGAGCGACGGGAGGGAGTTGATGCCAAGCAAGTTCCTGGTGCTGTGGAAGCTCGAGCTCAGCCGGATCTCGCCCGGGACGATGCAGACGATCCTCCGCCAGCAGGACTACGGAGCGCGACTTGAGGGAGAGCGCAAGGTCAAGGCCCGCTACCACTTGATCGGGCAACACGGCGGGGCGTGGATCTACGACGTGGAGTCCAACGAGGAGCTCGACGAGCTGCTCGCGCAGGCGCCGGTGTACAACATCGCCAGCTACCAGGTACTTCCGCTGGCCGAGATGCGAGCCCCGACCCCGATTGCCGAGGAGGAGTGATGCCCGTGGCTGCCCTCGATGTCGTTCCAGCCGCGATCCGCTAGCCGAGCAGGCTCGTGAGCTCGTCGGCAACGTCGAACAGGTCGCCGACCACGCCGTAATCAGCGATGTTGAAGATCGCCGCCCCGGGATCTTTGTTAATGGCGATGATCAGCTCGGAGCCTTGCATGCCCTCGACGTGCTCGGGGGCACCCGAGACACCCAAGGTCAAATACAGCTTGGGCTTCACCCTGGCGCCGGATTTCCCGACCTGGCGAACCTTGGGCAGCCACCCCGAATCGATCACCGG
>Ga0187814_10000219_pt1 | contig 16945 bp, 9 predicted proteins | sample NC_S_4_FD_132450 | JGI IMG/M metagenome (GOLD analysis project Ga0187814, IMG submission 132450) | Wetland sediment microbial communities from Neuse River Estuary, North Carolina, USA - ASW-S_4 | ecosystem: Environmental > Aquatic > Freshwater > Wetlands > Sediment | place: USA: North Carolina... | reverse complement strand
GGTCACCCTCACCGGGCCGCTGCCCGGCAACCCCACCCGCCAGCACCGCACCCAGGAGGGCTACGCCCGCGACGACTTCCGCACCGACTACGACCGCCAGGAAGTCACCTGCCCGCAAGGCCAGGTCAGCAAGGGCTGGCACGGCCCCTACCCGACCTCCTCGCCCGACGCCGCCCCGCTCATCGTCGCCCGCTTCACCAAGGGCCAATGCCAGCCCTGCCCGGCCAGGGCCGCCTGCACCACCTCCGGCGACGGCAAGCGCACCGTGGGCTTTCCCCCGCGCGAGCTCTACGAGCTGCAGGTCCGCAACCGCGCCGACCAGCACGACCCCGCCTGGCACAAGCGGTACGCCGTCCGGTCCGGCATCGAGGGCACCGTCTGCGAGTTCGCCCACGGCCACGGCATGCGCCACTGCCGCTACCGGGGACAGCCCAAGGCCCACCTCCAGGACGTCCTCACCGCCATCGCCGTCACCATCGAGCGCCTCAGCCAGCTGCCTCCCGGCGAGAGCACATCCCCGCGACCACCAACGGCCTTCCAGGACTATCTCGACCAGCACGACATCCAGCGCCTGCGCTCATGGCGAGCCGTCAGCTAGGACACTAGCGACCAAGATCCCCGACAGAGTCAAAGCTAAGGCAGCACGCCGATGCGCGACACGCCAGGTCGCCAACGCCGGTGGCTAGCCGATGGCGGCGGCGATGATCTGCCTGGCCTGGTCCTGGATCGCGGCCAGGTGCTCCGGGCCGCGGAACGATTCGGCGTAGAGCTTGTACACGTCCTCGGTGCCCGAGGGGCGGGCGGCGAACCAGCCGGAGGCGGTGACCACCTTGAGCCCGCCGATCGGGGCGCCGTTGCCCGGGGCGGTGGTCAGCGCCGCGGTGATCTTGTCGCCCGCGAGCTCGCTGGCCGAGACCTGGGCCGGGGACAGCTTGGCCAGTGCCGCCTTCTGCGCCCGGGTCGCCGCAGTGTCGATCCGAGCGTAGACCGGGTCCCCGTACCGGTCGGTGAGGTCCCGGTAGAGCTGCGACGGCGAATTTCCGGTCACGGCGGTGATCTCCGAGGCCAGTAGGGCCAGGATGATCCCGTCCTTGTCGGTCGTCCAGGCCGAACCGTCGCGCTGCAGGAACGACGCCCCGGCGCTCTCCTCGCCGCCGAATGCCACCAAGCCGTCGAGCAGCCCGGGCACGAACCACTTGAACCCCACGGGCACCTCGAACAGCGCCCGGCCCAGGCCGGCGGTCACCCGGTCGATCATCGAGGAGCTGACCAGGGTCTTGCCGACGGCCGCGCCGGCCGGCCAGCCGCCGCGGTTCCGGTACAGGTAGTCGATGGCGACCGCGAGGTAGTGGTTGGGGTTGAGCAGGCCCGCGTCGGGCGTGACGATGCCGTGCCGGTCGGCGTCGGTGTCGTTCCCGGTCGCGACCGTGAACTCGTGCTTTTGGACGATGAGGCTAGCCATGGCGTAGGGCGACGAGCAGTCCATCCGGATCTTGCCGTCCCAGTCCAGGGTCATGAACCGGAACGTCTCGTCGACCAGCGGGTTGACCACGGTCAGGTCCAGGCCGAACCGGTCGCCGATCTCTCCCCAGTACGCGACGCTCGCCCCGCCGAGCGGGTCGGCCCCGATGTGCACCCCGGCGGCCCTGATCGCGTCGAGGTCTACCACCTGCGGCAGGGCCGAAACGTAGGCGTCGAGGAAATCGAACTTCCCCGTGGTGTCGGCCGCCACCGCCCGCGCGTACGGGATCCGGCGCACGCCCTTGAGCCCCTCGGCGAGCAGGTCATTCGCCCGGTCCTGGATCTGCTGGGTGACGTCGGTGCCGGCGGGCCCGCCGTCGGGCGGGTTGTACTTGAACCCGCCGTCCGACGGCGGGTTGTGCGAGGGCGTGACCACGATCCCGTCGGCCCGGACCCCAGAAGGTCCCGCGCCGGCGTTGTGCGCCAGGATGGCGCGCGACACCGCGGGCGTGGGCGTGTACCCGCCGCGGGCGTCCACCAGCACCCGAACGCCGTTGGCGGCGAGCACCTCCAGCGCGCTGACCTGGGCCGGCTCGGACAGCGCGTGCGTGTCTGCGCCCAGGTAGAGCGGCCCGTCGATCCCGTGGCCTGCGCGGTACTCGCAGATCGCCTGGGTGGTGGCCAGGATGTGATCCTCGTTGAACGTCACCGTGAACGCCGATCCGCGGTGCCCCGACGTGCCGAACGAGACCCGCTGCGCGGCGTCCCCCGGGTCGGGATGGAGGGCGTAGTAGGCGGTCACCAGCTTCGCGATATCCACGAGATCCTCGGCAGCGGCGGGCTGCCCCGCGCGCGGGTCCTGTGCCATCAGACGGCCTCCACCTTCGGGTAGGCGGGCGCCCACATAGCTTCTCGTACCTGACGGTCGGGATCGTCGAGCGGCCGGTCAGCCAGCCCCTCGGCCTGCGCCGCCCGGGCGACGGCGGCGCCGACCACGGCGGAGGTCTCGCGCAGGTTCCCGACCGGGGGCAGCAACGGCGCGCCGGGCGCGCCGGTGTCCGACAGGCCGGCCAGGGCGTGCGCCGCGGCGGCCAGCATCCCGTCGCTGACGCGGCGGGCCCGGCAGACCGTGACCCCGAGCCCGAGGCCCGGGAAGATGAGCGCGTTGTTGGCCTGGGCGATCTCGTACTGGCGATTACGGTAGGTGACCGGCCCGAACGGGCTGCCGGTGGCGATGAGCGCGCGCCCCTCAGTCCAGGCGACCAGGTCGGCGGGCCGGGCCTCGGCGTGCGAGGTCGGGTTGGACAGCGGCATGATGATCGGCCGGTCCACGTGGGCGGCCATCTCGGTGATGATCGCCGCGGAGAAGGCCCCCGGCTGGGTGGAGGTCCCGATCAGCATGGTCGGCCGGGTCCGGCTGACCACCTCGGCCAGGCCGATGACGCCGTCCTGGTCGCGCCGCCAGCCGGCGACCTCGGCGGCCTCGCGCAGGTAAGGAGCCTGGAAGTCCCGGACCGGCCCGGCGTAGTCGCTGGTCAGCAGCCCGAACCGGTCGACCGCGTAGAAGCACCTGGTGACCTCTTGGGCACTGCGGCCATCGTCGATCATCACCTGCCGCAGCGCGTCCGCGATCCCGATCCCGGCGGTGCCCGCGCCGTGGACCACCACGGTCTGATCGCGCATCCGGGTCCCGGCGGCCCGGACCGCGCCCAGCGCCGCGGCGACCACCACGGCGGCCGTGCCCTGCATGTCGTCGTTGAACGTGCAGCAGGTATCGGAGTACTTCAGCAGGATCCGGCGGGCGTTGGCCGCGCCGAAGTCCTCCCAGTGGAGCATCGCCTGCGGGAACAGCCGGGTAGCGGTCTTGACGTACGCGTCGATCAGCTCGTCGTACCGCTCGCCCCGGACCCGCGGATGCCGATTGCCCAGGTACACCTCCTCGGCCAGCAGGGCCGGGTTGTCGGTCCCGGTGTCCAGGACGACGGGGATGACCCGCCCGGGGTGCACGCCGGCCGCCGCGGTGTAGAGGGCGAGCTTCCCGATCGCGATGGCGATGCCGCCGACCCCCCAGTCGCCGATGCCCAGGATGCCCTCGGAGTCCGTGGCCACGATCAGGTCGACCTCATCGGGTCCCAGACCGTAGTTGAGCAGGGCCGTCTCGACCTGGTCGGGGTGGTTCACCGACAGGTACACCCCGCGCGGGCGGCCGAACTCCAGGCTGTACCGCTCGATCGCGGTGCCCACCGTGGGGGTGTAGACGATCGGCAGCATCTCCTCGAGGTCTTCGACGAGCAGCCGGTAGAACAACACCTCGTTGCGGTCGCGCACGCTGCCGAGGAACAGGTTCTTGGCCAGGTCATCGGGCTGGTGCAGGTACTGCGCGTAGACGCGGTGCAGCTGGGTCTCGATCGTCGAGACGCCGTCGGGGAGCAGGCCGGTCAGCCCGAGCGCCTCGCGCTCGTCCAGCGTGAAGGCCGTACCCCGGTTCAGCAGCGGGATCGACAGCACCGACCGCCCCCGCAGCCGGATCCGCGCCACCATGCCCTCGGAGGTCGAGACCAGCTCATACGGGCGCTTCGACGTCACATCAGCCATGGAGCCTATAGTCGCGGTCCGACGGGTGCTATAGGAAGAGGTCATGAACGAGCCCACGGTGACTGACGAGGTGGTCGCGGCGTTCGCCAGGGACGGGGTCGTGTGCCTGCGCTCGGTGCTCGACCCGGGGCAGGTGACGGCGGCCGCTGAGGCGATCGAGGCGGTGCTGGCCGCGCCGGGCCCGCTGACCCAGGTGGCCAGCGCCGCCGACGACCCAGGCGCCTTCACCGAGGACTTCTGCCGGTGGCAGGAGATCCCGCAGATCGGGCAGCTGGCCCGGTACTCGCAGGTCCCCGCGCTGGCCGCCGCGCTGATGGCGACGCCGCAGGTGCGCTTCTACCACGATCACGTCCTGGTCAAGGAGGGCAGGACCAGGCAGCGGACGCCGTGGCACCAGGATCAGCCCTACTACAACGTCGACGGCCGCGGGCTGAGCCTGACCGTCCACGGAGCGCCCGGGTTCGGCTACCCGACCCGGCGCAGGATCTTGTCGCTGCGGTACCTGTCGGCCGGCGCCAGGCACGCACCCCGCCCCTGGCGTACCTCACCGCCCTTTGACCTGGGTGAGCTTCCCGCCGGCGCCCCCATGGACCACCCCCTGTTCCCGGTGGTCTGGCCGGCCGTGTCAGTGTGAGGCGGGTCACGTCACGGACTAACCGCCGGGCTCGCGGCGTTGTCAGATGCGTGGACACCACCCTGCCGGGGGAGTTCGCGCTGCGTGACGGCACCCCCGCGCTGATCTGGCCGCTGCTGCCGTCCGACGCGAGGATGCTCCGCGAGGGGTTCCGGCACCTGTCGCCCGAGTCACGGCGGAGCCGGTTCCTGTCCCCGCTCAGCGACCTCGACGAGGAGATGATCGAGCGGCTCGTCGATGACGTGGACGGGGTGCACCACGTCGCCGTGGTCCTCGTCGTGCTGCCCGCCGACGGGCTCGAGCAACCGGTCGGCGTCGCCCGGCTGATCCAGGACCCGTCCGATCCGGCCACCGCAGACATCGCTGTCACGGTCGCCGACCAGTACCAGGGCCGTGGCGTCGGCGCGGCCCTGGTCCGCGCGCTGATGGAGCGGCGCCCTGCGGGGCTCCGCCGGATTCACACGGTCGTCGACGCCGACAACCGGGCGTCGCTGGCGTTGCTCGCCGGGTCCGGGCGCGTGTCCTCGGGCGTTACCCGCCGGGGCGTGGTCGACGTCACCGTGGAACTCCCCGCCGCCTGACCGGCGCTCCGCCGATCCGGCATGTCGGTGCTTACGATGGTGTAGTCGACTTGCCCTCCTGCCCACAGGTAGCCGCCAATATGACCCCTTGGGGGGTGATACCGGGTGCGTGACGGCGAGATCTTGCGCCCGTACGTGGCCGACCTGGTCATCGACTGGCTCAGGGACTCCCCGGACGCCGTGTACCGCGAGGTCGACGGCACGCTCGCGTTTGTCGATATCTCCGGATTCACGGCCCTGACCGAGCGGCTGGCGCGTGCGGGGGCGGTCGGCGCGGAGGAGATGAGCGACATCCTGAGCGCAGTCTTCACCGACCTGCTCGCCGTCGCGTTCAGTTACGGCGCCTGGCTGGTGAAGTGGGGCGGCGACGCCGTGCTGCTGCTATTCGAGGGCGATGAGCACCCGGTCCTGGCGAGCCGGGCGGCGTTCGAGATGCGCAGGGTGCTCCGCCGGATCGGCCAGGTCCGGGCCACGGCCGGCTCGGCCAGCCTGAGGCTGGCGGTCGGCGTGCATTCCGGTCCCGTGGCCTTCTTCCTGGTCGGTACCCAGCATCGCGAGCTGGTCATCACCGGCCCGGCCGCGACCGAGGTCGCGCTCATGGAAGACGCCGCCGAAGCAGGGGAGATCCTCCTGAGCCCGGCGACCGCGGCGCTGGTTGACCCCCGGGTCCTGGGCGCGGCCAAGGGGCCCGGGCGGCTGCTGCGCGCCGCGCCCGCGGTGGAGCAGCGCGACTGGGGGCGCAGCGACGTGACCGGTCTCGACCTGGTCACATGCCTGCCCCGCCCGATCGCGGACTACGTGCTCGGCGGCGCCCGTGAAGGTGAGCACCGCCGGGTGACGGTGGCCTTCGTGGAGTTCTCCGGGACGGACAAGCTGCTGGCCGACGGCGGTCCTGAAGCGACCGCGGCCGCCCTGCACGAGCTGGTCAGCGTCGCCCAGGAAGCCTGCAGCCGGTCCGACGTCACGTTCTTCGAGACCGACGTCAGCCCGGACGGCGGGAAGATCATGATGGTCGCCGGCGCCCCGCGCAGCGAGGGTCACAACGAGCAGCGGCTCCTGCGTGCGGCCCGCGCGGTGATCGAGTACGGCGGACCGCTGCCGGTCCGGGCGGGCGCCAACTCCGGGCGCGTGTTCGCCGGAACCTTCGGGCACCCGGACCGCCGCACGTACTCGGTGAAGGGAGACGCGGTCAACCTGGCCGCGCGGGTGATGGGCCGAGCCGGGCCGGGCCAGCTGCTCGCGACGACGTCGCTGTTCGACGGTCGGGACAGCGGGTTCCACCTCACCCCGCTGCCACCGTTCTCGGTGAAAGGCAAGTCCAAGCCCGTGACCGCGGTCGTGGTCGGCGCGGCGCAGCGGTCGGCGCGCCGTAGTGACCCGGACGTGCCGCCCCTGGTGGGACGGCAGGCCGAGATCGGCAAGCTGCGCGCGGCGCTGGGCACCGCGCGCACGGGCCACGGCCAGATCGTGGAGATCGAGGGGCCGTCCGGCATCGGCAAGTCCCGGCTCGCCGGCGAACTGCTCACCATGGCCGACGGGCGCCCGCTGCTGGTCACCTGCGACCGGTACGGCGCGGGGACGCCCTACGCGCTGATCGACGCCATGCTCAGGGAACTGCTCGGCGTGCCTGGGTCGGCAGGTCCCCAGAACGCGCTCGCGGCCATCGCCGACGCGGTGGAACGGCAGGCCGCCGCGCTTCGGCCGTGGCTGCCGCTGCTGGCGGCCGTCGTGGGCGCCGACCTGCCGCCGACACCCGAGGTGGCCGCGCTGGCCGCCGAATTCCTGCGCCCGCGGCTGGAGCTGACCGTCGTCGAGCTGATCGGCGAGCTGATGTCCGGACCAGCCGTCATGGTCATCGAGGACATCCAGTTCATCGACGACGCCTCCGCCAGCCTGCTCGCCAGGCTGCTCGCCGACGTCGCAGGCCGGCCCTGGCTGATCGCGTTCACCTCCACGGAATCCCGCCAGCCGCAGCTAACCGGCGCCGCCGACGTGCGCCTGGTGCTCGAGCCGCTCGGCCAGCAGGACGCCACGACGCTGCTCAGCTGGGAGACCCGGGCCGCCCCGCTGCTGCCCCACCAGCTGGCGGCCATCGCCGAGCGCTCGACCGGCAACCCGCTGTTCGCCAGGGAACTGGCCCGCGTCGCGGCCCAGGCCGACGGCGCGGCGGTACTGCCCGAATCCATCGAGGACGTTGTCGGCGCGCAGATCGACCGCCTGGAGCCCGCTGACCGCGACGCGCTCAGGGCCGTGGCCGTCGCCGGGATGCACGTCGAGCAAGACCTGCTCGCCGAGGTCCTCGGGCAGCCGCCGTCAGCGGGCCAGTGGGAACGCCTCGGCGCGTTCGTCCAGCCCGATGAGGACGGCAGCCTGCGCTTCCGGCACGCGCTGGTCAGGGACACCGCCTACGAGGGCCTGTCCTTCCGCCGCAGGCGGCACCTGCACGACGGTCTCGGCCGGGCCCTTGAGCGGCGGTCCCAGCACGCGGAGGCCGGGTTGCTCTCCGTGCACTTCTACCACGCGCAGAACTTCGGGCCCGCCGCGCACTACGCGCGGATCGCCGGCGAGCAGGCCGCCGCGGTCTACGCCAACGCGGAGGCCGCGAGCTTTTTCGCCCGTTCCCTGGACGCGGCCAGGCGCAAGCGCCAGCCCGTGCCCGAAGAGATCGCGCGCACCGCCGAGGCTTACGCCGATATCAGGTTCCTGCTCGGCGAGTTCGCCGCGGCCGGCCGCGCGTACGCCTCCGCCCGCAAGCTGCTCCGCGACGATCCCGTAGCGCTGGCCGGGCTCCGGCTGAAGACCGCCCTGGTAGTCGTGCGGACCGGCGGCCTGTCCCAGGCGCTGCATTGGATTACCAGCGGCCGCCGGATCCTGGCGGGCCTGTCCGACCTGCAGGCGCGGCGCCTGGACTCCCGGCTGCTGGTGCACATCGCGCTGATCCGGCTCATGCAGGGCCGCTACGGCGACGTCCAGCACGCCTGTGAGGCGGCGATCGCGGCGGCCGAGAGCGTGGGCGCGCGCGACGCGCTCGCCCAGGCCCTGCAGCTACTCGACGCCGCGGATGTCGCCCGGGGCCGATTCGACAGCGAGCCCTGGGCGGAGCGCTCGCTGGCCATCTGGGAGGAGCTCGGCGAACTGCGCCGTCAGGCCATGGTCCTGAACCAACTCGGCATCAGGGCGTACTTCGAAGGCCGCTGGGTAGACGCGCTCGCGTACTACCGGCGGGCGGCGCAGACCTTCGATCGCGTCGGCGACCAGTGGAGCGCGGCCATCGCCGCGTGCAACGTCGGGGAGATCCTGTCGGACCAGGGACACTACGCCGAGTCCGACGCCATGGTGCGGCCCGCGCTGCGCGTGCTGCAAGCCTCGGGCGCGCTGTCGGAGACAGCCTTCGCGCTGAGCGTCCTCGGCCGAACGGCCGCCCGGGATGGCCGCCTCGTGGAGGCGCGCGACCTGCTCGACGTGGCCAAGGCCGGCTACGTCCGGGCTGGCGAGCGCGGCGAGGAGCTGTCGACCGACGTCCGGATCGCCGAGTGCCTGGTGCTGGCCGGGGAGAACGCGGCTGCCGAGACGCTGGCGGATTACCTGGCCGCCCAGGTCGCGGGCCGGGGAATGGCCGCCGAGACCGCCGCCCTGGACCGGCTGCGCGGCTATCTGCTCGCGCAGCGGGGACAGCCAGGACCGGCCGCGGACGCCTTCCAGGCGAGCCTGGCCTCCGCGCGGGAGCGCAGCGCGCTGTACGACCAGGCGCTGAGCCTGGACGCCCTTATCCGGCTAGCGGGCCACGTCGGCCGCCCGGCCGACCAGGCCCAGACCGCCGCGCGTGATGCGCTATTCGAGCGGCTGGGCGTGGTCGCCACGGCCAAGTTCCCGCTGTCCGCCCCGCAACCCAGCTCCTGATGGCGAGGATGAACCCGTCAGCACCGGCCCGGCCGCCGAACCGTCAATCTCGGCGCCCGAGCCGGAGCCTCACCCGAAAATAATGTGCGGATCTCCGGCCGGCGCCTGGATCGTGGCCTTGACGGAACTTCCCCAGGAACCGGACCAAACCGACGACACGCACGGCGCGGGCCGGTACGCGCTGCAGTGCGGCAGCAGGCCCTCGAACTCGTCGTTAACCGGATTGAACTGCGCCGGGAAGCCGGACTTCGTGATGAACGGCGTCGGTGATCCCCAGCAGATGCTGACCGACTTCTTGTGCCAGTTGTCCCAGGAGTGCTCCCCGCCGGAGCCCCTGAAGCTGACCGTGATGGTCTTGGACAGGTTGGAGGAGAAGGACACCACGCCGCCGAAGGCGGTGCACGACAGATCCGGGAAGCCGCCGCCGGTCGCTTCGAGCGTTCCCGTTTCATCGGGGGCGGTCGCCGAGCCGGACGTGCCGTCGGAACTCACCGTCTCGGATGTGCAGGGATCGTCCTGCGACCCGCCGCCGCACTGCAGGATCTGGTCGACGATGTCGAACGGGGAAGACGGTCGGCTCATCCCGCTTCCCTGGCCAAGCATCCAGCCCCAATCCGGCTGCCACTGCCAGGGCGAGGGCCCGGGCTCCCCGGATTGGCCAGGTATCTCCGCCGCGAGTTCGAAGCCGAAGCCGACCGCGCTGAACGTCAACTCGGGGAATGTGGCGGTGCCGTGGATCGCGTTCACCTCGTTCCCGGTCGGCAGGGGCGCCCCGAGCCGGTTGACCGCGTACTCCAGCACCACCGGGCTGTTGTAGTCCCAGTCAACCTGACCATCAAGGTTCTCGACCTTCACCACCACGGCGGGCGTGACGGCCTCGTCCACCTGCGTGGTCGTCGGCTGGACGACGAAGACCGCGACCAGCTGGCCCTGGTCACCCCCGCCGCCCCCGCCGCCCGCCAACGCAGGCACGGCCCCGAAGGCCCCGATGGTGAGCACCACGGCGGCGCCGCTCGCGGCGAGACTCGCCGCCCGCCAGATTCGCCCGGAACCGTGAATCAACTGTGTTCCCATATTCGCCCAGCCTCTCTGCATGCGGCACATACCGCCCGCTCCAGTGCTGTCCGCCCCCACGGCATGGCGCCGTGTACAAATCGTGGCGTAAACGCCGACGCTGGATTCTATCGGGACGTAAGCGTCCGGCGCCGTCACGTTGCCATGTCGGCCGGCTGCCGTGGTGCGGCCAGCGCGGACCAGTCACCGGCTTGCACGGCCGCGCGGGCGTCCTCATCCAGGACGCGCTGCCGCTTGACCGCGGAGGTGGCCGCCGCGAGGTTCTCCGGGTGGTGCCCGAGGATGACCGCGCCCATCACGCGCCCGTCGGCCAGAACCAGCCTGCGGTACGAACGCTGGCTGGCGTCCTCGACGACGATGACCTCCTCCCCGGGCTCGGGCTCGGCCCGGCCGACGGCCGACAGCTCAAGCCCGACACCCTTGAGGATGGTCGCGGGGACATCGGCGATCAGGCTTTCGTCACCGCCTAGGGCGTTGACGGCCGCCACCTCGGCCTGCTTGGCCGCGATCGGCCACAGCCCGAGCACCATGCCGTGGTGCTCGGCGACGTCACCCGCCGCGAACACCCCGGGGACGCTGGTCTGCATCCGGTCGTCGACGAGGACGCCCCGGTTGACCGCGAGGCCGCCGGCCGCGGCCAGGTCAACGTTGGGCCGGATGCCGACGGCCCCCAGGAACACGTCGCACGGAAGCGAGGTGCCGTCCTTGAGCTGCAGCGAGCTGACCCGGCCCTCGCCATGTAGCGAGGCAGCCTCGGCCCGGTAGCGGATCGCGATGCCGAGCTCGTCGAAGTGCCCTTGCACAAGCTCGCTGCACCGCGCATCGACCTGCTTGGCCAGCAGCCGCCCGCCCCGCTCGAGCACCGTCACCTGCAGGCCGAGTTCGTACAGCGCGTAGGCGGCCTCCAGCCCGAGCAGCCCGGCGCCGGCCACCACCGCGGACCGGGCGCCGTGCTGCTGGACGTAGCCGCGGATTGCCATCGCGTCCGCGGCTTCCCGCATGACGAACGACCCGGGCATCTCGATGCGCTCGATTGCGGGCACGGTGCTCGAACTGCCCATGGCGAGGATGAGCCGGTCGTAGCAGAGCAGGTCGCCGGTGCCCAGGCGCACTCGCCGCTCGGCCAGGTCGATCTCGGTCGCGAACGTGTTGAGCCAGGCGGTGATGCCGTGCTCGTCATACCAGGGTTCGGGCAGCAGGTAGAGCCCCTGCATGGCGGACCGCCCGTAGACCAGGCGGGAAATGCCCATCCGGTTGTACAGCACGTGGGTCTCGCGGCCGACCAGGTGGATCTCGCAGTCCGGATGGCCCCGCCGGACGAAGTCCGCGGCGGTGACCCCGGCGATCCCGTTGCCGACGACGACGACGGACAGGATCGAGCGGTCGAACGAGGCCGGCCGCTGGCCGTCGGGCGGCCCGCCGGGTTCCGGGGTGAGCGCGACCTTTACCGGCCCCGACTGGACCCGCGCGCAGCAGGCCATCCTGGTGTTCGCGGCGTACCCGAGGCGCCGCAGCGTGCTCAGCTCCTCCTCGTCCGGCGGGGTCAGGCAGTCCATCCCCTCGAGGACCGCCACCGGGTCGGCGCCGCAGACGCCCATCCGGCAGCCCGCCTCGATCGGCCGGTGTGCCTTCTCCGCGACCTCGAGCAGGCTCGTCCCGATCCCGGCGCCGACCGGCGTGTCGTCGGGTTCGAAGCGCACCTCGGCCTGGCTCTGCTGCGCCTTGCTGGCCAGGGCCCTGGCCGCTGCGCGGCCCACCTGGACCAAGATGGCGGGTCGGCCGGACGACTCCTCGTCGAACCGGCGCCCCGCGGCGTAGGTGCGGGTGATCCAGACGACGGTGAGGCCCAGCACGATAGCCCGGATCGGCCAGCGGACCCACGGGATGGCGACCCCGGTCACGGTGTGGAACGAGTCGGCCAGGATCACGCTTGCGTACCAGTAGAAGAGGTTGATGGCGACTGCCGGGAACACTGCGGTGAGCATCCCGGACGCAAATGGCAGCAGCGCGTCGAGGATGTAGAACGCGGCGACGCTGCCCAGGAAGTACAGTGCGAGCCGCTCGTAGGCCTGCAGGTTGGTCAGGTGGGGGTGCGAGACCAGCGTGAAGAAGCCGAGCACGAAACCCGGCAGCGCGGCGGCGAACAGCTTGCGCGGCGAGACCCAGCCGTGGTCGGCATCGTGCAGGTCAGCCTGGTAGGCGACCTGGGGCTTGAAGTCGTAACAGTTCTTCGTGCACCCGACGCACGGCTGGCAGTGGCTGTTGGGCACGGTCAGGAAGGGCGTCTGGCCGTAGACCCGCTGCAGCGGCAGCAGCGGGCACATGCTGCTGCACCAGCCGCTCTTGCCCTTGAAGAACAGGCCCGCCACGAAGGCGTTGACGATGGTGACGGCCAGCAGGATCCCCGTCGCCTGCCCGCTCGCGTTGAACAACGCGATCCGGGCGCTGGTGATGCCAAAGAACAGCACGATGGCCACCACGAAGCCGTAGCGGCGCAGCCAGGCCGGCGGGGTGAACGCCCGGGTGAAGTGCAGGACGCGCGGAGCCTGGTTCGCCGCGGCCAGCGGGCACAGGTTGCGCCACAGCCCCGGAGCCACGAAGAACAAGATAGGCAGCAGCGGGACTACGACCTTGAAGAAGGCGAACAGCGCGCCGGCCGGCCGGACGAACAGGCCGACCACGAGCGCGAGGTACGCCAGCACGCTGATGACCCGGATGATGTGCCACGCGGAGATCGGCACCCGCCTGGGCAGCTCGGTGTAGTTGCGGAACACCGGCTGGCCGGGCCTGGGGATCGGGCCGAGGAACACCACCTCGCCGGCGCGGGCCAGGCCACCGAGCCCTCCGGCGCCGCCGGGCCGACCCGGTCCGTCCGGCCCCTGCGCGTCCGGCTCACGCGGCGCGGGGATGACGGCCCGGCTCGGCTGCGCGGCCGCCCGTTCCGGGTGCGCGACGGCCGCGCCGGGCCGGCTGATCACCTCGAACTCGGTTCCGCCGAACCGGACGACGTCGCCGACGTCGAGGACCGCCCGGCCCTCGATCTGCTGCCCGTTGACGAACGTCCCGCTGTTGGTGCCCAGGTCCACCAGCGATAGCGCCACCGGGCTCGCCACCAGTTTGAGGTGGCGCGGGGACACCGCGGGATCCGCGATCAGCTCCCCCTCGCATGCACGGCCGAGCTCCATCGCCCGGTCCACGACGACCGAGCGGGCCTCGCGGCCGGGCTCCCTGATCTGGATTACCGTGGGCATCACAGGGCGTCCGAGCTCGCCGCTCCGGCGGTCGCCTCCGCTCTTCGCAGCCGGCCCGCGAGGATCCGGCCGAGGTCAAGCAGCAGCCGCCGCGCGAGCTCGGGATGCCCGGCGACCAGGCCGTCAAAGCCGTCTTGGGTCAGCTCGGCGAGCACCACGGGAGTCAGGGCCCGGACGCCCGCCGATCGCGGCTCGCCGTCAAAGAAGGACATCTCGCCGACCACGCTGCCTGCTTCGAGCCGCACCCGGGCGCGCTTGCGGCCGAACCGGCCCGGCGGGGGGACGACCTCGAGGGTGCCCTCCAGGAGCAGGTAGAGCGAGCGGCCGCCCCCGCCCGCGTGCAGGACCTCCTGCCCGGCGCCGAACCGCCTGGCCTGCGTGTAATCCAGAAGCGCCGTCCAGTCCGCCTCGGAGGCGTCCGCCAGCAGCACCTGGGTCGGGGGAGCGGTTTCCGGGCCGGAAGTCGGGTAGTCGAAAAACGACATGAATCCCCCCCGCGTCATCTTTGGGCGCAACTCGGATCATATGCTCAGGGCGCGTCGACCGGCGCCGTAACCTTCCCAGGTCGGCCCGGGCGACGTCGCGGAAACTCGCCGCGAACTCCCAGAACCGGTACACGTCGGCGAAGGTGCTGGCCAGTCCCATGGAGGCGCGGGCCGCCCCGGTGGTCTTGCCGTCGATGACGTGGAGGAATTCCTCGTAGCTCAGCTGCTCCTTGTGCCGGAACGACGCCTTCATGTCGGCTTCCGTGAAGCCGAGCGCGACCTCGCGCGCCCCCGGGTTGCAGTGGCAGCCGCTGCGCAGCGAGATCCCCACCGCGTTGGCGTGCCGTTCGACCAGCTGGGAGTCGATCAGGGTCCCGGTCGGATCGGCGAAGTTCACCGTGACCGTGGCGCCCCGCATCTCCGTTTCGGCCGGGCCGTACAGGCGCACCATCGGCGTGCCGTTGCTGTGCCGGAGCTCGCTCAGGGCCGTCAGCAGCCAGCCGGCCAGGCACATCACCCTGGTGTGGATCGTGTCGATGCCGATCGCCGAGATGTGATCCAGGCCGATGCCGATCGCCGGGATGCCCAGGTAGTCCACCGTCCCGTCCTCGAACCCGGCGGCGCCCGGGGTGCGGTAGAAGCCGGCGCCCGGAGCCTCGGACGCCTGCACCGAGGAGAAGGTGATATTTCCCCCGGCGTACCAGGGCCGGCGCAACTTGGCCAGCGCCGGGTGCCGCACGAGCAGGGCGCCGATCCCGGTCGGGTAGCCGAAGATCTTGTAGAACGACAGGGACACGTAATCCGGGTGCCAGACCGACAGATCGAGCCGGTTGGTGGGGACGAAGGCCGCGGCGTCGAGTAGCACGTCCCAGCCGGCGGCCTGCGCCTGGGCGATCCACTCCAGCGGGTGCTGCACCCCGGAGAAGTTGGACTGAGCCGGGTAGGCGAATAGGTTGTGCCCGCCGCGGCGCCCGCCGCGCAGCCCCTCCGACAGCCAGCCGACCAGCCGGTGCCCGCTCGGCGCGGAGTGCGTGAGGACCCGGGCCAGCGGGTCGTGCGGCACGCGCATGTCCGGCGGGGCTACCGCGATGTAGCTGATGCGGGCGCCCTTGGCCCGGGCGAACTCGCGGATCCCGTTGACCGAGTTGTGGTTGTCGAACGTCAGCAGGTACTGGTCGCCGGGTCCGAACGGATAGGCCTCCCCGACGAGCCGCAGCGCCCCGGTGGCATTAGGGGTGAAGATCACCTCGTACTCATCCGGCGAGGCGTGGAAGAACTCCAGGATGCGGGCCCGGGTGGCCTCGATGCGCTCGGTCATCTCCTTCGAGGGCAGGTTCTCCGAGTGCGGGTTACCGAGCACCACGTCGGCCAGCATCGCCTGATGGTCGCGGAGCTGACTGACGGCGTACAGGCCGCCGCCCGTGTAGTCCAGGTAGGTCTGGCCGAGCGCGTCCAGCCGGGCGTACTCGGTGGCGCGCAGGTCGTCCAGGCGCGCGGTGGTGTCGAAGGCCGGGTAGGCCTCGCGGAACCCGGCCAGCGCCGCCGCCATCTGCGGGCCGGTCGCCCGCGCGGTACCGGCGGATCCGGGCGCTTCCTCGTGCGTGGTGGCCATCGTGGGTTCCCCTCCGGTTAGAGCAGTTCGGTCTCGACCTGACGCGGCGGCAGCACCTGGATGAAGTACTCCCGGCCGAAGAGTTCTTTGAGCAGGAAGTCGGGGAACATGCCCGGCTCGAGCGGGAACTGGCTGCGGTAGGCGCACAGCGCGCCGACCTTCGCGTCGATCTGGTCGGTGACGTCAAGCCTGGCCGTCGCCACCGCAGCCCCGACCCCCGGGACCTCCAGAGCCCCGCGGGTCTCGTCGGCGCCTCCCCCGGGCAGCCGTGCTCCTTCGCCCCGCCCGGCGAACAGGGTCGGTGCCGCGGGAGCGAGCACCAGGCAGGTCAGTCCCTCCGTGGCCACCACGTGTGCGCTGCGCGCCCGGCGGCCGGCCACGCCGAGCTCACCGAAGAACTCTCCCGGCCCGATGTACCGCAGCTTCTCCAGGCTGCCGTCCGCCTGCTCCTGCCATACATCGGCGTGCCCGGACAGGATCACGAACAGCTCGGTGGCCGCCTCGCCCTGCTCGACGACGTACGATCCGGCCGGGTACCAGCGCACCCGCGCGTGGTCCCTGATGAAGCCCATCGTCCCGGCCTCCTCGGCCATCAGCAGCAGCGCATGGACGAATTCCATGGTCCCGGCGAACCGGTCGGGCCGGGTGGTCAGCCAGGTAGCCAGCCGGTTCATCAGGAGCACGTCGTGGGGCGGGAAGCAGGCGTGGTAGAGCCGTCCCGGCTGGTGCGCGGCCAGCCCGCCGGCCAGCTGGCCAGGGTAGCTGGCGGGATCCCCCGCCTGCTGGCAGGCCGCCGTGGCGGCCGCGCTGATCGTGATGTGATCGGGGTGCCCGTACCCGCCGTCCGGCCCGAAGCTCACCACCACCTCGGGCTTGAACTCCCTGATGAGCTGCACCACTTTGGAAACTAGGCCAGCGAAATCGGCGTCCGCCAGGCCGCCATCGGCGTAGTCCCAGCACCGGACGTAGGCCACGCCCAGCCGCTCGCACGCCAGGTGCAGTTCGCCCTCGCGGACCGCCCCGATCGTGCGCCTGGTGCCCACCCGGGCGTCCCGGATCTGGCCGGCCTGTCCGCGGGTCGCCGACACCACCATGATCTCGGCGCCGTCCTTGGCGTAGCGGGCGAGGGTCCCGCCTGCGCAGAACGTCTCGTCGTCGGGGTGGGCGAACACCCCGAGCAGCCGTGGCCGCCCGGTTCCGCGCCCGGAATCTGGTTCCACGTAAACCCGCTCCCGCTGGTATGCGTATACCTACCGTAAACGTTCGGAACGCACGAAAGCAGCAGCGGACGAAGCGGAGTTAAACGGCGCGCGACGCGGGCCGTCGCCGCGGAGCCCGCGGTAGGGCATGCT
>Ga0187814_10000218_pt1 | contig 16945 bp, 17 predicted proteins | sample NC_S_4_FD_132450 | JGI IMG/M metagenome (GOLD analysis project Ga0187814, IMG submission 132450) | Wetland sediment microbial communities from Neuse River Estuary, North Carolina, USA - ASW-S_4 | ecosystem: Environmental > Aquatic > Freshwater > Wetlands > Sediment | place: USA: North Carolina... | reverse complement strand
GACGTGCTGTGGGCATTCCGGCGGATGGAGGCACGCGAGACGATTCGGGGCGGCCGGTTCGTCAACGGCTTCAGCGGCGAGCAGTACGCTCACCCGGACGCCGTCGAGGTTCTCAAGTCGGTCCGCAAGCAGCAGCGAACTGGTCAGATCGCGCACCTGTCCGCGGCTGACCCGCTGAACCTGACCGGCATCGTGCTGCCCGGCCCGCGTGTGCCGGCCATCGGGGCGAACACGGTGACCTATATCGACGGCGTCGCGGCGTAGCGATCCCGGTAGAACGCCCGCGTCCCCAGAGCTTTGGTTGCGGCATGCAAGGTTTGCCGCTGGTTATTGATCGGTCGGCTAAATCCTCTGCTCATCCACGTCCTGCATACTGCGACGCGAAGCGGTCTTGTCCCACCTGGCCATCCTCTGCTGAAGGGCGGGCGTCGCGTGTCCGAGGTCATCGCGTTCCTGCTGCTGGGGATCGGCTCCGGCGGCCTGATCGCTGGCCTGGGAATGGGTGTCGTGCTGAGTTACCGCGGCGCCGGGGTCATCAACCTCGCGGCCGGGGCGATCGCGATGCTGGCCGGCTTTTTCTTCTGGTCGATCCGGCTCGGCGAGTTCGCCACGATTCCCGCGATTCCGGCGGTGCTGCTGACGCTGCTGTGCACGGCGCTTGTCGGCGTCCTGTTCGAGCTGCTGGTGGTGCGGCCGCAGCGAACCGCGACGCCGCTGGCCAAGCTGATCGCCACCCTCGGTGCCCTGCTGGCCTGCCAGGCCGCGGCCCTCCTTACGTTCGGCCCGGCGGCCCGGCCGCAGCCTTCGGTGCTGCCCGGCGAGAACGTGCTCATCGGCGGTGCTCCGGTGCCGGTCTACAACTTCTTCATCGGCGCCATCCTGTTCGCGATCACTCTCGGCCTGATCGCGCTGTATCGGTGGACGCGATTCGGCATCGCCACCAGGGCGGCAGCGGAGAACGAGGCGCACGGCATGCTCATGGGGCTGTCGCCGGACTGGCTGTCGCTGGCCAACACCGTCTTGATGAGCGTGCTCATGGGCGTCGTCGGCCTGCTGGGGGCGTCGGTTATCGAGGTCGACTCCACGACACTGCCGCTGCTCATCGTGCCGGGCCTGGCGGCCGCGATCTTCGGCCGGTTCACATCGTTCGGCGTCACTTTCGTCGCCGGGATCGGAATCGGCATGAGCGAGTCGCTGTTGCTGTACGCCACGATCCAGTCGTGGTTCCCGAACCAGGGCCTCGCGGGTATCCCCATCCCAGGGGTGCAGGAACTGCTGGCTTTCCTCATCCTCGTGGTGGCGATGTTCGTGCGGGGCGGCAAGATCTCTGCCCGCGGAGACGTGCTCGAGCGCCGGCTGCCGCGCGCCCCTCTGCCCAGGAACCCGGTAAGAAGCACGCTGGCCTACGGGGCGATCGCGGCTGCGGCGCTCCCGGTGCTGCCACCTGACTTCCGGGCTGCGCTGATCGTCTCGCTGATCACGGCGATCCTGCTGCTGTCGCTGGTGGTCATCACCGGGTACCTGGGGCAGGTCTCGGTCGTCCAGCTGGCGCTGGGCGGAGCGGCCGGCTTCGCCGTCTCGCACTGCGCGACGAACCTTGGCATCGGCTTCCCGTGGGCGCCGATCCTGGGCGTCGCCCTGGCCGCGCTGCTTGGCGTGCTCTGCGGCATCCCGGCGCTGCGGATACGCGGCGTGAGCCTGGCCGTGGTAACCCTGGCCGCGGCGGTGGCGATCGAGGCATTCTGGTTCGGGAACAGCACCTTTGGCGGCGGCGCCGGGGTGTCGGTGCCGCCGCCGTCGCTGCTCGGGTTCAACTTCGGTTCGAACGCGCCGCTGCCGGGTCTCGGCGGGGCAGTGCCGAGCCCGGTGTTCGGCTGGTTCGTCCTCCTGGTGCTCTGCGCCGTCGCGCTCTTGGTGTGCAACCTGCGGCGCAGCGCGCTGGGCCAGGATATGCTCGCCGTCCGGGCCAACGAGCGCGCGGCCGCCGCGGCCGGCGTCAACGTCCGCTGGACGAAGCTGGTGGGCTTCGCGCTGTCGGCAGGCGTGGCCGGTGTCGGTGGTGTGCTGCTCGGCTATGAGTACGGCTGGATCACGCCGACGACCTATGACACGTTCACGTCGCTGGCCCTCATCGCGTTCGCCTACATCTGCGGCATCACCACGGTGCCAGGAGCCATACTCGGCGGTCTGATCTTCACCGGCGGCCTCTTCACGTACGCGCTGCAGGACTGGCTGGGCCTGCAGGGCGAGTGGTTCTCGCTCGGGGCGGCCCTGCTGCTCATACTCATGCTGGCCGAGCCCCGCGGCATGGGGACCGCAATCTTCTACCGCGACTGGTCATCGGTGCGTCAGAAGATGGCGCGGGCCTCTCGGGCCGCGTAGAACACGATGATCAGGGCGGCGAGCGGGTCTGCCCACCACAGGCCCGCGGCGGCGTTGAGCGCCAGCCCGGCCAGGACGGCGACGGCTAGCAGGCCGTCAACTAGCGTGACCCTGCCCTCGGTCATCAGCACCGGATTCTGGAGCTGCCTGCCGGTGCGTGCCTTTCCGGCGGCCAGCGCGAACATGGCCAGTGCGGTGACAGCGGTCCAGACGATGCCGAGCAGACTGTGGCCGGGACGGTAGCCGGTGGCCAGCACGATGATGGCCTGGACGGTGAGGTAGACGGCGAGGGCAACGAAGGCACCGCCGATCAGCCGCAGCGCGCGGCGCTGCCGGTCTTCGCCAGTTCCAGACAGCTCCCAGAGCACGACGGTGCTGGCCCCGATCTCGATCAGGGAGTCGAGCCCGAATCCCGCGAGCGCGACCGATCGGGCCCGGACTGCGGCCACTGCGAGCACGACGATGCCGACAACATTCCAGCCCAGCGTGATGCGTTCCAGCAGCCGGCCCCGTTGCAGGAGCGCTGCCTGAACGGCTGCTCCGGTCGCTGTCACTGTGCTCCTTCGTTCCGCGGCTCGCGGTGGCGCACCTATATGATCCGATCTTGCCGGATGAAGCTCCGGCGGGCAGGGTGCCCGAACCGCCGCCGCGGCTGATGGCTTCTACCGGGAGTTGAGCACTCCTGGCGGGAGCCGCCCTTGCTGGCTGCTGCCAGGACCGACCTGGCAGGAGCATCGTGTGAACCTCTACTATGTCGCCGCGATCTGGCTGGGCATGGCCCTGCTCGCATCGCTGGTCAGCATCCGCATTGCTCTGCCCGCCGCCCTAGTGGAGATCGTGGTCGGCGCCCTCGCCGGCAACATCCCCGGCATCCGCGAGCACGTCACCCAGCCTGATGTCGTGGTCTTCCTGGCCAGCACCGGCTCGATGGTGCTGACCTTTCTGGCCGGCGCCGAGATCGACCCGGTGTCGCTGCGTGGGCACTGGAAGGCCAGCCTCTCCATCGGCGTCGTGTCCTTCGCGCTGCCATTCGCGGGCGCGTTCGCGTTCTGCGGACTGGTCCTGCGCTGGCACCTACACGCTGCCGAAATCGGCGGGATCGCGCTGTCGACGACGTCGGTGGCGGTCGTGTACGCGGTGCTGGTCGAGACCGGGCTGAACCGCCATGACCTCGGCAAGCTCATCCTCGCCGCCTGCTTCGTTACCGACCTGGGCACGGTGCTGGCACTCGGCGGCCTGTTCGCCAGCTACGGCTGGCTGCTGCTCGTATTCGTCGCCGTCAGCGCCGTGACCGTCGTCGTACTCCCCCGGCTAATCAGGCTGGCCATCAGGCTCTTCGGGCACCGCGTCTCCGAGCCGGAGATCAAGCTGCTGCTCGTGGTGCTGTTCGCGCTGGGCGGCCTCGCCACCCAGGCCGGCAGCGAGGCGGTGCTGCCCGCCTACGTGGCCGGACTCGTCGTCGCCGGGGTGTTCTTGCATGACCGGGTGCTCATGGACCGGCTTCGCTCCATAGCCTTCGCGCTGCTCACCCCGTTCTTTTTCCTGCGCGCTGGAACTCTCGTCTCCGCGCCTGCGCTGATCTCGGGCGCCGGCGTGATCGCCGCGCTGCTCCTGGTCAAGCTCGCGGCCAAGATGGCCGGGGTGTGGCCGGTCGCGGGCGCGTTCCGGCTTCCACCGCGCGAGCGTACTTACACCACGCTGCTGATGGCCACCGGGCTGACTTTCGGGTCCATCGCCGCGCTGTTCGGCCTGACTCATCACCTGATCAGCAAGGCCCAGTACACCGAGCTCGTGACGGTCGTGATCCTGTCGGCGTTCGTGCCGACCCTCATCGCCCAGCAGCTGTTCCAGCCGCGCGTGGTCGACGCCGATGAAGAGGAGGCGCTCGGCGAGGAAGACCTGTCGATCATTCACCGCGGCGGTGGCAGCCCGTGATCATCCATCCGGGCGAAGCCGCGTGCTGACGGCTAGCCAGTGACCGCGCGTTCCACGACGAGGTAGGTGCCCAGCAGGATGAGCGCAACCGCGGCGAGCTGCTCGGCGCGCTCCCTGAACCGCTCGCTGATTCGGCTGCCCAGGGCGAGTCCGAGCTGGCTAGCCACCAGCGCGACGACGGCGATCGCGATGATGACGGGCACGACGGGCAGCCGGACGAGACCCAGGCTGAAGCCGATGGCGAACTCGTCCAGGCTGATGCTCAGCCCGAGTGCCAGGATCGCGAGCCCGTGCGTCGCGCTCAGCCGGCTCGCGGTGTCGTCCTGGTCTTCGTCGCTGCGGTGCACGAGCATGAAGATGCCCAGGCCGATGACCGCCGCGGCGGCCACGTAGTCGGCCACGCTGCCGATCAGGCGGGCTATCCCGCCGCCCGCAGCCACGCCGATCAGCGGCATCCCGGCCTCGAACGCGACGAAGATCGCAGCTACCCGCAGCCGATCGCGCGTCCCGGTCACCCCGGCGGCTCCGAGTGCCGCCGCGACGGCAAAAGAGTCCACTCCGAGGGGCAGCACGAACGCGACCAGGCGGAGCATGCTGCTGACGATCTCACGTGCCGGGCTCGGGCGCCCAGACGGGCCAGATCCTGCGCGGCTCGCAGCGGTATTTCCTGTCCTCCGGCAGTTCGCCGCCGTCAGCGCCGCCGGGCGACCGTGAGATAGGCGACAAAAGTTGCGGTGAGCTGGGGGCAGCCGAGCGATTCCAGCCGGCGCCGCACCCGGGCGACGAACTCGGAGCTTCGCGCCTCGCCGAGCGCGTGCGTGCCAGACTGCGTGGCCAGGATGGTGAGGTAGTCCTTGCTGCTATAGCCGACCTGGAACGGGTAGCGCAGGCTCGCCACCTCTGTGAAGAAACTTCCGGCCTCGGCCGCGAGGTGCTGCGGGCCGATCAGCTCGGGCGGTGGCGGCGGGCTGCCCTCATATCCGACGGCCCGGTAATCCTCCTGCACATCTGTCCAGAACGGGCCCGCGTCCAGGGGTCGTGCCCACCGGCATCCCGCCACGGCCAGCGCCCCAGCGGGGCGCACGAGCTCATAGGGCTTGGCGTAGCGCAGCTCCGGGTCGATCCAGTGCAGCGAGTTCACGGCCACGACCGCGTCAAACGGCACGCGTGCTGGCTGCCAGACCTCAAACGAGCACGTCACCACTTCCGCAGCCGGGAACCCGGCTAGCCGGTGACGGGCGACGGCGGCAAGCCCGGCGCCGAGCTCGACGGCGGTGACGGCCAGCCCGCGCTCGGCGAGCGGAACCGTCGCCTGCCCGGTACCACAGCCGATTTCCAGCACCCGATCCCCGGCCTCCAGCCCCGTCAGCTCAAGCAGGTCGTCGAACAGCTGCGGCGGGCAGACTGGCCGGGTGCGCTCGTAATCCGCTGCGGCCCGGTCGAATCCGGCTCGCAAGGTATGGCGCATCGGGTCGTCGTCCATGGCGCCCATCATGCTGCCCGCCGGCTCGGGCCGGGCCGTCGCGGATCACAAACTGGCTGCCTGGACGGCTCCCCGCGCCTTGACGGCGGGTCGGTTGCGCCATAGCATCCCGGCAGCGTCGGCCGCCTGGGTTCCGGACTGAGAATGTGCCGGTGCGGGGAGGGACGCGCCGTGAGCGAACTGTGGCAGCGAGGCGCGGTTGAACTGGCGGCCATGATCCGCGGCCGCGAAGTCAGCAGCCGCGAGGTCATCCAGGCGCACCTGGACCGGGTCGAGGCGGTCAACCCCCGCGTGAACGCGGTCGTCCGCCTGCTGCCCGAGCAGGCCCTCGCGGCCGCCGACGCGGCGGACCGGGCGGTGTCAGACGGACTCAAGCTTGGCCCGCTGCATGGCGTGCCGTTCACGGTCAAGGAGAACGTCGATCTGGCCGGCACGCCGACAACTCAGGGGATCCCGGCGCTTGCCGAAGCGGTCGCGCCCGTCGACGCCCCGCACGTGGACCGGATGCGGGCCGCCGGGGCGATACCCATCGGCCGTACCAACCTGCCGGACTTCGGCCTGCGCGTCCACACCGACTCTGCGCTGCACGGCCTGACCCGCAACCCGTGGAACCCGGCGCGCACTCCTGGCGGGTCGAGCGGCGGCGAGGCCGCGGCGCTGGCCACCGGGATGAGCCCGCTCGGTCTGGGCAACGATCTCGGCGGATCGGTGCGCAGTCCCGCGCACTGCTGCGGCGTCGCGTCGATCAAGCCCTCCACGGGCTCGGTGCCGCACGCGACCGTGATTCCGCCGGAGGACATGCCGATCGCCTTCCAGCTGATGGCCGTCGAGGGGGTCCTGGCCCGCCGGATCGCCGACGTCCGGGCCGGGTTCACCGCGATCGCGGGTCAGCACCCGAGGGATCCGCTGAGCGTCCCCGCGGTGTTCACCGACCTGGCCGCCGGCCAGCGGCCGAAGGTAGCCGTGCTAGCGGACCCGCCCGGTGGCAGCACGCACCCCGGGGTGGCCGCCGCGGTTCGCGCCGCCGCGGACGCGCTCGCGGATGACGGTTACGAGGTCGCCGAGGCCATACCCCCGGACTATGAGCTGGCGCTGGAGCTGTGGGGCACGATCCTCGCCGCCGACCTGCGAATCATGAAGCCGGTGCTGGACCAGCTCATGGGCACGGACGGCCGAAAGTTCCTCGCCAACGCCCTGGACGTCCTGCCCGACCCGGACCTGACCGGCTGGGCGACGGCGTACATGGCGAGGTACGGGCTCGCTCGCCGCTGGAGCCTGTGGTACCAGGACTACCCGGTGCTGCTCAGCCCCGTCTGGTCCCAGCCCGCCTTCCCCGTCGGTTTCGACGTGGCCGACCCCGACGGCGCCAGCGCGACCCTGGAGCTGATGCGCCCGGTCCTTCCGGCGAATCTGCTCGGCACCCCGGCCGCGGTGGTGCCTGCGGGCATGGCCGACGGCCTCCCGGTCGGCGTCCAGGTCATGGGGGGTCAGTACACCGAGCTTCGCTGCCTGGCCGTTGCCGAGGTCATCGAGCGACGGCTCGGCACGCTCACACCGATCGAGCCCGTCACGGCCTGACCTAGCTCGCCGGCCTGGCCAGCGTCAGCCCGAAGTCACCGTCCCGGTCGGTCCAGAACCGCACCGTCTCCAGGCCGGCCGCCGTGAGTTCAGCCCGCAGTCGGTCCGGGCGGAACTTCGCGGAGATCTCGGTCCGGAGTTCCTCGCCGGCGGCAAAGCGCACGGTCAGGCCAAGATCGCTGATGGTCACGCGCTGCTCGCCGGCCGCGCGCAGCCTCATCTCAATCCACTCGTTCGCGGTGTCCCACAGCGCTACGTGCTGGAACTCCTCTGGCCTGAAGCCGGCCCGCAACTCCCGGTTGACGACGCGAAGGACGTTGCGGTTGAACTCCGCCGTTACTCCGGCCGCGTCGTCGTAGGCGCGCAACAGCCTGTCTGGATCCTTCACCAGGTCCGTGCCCAGCAGGAACGTGTCGCCGGTGCCCAGCGTCGAGGCCACCTCCGTCAGCAGGCTGGCTCGCGCGGCCGGCTCGAGGTTGCCGATGGTCGACCCGAGGAAGGCGATCATGCGCCGGCCGCCAGCCGGGATGGCATGCAGGTCGTTCTCGAAGTCACCGACGAACGGTGCCAGCGACAGGCCCGGGTACTGCGTAGCCAGCATCTGCGTGGCGTCCGTGAGCACCGCAGAGTCGACGTCCAGCGGTATGAACTCGCGTAGCGTCCCGCGGTCGAGCAGCGCGCGCAGCAGCAAGCCGGTTTTCGCCGAGGTTCCGCTGCCCAGTTCGACGAGTGACTCGCAGCGCGACAGGTCAGCTATCTCGGCTGCGCGCTGCCGCAGGATGGATGTCTCGGCGCGGGTCAGGTAGTACTCAGGCAGCCTCGTGATCTCGTCGAACAGCATGCTGCCGCGCTCGTCGTAGAAGTACTTCGGCGGCAGGGTCTTCGGATTCGCCGTCAAGCCTGCCCTGACATCTGAGCGCAGTGCCTGACGGTATCGATCGGGACGAGCTTGGACGGGATTCTGCACTGGCATGGGTCAGTCCTCCAGATCGGTTAGGGTGACCGCGCCACCGCTTACCTGGACCAGATGGTGGTCAGGCACGTCTGCCCAGCGCGGGTCGTCGTCGTACGGCTCGCTCGCGATGACCACGCCGTCGTCGCGGCGGAGCACGCTCAGTGTGTCGTCCCACCGCGTCGCGATGATCTGCCGACCGTCGGTGAGCAGGAGATTCAGGCGCGCGCCCGGGTCACGCTTGCCGATGTCCGTCACGAACTCTGCTGTCCGCTCCGGTCCGAACTCAAAAAGGTGCGCCGCAAGTTGGGCAGAGTCGCACACGGACTCGGCATCCGGATGCGGGCCGAGTACCGACCGGTCAACGACGCCGTTGTGGGACATCAGCCACCGGCCCGCGAGGAACGGGGCAGCCGCGGTCTCGTCGAGCGGCATGCCCGCCGTGGCGGACCGCACAGCGGCCAGCACGCAACCGGAGAAGATCACCGGGGCCACCGAGGCAAACGACGCGTCCGTCCACAGCGGCCTGGTCGACCGCCATCGGGCGGGCTCACTGCGACCCGCCGTGAAGAACCCCGCGCCCCACCCGTCGGCGTTCATCAGGCCATGCGACTGGCGGCGCGGCGCGTACGACTGCGCGAGCAGCCCGTGCGACTGGTCCAAGACAAGATCGCTCAGGGAACGAGGTGCGCCCAGCCAGGCAAGATGCCGGCACACTCAGGCGTCCCAGGCAAGTCGAACACCGGTGAAGATCTGGCGCCGGATCGGATAGTCCCAGTTACGGAACGACGGCCGGATGGTAGACGGGGCAACCGCCCAGGATCCGCCGCGCAGCACTTTGTAGTCGCCGCCGAAGAACGGCTGGCTGTAATCGCGGTAGATCATCGGCGTGAACCCTGGCCACGGCTCAAAGTCTGACGACGTCCACTCCCACACGTCGCCGATCATCTGCTCTGCGCCGTAGGCAGAGGCGCTGAGCGGATACGCCCCGACCGGGGCTGGCCGCAGCCCGGCCCCACCCAGGTTAGCCAGTTCCTCCGTGGGTGCCGCTGAACCCCACGGCCACCTGCGCCGGGTCCCGGCGACCGGATCCCAGGCGCAGGCTTTCTCCCACTCCATCTCGGTGGGCAGCCGGCCGCCAGACCAAGTCGCAAACGCCTCGGCCTCGTAGTAGCACACGTGCTGCACCGGCTCGTCCGCTGGCACCTCCTCCTCGGCGCCGAAGCGGCGCCTGGTGCCGTCCCTGGTCCAGAACTTCGGCCGCTCCAGGCTGGCCTCGGTCCGGTGCGCCCAGCCGCGTGCCGACCACAGGTCTGGCCGGTGGTAACCGCCGTCGGCAATGAACTCGCGCCACTGCCGGTTGCTGACCGGCGTCCGCCCGATCCAGAACGGCCCGAGGTCGACGGTGTGCGCGGGCCGCTCGTTATCCAGTGCGCAGGGCTCGCTGTCGGCGTCCACGCCAAGGGTGAACAGGCCGCCTGCCACAAACACGCGGTCGGGCTCGGGCCGGCGCCCAGGTGGGAGCGAGCGTCGCGGCAGCAGCACCGGAGGCCCCTGCCTGAGCTGCAAGGTCGCGTACATCGTCTCGTCGTGCTGCTCCTCGTGCTGCACAACCATGGCCGCGGTGAACAGGTGCCCGTCTGGCGACCGCTCCAGCAGGTCTAGGACGCGGCCGCGCACCTCATGGTCGTACGCGCGCGCTTCCACCGGCGGCAGCAGCGGCAGCGACGGGCGCTCGGCACGCGGGTGCTTGAACGCGTCGTACAGCGAGTCCACCTCGGGATGCAGAAGCCCCGGCCGTCTCGGATCGCCGCCGCGCAGCAGCCAGAGTTCCTCTTGCTGGCCCACGTGGGCTAGGTCCCACACCAGCGGACTCATCAGCGGGTCGTGCTGCGCAACCAGCGTTGGCTCGTCGAGGTTGGTCAGGCTGAGCGTGCGGCTCCTGGCGCGTTCCAGGTCGCGGACAACGTCCTCAAGCATGTGCTAGCTCCTCGAATGCAGCAAGCGGTCCGACTTCAGTGATGCGCTCGGAGAGCAGGTCGGCGGGGCTGCGCCGCGACTCGACCAGGTCAGCCAGGTCGGCGACCGCCGAACCGAATTCAGCCGGGACGCGCCCGGCTGCGATTGCCAGGCACCGGCGGGCGGAGTCGGCGAGCACGTCATCGCGCAGTCCGTGCCGTGCCGCCTGCTCCCATCGCCCGGCTGTTCGTTCGGTCGCCTCCATTGCCATGTCTGCGGCGACGCCGTCATCCATCAGCGTTGTGACAAGCGCGGCCACCGCTGGCCATCACCGTGGCGCGGCCACGTCCAGGTACCGTAGTTCCAGGTATCCGCGCAGTCGGACCGGCGGGAACAAGGTGGTCAGGTGCAGGTCCAGGTCGGCTGTCGTGGGTTGCCTGCCGCACAGCCGGACGCGGCCGCTGGCCCACTGGCCGAACGAGACTGACGTGTGCACCGGTTGCTCTTGGCTGCCGTGGCCGCGCACGATGATCACCGGCGCGGACATGGCGAAGTGCGCCCACGCGGCGGCCGGGTCTGTGTCTGCGGGCGAACGGGATGCCCGTTCGCAGCCGGGGACGGGGCCACACGCCCGCCGGTCAAGCTTCGCCCAGGTCGCCTGCCGGATGGACTGCCAGCCGGTTTCCTGACCGTGCAGCCAGGGTGAACACGCTGCGACCGCGACCAGCGTCGGCCCAAGCCGATGTGCGAGCTCCACGCGTGCAGGCCATCCGGTCTTAGGGCCCGCCTGCACGTTGATCTGCAACGCCGCGGTGGAGTTCATCATCACGGCGCCCGGCTCTGCCCGGCCGGTGGCCGTGAAGTGCTGCTCCATAGCCTGATAGCGCGGACGCGGATTGATCCGCCGGGATGGCCGGAGCGGATCCGCGCCGGCGAAGGCAACGCCAAGGCCGTGTTCAGCCAGCGCGAGCCGTACGCCCTGCCAGTCGTGGCGCAGCCCTTCGACTGCTGTGACGACGTCCGGCTCGGGCTGCCCGGACAGCTCTAGCTGGCCGCCAGGCTCAACGGTAACGGCACTTCGGCTGACGACATCGCTGACGCCGTCAGTGATCTCCGCGATGCGATGCCACGCCACAGCTTCGGGGACGGCCCGCAGGTCGACGAGGTGGGCCTCGATCTCCAGTCCGACGGTGCCGATCTCCGAGTCCGCGAGCGCGGCTTGGCACGACCGTGCATGGGCGGCGTCCAGCGTCAGCGGTTCGGCCAGATCAACAGCATCCTGCGCGAAAGCGTTGATAACGGCCATAAAAATGGCCCCTCCAGGTCCGGGCCGGCGGACTGCGACGTCCACCGCGGGTCGGTGCGGGGCGACCGGAACAACAGCCGTCCAAATTGTCAGTCGCCGCATGAGCGACTTCTAACCCACAGTACGTCAGGGGTCTGACAGTTGGTTCAGCCGAGCGCCGAGCACCGACCCAGCGTGCAGGTTTGCTCATAGACGGTCAGCGTCAATCAGCCGGAAGCAGACCTCGACCAGGATCAGGGCGAGGCAGGCCTCGACGATTCCCATGACGACGCCCCGGATGAGCAAGAATTCTGCGATTTCATCAGTCCTGTCCGGCTCCGGGGCGACCGCTTCTAGCTCAGCCGCCAGGGCTAGCGGCACCGTACCGAGCAGAATCACCAGCCATACGTGCTGGCGAACCAGGTGGACCGACCTCCGGAATGCACTGAGCACCCGCCGATGCTCGATTTCAATGACCGGGCCTACAACCGCCAGCAGCGTGAGTGCCACCAGGCCAGGCAGGACGACCAGCAGCAAGCCGATGAGCACAGTAATCGTGACCAGGATGTCGGCTACGACCAGCCGCTTCCACGGCAGTGACCGCGCAGCCTCGGCGAGATTCCGCCGTTTCCTGCCATGTACCGTCGCGCCAACGACGCCGCAGACAAATCCCGACAGCAAGACGGTGCCGAGGAGGCTGACGCCCGTCGCTGCCAGCGTGGCCGAGATCGAGAGCGGGGCATCGGACGGGTTCTGGTAGTGCTCCACGACGATCTCCAGGCCCGCGCTGATCAGCGACACTGGGACGGCGACAGCGAGAATCTGCCACCAGTCGCGGCGCCCGGCTCGTGCCGCTGCGCACAGAATCCCGCCAGGCCGCAGCCTGTCCCCCCGGTCCGCCACGAGAAGCGAGGTTACGGGATGCGGATCTGATTGCTGCCCCGGCGGTCAGGGTCACGCTTGGTAGCCGCGACCTGGTCCGCCCGACACAAGCTCCGGGCCACCTGCTGACGCGCGGATGTAAGTATGGGGCGTGGACCCGGTCCAGGCGTTGCGGCAGATCGCCTTCGAGCTAGAGCGCGCCAGCGCTCCGACCTACCGAGTGCAGGCGTTCCGCCGGGCGGCCGGGGTGGTGCAGGCGTTGTCTGCCGCCGAGCTAGCCCAGCGCATTGCCGATGGCACGCTGGCCGACCTCCGCGGCATCGGCCCCGCGACGGCCGGAGTGATCACGCAGGCCGCCGCTGGCCAGCGACCCGAATACCTGACCCGGCTGGAACGTGAGCACGAGCCAGCGCCGCGAACTGCCTTGCGGGCCGCGCTGCGCGGCGACTGCCATACCCACTCGGACTGGTCCGACGGCGGCAGCCCGCCGCTGGAAATGGCGCACGCGGCTCGCGATCTCGGTCACGAGTGGATCGCGCTGACCGATCACTCGCCCCGGCTGACCGTTGCCAACGGACTGTCCGCCGAGCGCCTGGAGCGGCAGCTGTCGCTGATCGACGAGCTCAACGCAGAGCTGGCGCCGTTTCGCATCCTGGCCGGGATCGAGGTCGACATCCTCGAGGACGGCGGCCTCGATCAGACCGACGACCTGCTGGCACGGCTGGACGTCGTCGTCGCCAGCGTGCACTCGCAGCTGCGGATGCCTGCCGGGGAGATGACCGCGCGCATGCTGACCGCGATCGCGAACCCGCAGGTCGACGTGCTCGGGCACTGCACCGGGCGGATGGCGGCTGGTCGTCGCAGCAGGCCAGAGTCCGAGTTTGACGCCGTGGCCGTGTTCGCTGCGTGCCGAGAGCACGGTGTCGCCGTGGAGATCAACTGCAGGCCGGAACGGCAGGACCCGCCGGACCGGCTGCTCACCGTGGCGGCAGAGATGGGCTGCGTGTTCGCGATCGACACCGACGCACACGCGCCCGGCCAGCTCGACTGGCTCGACAGCGGCTGCGAGCGGGCCGAGCAGGTCGGGATCACCCCCGACCGAGTGCTGAACTCACGTGCTGCCGACGATCTCGGCCCCCGGCCGAATCACACCGCCACGCCAGGCCACATAGGTCATCAGTATTCGCGTCGGTAGGGTGAGCAAAGGGGTAGCTGCCTCGGCGCACGCAGGTGACTTGGTCCCGAAGCGGATCGGGGGGACGTTCCGTGACACAGCACATTGACTACCGGGCCGCCTTCAAAAACCTGCCAGGCGCGGTCGCGTTGCTGGATCCGGACCTGGTCATCTTGGACGTCAGCAACGGCTATCTCGACGCAGCGGGACGCGGTGCGGACGAGATCGTGGGCCGGAACATACTCGAGGCATTCCCCGAGAACCCGCGTGATCCTGCCGACACGGGCCCGCGCGACCTCCGGACCTCCCTGGAGTCGGTGCTGACCACCGGCGCTCCTTCCTTCATGAACCCGACCAGGTATGACGTCGAAGACCGGGGCAACCCTGGGGAGTTCGAAGAACGCTACTGGGCTGTCGCCAATACCCCCGTCTGCGACAAGGACGGGCAAGTCATGATGATTGTTCACATGGCTCAGGAAGTGACACATGTCATTCGGACGGCCCGAGCGACCAACGCTTAGGCGTTGCGTGATGGCCGTGGCATGAACGGGCGCATGAGCCACCACTGAGGCGCGGACTCCTCGGCCAGTCCTTCTGCCCGCGCTGCCGCGCGTGTAGTAGTTCTCGTCCTCGGGTCAGACGGGCCCCGTTCCGCCCTGATAGTCAGCGGTTAGCGGCTGCTAGGCACCCGGCCACTTGACGCAACCTGTCGGTTGCTATAGTATCGCAATCAATCGGTTGCTACATGATGGAGGCAGTTATGGCGTTCCCCGATCGCATCGAGCGAACGGTCGAGATCGCTCATCCGCCGGCCAAGGTATGGGCGGCGCTTACCACAGCCGAGGGACTGAGCGCCTGGTTCGGCAAGGACGCCGCGATCGACCTGCGCCCGGGTGGCACGGCCTCGATGAGGTGGGATAGCGGCCACACCGCCGACATGCGGGTGGAACGGGTGGAGGAGCCGGTGGTGTTCGGCTTCACCTGGCACATCTACGGGCTGCCCGAGGACGATCCGCGCCGCACTTACGTCGAGTTCACACTCGAGCCAGCTGGTGCGGGCACGCGGCTGACCGTGGTCGAGTCCGGCTTCGCGCAGCTTCCCGAGGACGCCTTCCGCACGGCCTACGACGGCAACACCCGAGGCTGGTCAAGCGAGCTGGGCGAACTCGTCGACTACCTCGATGTCGCGGCCTGATATCGAGGCAACCGCCGAACAGGTCTTCGTCGCCCTGGCCGACCCGACCCGGCGCGCCATCCTGGCCGCGCTCGCCTCGGGCGGGCCGGCCACCGCGACCGACCTAGCCGGCCGGCTGCCGATCACTCGCCAGGCCATCGCCAAGCACCTGGCGCTGCTGGCCGAGGCTGGTCTGGTGACGGCCGAACAGGGTGAGCGGCGCCGGGTGCGGTACCGGCTCCGCTCCGCGCCGATGCAGGTGGCGCAGCAGTTCCTGGCCGCGCTGGCGCGGGACTGGGACGGCTCGCTCGACGCACTGAAAGTCCATCTCGAGCGACCAGAAGCAAGACAAGGAGACAGGAAATGACCAGTCACAAGACCGGGACACGCGAGGAGTGGCTCGCCGCGCGGCTAGAGCTGCTCGAGGCGGAGAAGGAGCTGACCCGGCGCGGCGACGAGCTGTCCCGGCGACGGCGGGAGCTGCCCTGGGTCAGGGTCGACAAGGACTACCGCTTCGAGACCGAGGAGGGAACGGCGTCGCTCGCTGACCTGTTCCGCGGACGCTCGCAGCTGCTCGTTTACCACTTCATGTTCGGGCCCGACTACACCGCCGGATGCCCGTCCTGCTCGGCGATCGCTGACGGATTCAACGGCTCGGCGGTCCACCTCGCCAACCATGACGTCACGCTCTGCGCGGTGTCGCGGGCCCCGCTTGCCAAGCTGAGCGCATACAAGCAGCGGATGGGCTGGAGCTTCCCGTGGGCTTCATCGCACGGCAGCGACTTCAACTTCGACTTCGGGGTGGCACACACCAAGGAGGAGTGGGCAGCCGGAGCCATTGCGTACAACTTCGGCGAGCAGGACCTGCGGCCCGCGGTCGGCGAGGAGGACTCCTACGACGCCTTCAGCCAGTCGGTCGTCGGCACGGACTGGCAGACCTACCGGCGTGAAGGACCTGGTATGAGCGCCTTCGCCCGGGAGGACGGCACCGTGTATCACAGTTACTCGACGTATGGGCGCGGGCTGGACATCCTGTGGGGCATGTACCAGTGGCTCGACCGAGCTCCGCTCGGCCGCAATGAGACCGGCATGTGGTGGCGCCGCCACGACGAGTACGACAACCAGTGAGCCAGGTCGGCCGCCCGGCGCTGGTGCAGGCGGCTAACCCGCCGGGCAGCTTCAGATGGAGCGCCAGACACGCTCCGGCACGAGGAAGGCAGAAATGATCCGAGCACTGGCAGCAGCGGACCTTGCGCCCTGGGAACAGCTGTGGCAGGCATACTTGCGCTTCTACCGCGCCGAGGTCAGCGACGAGGTGACTGCCGCTACCTTCCGCCGACTCTGCGACCAGACCGACGGGATGGTCGGCCTGGTCGCCACCGATGAACAGGGCGCACTCGTGGGACTCGCCCACCTGGTCTTCCACCCCTCGACCTGGTCCGCCGATCCCTCCTGCTACTTGGAAGATCTGTTCGTGGCCCCAGCCGCGCGCGGCACCGGTACCGCGCGCCAGCTAATGGATGAGGCCTTCGCCGAAGCCCGCCGGCGCGGCGCGGGCCACACCTATTGGCAGACCCAGGAATTCAACGCCCCGGCGCGCTCGCTGTACGACCAGGTCGCCCACCGCACATCCTTCGTCGTCTACGAGCGATAACCATCACCGTGCTGCTGCGCGGATGATTGCCGGTCGGTTACTTCCGGGCAGGCCCGCCCGTTCAGGTTCAACTCCAGCGCCCCGACTTCAGAAACAGGCACGCCGTTTAGCATGGCAACGCTCGACGCCACCGGGGACGTGGTTGCCGTCTGCGCAGGCACCGGGCTCGGGCTTGCCGTCGCCGGCGCCGCAGTGGGATCAGGCTGCCCGGGCGTCGGTGTCCTGCTCGGAGCGGCGAGTCCCGCACCCGCCCGGTGAGGAAACGCGGCCGCGGAATTCGGTTCGCCGTCCGTTTGTCAGCCGGCTTCGGGCCGGAGGTCCCGTGAACTGAGTCCCCAACGGCCCTGCAATGGCGCGGGGCCGGGGCGGGATGCTCTGGCCAGTTAAGTCCGCTGGCCGGGCCGGGAAAAGGGGCCCGGGGAGAAGGCAAGGAGATCTGACAATGCGCAGGAGGACTTTCGACGCGCTGGTGTCCGCGGCCGGGCTG
>Ga0187814_10000217_pt1 | contig 16949 bp, 16 predicted proteins | sample NC_S_4_FD_132450 | JGI IMG/M metagenome (GOLD analysis project Ga0187814, IMG submission 132450) | Wetland sediment microbial communities from Neuse River Estuary, North Carolina, USA - ASW-S_4 | ecosystem: Environmental > Aquatic > Freshwater > Wetlands > Sediment | place: USA: North Carolina... | reverse complement strand
TCGATCTCCATCTGGGCCCGCCGCCGCGCCAGGTAGGCAGAGCCCGATGGCCGCTAGCGACCTCGAAGGTTATTCCGCGCACCCGCCGTTTGCGATCTGGATCATCGGACGTGACGAGAGCGAGCCCGGATCTTCGGTGCTCGGCCGGGCACGCTAGCGACGGTCCGTACCCGTCGCGGCTTCTCCTGGCCCCTCTTTACCGCGACCTATCGTATTGGCAGAGGCATGACGGTGAGAAGGGCGGCGCGGAGGATGTTCGAGAGGTTTACCGACCGGGCGCGGCGGGTGGTTGTCCTGGCGGAAGAAGAAGCCAGGTTGCTCAATCACAATTACATCGGCACCGAGCACCTCCTGCTCGGCCTCATCCGCGAGGGTGAAGGTGTAGCGGCCAAGGCACTGGAGTCGCTGGGGATCAGCCTGGACGCGGTGCGGCAGCAGGTCGAGGAGATCATCGGCCAGGGCCAGCAGGCACCCTCTGACGGCATCTCGTTCACCCCCCGGGCCAAGAAGGTGCTCGAGCTGTCGCTGCGGGAGTCGCTGCAGCTCGGCCACAACTACATCGGCACCGAGCACATCCTGCTCGGCCTCATCCGCGAGGGCGACGGCGTGGCCGCGCAGGTCCTGGTGCGGCTGGGCGCGGGCCTGAACCGGGTGCGCCAGCAGGTCATCCAGCTGCTGCACGGATACCAGGGCAAGGAGCCTGAATCAGCCGGGACCGGTGAAGGTTCCCGGCTGGGTAAGCGGGCACGCGCCGAGCTGCTCGAAGATGCTCCCGCGCGGATCGAGGCGCTGGACCGTCGCCTGGCCGCGATCGAACGCTGGGTGGGCCTGCGGCCCGACCTGGGCGACCTGGACCAGGAGATCGCACAGGTACGCCGGGATAAGGACGCCGCGGTCGGCAGACAGGATTTCGAGGTCGCCGCGGAGCTGCGCGATAAGGAAAGCCAACTGCTGGCCGCCCGGGCCGCCCAGGAGAAGGAGTGGAAGGAAGCCGCCGCTGGCCGTCAGCCGCTGGTGAAGGAGTTCGGCCGGGTGAACGCCGAGCTGGACAGGCTGCGGGCCCTCTTGCGCCAGCACGGCATCGAGCCAGGTGGCGACGCCGCGTAGCCGCGCAGCCCTTGCCTGAGGGGACCCTCGCCGGTCACGCCGGTGATTGGCCGGGCACGTGCTGAACAGGTGGACTCTGGTCCGCGTAGAGCTGGTCCAGGCCGACGAGACGGATGTCATGGCGCTGGCCGGCTTGCAGTTCGCGGTCGAAGCCCGCACCGGAATAGCAGGTGAGCACGGTGTCCCGGGTGTCGAATCCCTTGACCGCGAGCAGGTCCCGGGCACGGCGCAGGCGCTCGACGTGGCGGGGGCCCATGACCCGGTCCCATTTCACCTCGCCGAGGGAGAGAACCTTGCGCGGGCGCCCGTGCTCGGTGGGAGCGAGCACCGCGACGTCGATCTGGATCGGGGTCCGGTTGGCTGCATCCGGGACGACCCCGGATCCCACCTCGCCTGGCGGGCCGCCGAAGACTCCAGGATCGGCCGCGATCGCGTAGTCGCGGCAGATCGCTTCGAAATGCGGCCCTGTCACCTGCGACAGGAAACGCGCGCGTGCCCCGGGCCAGACGGCTGGCGCGCCGCCGAGTTCGAGACGTGCCCATTCCCGGCTCATGATGGCCTGGTAGAAGGTGATGAGCGGCTCGGCGATGCGGTACCTCGCCCGTCCCGATCTGAACAGGTCGGGTTCCTTGATCAGCAGCCGGGAATCCTCTAGGACACGGAGCGGATGGGCTATCTCGTTGGATTTCCGGCCGATATAGCTGGCGATTCCGCCGGAGGTGGTGTTTCCCTCGGCGACGGCGGCGAGCACCGAATGGTAGAGCGACGGGTCGCGGATCTCGGTCTCCTCGGCGAGAAGGTAGCGGGCTTCCCGGAAGAGCGGGGTCTGCGGGTTCAGCACCGTCCGGATCACCCATGGATCAAAGTCGGCGAGGTCCGCGGGGGTGTCTTCGCGCAGGAGCTCCCGTCGGTAAGCAGGAGTTCCGCCTGCCACTGAATGCACGAGCACGGCCAGCCTGGGGTCGGTAATGTCCCAGAACCGTGCCGCGTCCCGGTAGCCGAAGGGGTGAACGATCAGCTCGAGGCCCGCCCGCCCCCGCAGGGGCGCCGGCCCGGAAAGCAGCCCGCCCATCACTGACATGGCTGAACCGCAAAGCAGGAGCCGCGCGCGGCTCGCCGATCCGCTTCCCCCCGGGCCGAGCTCCCGCTGGATAATCGACGGCAAGCCGGGTGATGCCCTGACCAGGAAGGGGAACTCGTCAATGACCACCAGTTGACCGTCTCACTCAGCGTGGCCCGCGAGCTGGTCGGTGAACAGTTCCCCAGCTGGCGGCACCTGGCCATCAGGGCGGTGGAGTCTGCGGGGACGGTCAACGCCATCTTCCGCATCGGCGACCGGTTCGCGGCCCGGTTCCCGCTGAGACCGGGGGATGCCGCTTCAGTGCGGCGGCGGCTGGAATCGGAGGCAGCTGCGGCACGCGAACTGGGCGGGCGTACCCGGTTCGCCACGCCAGGCGATGGGACTGGTCTGGTACTACGCTGACAGCAACCCGGCCATGAGCCGGATGGGCCGCCGGACCCTGGAACGCGTCCAGGCCGGCACATCGCCAGCCCACGCCCGGTGACGGTACCCACACCCGCGGCCCTGTCTGGTCTGCCGCCCGCACTGCCGGGCCAGCGCCAGTTACTACGAGACGTAGTAACATGTCGTGCGTGAACGGCGCCGTGCCCACGACGATCATCGTCGCCGGTCTCGCGCTTGCCGGGTACGCGCTGCTGATGACCGCGCGGAACCGGCGAATGAGTGTTATCTTGCTTGCCGCACTCGGCGTCCTTGAGATCCTGCTGCTTGTCCAGGTCGGCATCATCGTGGCCAGACTCGCCGGCGGTAAACGCCCGGCCGGGCTGGCTACGCTTATCGGATACCTGGTCGCGATGCCGTTCGTCCCGCTGGCCGCGGCGTTCTGGGGACTGCTGGAGCGGTCACGGTGGGGACCGGCGGTCATCGCCGTGGCCGGGCTCGTCGCGGCCGTGCTGATGGTCCGGCTGCATCAGATCTGGCCGGTCATCCGTGTCTGAGCCCATGGCATCGCCTGAGCCCACGGCATCGCGGCCGGGCTCCACCAGGACAGGCCCGGGCCGGGTGCTGATCGCCATCTACGCGCTCTTTGCGCTCGCCGCCTCCGCCCGGGCCGGGGTGCAGATCGCGACGAAGTTCGGCGACGCCCCGGTCGCCTACTTGCTGTCGGCCTTCGCCGCCGTGGTCTACATCCTCGCCACGGTCACCCTCGCCGTCGGCAGCCCGACAGCACGCCGGATCGCCGTGCTGTCCTGCTCGGTCGAACTCGCCGGCGTGCTGGCGGTCGGCACCTGGAGCCTCGCCGACCCGGCCACCTTCCCCGACGCCACGGTGTGGTCGAGCTACGGCAGCGGCTACGGCTTCGTCCCGCTCGTCCTTCCCGTTTTCGGCCTGCTCTGGCTCCGCCGCTGGACCGAGCGGCCTAGAACCCGGCGGACGATCGTGACGTCAGCGGGAGATGCAGGCGAAGCGGCAGGTGGCGGCTGAGCCGGCACGTCGGCGACGTTTTCCGACGTCTCGGCGAAGGCGGTCAGCAGCGTGCCGCCCGCGATCGCGGATTCGATGGCATCCCGCGCACAGAGGGCCGCGGCCGACGTCCGCCCGGGGTCAACTGGTGTCGTCGTCATGTCCTCAATGTCAGCCACCCGGCCCTAGCCGGCCACCGACAGCCCCCTGACAATGCCATGACAATGCCTGCGCCCGCGGTCCGGCTGGGGGCGCCACATCCGGCCGTGAGCCAGATCTCCATGTCATCTGCATGGCTTTCTGCCCTGCGCCTCCATGGGGATGTTGTTCGTTGGGCAGATCGGGGCCGGCGTCAGCCGTGGCACTGTGCGCTTGGGTCTTGGCCGGGCGTCTGTACACGCCATGACATGTGGCATCGGTCCAGAGGGCAGATTGTCGGCCCGAGGCGGGGCCGCGGGAAGCGGGTGGCTCATGACGGCGACGATGGTCTTCGTGCATGGCCGCGGGCAGGAGTTCCAGGATCCTGCGGCGCTGGTCCGGAGCTGGCAGGCTGGCCTGGCCGCAGGTCTTATCAAGGCGGGCACGGCGCCCCTGGCGGACGCGCCGGTGGTCTTCCCGTACTACGGGAATCTGCTTTATCAGATCACCGCCCAAGTCGCGCGGGACCCGATCGAACTGGAGGCAATGCCGGCGGGTCCCGACGAGGCCGGGCCGTTCCATCCGTACCTTCCCGAGGATGCCGGCCGGCTGGAGTGTGAGCTCCTGGCGGACATGGCCGCCGCGGCGCGCCCGGCAACGGGCGAGGAGGAGGCCTTCGGCCTGGATCGCGTGCTGTCCTGGGGTGCGGCCCGCGACACCTTGACGTGGATCGCCCGTCACACCCGGGTCGACCAGGCGATCGTCACCGACTATCTCCGGGATGTCGCGGTCTACCTGACCCGGGGCCGGAGCCAGGTTCTTGATCTGGTCCGGGAAGCGATCCCTGCGGGGGTGCCGGTGGTCCTGGTCTCGCACAGCCTCGGCACCGTGGTGGCACGCGATCTGCTCGATGACGCGACGCTACGGAATCGCGTGATGTTGTGGGTCACGGCTGGCTCGCCGCTGGGCCTGGACGCCGTGCAGAAGAACCTCCTCACCCCGGGCGCCCGCAATCCCGGCGTGTCCTGGGTGTCCGCTTATGACGTGCATGACATCGTCGCCCTCGGTCATCCGCTGCTGCCGGTATGGGGACCGCCGCTGGGCGACGTCGAGGTAGATAACGGGGACTCGCCCCACTCGATAGAGCGGTATCTCAATCACCCTGAGGTCGCCGGGCCCATCGGCACCGCGGTCCGGGCGAGCCGGCCCGCACCATCGCGATCTGGGGCGGGATGACATCGGAGCGAGAAATGAACGGACTGGATAAGGCATCTGCACAGCAGAACGAAAAAGCGGCGGAACGGGCCGCGATGAGGACCAGCCAGCGCCGGGAAAGGATCGACGCGATCACATCCGGCAAGCTGGTCACGGCGGATGAGCCGATACGGATCGCGTCGCGGATCGAGCGCCTCAGCCGCTACTACCCGGGCGTCCGCCCGGTCAGCCCATCGGCTCTGCAGGCAGGCGAGCCCGCAGCGGTCGAGGCGGCCGGGGCCGTGCTTGAGCGCATCATCAACACGCCGGACTTCGTCGATGTCCGCTACCTAGAGGCGGGGACCCGCGCCTCCCGCGCGGTAGGGCGCGTCGACATCCGGGACCACGCGGGCCGGGTGACCGGGTTCGGCACCGGGTCCCTGGTGACCACCCGCCTCCTGCTGACCAACCATCACGTGCTGCCCGACGCGGACACCGCGGCCGCGAGCCAGATCGAGTTCAACTTCGAAGACGGCGTTGACGGCCAGCCGCTGCAGCCCAGGCTCTTCGGCCTGGACCCGGCGACCTTCTTCCTTGCCGACGAGGGGCTCGACTTCGCTCTCGTCGCGGTGAACGGCAGTCCCCAGGAGCTGGCCCGGTTCGGGTTCAACCGTGCGATAGGCGCAGAAGGCAAGGCCATAGCCGGGGATTTCGTCACCATCGTCCAGCATCCCGAAGGCCAGAAGAAACAGGTGGCGCTGCGGGATAACCGGATCGTTGACGTGTTCGACGAATTCCTCCACTACGAAGCCGACACCCAGCCGGGATCCTCCGGCTCGCCGGTCTTCAACGACCAGTGGGAGCTGGTGGCCCTCCATCACGCGAGCGTCCCGGCGCCCGAGCACCCCGAACTCGGCAAGTTCGTGAACGAGGGAATCAGGATCAGCCGCCTGCTGGCGTTCATCGGCGCCCAGGAATACACCGACCAGCAGCGCGCGCTTGTCTCAGGCCTGCTGGGGACCGGGCAAGGCCCGGCACCAGCGGCCGCGCCGGTCGCTTCTCCTGCCATCCGCACCGGCCCTGCCCCGTTCAGGCAGGGCAGCGAGGGCGTGACCGCGGCGTCCCCGGCCAGCGTGACGGTACCCTTGCAGATCACGATCACGGCCGGGGCGCAGGCCCCAGGCGTGACCAGCGCCGCTGTCGGCTCTGACGAGGCGATCACGATCGACCCCGTGTACGCCGACCGGCAGGGGTACGATCCTCAGTTCCTGGGCGGCGGACCCTTGGAGGTGGCGCTCCCGGCTCTCCCGGCGGAACTCGCGCCGCTTGCCGCCCTCAACAGCCTGGCCACGGGCGACCCGCGTTACGTCCTGCCGTATCACCACTTCAGCGTGGTGCTGAACAAGGAACGCCGGCTGGCGTTCTTCACCGCCGTGAACATCGACGGCGCCTCCGGCATACGGCTGCGACGCGCCGCCGACCACTGGTTCTTCGACCCCCGGGTACCGCAGGACCAGCAGGCCGGCGAGCAGGTCTACCAGGACAACCCGCTCGACCGGGGCCACCTGGTCCGCCGCCTCGATCCCGCATGGGGCCCGTCCGCCGCTACCGCGAAGACAGCCAATGACGACACCTTCCACTTCACCAACTGCACCCCCCAGCACCACGACTTCAACGCCGGCCAGACCCTGTGGGCAGGACTGGAGGACTACATCCTGGACAATGCCGACAACCTCAGGTTCCGGGTGAACGTATTCAGCGGCCCCGTGTTCGCCGCCGACGACGACCAGTACCGCGGGATCCAGCTGCCACGCCAGTTCTGGAAGGTGGTCGCCATGGTGAAACAGTCAGGCGACCTGTCAGTCACCGCCTACCTGCTCAGCCAGGAGCAGCTGATCAAGGGGCTGGAGATCGCCCCGGAAGCATTCTCCTACGGCGCCTACCGCACCTACCAGGTTCCGGTGCGGCACGTCGAGGACATCACCGGCCTGTCCTTCGGGCCGCTGGCCGACGCCGATCCGCTCAGTCGGCAGGAGGCCGCGATACCGGCCAGGGAAGTGCAGCGCCCCGACCATCTCCTGTTGTGACCAAGCAGTACAGGCATGATGCCTCAGTGAGGCTGTACGCAGACCGGCCCGTTCGCGCGCTTCAGCTGACGGACACCGAGATTCCCGAAGCCGCACGTAACGGAGGCTCTTTGCGCGGGCGCACGAAGACTCAGGCTGTTCTCCGTGACGGGCTTCCCGTCAGCCTCCGTCCTCGGCTGGCAGAGTTCACAGCTGAGACTGTGAGAGCAGCCGACGATGCGGCGCCCTGCCGGGAGCGCCCAAGGCTCCCCGGCTAGCCTGAGCTAAAGGCCTGGTGGCTGACCTCAGCGTGAGCATGGTTCACAAGAAAGGTGTGCCGATGGATCGTGGTCACGAGGTTGAGGCCGCCCTGATCGTGTATGCAGATGCGCCACAGGCCATCGAGCAGCGCCTTGCCGGTCTGCAGGCGCTGGCGGAGTTCAGTCTCCTGCCTCGGGCCACCGAGACCATCGAGGATATCTACTTCGACACGGCGGATCGCTCGCTGCAGGCCCGGCTGATCGCGTTGCGTGTCCGGCGGCTTGACGGCACCACGCTTGTGACCATGAAGGCGGACTCACATCGGACGGTCGCTGGCGAGGACCGGCTCGAGATCGAGTCCCCGTGGTCCCCCAGCGCGCTGCACACTGTCGTCAGCGAACTCCGCAGCCGAGGCGTTGGCGTGCCGGATTCGCCAGGCGAGCTAGGTTCGGCCGATCCCGCAGCAGTGATGGCATCCCTGGGGCTGGAGCAGGTGCAAACGCGCGCTACCACAAGGACGCCGCGCGACGTCGTCGCGCGCGGCGCGGAAACCGAGCCCCTCGCGGAACTGGCCATCGACGCCGTCACCTACCGCTTTGGAGAGGGGCGGGTCCGCCTCCTTGAGGTGGAGGTCGAGGCCAAGGGCGGGGGAGACGCCTCCACCGTGGAGCGGATCACCGCACGCCTTCGTGATGAATTTCCCGCCCAGTTGCGCCCGTGGCCGTATGGCAAGCTCCCCACCGGCCAGGCCATCCAGGAGCTTCTGGCCGCTGGCCAGCTCGATGGCCTTACCGGCCAGGACGGCATGCTGCGACCAGCGGCCTGCGGACGGATCGCGGGGCTCCTCAACCGCGCCGCGAGGAGCCAGCCTCGCCAGGCACCAGGCTGACTGCCGCACGCTGCATGGCTCACAGCCTGCGGACAGCCCGGATTCTCCGGCCGCGGACAGCTTGCTGCTCCCCGGTAGCGATTCCCGCATGCCGGAACTGCACCGCTGCCGAGCCGCTTGCGGTGCCCGGGCCGCAGTCGGCCCTGCGCGCCGGGCCGGCTTGCCATCGGCGACCTAACCCCCCGGTCGGCCAGGCCCGCGGCGAAACCAGCGGGATCAGCCCGCGGCTCCGCGAACGGTTACCGGGACGGCAGGCCGAGCGTTTCGGGATGGACCCGGCGGTAATGCTCGGTCAGGACCTCGCTAAGGCTGCCCGGCCGGTACGCGACGGTACGGCGGCAGATCTGGCAGCGCGTGACCGGAAGACGGGTAACCGTCACCGGGAAGCGGCGGGAACCGGACTTGCTCATCGCCTCTATGATGCCAGTCCGATCTCAGTGACCGTACCCTGTGCTTCCGCCAAACGCACGCTATGCGGCATGTGCAGGCCGGGCAGCGACCTCGGGCCCTATCCTGTGGCTGCCAGGCGGTCCAGGTCGGCGGTCTGTGCTGATAGCCCCGGCGGGACATAGCCCGCACACGGGCAGCGTCTCCACAATTTCAGCGACCCCAGCCTGACTGCGCAGGACGCTGGCGCGCGGTGAGATGCGGCGGTGTGCGCGCACCGGACACACATCCTTGCCGCTGGCAAAGCCGCACAGTGCCATTCCCAGAGCATGCCGGCGCCCACGGACAGCCAGAACACGAAATAGGCGAATGCGATCACCAAGGCCGCAGCCTCATAGTGGCCACCACCGCGCAGCGAAGCGAACGCAACAGCGGCAGCGAGAATGGCTGGCGCACCCAACCCGGACGCGCCCCACTTGACCGCGTTGTTCACCCGCGGCGGCCAGCGCGGCGGGACTCCGTCCAGCCCGGCGGGAACGTCGGCGGTGACTGCAGCCAGTTCCGCGTATGTACGCGAGGCGCGCGCCTGGCCGATTCGCGCGTCGAACTCGTCCTTGGCCAGCCAGCCCTGCACGAACGCGGCTTTGAGCACGTCGGCCGCCTCCCTGCGGCCGGCCCGCGACGCCCGCAGCTGGCTGCGGCCGACCGCGGCTGCTGCCTTCTCATCTCCCGGCCCTGCCATCACGACGCCTCCCCGGCAGCAGGATCAAAGGACAGCCTAGCGCGGCTGCCCCCGGGCGGCCATCCTGAGCTTCTCACCGCGGTATCTATCCCCGACCCCAGGCACAATGCGGGCGGAAGCGGACGTTCACCCCAAGAGTGTCAATGTATAACATACAGTGCAGACGATCACCCAGTAGGCCCTACCGGACTGCTGAGAGGCCCGCCAACGCCCTGATAACCGCGTGCCGACCCGCCAATCTGCACGAAACCTGGTCGTCAGCGTGGTCGCCCCGCCGGGACGCCGCATCCGGACGCAGCGAGCGCTTTGATGCTCTGCGGCCGTAGTCATTTACCCGGACGGGAAGGTCTTCGCAGTTAACGCGGCCGCAGTGCGCCGATGACACTGATGACCTGCCCGGATGCCGGGCAGCACCATGCAGCCTGGTCGCCGAAGGCCCCAGGGGTCAGCGGGTGGGAATCGGGATGCTGTGGGCACTCCGGCCAGGTCGCCGGGCGCCCTGCGGCGGCAAGCTCCTCGACCTCCCAGTCCTGCAGCTGGTCCGCAAGGTCGGCGAGCCGTTCCGGAGGAGGGAGGCTGACCTGCACGTGGATGCCCCGCGACCCCACGTCGCGGGAGCCGGCGCCGTCCGGCGGCTGGATCCAGGCGGACACACCGTCCGGCCCCGGGTCGTCGTGTGCCTCCTCTACGACGCGCGGCACGATCGCGCCGCTGCTGCGCATATCCCGCAGGATGGGTTCCAGGCTCGCCCGCAGTTCGGCGCGCTCGGCGCCGGTCAGCGCCCGCGGATTGCTGGCCAGGTGCCACGAACGGCGGGCGGCCTCGGCGGCCTCGGGCCCGATGTCCCGCTCGATCGCGGCGATCAGCTGCTCTTCGTCTTCGAAGAACCCGCCGCCGTGTGAGCCTGGTTCCACGGCACGAGTCTACGCAGCGGGTTCTCGCCGGTTCAGGCCCGGCACCGCAGGCCACGGTGAGGGTGTGCTGCGCGGGCCGGAGCCCGGCGGCCAGGCCCAGGCCGAGCTCACCCTGCCCGGGCCGTCGGCCACTGCCGCGCCGCGGCCTTGACCGCTTCCAGCTCCCCGTCATCATGCGCGAGCCAAGATCTCGCTGCTCCGCGAGCCACGCCGGGAGGCGTACACGATCTGCACCGCGGGCCACTCCCTGACTCGTCGTGCCTGGCCAGCACCACCTCGCCGAACCCGCCCGAGCCCAGTGCCCGCAGCTCGGTATACCCGGGAACCTTCCACTCCGGCATATCAATCCGCCCCCTCCGACGGGTCGGGCAGATGCCGGTGTGGCCGACTCTGGCTTATATCTGGCGCTTGTGGAACTGGCCTTCCTTGACGATGGCCATCAGGTTGTCCGGATGTTGCAGCAAGGCGATGTCGGCAAGCGGATCGCCGTCGACGACGAGCAGGTCTGCCCGTTTTCCGGGTTCGATGGTTCCCGTCTCGGCCGCGATGCCGAGTAGCTCGGCGTTGGTCTTGGTGGTGGCGATCAAGGTCTGGTGTGTTCCGAGCACTGATGCTTTGATGGCTAGCTCGCGGGCCTTGTGCCGGGCCAGCGGTCCGAGCAGGTCCGAGCCGGATCCGATCCGCACGCCGGCCGCGCAGGCCCGGCGCAGCCCGTCAAGTCCGCTGCCGAGCACCAGGTCGAGCTTGGCCAGCTGGGCAGCCGTCAGGCCGCGCTCGCGGCCCTCCTCGTGCAGCTTCTCGTAGGTGACGAACGTCGGCACCAGGAAGGTCCCTTTCGCGGCCATGAGCTGTGCTGTTGCCTCATCGAGGAAGTTCCCGTGCTCGATCGACCGCACGCCTGCCTGGACGGCGTTGCGGATCGCCGCGGGCGTGTACGCGTGTGCAAGCACGTAGCTGCCCGCCGCGTCGGCTTCGGCGACGGCGGCACGCAGCTCGTCGGGCTGGTACTGCGCGGACTCAAGCCGGTCGGTGGGCGATGCCACGCCGCCGCCCGCCATGACCTTGATCGCGTCGGCGCCCCGGCGCAGCTGGATGCGCACGGCGCGGCGTACCTCGTCGACGCCGTCGGCGATATTCGGCACCATCCCGATCTCCGCGCCGCAGCCGCAGCCCGCATAGGTCTCGGCCCTGGTCCTGGAGTCACCGTGGCCGCCGCTCTGACTCAACGGGTGGCCGCTGACGAACATCCTCGGCCCGGGGATCAGGCCGCGACCGACCGCCTCCTTCATGCCCCAGTCAGCGCCTCCCGCGTCTCGGACGGTGGTGAATCCCTGATCCAGCGTCTGCCTGATCATCATCCCGGCCGCGTAGGCCAGCAGGCTGGTCGGATAATCCCGGCGCTGCGCGGCAAGGTCCACCTCGACTGCGCAGACGTGGACATGGGCATCGATCAACCCCGGCATCACCGTCCGCCCGCCACAGTCGACCACCTCACCGCCGGCCCCGGCGGCCGAGCGCGCGCCGGTCAACACGTCCTTGATGACAGCGCCCTCGACGACCACGGTCGCGTCGTAGACCGGATCCGCGCCGGTGCATGCCAGGACAGTGGCGTGGCGGAAGCTGATCATCTGGCACTCCTCAACTCCACACGGCCCCGGCGGCAGCGGCCTTACCGGGCCGATCAGGATCTCCGTGACCTTGCCGCTGGCTCCATGAGCGATCGGCCTGAGGTTCTGCCTGTCTTCCGGAATTACCGGCTCGTGCCAGTCTTACCCCGGAACCGGCCGAGAATCGCCTACCGCCCAGCACCCTGTGCGGCAGTCCAGCACGAACATGTGGCGGCCCGGCGGGACCCTGAGAAGGGCTTGCCCCCAAGGCTCCCCGGCGCCGCAGGTGAACCGGGACGGGTGTGACGCGGCACGGATCGTGCATCACGCGGCCCAGGCGGGTGACGTGGACGCCATCGTGCGGTATGGGCCTGCCGCCGCGCGGGACGCGGCCCGTGCCGGGGCGCACCGCGAGGCGGTAGCGCATTTCGGCCTCGTGCTCGAGCACGCTGACCGGCTCGCCGCGGACGAGCGAGCCGAGCTCCTCGAGCAATATGCGATCGAGTGCTACACGATCGGCGCGGCAGAACGGGCGGCCGATGCTCAGCGGCAAGCCGTCGAGCTGAACCGCGGCCAGGGCGACCTGCGCATCCTCGGATCCAGCCTGCGGTGGCTATCCCGGATGCGGTGGTGGGCGGGAGAGCGCGGCGACGCCGAGGAGGCCGGCCGCAAGGCCGTCGAGATGCTCGAGAAGGCCGGGGACGCCCGCCTGCTCGCGCTGGCCCTGAGCAACCAGTCGCAGCTGTACATGCTCGCTCATCAAGCCCGGGAGAGCATTTCCTGCGGCGAGCGCGCCGCCACGCTGGCCCGTGAGGTGGGTGATCCGGCGATCACCTCGCACGCGCTGACGAACATCGGCGCGTCCCAGTGGTCTCTCGGCGACCCGGCCGGCCATCGCACGATGGACGAGGCGCTCCGGGTCGCCCTGGACGCGGACGATGTCGAGGACGCCTGCCGCGCCTACGTCGGCATCGTGTGGAATCTGCTCGACTGGTTCCGCCTCGGTGAGGCGGAGCATTACCTGACCGCGAGCATGCAGTTCGCCGAGGAAGCCGAGTTTCTCGGATTCCTGTCCTACATGCGCGTGGAGCAGGCGCGGCTGGAGTTCTGCCGCGGGTCGTGGGACGCGGCCGTCCGCCTGGCCGAGCTCTATGCGGACGCGAATTTGCCGGTGAGTCGCCCCGCTCTCACGGTGCACGGCCGGGTACTGGCCCGGCGCGGGCAGCCGGAGGCGGCCCGCCTGCTCGGGCTGGCCTGGGAACTGGCGGTAAAGTCCAACGAGCTGCAGCGGACCGGCCCGGCTGCGGTCGCCCGTGCCGAGGCAGCGTGGCTTCAGGGCGACCGTGCGGGCGTGCGCAACATCGCTGCGCTGGATGCGGTCAAGGCGCAGCCCGAGGCGGCCCGGTTCCGGTTCAGCGTGGACAACCGCTGGATCTCGGGCACGCACAACAGCAACCAGATCAGCACGTTCTTCGGCGTGGGCGCCGAGCAGCAGCACGAGAGCACGTTCGCCATCGAGGCGGACCACCCCGCGGTGCTCGTGGGCGGGGACACCGCGCCGACGCCGGCCGAGATCCTGCTCGCGGCGCTGGCGTCGTGCCTGACCTCGGGCCTGGGCAACATCGCCGCCGTCCGCAAGATCAATCTGGAGTCGGTCGAGTCCCGGGTCGAGGGAGACATCGACCTGCGCGGGATCCTCGGCCTGTCCGGCGAGGTCCGCAACGGCTTCGGGCAGATCCGGGTCAGCTTCCGGGTGCGTGGCGACGCGCCATCCGACCAGCTGCGCCAGCTGGTGGAGCAGGCCGTGGCCCGGTCCGCCGTCTACGACGTGCTGACCCACGGCGTGCCGATCAGCGTCGACGTGGCGACCAGCTGACCAGGTGACCGGCGACGGGGGAACGGCCATGCACAAGGTGGAGACCCTCGTCGTCGGTGCCGGCCAGGCCGGGCTGGCCGTCAGCCGCTGCCTGACCGAACACGGCGCCGAGCACGTGGTCGTGGAACGAGGACGGGTCGCCGAACGGTGGCGCACCGCCCGGTGGGAGTCGCTGCGGCTGCTCACCCCCAACTGGATGAGCCGGCTGCCTGCCTGGTCCTACTCGGGCACCGACCCGGACGGCTACATGGCAGCACCGGAACTGGTCAGCTACCTGGAGGACTACGCCACCTCGTTCACGGCGCCGGTGCACGAGAACACGACGGTCGAGCTTGTCGAGGCGTCCGGTAGCGGCCTGCGCGTGTTACCGGCCAGCGGACCTGGCTCGCGCGCAACGTGGTCGTGGCGACCGGGACCGAGAACCGGGCCTATGTGCCGCTGGTCGCCAGTGTGATCGACCCGGGAATCCACCAGCTGACCGCCAGCCGCTACCAGGGCCCGCGCCAGATTCCAGACGGCGGCGTGCTCGTGGTGGGTGCCTCCGCATCAGGGGTGCAGATCGCGGACGAGCTGCGCCGCTCGGGGCGGCCAGTTACGATCTCGGTCGGCCGGCACGCCCGGATACCCCGCTGCTACCGTGGCCGCGACGTCTTGTGGTGGATGGACCGGGCCGGGGTTCTGGGCCACACGATCGATCAGATGCGCGATGCGCGGTCGGCCCGCAGGGCGCCGTCGTTGCAGCTATCTGGCCGCGGCCGCCCGGTCAGCCTGGAGGCGCTGGCGGCGGGCGGGGTGACCCTGGCCGGCCGGCTCGCCGCGGCGGACGGCCGACGGCTGAGTTTCTCCGATGACCTGCCCGACACGATCGGCGGGGCGCAGGCGCGGATGGAGCGGCTGCGGCGCACCATCGACGGCTACATCACTCACAGCGGCGAGGCTGCCGACCCGGCCGATCCGCCGCCGCCGTTCACCGCGCCCGTCGGCCCGGAAACGCTGGACCTGCGCCGGGCCGGAATCACCACCGTGATCTGGGCGACCGGCTACCGGCCGGCCTATCCCTGGCTGCGGGTTCCTGTCCTGGACCGGCACGGTGAGATCGCCCATCACCGCGGCGTGACCAATGTCCCCGGCCTTTACGTCCTGGGCCTGAAGTTCCTGCACAATCGCAACTCCAGCTTCGTCGATGGCGTGGGACGCGACGCCCGGTTCGTGGCCGCCCACCTCATCAGGCGAACGGCCGCCAGGGTTCTTGCCACCACCCTTCCGGACTCATCCGGCCTGAGCGCCTGACCTGAGCCATTCACGGAGCACGAAAATGTCAACTAGAACGAGCCAGCATTACGACGTGGTCATCGCCGGGGCCCGCTGTGCCGGCGCGGCAACGGCGATGCTGCTGGCCAGGCAGGGCGCCCGGGTGCTGCTGCTGGACAGGTCCCGGTACGGCACGGACACCCTGTCGACCCACGCGCTGATGCGCGGCGCGGTGCTGCAACTGCACCGGTGGGGGCTGCTTCCCCGGGTCATCGCCGCGGGCACCCCGCCCGTTCGGTCGGCAACCTTCCACCGGCGACACCATCACCGGCCGCGTGCAAATCCTGGAAGCCAGGACCGACAAGCCCATCACCAAGCTCCGCACCACCGTGACCCGCGGCGACGGCACCATCGCCCTGGACGGCACCGCCGTCTGCTACACCATGGCGATCACCACCGGACACCCATGACGACGCACGTGCCCCAGGCTGGACAACCGGAAACCGGCCGGCGGCGGTGGGCGGTGCTGGCTATGCCTGCCCGGGCCTCGTGGCAGGCCTCCGTCATGGCGCGGGCGGCGGCTTGACGGGCTCGCAAGGGCCGGAATTGGGTGCTGCCCAGACGGGCCGATGACCGGGAGGGACCATGCCGGATGCGAGCGTAACCGGCCGGCTGCGCCAGATCACAAGCCGGGAGGTGCCGGGCATCGCCATCGCGATCGCCGGGCGCCGCTGGCTGTCTTATCCGGCTTTATGTCTATTGCAGGGGGTGGGTCAGCTCTTGCGCCCGACACCGCCCCACATGACCGTGGGGCTGGCCGCTTCGAGGTCCGATTCAGGCCGCCACTGCGGTACTGGCACCACTCCCGGCTCGACCAGCTCCAGGCCGTCAAAGAAACGCAGCACCTCGGCCTGGGTGCGGAAGGTGACCTTCTCGGCGACCAGCTCGTTCATCGTGTCCGCGATCTCGGCCATCGCCGCGGCCTCGATGTCGCGGGCTGGGTGCGAGAGCCCCAGGTAGCTCCCGGACGGCACCTCGGCAACCAGCCTGGCCACGATCCCATACGGATCGTCCTGATCGCTGACGTGCTGCAAGATCGCCACCAGCATGACGGCCACCGGGCGGGAGAAGTCCAGCACCTCCGACGCCGCGGCAAGGATCGCCTCCGGGTCGCGGAGGTCGGCGTCGACGTAGGCCGTGGCACCGTCCGGCCCGCTCGCCAGCAGCGCTTTGGCGTGGGACAGCACCACCGGATCGTTGTCCACGTACACCACCCGGCACTCCGGCGCCGCACTCTGGGCCACCTCGTGTGTATTGTTCGCGGCAGGCAGGCCAGTGCCGATGTCCAGGAACTGGCGGACCCCGGCCTCACGCACCAGGTACCGCACGGCCCGCCCCAGGAATACCCGGTTCCCACGCGCCGAGCGGACGATGTCCGGATAAGCCGCGATCACACGTTCAGCGGCTATCCGGTCGACGGCGAAGTTATCCTTCCCGCCCAGCCAGTAGTCATAGACCCGGGAGATATGCGCCACGGTGGTATCCACCTTGGGCGCCTTTGGCCCGGCGTCGTCCACCGGGCCGGATGACAGCCAGCGCGCCGCCACGATGCACCTCCTTCCGCCCTCGGCAGCCCGCAGGAAGTCAAGCAAGCCGCATACCGACGCTAGCACCATAGCTACCAGCCACACGACCGGAGCGGACCGGGTGTTGTTTCGTCCCATCTGGACGGTTTGTTCTCTACCTATGTAGAGTAATGCCCGTGAGGGCGCGTTCCGGGTTCTCGGCGCAGACGCTGTCGGTTCTGGCGGCGCTGTGCGCCTGGCCGTCACGGTGGTGCCGCGGCTACGCGCTGGCCGGCGCGGCTGAGCCGACGGCGCGGCCGGGCGCGCGGGCGGCGCGGACCGGGCCCGGCGTGGTGGCGCGGGTGGTGCACCAGTGAGCGGGCTGAGCCGGGTGGGCACGCCGCGCTCCTGGCCTTGCTGCCGGCCAGGGCCGCGGTCCGGCAGTTCCTCTACACGCCGCCGCGCGG
>Ga0187814_10000216_pt1 | contig 17002 bp, 18 predicted proteins | sample NC_S_4_FD_132450 | JGI IMG/M metagenome (GOLD analysis project Ga0187814, IMG submission 132450) | Wetland sediment microbial communities from Neuse River Estuary, North Carolina, USA - ASW-S_4 | ecosystem: Environmental > Aquatic > Freshwater > Wetlands > Sediment | place: USA: North Carolina... | reverse complement strand
GTGACGCTCCCGTCCTCAAGTGGCTGGCGCAGCGCCTCCAGGCTGGGGCGCTGGAACTCAGAGAGCTCGTCCAGAAACAGAACGCCGTGATTGGCGAGCGTCGCCTCGCCGGGGCGCGGCGGCGACCCGCCACCGACCAGTCCCGCCGCTGAGATCGTGTGATGAGGCGCTCGAAACGGCCTCCTGGAGATCAGTCCGTCCGCGTGCAGGCCAGTCACGCTATGGATACGGGTGACCTCGACCGCCTCCGCGCGGCTCATGGCCGGGAGGATCGACGGCAGCCGGCGCGCCAGCATCGTCTTGCCCGTGCCGGGCGCACCCTCGAGCAGCAGGTTGTGCCCTCCGGCCGCGGCGATCTGAAGTGCCAGGACCGGGGCGGCATGACCGCGAACATCGGCGAGATCGGGCTCGGCCCATGAGCCAACCGCGGGCGCCTGAGCGGCGGGCAGCGGCGGCGGGTCGGCGCCCATGACGACTTCGGCGGCAGCGCGGAGACTTGCGACCGCGACGATCTCCAGCCCGTCCACGAGCGCCGCCTCACGCGCTCGCTCCCGCGGGACGATCAGCCTTCGCAGGCCCGCGCGCCGAGCCCCTTCGGCGACTGCAAGCGCACCCGGCGAATCCCGGAGCTCTCCGCTGAGTGACAGCTCCCCGAAGACGGCATAGGAGCGCAGTGCCTCGGCTGGTACCTGGCCGCTGGCCGCGAGCACGCCGAGCGCGAGTGCCGCGTCGAATCCGGGCCCCACTTTCCGCAGGAACGCCGGCGCGAGGTTGGCCGTGATACGTCGAGGGGGGAACTCGAACCTGGAGTTCTGAATCGCCGCACGGATCCTGTCGCGCGACTCTCGCACGGCTGTGTCCCCCAGACCGACGATCGTGAATGCGGGCAGTCCGGAACGGATGTCGACCTCGACCCAGACTTGGCGTGGATTGACCCCGTCGATCGCGAAAGTGGCAAGCCGCGCTAGCACACCCGCGACCCTACGCGCCAAGCCGTCGCAGGTGGGTCACGGCGTGTTCCAACTCCGTTCAGACCCGAGCCTCCGCTCTGAACGGAGTTGTGTCAAAGCGTGACCCACGCGTGACGCCGCGCCCCGTAGCGTGGAGGGCGTGAGCAGCGACCCGCGTCACCGCCTCGGCGCGCTCGGCGAAAGCCTCGCCGCCGAGCACCTGGTCCGGCGTGGTTTTCGGATCCTGGAGCGCAACTACCGCACCCGCTGGGGGGAGCTCGACATCGTCGCGTTCGACGGACGCACGCTCACCTTCTGCGAAGTCAAGACCCGACGGCTCGGCCTCGGAACCGCGACGCCGTTTGAGGCCATGCGCCGGCGGAAATGCGCCCGCGTACGGAAGATGGCGCTCTGCTGGCTGAGTGAGCGGACGGAGCGGCCGTCGGCAAGCCTGATCCGCTGTGACGCGATCGGGGTGACCCTCGATCGCGCCGGCCGGCTGGTGCGGATCGAGCATCTGGAGGCGGCCTTCTAGAGGCCGCCCGGGGCGAGCCGCTAGCCGCCGAGCGCCAGCTGCTGGTACGCCGTGGACTGAAAGGAGCGTCGATGGAGCGGCGAGACGCCCAGGCGTTCGATCGCGTCGCGGTGCTCCGGGGTCGCATAGCCGACGTGATTCGCGAACTCCCAGCCGGGATGCGCCAGGTCGGCGCGGCGCATGTACCGGTCGCGTGTCTCCTTCGCGATCACCGACGCTGCAGCAATCGCGGCGCTCTTGCCGTCGCCGCCGATGACCGCGAGCTGATCGTGGCCAAGCGGCGCCACGGGGAACCCGTCGCTGAGGCAGATGCAGCCCGGACAGGACACCTTGCTGAGCGCATGGTGGAGCGCGGCCAGATTCGTGACGTGCAGACCGCGCGCATCGATCCCGGGTGCGCACCTCGAGACGATCACGACCCTCGCCGCTGTCCGGAGGATCACGGGAAACAGCTCGGCACGGGCTTCGGGCACCTGCTGCTTTGAGTCGTTGAGGGCACCGAGCGCCCGGACCTCGCCCGGGCCGATCCGGTCCAAATCAAACAGCACAGCCGCGACCACGAGGGGGCCCGCGAGGCATCCCCGGCCGGCTTCGTCTGCACCCGCGACGAAGCGCACGCCCAAGGCTCGATCGAAGCGGAACAGCCGCCGTGCGGCACGAGCGCGCCCCGCGCGCGCAGGCTTGGCATGGGGCCGGTCCTCGGCGGCTTCCGGGCCACTCAGCCGAAGACCGGCCTCAGAGGAACCCGATGCGGTCGGGGGGCCAGTACGTGAAGAACGCGACCCCGATGACCCATTTGTCCGGGACTGGGCCCCAGAAGCGGCTGTCGTCGGATGCTCCACGGTTGTCGCCCATCATGAAGTACGAATCGGGTGGAATCTTGATCGGGGCCCGGAAATTGCACGAAGGATCGGGCCCACACGGCACGATGTAGGAATCCTTCTCGCGGACGCCGTTGCGGTACACGTGGCCGTTGATGATCTGAACGGTGTCCCCCGGGCCGGCAACCACACGCTTGATGAACGTTTGGCTGGACTCCTGGGCGGTGGGGGCGTCGCACGCCTGCGAGTGACCGGCGCCCTGGTTGGGGTTCCCGCAGACTGGCGTCGGCGGGTCGGCGCCATGCGGCGGGTGGAAGACCACGATGTCTCCCACGCTCGGGTGGTCGATCAGGCGGTTGGTCAGCACCCGCTGCCCGATCGCGAGGGTCGGGACCATCGACGGGCTGGGAATTCGATAGGGCTTGACGATGAAAGCCTGAATCAGGAGCGCGAGCCCCACTGCGATAGCCACGGTCATCACCAGCTCGACCACCGACTTCGCGAGCGATTTCGGGGTCTTTGCCGTACGGTTGGGCATCAGCTTCCGCTCCCCCTAGAGAAAGCCGATCCTGCTCGGCGGCCAATAGGTGAAGAACGCCTTGCCAATGATCCAGGCCTTCGGCACCGGACCCCAGAAGCGGCTGTCGTCGGACACACCACGGTTGTCACCCATCATGTAATAGTCGCCTCGGGGGACGGTGATCGTGCCGGGGAAGTCGCACGATCCGATCCCGTTGCACGGCTCGATGTAGGAGTCATTCTCGCGCACGCCATCGCGGTACACGTGCCCGCCGACGATCTGGATCCGGTCCCCGGGGAGCCCCACCACCCGCTTGACAAATGTCTGCGAGGAGGGACGCGACTGCGCGACGCCGCAGGGCTTGGGATCGCGCTGACTGGGCTGTGGCTGTTCCTGTCCCTCGGCGGGGTCGGCACAACCATCGGCGTAGTCGGCGGGGGGATGGAAGACGATGATGTCGCCGATGTGCGGGGAGGAGAAGTGCGTACCGATCCGATCGACCAGGATCCGCTGATCGATGTGAAGAGTCGGGAGCATCGATCCGCTCGGTATGCGGTACGGCTTGACGATGAAGGCCTGGATCGCGAGTGCCAGCCCAAGCGCGGCCACCGCAACGAGGATCAGCTCGAGCGCCGACCCGGCGACCGACTTCCTTGCCTTCGTCACTCCTGCTCTTCGCCGTCAGCAGCATCGGCGGCCGAACCGGCTTCCTGAGGAGCGGTCGATGATCGCGTCTCCCCGGACTCCCCGCCGTCGGATTGCTCAGCGCCCGCGTGCTCCGCGGTTGAGGGCTCGCTCTCGGTCACGGCCGCCTCAGGTACGGCGTCCGCGTCGGCCGTCTCGCCCTCGGGCGCCACCGGCGGCGCATCCAGCTCCGGCTCCGCCGCTCCGGCCCCGTCCTCGCCGGCAGGTGGCTGCGCGCCGCCGAGATCGTGCAACAAGCCGCGTTCGACCGCCTGCTCGGGCGTCACGTTGCGCCGCTCGCGGACGCGCGCGCGCTTGCCGACACGTCCTCGCAGGTAATAGAGCTTCGCGCGCCTCACGTCGCCTCGAGCCGCGACATCGATGCGCTCGATCTTGGGCGAGTGCAGCGGGAACGTTCGCTCGACCCCGACGCCAAAGGACTGCTTGCGGACGGTGAACGTCTCACGCACACCGTGGCCCTGCCGCTTGATCACCACGCCCTCGAACACCTGCGTGCGCCGCCTGGTCCCCTCGATCACCTGGAAGTGGACGCGAACACGGTCCCCGGCATCGAATCCGGGCGACCGGCGGAGCTGAGCGCTCTCCAAGCTGTCGATCACGGTGCTCATCAAGGATGGTGGCCGCCGGCCGCACCGGCGATCGGGGAATCGGGAGGGCTTGGCCGCATGACCACTGGTCCCCACCTGCGAGTGGCCATGGTAGCGAACCGCTTGTAAGCGACGGCCTTCTCTCAGCGTTTGCCGCCCCGAGGCCGACGTCGAGGTAGCGAACCGCGTGTGAGCTACGCCCTTCTTCAGCGCTCGCGCCGCCCCGTGGCCGACGTCGAGGACGGCGGCATGGACAGCGAGGCGCGGAGGCGACTCTGCTCCATGCGCCACTGCCTGATCCGGGCATGATGGCCGGAAAGCAGCACATCCGGCACCCTCCAGCCTCGATGCTCGGCCGGCCGGGTGTAGTGCGGATACTCGGGGCCGCCTTCGAGCGCCTGGGTGAAGGACTCCTCGACGGCGGAGTGCTCGTCGCCGAGCGCGCCCGGAAGCTTTCGCAGCACCGCGTCGCATACGACCATCGCGGCCAGCTCGCCGCCTGCGAGCACGTAGCGCCCGATCGACACCTCGTCGGTCGCGAAGTGGTCGATCACCCGCTGATCGAATCCCTCGTAGCGCCCCGAGAGGAGTGTCAGGGCGGGCTCGCCCGAAAGCTCGTCTACGAGTTCGTCGTCGAGCAGCCGCCCGACCGGGGTGAGCGCGATCACTCGGCGCGAGGCACCGAGCTCCACTGGGTCCTGGGCGTAGCGGGCCCGCAACGCCGCCTCGACCACATCGACCCTCAAGACCATCCCGGCGCCCCCGCCGAATGGGGTGTCGTCGACCTGGCCGGCGCTCAGCGGCGTGTGGTCGCGGTAGTTGACGTATCCCAGCCGGTGGCCGTGTGCAATCGCTCCGGCAACGTGGCGCTGGCGCTCGAACCAGAGGAACGCATCTGGAAACAGCGTGAAGATGTCGATCTCCATCAGCCCGCTCCGAGGAAGCGCAGATCGACGTCGATTCGCTTCCGCTCGGTGTCGACCGAACGGACCGCGTCGCGCACCAGCGGAACCAGCAGGTCGGGCGCGCCGTCGGGGCGGGCCACCTCGAGCACCTCGCAGGAGGGGAACGCAAGCAGCCTGCGAACCGTCCCGACGAACCGCTCGTCGTCCTGGACGGCGCACCCCTCGAGATCCTCGGCCCACCACTCGTCGGCCTCGAGCTCCGGCGCCTCGGTCCGCTGCACCATCAACTCGTGCCCTCTCAGGGCCTCCGCGGCGGCGCGATCCTCATGGCCCTCGAAGCGGACGATCGGCCGACGGTCGTCACCCGCTCGGCGCGCAATCGTCCACTCGACGCCGTCGACCACCACGCGCGCGCCGACGTCGAGCAGCGACGGGCTGGGCTCGCGGACATAGAAGCTGCCGTCGAGGCCGTGTGGACGCCCAACTCGGCCGGCGCGCAGCCAGCGGCCAGCGGTCTTGCCCATGGTCGAGGAGTCCCTACGAATCGACGATGTCCACGAACACGCGACGGTTGCGTTTCGCCCCGGCGCTCTTGATCACCGTGCGCAGCGCCGACGCCGTCCGTCCACCCCTCCCGATCACGTTCCCGTAGTCGTCCTCGGCGACCGACAGCTCGAGCACGGTCGCATCCTCGTCCTCGATCTCCTCGACGCGCACATCGTCGGGACGCTCGACCAGCCCTCGCGCCAGGTACTCGAGCAGCTCCCTCATCGACGCCCTCAGCCGCTAGTGGATTCCCTGGGTGCGCAGTAGCTTGCGGACCGTCTCGGAGGGCTGGGCCCCGCGCGCCAGCCAGTCGCGGATCCGCTCCTCGTCGAGCTTGATCGTGGAGGGATTGGTCTGCGCGTTGTAGTGACCCACGGTCTCGATCACCCGACCGTCGCGCTTGGAGCGCTGATCGGCGACGACGACCCGCCAGATGGGGTTCTTGTGGGATCCGATGCGCCTGAGTCGGAGTCTTACCGCCATGTCGCGACGAGGTTAGCGTGCGGCCGGACGACTTGCGCGCCGCCCGCGAGCGAAGGTGGCCGATCAGGCTGCGAGCGCCGGCAGCGCAGCCGCAGCTTCAGCGTCCCTGGCGCATCAAGGCGCCGAGATCCGGCATCCGACCCTGGGCGACCTGGCGCATCACCTTGCGCATCTGCTCGAACTGCTTGATCAGCGCCTTGACGGCCTGCACGTTGGTGCCGGATCCACGCGCGATCCGGAGCCTGCGCGAGCCGTTGATCAGCTCGGGATGCCGCCGCTCCTGCGGCGTCATCGCCAGGATGATCGCCTGGATCCTGTCGAACTCCCGCTCGTCGATCTTCACCCCGCGCAGTTCCTTACCCATCCCCGGGATCATCCCGAGCAGTGACTGCAGGGGTCCCAGCCGGCGGATCTGTCGCAGCTGCCCGAGGAAGTCGTCGAGACCGAATTCCTGCTTGCGAAGCTTCCGCTCGAGCTCGGCCGCCTCCTGCTCGTCGTAGGCACCCTCGGCCTTCTCGATCAGGCTCATCACGTCGCCCATTCCGAGGATCCGTTGCGCCATTCGATCGGGGTGGAAACGCTCGAACTGGTCGAGCTTCTCGCCGGTGGAGGCGAACAAGATCGGCTTGCCCGTGATCGCCTTCACCGACAGCGCGGCACCCCCCCGCGCGTCGCCGTCCAACTTGGTCATCACGACTCCGTCGAACTGGACGGTCTCGGCGAACTGCTCGGCGACGGCGACCGCGTCCTGGCCGGTCATCGCATCGACGACCAGCAGTACGTCATGCGGCGTGGTCGCGCGCTTGATGTTGGCCAGCTCGGCCATCAGCTCGCGATCGATATGGAGCCGGCCGCTGGTGTCGATTATCAGGACGTCCTTGCCCTCGGATTGCGCCCGATCGCGTGCCCACGCGGCGATCTTGACCGGGTCCCGATCGGTCCCCTGCTCATAGACGTCGACTCCCACCTGCGCTCCCAGCTTGACGAGCTGGTCGACGGCTGCGGGGCGATACACGTCGCATGCGGCGATCGCCACCGATGAGCCATGCTGCTCTTTGAGGTAGCGGGCAAGCTTGGCGGTCGCGGTCGTCTTCCCGGAGCCCTGGAGCCCGGCCATCACCACCACCGTGGGCGGCCGGGATGAGAACGCCAGCTCCCGCCCCGCTCCCCCCATGAGCTCGGTGAGCTCGTCGGAGACGATCTTGACCACCTGCTGGCCAGGGTTGAGCTGGCCGACGACGTCCGCCCCGAGGGCGCGCTCCTTCACCGCGCCGGTGAAGCTCTTGACCACCTTGAAGTTCACGTCGGCCTCGAGCAGCGCGAGCCGGATCTCGCGCATTGCCGCGGAGATGTCCTCCTCGGTCAGCGTTCCGCGCCCCCGAACGTCCGTGAGGGTCGCTTGGAGCTTCTCTGCGAGCGAGTCGAACATCTCGGTCTCAGCCTACTGCGCGGCTGGCGCCGCTCGCGCGCAAGGCTGGTGGAAGCTCGTCAGCGAGCCGTGCCCGACTCGAGATCTCGGCGGCCGGTGACTGCCTTCGGGCCCTGACCGATGCCGTGCGAATCGCTGGCGGCGTCGGCGATCAGGATCCCGTCGCGAATCTGCGACATCAAATCCCCCACCCCGCTGGGCGAGTGCGGCAGCAGGATCGTGTTGGTTCTCGACCCCTCGCCGAGGGCACGGATCATGTCCGTGTACTGGGTCAGCGCGACGAGCGCCATCGCCTCCTTCGGATCCAGACCCTGCTGGGCGATGATCTCCAGTGATTCCTTCAGCCCCTCGGCAATCGCCTTGCGCTCAGCCGCCACGCCCTCGCCTTGAAGGCGCATCGTCTCCTTCTCACCTTCCGCCTTCTTGACCGCGAGCGTCTTCTGCGCGTCACCCTGGGCCGCTGCGGCAATCTGGTTGCGCTGCGAGGCGTTGATGTTGTTCATCGCGTCCTTGACCCGCTGGTCGGGCTCGATGTTGGTTATGAGCGCTTTGACGATCTCGTAGCCGTAGTCGGCCATGTTCCGGTGCAGCGTCTCCTGGATGTGCATGGCGATCGTGTCAGCATCCGCGTAGGCCTCGTCGAGATCCATGCTCGGGATGTGCGAACGGACGACGTCGAAGGCGTAGGACTGAATCTGCACCTCGGGGTCGTCGAGCTTGTAGTAGGCGTCCTGGACCTGCTGCGTGTTGGCGCCGACCTTGTATTGGACCGCCAGCTTGACGTGGACGAAGACGTTGTCCTTGGTCTTGGTCTCGATCTCCGCGTTCAGCTGCTCGACCTGAAGGCTCATCCGCCCGGCCACGCGCTCGACAAACGGCGACTTACGCTGCAGCCCGGGGCCCGCCACCCGCACGAACTTCCCGAAGCGCTCGACGATCGCGCGCTCCTGCTGCTCGACGGTGAAGAAGAAGAAAGGCATTGTCAATCCCCCTTCAGGGGTCGCGAGGTGTCCTAGCTGAGAGTACCTTCACGGTGATGACCCCGGAAGCGGATCCAGTCGAGCTGGTCGGTCGCGAGCCGGACGAGCGGCTGCTTTCAGACGATCTCGCGCAACTGCCTGATTCAGTTGGGCGACCGGAGGAGCCTGCGGAGAGTGCATCGCGCCGGCGGCTGGTCGGCATCGGCGCCACTCTGACCGGCGTGACTCTGCTCGGAGGCATCGCGCTGGCCGCACTCGGGGTGATCGCAGCGCTGTCGAGCGGCTTCAGCCTGGCGGCGATCGGCGCCCTCGCGATCGGACTCTTGCTGGTGGGGACGCACTGGGGCTGGGTGCACGTCGCCGAGGCGAGCGCCGACGCGCTCGACGCTCGGCGCAACCGAGCACTACTCGTCCGCAGGCGGCGGTGGCTTTCGAGCATCGAGCCGTACACCCGCTGGGAGGTGACCACCAGCCCTGGCGAGGATGGCTCGATCACGATCCTGACCACGCGCCACCGGCCGGTCCGGACCGGCGCCGGCGCCTTCACGTTCGTGCGAGAAATCATCGCTCGGGAGGTCCATTCGGGTGAAGAGCCAGCCGCCGCCGTGGCCGAGCGAGCCGAGCTCTTGCGTCGCGAGGCCGCAGCCGAGACCACGAGAGAACGAGAGCGCTACGACGCCGTGAATGCCACCTACCGGCAGGCGCTCCTCGCCCACGATGACGAGCAGCAGCGCCTGGCCGCGCTGCGCGCCACGTCCGAGGCGCTGTCGGAGGGGATCAACGCGAACCTTCGCGACCCGCCGCTGACCGAGTAGGTCCGAGTGCGGTTCTTCGATGTGACCGTGCGGGGGACAGTTGCGGCGAGTGAGGCCGTGGCCGGCGGGCACAGCCACGCGCTGGTCGTGCCGGCGGGTCACTACTCGCTCAAGGCGAGTTCGTGCGGCATCGGGTCTGCCACCGTCTCCGCCGGGGAGCAGACCCGCGCCGACGCCGTCTGTCCCGTCCCGTAACCGCTCAGCTCACCAGCGCGCGCGCGTATTCCGTGGCCTCGAACGGGCGCAGGTCCTCCAGCTGCTCCCCAACGCCGATCAGCTTCACCGGGATCCCCAGCTCCGAGGCGATCGCCAGCGCGATCCCGCCCTTCGCGGTGCCGTCGAGCTTGGTCAGTACAAGCCCGTCGACGCCGATCGCCTCGGAGAACAGTCGCGCCTGGCGGAGCCCGTTCTGCCCCGTTGTGGCGTCGACCGTCAGCAGTGTCTCGTGGGGCGCCTCGGCGATCTGCTTGCCGATCACCCGGCTGACCTTGGCCAGCTCGGCCATCAGGTCTTCCTGCGTGTGCAGGCGGCCCGCGGTATCGACGATCACCACATCGGCGTCTTCCCGGCGGGCGACCGCGATCGCGTCGTAGGCGACTGCGCCGGGGTCGGCGTCGGGAGGTCCCTTGACGAAGCTCACGCCGGCGCGCTCCGCCCACTGCTCGAGCTGTTCGACAGCTGCGGCTCGGAAGGTGTCGGCCGCGGCGAGCACGACGGTTAGCCCGAGCTCCTTGCGCAGATGCCAGGCCAGCTTGCCGGCAGTGGTCGTCTTGCCGGTTCCGTTCACGCCGGCGACGAGGATCACGGTCGGCTTGGCGCGCAGATCGATGCGGTCATCACCGACCTGAGCGAGCTGGGCGAGCAGCTCGGTGAGGCGGGCGGTAAGGGCTTCGCCGCCCTGAACCGATCCATCTGTCGCCTCGCGCTCGAGCTCCTGCACCACCTTGGCGGTGGTCCGCGCTCCCACGTCGGCATAGATGAGCGCCTCCTCCAGGCGCTCCCACGTCTCCTCCGAGAGGGTGTCCTCGAACAGCGTCGCCTGGATCTCGCTGGTGAGCGCCTGGCGGGTGCGGCGTAGGCTCTCGCGGAGCCGCCTGAAGCGCCCCATGCGTGGCTCGTCTGTGGCTGCGGGCTCGGCGTCGGGCGGTGATCCGGCCGCTGCCACACCGTCGACGATGAACAAGTCCGTCCACTCACGGGCCATCGGGCGGGCGACCTTAGCGAAGGTGAACGACCACCAGCGCGGCGCTGAGCTGTGGGACGGTCAGTTGATACGCGTGGCCCGTGAGGCTGATCGTCTCGTGTGCGGGGCTTCCCTGCCAGCGCCCGTCACTCCCCAGGCGCTGGCCATCGAGCGTGACCGCATCGACCGAGCGCACCGAAGGTGCCAGCAAGCGCTCGACAGTTGCCGGGCCCCTCGCCGGCAAGTGCAGATAAACGCGCACTGAGCGCGTGCCCTTGTCGATCAGGAGCACGTGAAGCGTGTCACCAAGCGCCCGCACGGCCCACACCTTCAAACGCAACGAGCGACTTGCGTGCAAACGTGCATTGACGATTTGCGGGTCTGGGCCGAGGGTTCGGGCAAACAGGATCAGGCCGTAGAGGAACGGCCGCGCCCTGACACCTCGCGCGGTGAGCGCAAATGGAGCGTTGATCGTGTGAACGCGGATGTGCACGTTGACCCCGTCGACACCAGCGCGTGCGAGCTCGAACAGCGCGTCAGGGGCCCACAACGCCGTTGCGAACGTATCGCTAACCCCTCGCAGTCCGCCGCACGTGACCGAGTTCAACTCGGTCAGCCGAAACCGCAGCCCTCCCCGATGGACGCGACGAACGATGGGTCGGAGCCTTCGCGCCATGCGGGCGGCGCTGCCGCCGAGCAGCCGTCCGATCGTCGGATAGCTCGGCGAGCTGCGAGGGACGCAACCCGAGTATGGGTACCAGTGTGCGCTGACGATTCGAAGCCCCGGATGCGGCTCGGCCAGCAACGTGCTGATCCAATTGTCATCGAGCCCCGGGTGGCCAATGGCGGGCGCGACCAGCGGCACCGTCGACGCGACCTGGGTGAGCAGGCGGCCGTACGCCACGAAATCGCGTGCGTAGCCTCTAGACGACATGTTCAGCGGGACGGGGGCCGCGCCCAGCCATCTGCGCGCGGTTGTCGCCCTCCAGAAGCTACGGTCGTAGAGGTCGGGCTCGTTGCCGATCTCGAACCCGGTGAGGCTTCCCCGTGGCAGGCCCTTCTGCGCCACGCGTGCCCATTCCACGGCCTCCAGCGGCGAGCCCGTGACGAGGTTTAGATCGAGGATCACCTTCGCGCGAAGTCCTCGCACGAGCGCACTGGTCTGTGCCAGCCACTTCGGCGTCAGTCTGAACACCCACCGGGGTGCCTTCCCGAGCTTAGGATCCCAGAAGCTGTGGTCGGCCGAATCGCCGCCGATCCGCAGCACCAGCGGACCGCTACCGGGCACGTGCAGGAGCGACAGCACCTGCTGCAGCGCCGCCATGTGTCGTTCCAGCAGCGGCAACGACCAGTACTCGGTGGAGACCCCCAAAAAGGAGCTGGGAATCTTGATCGCGTCCGCCCCCGGGCTGACGGTCACCGCTGCGCGCGCGAGGCCGAGCACGCCGCCCGTGGCACCGGCTGAGCTCCCGCGGACGGGCCTCGGCGCGTCCTTCGCGGGTTCGATCCGCCTCGTCCGGACGGCCGCCTTCGATGGGCCGTCATGGGTTGGAGCGCCGACCAGCAGCAGCAGCAACGCCAGGACCAGGATCGTGGCCACGGCGAGCGCTAATCGCGCCGACCCCAAGCGAACACGAGAAGGACGCGAACCACCCATCCCTGATCAGCTCCCGACGGTTGCTCACCCAGCCTCTTGGGCGCCGCCATCGTAACGGCCCCTTGATGGCGCGAGCCTTGGGTTTTGTTAGCCGCTGTTAGCGCTTCGCAGTGAAGCGATGATCGGCCGCGCCGCTATGCCGCAGACTCCTCCTGCGAGAGCCGCTGCGAGATCACCTTCGAGACGCCATCGGCGCCCATCGAGACGCCGTACAGGTAGTCAGCGGCCTCCATCGTGCGCCGCTGGTGCGTGACGACGATGAACTGGGCGTGCTCGGCGTAGGTCCGCAGCAGCGCCAGGAAGCGGTCGATGTTGAGGTCGTCGAGCGCCGCCTCCACCTCGTCGAGGATGTAGAACGGGCACGGCCGCGCCAGGAACACCGCAAACAGGAACGCCAGCGCAGTCATCGACTTCTCACCACCCGAAAGCAGCGTCAGGCGCTTCATCTCCTTACCCGCCGGGTTGATCTCGATCTCGACCCCCAGCAGGTCCTCCTCAACGCCGGGCTCTGACTCCTCGGGCTCGCCGGTCTCGGTGGCCGCGGGACCTTCCTCGGCAGCCTCGGCGGCGAGCGGCGACCCGCCGCCGAGCACGCGAGCCTGGCCCTCGTTGTCGGCCACCAGCCGCAGACGTCCACGGCCGCCTGGGAACAGCTGCGAGACAACCTGCTCAAAGTTGTGCGCGGCTGCGGAGAATGTGTCTTCGAAGGTCTCGCGGATCTGGCGATCGGTGTCCGCGATCAGCTTCTCGAGCTCTCGCAAGGCCGCCTCGAGATCGCCGCGCTGCCGCTCGAGCTCTTCGACGTGCTCGAGCGCCTCGGAGTACTCCTGCTGCGCCAGCGGGTTGACGGGCCCGAGCTGCTCACGGCGACGTGCGAGCCGCTCCAAGCGCCCGTACAGCGCCTCACGCTGATCGGTGGGGAGCTCCTCGGTCGCCGGGCTGGGATCCAGACCCAGCCTGGCGGCGAGCGTCCCGAGTTCCTGCTGCCCTTCGGCCGCTCGATCATGGGCGCGCTGAAGGCTGACCTCGCATTCGGTGAGCGTCTCGTTCGAGCGGTGCAGCTCCCCCTGAACCGCGGCCTCTTCCTGAGCGCAGGCGCGCAACTCCGCCGCCACGTGCTCGCCCGCCTCGCGGTCTGCCACGAGCGCTGCCTCGAACGCAGCATGCTGGCCCGCGATCGCTGCACCCGCCTGCTGTAGGGCTTCGACCATCGCCTGGACGCTGGGCAGCAGTGCTTGGTCGCCGGCGAGCGAATCGCGAAGGCGCGCGATTCGCGACTGGCGCTCGGCGCGTTCACGCTCCGCCCGCGCGAGCATGTCGCGCTCGGCCGCGAGCTCGGCGGTGAGCTGGCGTCGGCGTCCCTCCCCCGGGCCGTCGTCGGGCGCCGACCGGCGGAGCTCGATCAGCGCCGCGATCCGCCGTTCCTCCTCGCCGGCCTCATCGCGTTCGCGCACCGCGTTTCGGTACGCCGCGACCACCGCTTCGCGCGCGCCTTCGGCAGCCTGGTGGGCCGCCGCCGCTCGCTCGAGTGCAGCCGCGGTGGACAGCTCTCCCTGGGCGGCGGCTTCGCTTGCGCGAATCAGCTGCTCGCGACGGTTGCGCTCGGAGAGAATCCTGTCCTCGCCGACCGCCGGGGCCTGACGGACCTCCCGCGTGGGTGCCGACCAGACCCTCCCGGCGCGGGTAACCGCCACGCCCGCAAACTCGCCGGGAACCGCCTGGAGCGAGCCGACCACCCAGGTGTCACGCAGCAGCGTTCGTGCGAGCTCCACGGCCGGAGCCGGACCGCTGACGTGGTCCATGAGCCGCCGGGCGTCCGGGGTGGGCGGAGTGGCGGCGGGCGTCGCCTGCTGCGATGCAGCCGCCGGGGGGATCAGCGCCCGTCCGCCCTCGGCTCCGGCACGGTCGAGCAACTCCCCGGCGGCCGAGTGGTCGGGAACGACGGCCGCGCGCAGCCGGCCGTCGAGCGCGGCGGCGAGCGCCAGTTCGTACCCGGACTCGACCTCGAGCTGATCCGCCAAGACCGTCGCTCCCCGGGGACCGTGCGCCTGGCTGCGCAGGAACTGGTTGGCCCCCGCAAGCTCGCCCCCGACGCGGGCAGCCTCCCTGCGGGCCTGCTCGACGTCGCGCTCGGCCTGCCGCAGCTCCAGCCGAGCCTGCTCCGCGCGCTGCTCGGCCTGCTCACACTCGCCGCGCGCCCGCTCGACCAAGCTCGTGCGCTCACTCACGGCGACGCTCGCCGACTCCAGTTGCCCCTGCAGCTCGGCCACCTCGAGCGCCAGCTGCGCCTGACGGTCACGGTCGAGGTCGGCCAGCGAAGCCTCGAGTGCCGCGATCCGCCGATCGACCCCGGGGTCGACCGCCTCGCCTGCCACCTCTTTGTGAAGCGCGTCCAGCAGCTCTCGGCCTCGGCGGACACGGCCGTCGATCGTGGCGGCCGCTGCGCGCACCGCCTCCGCCCGGTAGGACAGACGGTCGGCGGCCGACTGCGCGACGAAGCAGCGTCGCGAGAGCTCCTCGCGCTGGGCGCTGCGACTCGCCAGAGCCTCCTCGGCCGCCTCCCTGCGCGCGGCGAGACTCTCCAGCTCCCGCTCGAGCTGCCCGCGGCGCGCCCTGGCCTCGGCGGCCCTCGCCCGTGCGTGCTCCAGAGCCTGCAAGTGCGTTCGCAGCTCATCCCGGCTCAGCTCCCACCGGGCCTCGAGCATCTGCCGCTCAAGGCGCGCGTGCAACTCGGCCGCCTCTGCCTGGCGCTTGAGCGGTCGCAGCCGCGTCCGGGCCTCGCGCTCCACGTCCAGCGCGCGGTCGAGGTTGTCCTGAGTTCGCGCAAGCTTCAGCTGGGCTCGCCGCCTGCGCTTCCGGTGCTTGCCCAGCCCGGCAGCCTCCTCGATCAGCAGGCGCCGGTCGCGTGGTTTGGAGGTGACGATCGACTCCACCCTTCCCTGGGAGATGACGGAGTGCATCTCCTTGCCGAGGCCGGTGTCAGACAGGACCTCGATCACGTCGATGAGGCGGCACCGGGCGCCCCCCAGCCGGTACTCCCCCTCGCCGGCGCGATCGAGGCGACGCACGATCGAGACTTCGGACGAGCCCAGGCCCAGCAGCCCCTCGCTGTCGTCGAGCACGAGCTCCACCTCAGCGCTCCTGCTGGCCTGACGGCCAGGCGCCCCGCCAAAGATCACATCCTGCATCGACTGGCCGCGGACCGCGACCGGCGATTGCTCTCCAAGCGCCCACAGAACCGCGTCGGTGACGTTCGACTTGCCGGAGCCGTTGGGGCCGACGATCACGCTGACGCCAGGCCCGAACTCGAGGCGCGTCCGCTCAGGGAAGGACTTGAAGCCCTTCAGGATGATCGACCTCAAGAACATTGGGTGCCGCCTCTGGTTCCGCCTAACCGCTCGCCCTTCGGGCTCGCTCTCATTGTTCTAGGGCCTCCAGCGCAGCCTGAGCGGCCTCCTGCTCGGCGTCCTTCTTGCTGCGGCCGGTCCCGCGGCCCACCTCAACGCCGCCGATCGTCGCACTGATCTCGAACGTCCTGTCGTGCGGCGGACCTTGCTCCTCGACCACGTCGTATGTGACGAGCGCGCCGCGCCTAGCCAGGCGCTCCTGGAGCGCGGACTTGAAGTCGACCGGATGCTCCAGCGCATCGTCGATCTCGGGCGTGAAGGCGCGCACGACGGCTGCCGCGGCGCGCTCATAGCCGAACGACAGAAAGCACGCGCCGATCACCGCCTCGATCACCGAGGCCAGCACGCGCTCGGTCCCGATCAGGGTCTGGGCACTCGAGGTGGCACCGGGAGGGGCTGCGGAGCGCAAGCGCTCGGGGATCCCGAGCCGTTCGGCCACCGCCTTGCAGGAGCGCCCGGACACGGCCTGGGCGCGGATCTTCGTCAATCTCCCAGCCCCGAAGCGCTCGGCCTCGAGCCGGGGGTAGAGGTGGGCGGTTATCGCGAGCGCAAGGACGCTATCGCCCAGGAACGCGAGCCGCTCGTATGAGTCCGAGCGCCGCTCGGTCCAGGAGGTGTGTGTGAACACCGGAACCGCGAGCTCCGCCGGAAGCTGGTCTAGCAGCTCGCGCAAGCTCTCTTGCGGCTCGGCGCCTAACCGCTCGCGCTCGCGAATCACTCCGCGTCTGGACCCTGGCTCGCCGTCGCAGACGGGCGCGAATCGACCGCGCCGCTCGCGAGTACGAAGTCCACGGCCTGGCCGACCGTCAGGATCTTCGCCGCCTCCTCGTCGGAGATCTTCACGCCGTAGGAGTCCTCGAGCTCTTGGACGAGCGTGTAGAGGTCGAGCGAATCGGCCTCCAGGTCCTCCCTGAAGCGAGTCGCCTCCGAGATCGAATCCGGGTCGACCTCGAGCTCGTCGGCCAGATGCCCCCGGATCAGCGAGAAGATCTGCTCGCGATTCATCCCTTCGACACCGTAGCCGTGGGCTCGGACGGGGTGTCGGATTGGGGCCGGTCGCCACGCCCATCGGACTGCCCGCGGGGGGGCCGGAGCGCGCCTGCTTGCATCAGCGCCGTCCGGGTGCGCCCGATCACGTCCTCCTGGACGCCACGCGCAGCCACCTCGATCGCGCGCGCGAAGCCACGACGGGAGAACCGCCCGTGCGCGACGACTCCCACCTGGCGGAGCCCCAGCATGTAGGCGCCTCCCTGATCCTCGGGGTCGATCTCGTCGCGCAGCTTGCGCACCGAGCCGGACAGCAGCAACCCGCCGAGTCGGCCGCGCCATGAGCTCATCGCCGCCTCACGGATCGCCCGCAGCGTCCTCGACGAGATCCCTTCGGCGAGCTTGAGGGTGACGTTACCGGTGAATCCGTCCATCACCACGACGTCGGCGACCGCCTCGGTCAACTGGGTGCCCTCGATGTTGCCGATGAAG
>Ga0187814_10000215_pt1 | contig 17002 bp, 18 predicted proteins | sample NC_S_4_FD_132450 | JGI IMG/M metagenome (GOLD analysis project Ga0187814, IMG submission 132450) | Wetland sediment microbial communities from Neuse River Estuary, North Carolina, USA - ASW-S_4 | ecosystem: Environmental > Aquatic > Freshwater > Wetlands > Sediment | place: USA: North Carolina... | reverse complement strand
GGAGTCGTAAGGGGCGAACAGCCTCACGTAGCGCAGCGGGAGGCGGTTCTTGAGCTGAGTGAAGGCCGCCCCCGGACCGCGGTTGTAGTAGCTGGCGAACCCGTAGCTCCAACTGTTGCAGGAGTTGGCGCCCCATGACGCGCACTGGCTGGCGGCGTCCGCGATCCCGAAGTTCACCGTGACGGCCCCGGCCGCCCCTGGAGCGCCGAGCAGCGAGAGGACTACGGCAGCGGCGCCCCGGCACAGCCGCCCATGATGTGGTCTGCGTCTCCTCAGAGCTGTGGCCGACTCAGGTGCCCCTGGGCCGGGGCCGGGGCCCACCCCTACGCGCGGGCGACGGCGGGAACCTCGCTGGTGGCCCCGTCGGCTGTCCAGCAGCGCACGATGTCGCGCATCGAGAGCATCCCGATGAGCTCGCCGCCTTCGACAACGACCAGGTGCCGGAAGCGGCCCCTTACCATCGCCCCGGCTGCCTGCTCGAGCGACCAGTGGGGCGAGGCGAAGGTGAGATCCGAGGTCAGGTGGTCGGCGACGCGCTCCTCGTCAGGGTCTTGCCCCGCGCCGATCGAGTGCAGGATGTCGCGCTCGGTGATCACACCCGGCCCTGGCGCTTCGGGATCGACAACTACGGCTGCTCCCACCCGGCGGCGCGACATCGCGGCTGCCGCCTCGCGCAGCGTGTGCCCCGGCCCGACGGTGAGGACGACTTCGGTCATGCCTTCTCGCACTTGCATTGCCGTCTCCAGATCGCTTGCAACAATTGCCGCAATCATAATGATTCCCGGCCTCCGGGGGACTTCGTCGGGGCGGCATTCGTCGCCCGGAACCCATAGGATGCCGCCCCTAGCGATGCGCCACGTAGAGGGATAGCGCACCTTGCGGAACCGCCCGATCGTGCAGCTGGTCGTGATCGCAGTAATCGGCTCGGCGATCCTGGTCCCGCTCACGCTGCTCGTTCCGTGGTTCCCCACGGAGGCCTCACGCCAGGCAGCGAACATCCACACCCTCTACGACGTGCTGCTGATTGCGTGCGTGCCGATCTTCGTGATCGTGCTGACCGTCATCCTGTACTCGGTCTGGAAGTTCCGGATGCGCCCCGGCGAGGAGCTGAAGGACGGCCCGCCGATCCACGGGAACACCCGGCTGGAGGTGGTCTGGACGGCCGTGCCGGCACTCCTGATCGTCTCGCTGTGCACCTATGCCTACACGGTGCTGCGCTCCAACGAGGCAACCAAGGCCGGCGAGATGACGGTCAACGTCACCGCCCGCCAGTTCGCATTCGAGTACTCCTACCCGAATCTCGACGGCAAGACCGTCGTCTCCTCGGCCCTCTACCTGCCCCGGGACAGGCCGGTCGTCTTCAAGCTCCGCTCGCTGGACGTGATCCACAGCTTCTTCGTCCCGGAGTTCTCGGAGAAGCTGGACGCGGTCCCCGGGATCACCACGACGCTGAGGGTGACCCCGACGAGGCTTGGAACGTATCCAGTCGAATGCACCGAGCTGTGCGGAGCGGGGCACTCGCTGATGCGCTCGACGGTGTACGTGGTCTCGCCGTCGCGGTTTGCCTCGTGGGCCGCCGCGCAGCCCGCAAACGCGACCCCGCCGATCGGAGCCCCGCCGCCAAGAGCCGCCCAGCCGGGCGTCCCGGGCAGCCCTGCGAGCTCGGCCGGGAGTTCGTCAACCGGGTCGGGAGGCTGATCGGTGAGGCTTACCCTTGTCGCGATCCGGTCAGTCGTCACCTTCTTGGCGGGCGTGGCAAAGTGATGGGTATCGGCAGAGCGAAGGAGATCGAGATGGAGACGATCGGCTGATGGCGACGGCGGTTTCCGAGGCCCCGGTACAGCGGACCCGGACGCGAGTCCCCCTGCCCCCCAAGCTGCGGGCGCCCGGGTGGTACCGCGCGGCCCTTTGCGAGGTCCTCGGCCTGGGCTTCGCCTTTGGCATAACCGCGCTGATCAGGTCGCTTCAGCACCTGCACCCGGTAATCGACGGCAATGCGGTCACGACCGTGGCGCTGTTCGCGGTCCCGATCTCGTTCCTGGTGGGCATCGGCACGTGCGACTACTGGCTGTACTGGGCATCGGGCAGGCCCACCCGGCCAGAGGATCACTCCCAGCACGGCGCGCGCAGCTGGCGCGACTATTTCCGCGTCAACACCGACCACAAGGTGATCGGGATCCAGTACACGGTCACCTCGTTCTTCTTCCTGTTCGTGGGCGGCCTGCTGGCGATGCTGATCCGCGTCCAGCTGGCCAAGCCGGGGATGCAGTTCCTGACCCCGGAGGAGTACAACGGCGTGTTCTCGGTCCATGCGACCGTGCTGATCTTCCTGTTCGTCATCCCGGTGTTCGCGGGCTTGGCGAACTACGTGCTGCCGCTGATGATCGGCGCGCCGGACATGGCGTTCCCGCGCCTGAACGCGCTGTCGTACTGGCTGCTCCCGCTCGGCGGGGCGATCATGCTGATGAGCTTCCTGGCCCCCGGCGGCTCGTTCGCATCGGGCTGGACCGCGTACGCACCGCTGTCGACGACGATGCCGCTCGGGCAGCTGTTCTTCACCATCGGCGTGCAGTTCGCCGGCTTCTCCTCGATCTTCACCGCGCTGAACTTCCTGGTGACGATCATCACGATGCGGGCGCCGGGGATGAGCTTCTTCAGGATGCCGTTGCTGGTGTGGGCCAACTTCTCGACCTCGCTGCTGGTCGTGATCGCGACCCCGTTCGTCGCCGCCTCGCAGGTGTTCGTCCTGCTCGACCGTGCACTGGGCTTTCACTTCTTCGACGCGTTCGTGGGAGTCGGCAAGAACGGCAACGTGCTCATGTACCAGCACGTGTTCTGGTTCTACTCCCACCCCGCCGTCTACATCATGATGCTGCCGGGCTTCGGGATCATCTCCGAGATCCTCGCCACGAAATCGCGAAAGCCGATCTTCGGCTACCGGATGATGGCGTTCTCCCTGGTTGCGATCGTCGTGCTCGGGTTCACGGTGTGGGCGCACCACATGTTCGTGTCGGGCATGCAACCGTGGATCAGGATCCCGATGATGATCACCACCGCGATCATCGCGATCCCGACCGGGATCAAGGTCTTCTCCTGGCTCGCGACGCTGTGGCGCGGCGTGCTCCACATGGACACGCCGATGCTGTTCGCGCTCGGCTTCCTGACGATGTTCACGCTCGGAGGAATCAGCGGCGTGATGCTCGCGATGATCCCGTTCGACATTCACGTCAGCCAGACGTACTTCATCGTGGCCCACATCCACTACGTGCTGTTCGGGGGCTCGTTGATGACGATCTTCGCGGGCGTCTACTACTGGTTCCCCAAGATGACCGGTCGGATGTTCGACGACCGCTTGGGGAAGTGGCACTTCTGGATGACGTTCATCTTCGCCAACCTCACGTTCGGACCGATGCATCTGATCGGGATCCAGGGGATGCCCCGCCGGGTCGCCGAGTACGCCGCCAAGTTCGCCGGCTGGAACCTGTTCATCTCGTTCTCGGCGTGGGTCCTCGGCTTCAGCACGCTGATCTTCCTCTACAACATGGTCGCCAGCTGGCGAGGCGGCCCGCGCGCGGTGGCCAATCCCTGGCGCGGTCTGACGTTGGAGTGGCAGGTCTCCTCACCGCCGCCGATCTTCAATTTCGACACCGTTCCCACCGTGGTCGGCGGTCCCTACGAGTACGGCGTTCCCGGCGCCGTGCACGGGATCTTCAAGCCCCCGGTCGAGGCCAAACCCGTCGCGGCCGGCACCTTATCGCGACCGCGCAGCCAGGAGCGACACGAGTGAAGACGGTCCTTGTGGTAGCCAACGAAACGCTGGGCGGACGCGAGCTGATCGAGGCCGTGCGGACCCGCGCCGCCGAAGGCGATGTGAGGTTCGTCCTGTGCGTGCCGCAGAACCGTCCGCGCGCCGGACTGGTGATCTACGCCGACGCCGTGCACGACGCCGCCCAGGCACGGGTCGACCTCGCGCTCGAGTTCGTCCACGGCCTGGGGATCGAGGCGATCGGCGAGGTCGGCGATCCCGATCCCTATACCGCGACGATCGACGCGGTCAGGGAGCACCGCCCCTCGGAGATCCTGATCTCGACGTATCCCGAGACCCGGTCGGGGTGGATGCGTCGCGACCTGATCGAGCGGGTTCGTGAGGCAACGGGGTTGCCCGTCGAGCACGTCGTCAACGACATCGACAGCCAGGGGCTTCCGTTCCACATCACGCTCGCAGTCGCCAATCGCACCGCCAGCGGCGACGAGCTCTTGCAGGCGCTGAAGGAAAAGGCCGAGGCCGAGACGGCCAAGGAGCGCGGGAGACTATTCCTCGTCGTGGTCCCGCGGGAGGGTGGCCACGGGCACGCGGCGGAGCGCGCCCGCACGCGGCTGAAGCTCGTACTGGACCGGCTGCACTCCGCGGGCTTGTACGCGGCGGGCATGGTCGGCGATCCGGATCCGTTCACCGCGATCACCAACGCGCTCCAGTACTTCCGCGTGGATGACATCGTGATCTCCACCTTCCCGGAGACGAAGTCCGGATGGTTGCGCGCCGACCTCATCGAGCGAGTCCGCCGGACCACCGGCAAGCCCGTCGAGCACGTCGTCCATCCCGACGCCGAACCCGCCACCGCTTAGTCCGAGATGGAAGCCGCGTCGATCGCCCACGAGCAGCACGGTCCGCCGCCTGCACACCGCTCCTCGCGCGTCGAGGCTCCCACCCTCGGAATGCTGCTCTTCATCATCTCCGAGGTGATGATCTTCGGGGCGTTCTTCACCGCCTACTTCTTCATCCGGGTCGTGAATCCCGATCCCTGGCCGGCTCGCGGCACCGTGCTGCCCGAGGCTGTCGCAGGGGTCAACACCGCGATCCTCCTGTCCTCCTCGCTGACGATCCACTGGGCCCTCAGCTCGATCAAGCGCGGCAACCGCTTTGGCCTGAAGGCCGGAATGATCGCGACTTTTCTGCTCGGCCTGACCTTCCTCACGGTCCAGATCAACGAGTACGTCCACATCGGCTTCGCCCCGCAGAACTCCGCGCAGGCGACAGTCTTCTACTCGCTCACCGGGCTCCACGGAGCGCACGTGTTCATCGGTCTATGCCTGCTGGCATTCGTGTCAATTCGTGCGTTCCGCGGGCACTACAGCGCGGAGCATCACCAGGGGATGGAAGTGCCCGGGATCTACTGGCACTTCGTCGACATCATGTGGGTCATCGTGTACACCATGGTGTACGTCCTCTAGGCCCGCGGCCGCCGCCTTCCACGTCGTGGCGTTCAATCCCCTCCGGAACGAGGCCGACGCGTTCCGGGTGCTCGTCTACTTCGTCATCGCAGTCGCCGTGATCGTGGTGATCGTGCTGCTGGTCCGGGCGCTCTGAGCGCCCGCGCTGCTGCGTCACGCTCCGGGCCCTCTGAGCGCCGCTCTACTGCGTCACGCTCGAGAGGGCGCTCGAGCGCGCGCTACTTCGTGACGCTCGAAAGGAAGGCGACCAGCGCCTGGATCTGGCTCGGGCTCAGCGTCTTTGAGAACGTGTTCGGCATCACGCCCGCGGTGTATCCAGATGGGATGTAGGCGTACGGATTCGTGATCGCCGTCTCGATGCACTTGTCGAGCGTCGCGCCGCGGATCTTCTTCGAGGCCGGGCTGGCGCAATCGCTCGCCAGCCGCTGGGTCAGGTTGGGACCAACGGTCCCCGTCGTCCCGGCGGCGGCGAGCGTGTGACATGAGCCACATCCGCCGGGCCCCGTGAAGATGGCCTTGCCGACCGCCGGCGTCGGCGAGACCGTCGCCTGCACCGCTGTGGCGAGGGCCCCGGTGTCTTGTCCGGGCCTGGCCGCGACCGCCCCGACGTAGGCTGCCACGTCCTGGGCGTCCTGTCCCTTGTAGACCATCGGGGGCATCACCGCCCCGCTGTCGGGGTTGGCGTTCGGGTACTGGATCCAGTAGTCGACCAGCCCCTGGATCGAGGTGCTCTTGATCCCGTCGGCGCGGTCCTGCCTGAAGGCCACGTCCAGGTTCGGCCCGATCGCCCCGGTCGTGTCGGCATGGCTCAACGTGTGGCAGACGCCACACTTGGAGACGAACAGCTGCTTGCCGCGAACCAGGTTCGCAGTCGGGTGCTTGAGCGTGCAACCGCCGAGCGCAAGCAGCATCAGCGTCACCGGCAGCAACGCCGCAAGGCCTCGGGAGCGAGCCATCAGTCTCATTGCGCGCGGCACTCTATCCAAGCTCGCGATAGCATGGCATCGAATGAGGACGCGCCAGAGGTACCGCATGCGGACGCCCTCCACCGGCCGCGAGGTCATCATCGAAGCCGAGCAAGATCGCATCTACGTCGATCGAGAAACCGGTGAGCCGCTGGAGGTCGTCGGCGAGCTGCTTCCGCTCGCCCCCACGCCCTCCGAGCTGCCCTGGGCTGTCGAGAACCTGCGCTTCTGCAACTGGTGCGACCAGCTAACACAGAAGGATCTGAACGACTGCCCGCAGTGCGGTAGGCGGATGGAACCGCTGGATTCCTGAAGGTCCTGGGAAGTTGGGTGTAATGGTCGTTCCGATGAGAAGACTTGCCTTGCTCCTCGCCGGAGTGGCCGCCTCGGCGTCGCTCGCGGCCTGTGGCGGCGGCGGCTCGACCTCAGCAGACACCTCCGGGGCCCCGCCGCTGACGGTCCCGACGTCCACCGCCGCGAGCGCCGTGGCGCTCCCGACCAACACGACGACGACGACGACCTCCACGACGAACGGCTCCGGGGCCTCAGCGTCGAACGGAGCATCGGGCGGGTCATCCTCGAGCGGCTCCTCCAGCGCCAGCTCCGGTGCCTCGGGCGCGAGCTCCAGCTCGGGTGGCGCGAGTCCGTCGAGCAGCGCTGGCGGGACCTCCTCCGGTGGCTCCTCCTCGGGGGGGGCCTCGTCCGGTGGCTCCTCGTCCGGTGGCTCCTCGTCCGGTGGCTCCTCGTCCGGTGGCTCAGGCTCGGGCAGCGGCGGAGCAGGCCTCAGCTCGGCGTTCTGCCAGCAGAACCCGGGCGCGTGCTAGCCGGACGCTAGCCGCGCCCAGCCCGCGACCTCCTCACCGGCGGGAAGGCCACGTCCGCGCAGCCCGGGAACCCTCTACCGCTAGTGAATTGGGTTTGTCCCCAGCGGGTAGAGGACCTCGGTCGCCGAGTACTCGACCCGGGTGCCGGGGTAGTCGCAGGTATAGCCGGCGGTCTGGTTGCTCGTGAGCTGGGCCTGGGTCGTGGCCGGGGGGCTGGTGCAGTTAGAGGTGCGGCTCTGCCTGTAGGCGAACTTCTTGCTGTTGATGTCGATCGTCAGGACCGGGGCCCAGGTCGGCGTCGTCAGCCCGATCACGTCCCCCGGCATCACCTCGAGGCTCGTGTCGAGCGGAATCTGCACGACCGAGCCGAGATACGGCTCCACGTGGTACACCGGGCTCTCGGCTACGACCCGCCAGCGAAACTGGCTCTTCTTGCCGCCGCCGGGTGCAAGCACGGTTATCGCGACCTGGGTCGTCCCGCCGTACGTCGCGTCCAGGTAGTGGATGTAGGACTTCTGCGTCGCCTTGTTGCTCGACAGCTGGGAGAGGCCGACTGTGAAGTCGGTGATCCGACCGGCCTGCTTGACCTTTGTCGGGTACGCAAGGCCATCGCGTACCGTCTCGAGCGCTGTGACGCGCGTGAGGATGATCGTGCATTGAGCCGAGGACAAGCCCGGCGGGCAGACCGGAGCGACCAGCGGCGAGTGAGTTGCGCCGAGTTCGACCTCGGCCGCGGAGGCCGCCGCTGGGACGGCTGCCGCTGCGATGGCGGCGGCCGCCAGCGCGGCCAAGCGAAGAGAGGGTCTCATTTCCACCATTCAACACGACATCCCGGCCGCAGTTGCGCGGCGCGCCGCCCGAACCGGCCGGAACAGTCTGGGGAGCTGACCTGGTTAGAGCTTGGTGACGTTTACGGCCTTGGGGCCTTTCGGCCCTTCCTCCGCCTCGTAGGAGACCTTCGTCCCCTCCGCAAGCGAGCGGTAGCCGTCTCCGGCGATACCACTGAAATGGACGAATAGGTCACGCCCGCCATCGTCGGGCGTGATGAAGCCGAAGCCCTTGTCGTCGCTAAACCACTTGACGGTACCCGTTGCCATTACTTCCCCTTGTGCTACCGCTTTCGAACAGTTCGGTTGGTTTCCTGGTTCCTAGGGCCACGGCCGAACGCGACAACCGTATCAGGGCGGCCGGTCTGAGGGGGTGTAAAGCGCGTGTTCGTGAGCTTTCTAACGAAGCGCTTCTGCGGTCGCCGCGATCTCGTCGGGGTCGCCTTCCCCCGGCGTCCACGGCAGTCGCAGCGGATCCCCGTCGTAGCGAGGGATCACGTGGATGTGGAAGTGGTATACGGTCTGCCACGCGGCCTGCCCGCGCGCGTTGAGGAGATTGATGCCGTCGGCGCCGAGGCGCTCGTGCGCTCTGCGCGCGAGCCGCTGCGCCGCGACGATCGTGGCCTCGAGATCCTGCTGCTCGATCTCGAGCAGATCGCGGACGTGGCGGCGTGGAACCACGAGCGCGTGCCCCCGCGTGGCCGGGTTGATGTCCATGAAGGCAACAGTGCGCTCGTCCTCGTCGACGATCTGGCCCGGGACTTCTCTTTGGATGATCTTGCAGAAGATGCAGTTCGGGTCGCTCACCGACCAGAGCCTATCGATCCTTGCAGCAGCTTCCTGGCGCGTTCTACCGCCTCCTGGGGCGATCCGATCTCGTGCGCGAAGCTCGCTTCCTCCAGGTCGGCGAGGATCCGACCGAGCTCGGGCCCCGGCGCGATCCCCAGGGCACGGGCCAGCTCATCCCCGCGCACAGGCGGGCGGGGCGGATCTGCGTACCAGGCGAGTGCCTCCCCGAGCAGCTGGTCGGCCAGTTCCAGGTGCTTGGCGATCGCCTCCGCCGAACGGTCGCCGCGGGTCGCGAGGCGGTCCGCGACGCTCAGCACAGTGACATCGATCTGGACGGGCTCGCACGCGTGCAGGTAGCCGTAGATCGCCCGCCTGCTCAGCGGCATCTCGTGAACGAGAAAGCCGAGACGGAGATGGTGACGGGCAAGCGCCGCGACATGCTCGGCAAGCCGGTCGCTGGTGCGCAAGCGCGCCAGCACCGCGCTTGCAGTGTGGCCACCGACCATGTCGTGACCGATGAACGTCACCCGCCCCTCGTCCGTGACTCCGCGCGTCTGGGGCTTTGCGATGTCGTGCAGGACCGCGCCGAAGCGGAGCGCCTGCCAGCGGTTCAGCTCGTTCGCGAACGGTCGCGAGAGGAACTCGCCGACGGCGTCGGCGGAAGCACCGAGGTACCGCTGCGGCTCGCGCTCCAGCTCGATCGCCTCGGCGAGCACCGCAAGCGTGTGCTCGTAGACGTCGAGGTGATGGAACCGGCTCTGCTCGACGCCGTGCAGAGCACTGAGCTCGGGCAGCACCACCGGCGTGATCGCCAGCTCGTCCATCAAGCTCAGCCCCTCCACCGCGCGGTCGGAGCAGAGGATTCGCTTGAGCTCGGCGAACACCCGCTCCGGGGCGACCCCCTCCAGCGCGGGCGCGCTTCGCGCCGCGGCGGCGGCGGTCCGGGGCTCGATCGCGAAGCCGAGCTCGCACGCCAGTCGCACGAGCCGGAGCGCTCGTAGTGGGTCTCTTGCGAACGACTGCGCCGACACCATCCTCAGCCGCCGCTCGCGCAGATCGCGCAGCCCGCCATACGGATCGATCAGGTCCCCCCCACTCAGGGTTTGTGCGATCGCATTGACAGTGAGGTCGCGCTGGGCGAGGTCGGCTTCGATGGATTCGCCCGCCAGCGGCAGCAGGTCCACTTGCCAGCTGCGATCGCGCGAAACCACGCGCCATGCGCCAAACCCCTCCGATAGCTCGAACGGATGTCCCGACGCTGTGCGCGCCAGGAGGCGCGCTGTGGCGCGCGGATCGCCCGCGACGGCGACGTCGTAGTCGCCGGTGGGCCGTCCGAGCAAGCGGTCGCGGAGCGCGCCTCCCACGAGCCATGACTCCTGGCCCATCCGGGGGAGCGCCTCCAGCGGATCGCTCACCGGGGTGCTCATGCCGGCTCTCCATCGCGATGATAGGCACGCGGCACCCGGGACGAGATTCCGCACACGATCTCGTAGTTGATCGTCCCGATCCGGCGCGCGAGATCCTCCGCGGTCTGGCGCTCCGAGCCGTCGACGCCGATGATCGTCGCGGGATCGCCCGGCATCACACCCGCGTCGCGACCAAGGTCGAGCGCGATGTTGTCCATGCTCACCGTGCCCACGAGCGGATACCGGCGGCCGCCGATCAGCACATCGCAGTTGTTGCTGAACGCACGCCGGATCCCGTCGGCGTATCCGATCGGAAGGGTCGCGATCAGCGTGTCGCGCTCGGCGATGAATCTACGACCGTAACCGATGCTGTCCCCTGGCCGCGCGCGCTTGACCGCCGCGACGTAGGAGGTCAGCTCGAGTGCCGGCTCGAGCGCGTGGGCGGCGGGGTCGACGTTCATCGGATCGCATCCGTAGATCGCGATCCCGCACCTCACCAGATCGAAATGGCTTGCGGGTGCGGTCAGGGCGGCGGCGCTGTTGGCGGCATGAATCGCGAGGCCGGGCCACTGGCGCCGCAGCTCCGAGACGAACGGCTCGAATCGCTGGAGCTGTGCTGCGACGAACTCCGGATCCTCATCGGCGGTGGCGAAGTGCGTCATCGCGCCGGCAAGCTCGAGCAGCGGCCCGCTCGCGGCCACCCGTTCGGCGATCCGCGCCGCCTCCCCCGCGTCGCGAGTTCCAAGGCGACCCATGCCGGTATCCAACTTGACGTGGACGCGCACCGGTGCCGCGCCGGAGGCCGCCGCTGTCCGCACCAGCTGCTCGACGAACTCTTCGCTCCAGGCCACCAGCTCCGCGCCACTGGCGAGCGCCTCGGGGAGCTCGTCGTCGCTGATCGCACCCATCACGAGTATCGGCGCATTCACCCGCCCCGCTTGCAGGCCGGCCGCCTCGCCGGCCGTGGCGACGGCGAGCTGTCGGGCGCCTCCGGCCAGTGCCGCGCGGGCGGCCTGCAGAGCGCCGTGACCGTACGCGTCGGCCTTGACCACAGCGCACAGCTCCGCCCCGCCGCTGAGCTGTGTGCGCAGCTGGGTGACATTGCGCTCGATCGCCGCGAGATTGACCCGGGCCAGGGCGCGCAGCGGCATCGCCGCTATCCCTTCCGCGAGCGCGCACCGGCCAGCGCGCGTGGCAGCAACTCGATCACATCCCCGGCGATCACGCCTTCCGGCCCGATCTCCGTGGCCGCGAGCCGACCCGCGCGGACGTGCACGTGCACCCCGGCGCATGCCGCGTGGAACGGATCCATTGACTTCGCGAGGTACGCGCCGATCACGCCCGAGAGCACGTCTCCCGTGCCGGCGGTCGCGAGCGCCGGCGCGCCACCCGCGCTGACGCCGACGCGCCCCTCGGGATCGGCGACGAGCGTGTCATCGCCCTTGAGAACCACCACCGCGCGAGCCTCGGCCGCGACCTGGCGGACGCTGCGCAGCCGCCGTTGTTGTACGGCCGCGCTGTCGCTGCCCAGCAGTCGGGCGAGCTCGCCTGCGTGGGGGGTCAGCACCGTGGGTGCCCCACGGTCGGCGAGCGACGAGAGTGCGCCCGCGTGCGCATTCAGTCCGTCCGCGTCGAGCAGCAGCGGCAGGCGGGCGGACCGGGCGATCCCTCTCGCGAGCTCGAACGCGCCGGGCTGACGACCGATCCCGGGGCCGAGCACGAGCGAGTCCGATCGGGACACCCGTTCGAGCACGGTGTCGGCGCCCCGTGGATCCAACGAGCCATCGGTGTCCGGTAGCGGAACGGTCATCACCTCGAGCAGTCGCGTCTCGAAGATCAGGTTCAGCGAAGCGGGCACGCATGCCGTCACGTATCCCGCACCGGCGCGCGCAGCCGCTTCCGAGGCCATGCACGGCGCTCCGGTCAGGCCGATCGATCCGCCGCAGATCATCACGCTCCCAGCCGCGAACTTTGTCGAGGCGCTTCCGCGGCGGGGAATCCCATCCGTGACCCGGTCTGCGATCAGCCCGATCGACGCGTCCATCGGGCCACCGGCGGGAATCCCGATGTCGATCACCGTCAGCTCTCCGGCGTGGGCCTTCCCCGGCGCAATCCACAACCCGGGCTTGCCGGCATGGAAAGTGACAGTCGCCTGAGCTCTCACCGCGACCCCATGGACCTCGCCGGTCGAGGCGTCGACCCCGCTCGGCACGTCGCATGCGATCACGGCTCGAGCGGCAGCGGAGTTGATCGCCTCGATCGCGCCGGCCGCGGGCTCCCGTGGCTCTCCGCTGAAGCCGGTACCGAGGATTGCGTCGACGATCGCGGTCGCTCCTTCAAGCAATGCTCCTCTGAACGGCACAGGGGGCTCGCCCGGCAGCCGCTCGCAGTTTGTGAGCGCGTCGCCGCGAAGCTCCCCCCGCTCCCCCAGCAGCAGGACGCTCACCTCGCGCCCCCGCTCACGCAGCACCCGGGCGCAGACGAACCCGTCTCCCCCGTTGTTGCCCTTGCCACAGACGACGACGATCGGCCCGGCATCCGCCATCGCCAAGACGACCTCGGCGAGCCCGGCCCCTGCCCGCTCCATCAGCTCGAGCCCCGGGATTCCAAGCTCGCGGATCGCCCACTCGTCCAGCGACCGCTGCTGTGGAGCGTCGGGAAGCGGGTCAAGCCAGGCAGGAAGCGCCATCGGCTGCTGAGCCTACCTCGCCGCGACCTGACCGCCGGTTCGCTGGGAAGCTCCACCGGCGTTGGGCCGACGGCCGGGGAAGCTCCGTCCTACGTGTCGCGCCGCACCAGCAGAACCGCCGCGACGGCGAGCGCTACGGCCGCGTAAGCACAGAAGACCGCAAAGCCGGTCCACGGCGCGAGCGTGTTCGGGTCCGGGTGAATGGTCCACACCGCCCCACCCGCGTTGCTCGGCAGATAGGGATCGACCGAGTTGGAGATGCTGGAAGGGAGCAGGCTGATGATCGGGGGAAGGACGAACACGAGCCCGGCGAGAACGGCGATCCCACCGGCGGTGCTCCGCACGATCGCGCCGAGGCCCAGCCCGAAGAGGCCCATCACGGTCAGGAACAAGGCGGCTCCGAACAGCGCCCTGACGACGCCCGGATGGGAGATGGAGATGTTGATGTGCTGCCCGCTGAGGATCGCCTGGCCGACGAAGAAGACGATGAGCAGGGCCGGCAGGGTCACCACGAACGCAACCACTCCGAACACCAGCGCCTTGGCCCACAGAACCGGCAGGCGCTTGGGAACCGCCGCGAACGTCGAACGGATGGACCCAGTCGAGTACTCGGCCGTGATCACCAGCACCCCGAGCACGCCGATCGCGAGCTGCGCGAAGTTGACGCCTGCGATGCTGCGGTCCAGCGCATTGAAGCGATGCCGCTCCGCCGCGCTCAGGTGAGGCCACCGGGATTCGAACACCACGCATACGAGGATTCCGATCCCGATGATCAGCAGCAGCGTGATCAGCAAAGCCCAGCGCGTCGATGGGACCGATCGCAGCTTGGTCCATTCCGAGCGCGCCACACGACGCTGCGTCACGCGCCTGACCGGCGTGGCCCCCGCCGCCAAGGCGCTCACGTGACCGCCTCCTGCGGCTCGCCGGCGAGCGCCTGCGCGTCGGCGTGAAACTCGACCTCCTCGCGGGTCAACTCCATGAACGCCTCCTCCAACGAAGCCTGCTGCGGGGTCAGCTCGTGCAACACGACCTCGTTCTCGGCGGCGATCTCCCCTATCTGCTCGGAGCTCAGCCCCACGACCTCAAGGACCGACTGATGGTGCGCCTGAACTGTCACGTCGGGACTTGCGATCAGCTCCTTGAGTCGGGCCGCCTGGGGTGAGCGGACGCGAACCGATTGCTTGGAGGCGTTGCGCACGAACTCATCGACGCTCATGTCCGCAAGCAGCTGGCCCCGACCGATCACGATCAGGTGCTCGGCCGTCTGCGCCATCTCGCTCATCAGATGCGAGGAGACGAACACGGTCCGTCCCTCCGACGCCAGCCGCCTTAGCAGGTGGCGAACCCACAGGATGCCCTCCGGGTCGAGCCCGTTGACGGGCTCGTCGAACATCACGACATTCGGATCTGCGAGCAGCGCAGACGCGATCCCCAGCCGCTGACCCATTCCCAGCGAGAAGGTCCCGGCCTTCTTCCGGGCGACCTTCGCGAGGCCGACCATGTCGATCAGCTCGTCGACCCGGGCACGCCCGATTCCGTGCGTCTGAGCGAGGGCGAGCAGGTGGTTGTAAGCAGAGCGTCCGGGATGGACTGAGCGCGCCTCGAGTAGCGCACCGCACTCGTGCAGCGGCGCCGGATGATCCCGGTACAGCTTGCCCGCGACTCTCGCCGTCCCCGAGTCCGGCGCATCGAGGCCCAGGATCAAGCGCATCGTTGTCGACTTACCGGCTCCGTTGGGCCCCAGGAAGCCGGTGACGATCCCAGGCGGGACCGTGAAGGTCAGGTCGCGGACGGCCACCGTCGAGCCGTAGCGCTTAGTTACATGTGCCACCTCGATCATCTGATTCCCGCTGCTGCGAGCGGAAGAGCGGTCAAGCAAAGCAGCGCTCTATCAACGTAGCCTGAAGATCCGCCGATCACGCGGCGATTGCGACCGCGGCTGCGTCCCGGCCGGTGTGGGTCAGGGACACGCTCACGGATACCCCCAGGGCGGCCGCGCGCGCTGCGGCCGCGCCGGCGAGACGGACCTGCGGCGGGCCTTCACCCGGCAGCACCTCGACGTCGCGGAAGCTCCAGGCCTGCAGTCCCAACGCCTTGGCGACCGCCTCCTTGGCACAGAACCGAGCAGCCAGGTGCTGGCCGGGCCGGCCCCGACCCTCGGCGTAAGCCAGCTCCGCATCGGTGAACAGCCGAGCAGCGAGCCGGGGACGGCGCTCGAGCGCGCGCTCGAGACGCTCGATCTCGAGCAGGTCGATTCCGACTCGGGTCATGCGCTCACTCCACCGTCACCGTCTTGGCGAGATTGCGCGGCTGGTCCACGTTCAGTCCCCGCTCGCGCGCCACGTAATACGCCAGTAGCTGGAGCGGGATCACGGCCAGTGCCGGCGCGAGCATCCAATTGGTCTGCGGCACCTCGATCACGTCGGCAGCATGCTTGGCGATCTGGTCGTTGCCCTCGCTGGCGACCGCGATCACGCGCGCGCCGCGCGCCCTGACCTCCTCGATATTCGATACGAGCTTATCCAGCACCGGCGAGTCGGTGGCCACGACAACGACGGGCGTGCTCTCGTCGAGCAATGCGATCGGGCCGTGCTTCATCTCGCCTGCTGGGTAGGCGTCAGTCGCGATGTAGGAGATCTCCTTCAGCTTCAGCGCCCCCTCCAGTGCCGCGGGCAAGCCGATATGGCGCCCGATGTAGAGGAAGAACTCCGCGTCACGGTTCTCTCTGGCGATCCGCTTCAGGGCTTCGTCGCCGCGCTCGAGCCACTCGCTGATCAGGTGCGGGAGCCGCTTGAGCTCGGCGATCGTGCCGGCAAGCACTTCCGGAGCGAGCGTGCCCCGCAGCTCGGCCAGGCGGAGCGCGAGCAGATACATCGCAACGACCTGGCTGATGAACGTCTTCGTCGCAGCGACCCCGATTTCGAGCCCAGCCCGGGTGTAGAGCACGCCATCGGCTCCGCGGGTCGCCTGCGAACCCATGACGTTGGTGATCGCCAGTACCGCCGCGCCACGGTCACGCGCCGTGCGCATCGCGGCGAGGGTGTCGGCCGTCTCGCCCGACTGCGAGATTCCGATAACGAGGTCGCCGCGGCCGACCACCGGGTTGCGGTACCGGTATTCCGAGGCGATCTCCACCTCCACGGGGACGCGCGACCACTCCTCGACCGCGTAGCGCCCGATCATCCCGGCGTGATAGGAGGTGCCGCACGCCACGACGACGATCCGCCGCACGGCCCGCAGCAGCTCGTCGTCGATCGAACCGAGATCTCCGAGATCGACCCCTGTCTCGCGCGCGACGCGCTCGCCAATCGTCTCGGCGACCGCGTCGGCCTGCTCGTGGATCTCCTTGAGCATGAACGTCTCGTAACCCTGCTTCTCGGCCGTCTCTGCGTCCCAGTCGATCCGGGCGACCTCGCGCTCGCGCTCCTGCCCGTCAACCGTCAGGAACTGCGCGCCCTCCGGGCGCAGCACGACGATCTCGTCATCGTCGATGTACTGGACTTCGCGCGTCTCGCGCATGAACGCGGGAATCGCCGAGGCGATGAACTGCTCACCGTCACCGCGCCCTACGATCAGCGGGCACTCGTTGCGCGCACCCACGAGCAGCCCCGGCTGATCAGCGCTCATCGCGACGAACGCGTAATGGCCCCGCAGTTCGGTGTATGCCTGGCGCACGGCTTCGACCAGGTCGCCGTCGTAGTGATCGGCCACGAGGTGGGCGATCACCTCGGCGTCTGTCTCAGAGGTGAACTCGGCGCCGCCTGCAACCAGCCGGTCCTTGAGCGCCACGTAGTTCTCGACGATCCCGTTGACGACGATGTGGATCCGATCTGCGGTGTCGAAGTGTGGATGCGCGTTCTCCTCTGTAACGCGGCCATGCGTGGCCCACCGCGTGTGTCCAATACCGGTCCCCTGCGGCCGCTCGGCGACGGCCACCGCGCTGTCGTGATCCTCGGCAGGGACGGAGGGAACCTCGGTGGCGGCAAGCGCGCTCCGCAGGGCGCTCAGATTTCCAACCGCCCGCACGGCTTCGATCCGGTCGCCGTTGAGCACCGAGATGCCGGCGCTGTCGTAGCCGCGGTACTCGAGCTTCTCGAGCCCCGCGAGTAGCAGCGGCCTCACGCTCCTGGGCCCGACGTAGCCGACGATTCCGCACATGCGCCCTACTTTCCGTGTAGCCATGGTCGAGCCGCGATGGCAGCCCGCGTCCCCGATCCGACGACCCGAGAACGAGCGCCAGATGTTAGCCAGGGGCGGGGACCCCGATCGC
>Ga0187814_10000214_pt1 | contig 17025 bp, 13 predicted proteins | sample NC_S_4_FD_132450 | JGI IMG/M metagenome (GOLD analysis project Ga0187814, IMG submission 132450) | Wetland sediment microbial communities from Neuse River Estuary, North Carolina, USA - ASW-S_4 | ecosystem: Environmental > Aquatic > Freshwater > Wetlands > Sediment | place: USA: North Carolina... | reverse complement strand
TTCCGCACGAGCTACGGCCAGAACGTGCTGGCTCACTCCGTGGAGGTATCGCGGCTCGCGGGGATGATGGCCGAGGAGCTCGGTGCGAGCGCCAAGACCGCTCGCCGCGCCGCGCTGCTGCACGATATCGGGAAGGCCGTGACGCACGAGATCGAGGGTCCTCACGCGCTCGTCGGCGGCGAGCTGGCGCGTAAATACGGCGAGTCGGAGGCGGTCGCGCACGCGATGGAGGCCCACCACAACGAGGTCGAGCCGCAGACGATCGAGGCGGTGATCGTCCAGGCCGCCGACGCGCTGTCCGGCGCCCGCCCGGGTGCACGTGGGGAGTCGCTCGAGCAGTACGTCAAGCGGCTGCGCGACCTGGAGGAATTGGCGATGCGTCACAAGGGCGTGGAGCGGGTCTATGCGATGCAGGCCGGACGCGAGATCCGCGTGATGGTCGCACCCGGCGCGATCGACGATGACGCCGCGACCCTGCTTTCATACGAGATCGCCCGGGAGATCGAGAAGGAGCTCGAGTACCCCGGTCAGATCAAGGTGACCGTGATCCGCGAGTCGCGCGCGGTGGAATACGCGCGCTGATCCGCGAGTCGCCGCGGTCTCGACGCTCACACTCTGATGCAGGGCAAAAGCCTGCCGCGCACGGCAAAAGCCTGCCGCGCACGGCAAAAGCCTGCCGCGCACGGCAAAGAGCCTGTCGCGCACGGCTCAAGAGCCGGTCAGCGCTCCGTGAGAATGCTCTTTCTGGGAGAACCGCTTCTTGTGTCAGTGCTTATCATCGCCACATCGCCAGAAGCCGTCGGTAGGGGAAATCTCGTGCCGGTCGATAGGCGCTACGTCTCATGTCCGGACTGATTCTTGTCATCGAGGATGAGCCCGGGATCGTCGACTTCCTGGAGCGGGGGCTTGCCGCACACGGCTTCCAGGTGAGCTCCGCACTCGATGGGGAGGGCGGCGTCGCCAAGGCACTGAACGAGGACGTCGATCTCGTCGTGCTCGACATGATGCTCCCTGGCCGCAGCGGCGTCGAGGTGCTGGAGCAGCTGCGGACGGCCAAGCCGGCGCTGCCCGTGATCGTGCTGACGGCCCTCGATCAGGTCGAGCAGCGGGTGGCTGGCCTGGACGCCGGGGCCGTGGACTATCTGACCAAGCCGTTCTCGCTGAGCGAGCTTGCGGCCCGAATCCGGGCGCAGCTGCGGATGGCTTCGCAGATGCCGCAGACGACCCTCACCGGGGGCGGCATCGAAGTCGACCTGATCAGCCGCGAGGTCCGGCGGGGCGGAGAGCTGGTCCGGCTCTCGACCACAGAGTTCGAGCTGCTGGTGTATCTGATGCGCAACCGCGGCCATGTGCTCTCCCGCGAGCAGATTTTGCGCGCGGTCTGGGGATACGACTACGACCCGGGAACGAATGTGGTCGACGTGTACGTCGGGTACCTGCGCCGCAAACTGCGGCGTACCGGAGACGCCGAGGCGTCGATAGTCACCATCCGCTCGGTGGGCTACCGCTTCGATGCGGGCGATTAAGTGACCAGGCGCTGGCTCACCTCACTGCTGCCTGCGGGCTTGCGCTGGCGCCTGACGGCGTGGGTGGCCGGGGTGATGTTGGTCTCCGCTGCCGCCGTGTTCGTGGTGGTCTACAACTACACGGGCACGCAGCTGAGCAACCAGATCGATCGCGACATCGTCGGGGACACCACTCAGCTCGCCCAGGCGCTCCGTCAGTCCTCCGGTCAGAGCGCCACGAAGATCTCGGCGGCAGCCACGCGCTACGTCCGGGCGCAGCCGTTCACCGCGAGCTCGACCCTTCTGTTCGTGCTCGTCCCGGGCGCCGGGACCGCGAGCAACCACCTCGAGGTATTCGGGGGCCCACCGGAGGCCGGCGAGACCACCACCGAGCAGGCCAGCGAGAACCGAGAGGGGCAGATGCTGCTCACCCCTCACCTCGGCTACTCCGTTGCGCGCGTGCCAGACGTGGGGCAGATGCGGATCCTCGAGCGGAAGGTGAACCTCGGATCGGTGACGGTCGTGGTCGGTGCCGGCGAACCGCTCAACCTGGTCGAGAGCGCCCAGCACGGCGTGGCCCGAGCGTTCATCCTCGCCGGAGCGATCGTGCTCGCCCTCGCGCTGGTCGCCTCGTACTTCGCGGGGGCTCGGGTGTCCGCGCCGTTGCGTCGGATGGCGGCGGTGGCGGCGCGGGTCGACGCGGGCGAGCTCGACCCGCGGATGGAAGTCGCGGACGGCCGGGCCGACGAGGTCCGCGTGCTCGCCGAGTCGTTCAACCGGATGCTGGACCGCCTCGCCGAGGCGTTCGCCAGCCAGCGGGAGTTCGTCGCGGACGCCTCGCACGAGCTTCGTACGCCCCTGACCGTGATCCGTGGACAGCTCGAGGTCCTCGCCGCTCAACCTAACCCGTCCGCTGAGGAGATCCAGCGGGTGGAGCGCCTCGTCCAGGCCGAGATCGGCCGGATCAGCCGCCTGGTGGACGACCTGCTCGTGCTCACGCAGGCCGAGCGGATGGATTTCCTTCGCACGGAGCCGATCGATCTGAGTTCGTTCGTGGGCGAGCTGTGGGACGGCCTCAGCCTCACCGCTGACCGACGCTTCGAGCTGGGGCCTGTGCCGGAGGGAAAGCTCGAGGCCGATCCGGACCGCCTGGCGCAGGCCCTCCGAAACCTCGCGCGCAACGCGATCGAGCACACGGCCGAGGGCACGGGACTGGTGCGCCTCGAGGTCGAAGAGCTGGCCGGCGACCGGGTGCGGTTCGTGGTCCTCGACGACGGGCCCGGGATACCTCCTGCCGATAGCAAGCGGATATTCGAGCGCTTCTACCGCGTCGACGCCGGCCGCAGTCGCAAGTCCGGCGGCGCGGGGCTCGGTCTTGCGATCGTGCGCGCCGTGGCCGAGGCACACGGGGGCCACGCGAGCGCGGGCGACAACGATGGCCGGCCGGGTGCGCGGGTCGAGCTGGTGCTGGGTGGATTCACCCCGGCGTGAGGGCCGGCAGCGCATGAACCTGGCACCGGTATCCTTCGCCGGCTGGATTGGTGCGCCGCCTGGCTGCGGTCGGCGGGGATGTCCAACTGGACCGTCCACTGCGGTGCGGGCCAGTGCTCGTGTGCCCGGAAGTGCACCTGTCCGCGATCCGTTTATTCGGCGATGGTCGAGCCGATCGTCATCGCCCATCTGGTGAGCCGGCAAGGCAGACGCCTCTGCCGCGCGCCCGACGCGCCGATGTCGGTGGATTTTGAGGCTGACGCTTGGGCCGCGCACGCGCGCTGGGATAACGCCGGTTCTGTAATCCGGTGTGGGCGCTGTGCCGAGCTCCTTCGCCAGGCGGCGGGCCTGCGTCCATCGGCGCGCTCAACGGTCGACGTCGCGTCCTCGGCCTGACGCGAGGTTTAGCCCAAGCGGCTAGGGGCGGCTGAGAGGGCTAGTTCCCGACGAGCTCCACCGTGACCCGGTCGACGCGGGGGATGGCATCATGGGCCGGGTTCAAAGCATGGCCTCCGATATGCAAAAGCGCTACCACGTGACCACGTTCGGCTGTCAGATGAACGAGCACGACTCCGAGCGGATGAAGGGGATGTTGGAGTCGCTGGGCTACGCCGAGGCACCGGGCCGCGACCAGGCCGACCTGATCCTGTTCAACACCTGCTCGATCCGTGAGAAGGCGGATGAGCGGTTCATCTCGCACCTCGGAGAAGCCAGGCGCCTGAAGTCCCAGCGGCCGGAGGTCGTGGTGGGCGTGGGCGGTTGCTGGGCGCAGTCCCTCAAGGAGGAGGTGTTCGAGCGCTTTCCGTTCCTCGACGTGGCGTTCGGCCCCGGGCAGGTGCACAAGCTCGCGGAGTTCCTCACCAGCGACTCGCTGACGGCACAGGGGTTCTTCGAGTTCGAGGGCTTCACGGGGCGCCTTCCCGCCAAGCGCGCCCGCGAGCATCAGGGCTGGGTCCAGATCAGCGTGGGCTGCAACTGCGTCTGTTCGTATTGCATCGTGCCCGCGACGCGCGGGCGCGAGGTGAGCCGCCCGCCGCACGAGCTGATCGCCGAGGTGCAGCGACTCGCCGCCGATGGCGTCCGGGAGGTCACCCTGCTGGGCCAGAACGTCAACTCCTACGGCCGAGACCTTCCGCCTGATGAGCGCGTCACGTTCGCGCAGCTCCTGGCGATGGTGGACGCGGTCCAGGGGATCGAGCGCATCCGCTACACGAGCCCGCATCCAAAGGACATGCGTGAGGACGTCATCCGTGCGCACACCGAGCTTCCGGCGCTGTGCGAGCACATCCACCTACCTCTGCAGTCGGGCTCGAGTTCCATCCTCAAGCGCATGCGACGCACCTACACGGCCCAGCGCTACCTGGACCGCGTCGCGCTGATCCGTGAGCACGTGCCCGACTGCGCGCTGACGACCGACATCATCGTTGGCTTCCCCGGCGAGACCGAGGAGGACTTCGAGCGCACGCTCGAGGTAGCCGAGCGGGTCGGCTACGACGGCGCGTTCACGTTCATCTATTCACCCCGCCGAGGCACCGAGGCGGCGAGCCTCCCCGATCAGGTGGCGCACGAGGTCAAGGTGCAGCGAATGCAGCGGCTGGTCGAGGTGATCCAGCGTCGCGCCCACGATCGCGCTCAGCGGTTTGTCGGCCGCACCCTAGAGGTACTGGTGGAAGGTCCATCCCGTACGGACCCCGCCAGGCTGCGCGGGCGCTCGCGTCACAACAAGGTCGTCAACTTCATCGGCCTCGGCTCGCCAGGCGATCTGGTCTGGGTCGAGATCGACGCGGCCACCAGCCAGACGCTCTCCGGCCACGAGCCGATCGTCACGCGCGCTGCCCGTTAGACCGCGATCGGCGCGTCTCGCGACCTCCGCGAGGCGCCGACCGAGGCGGTCACCACCAACGCGATGCCCGCCAGAGCGCGAGCGGTGAGGCTCTGTCCAAGCACCAGGAAACCGGCCAGGGCGGCCATCGCCGGCTCCATGCTCATGAGCACTCCGAACACCGGGGCCGCGATCCGGCGCAACGCCTCGAGCTCGAACGAGTAGGGGATCGCCGAGGACAGCATCCCCACGGCGGCCCCGACGGCCAGCGAGTGCGGCTCGAGCAGGCGAGCGCCGCCCTCGATCACGCCGCCGGGCAGCGCCGCGAGCGATGCGACGCACATCGCCAACGCAAGTCCCGTGCCGCGTTCGAACGCCCTTCCGACGCGCGCGTTGAGAAGGATGTACGCGGCCCAGAGGCAGCCTGCCGTGAGTGCAAACACCACCCCCAACGCGTCGAGCCCGTGGGTCTGCCCGCGGGCAAGCGCAACGATCCCCACCGCCGCCAGCCCGATCCACACCAGGTCGATGCGCCGTCGCGACCCGCCCACCGCCACCGCCAGTGGCCCGATGAACTCGATCGTCACGGCGATCCCCAGCGGGATCCGGCGGATGGCGTGGTAGAAGCTCATGTTCATGCCCGCCAGAACGAGGCCGAACGCCGCGGCGAGCATCAGCTCCTTCCTGCTTCGACCGCGCACCCGGGGCCGCCACAGGGCCATCAGCACGACCGTCGCGCTGAGGAGGCGTAGGAGCACGGCGCCCCCCGGACCAACGCGGTCAAAAAGCGTCGTGGCCAGCGCGGAGCCGAACTGGACCGAGGCGATCGCGCCGAGCACGAGCGCCGGTGACGGCGCACGTGAGAGCACTCCACCGTCGGGCGCGGCGGATCCGCCGTGGCGCGCGTCCGCGGTCGGCCGTTGCCTCGCGCCCAGCCGCACGCCATGCTTCCTGGCGTGATCGCTGCCCAGCGGACGGTCCCGTTGACGGTGCCCGGCTATGTACGGCCCTCCTTTTTCGGATACGCGTGACTGCAGTATCAGTTCTATACCCCAGCGCGTCGTGAGTGGCGAGCGAAAGCGGCGGGTGCTCTTGTGGCGGCCGTCACGGTCCGCGGGCTTCGCGATCGACTGCGCGAGGTGGCCGACAACCGCCGGGCCCCCGAGCGGCTTGCGTAGCTCGGCAACCCGTCCCAATATGATCCCCTCGCGATGATCGGCGAACCAGGCCTGGCCGGTGACCGCGTTCCGGCTAGCGGCGGGGGCGCCGAGGTCGTGGTCGAAAACGTGTTCAAGACGTTCGGCGCGGTACAGGCGCTCCGCGGCGTCTCGCTGTCGGTTGCACCCAGGGAGTTCCTGACGATCAGCGGACCGTCGGGGTCGGGCAAGACGACCCTGCTCTCGCTGATCGGGACGCTCGACCGGCCGGACAGCGGGAGAATCGCAGTCGACGGGGTCCCAGTTCCCGTGCCCACCGACGCTGTTCACTTCCGCCGCCAAACCGTCGGCTTCGTCTTTCAGGACAACCTGCTGATGCCGTACCTGAGCGCACAGGCCAACGTCGAGACCGCGCTGCTGGCCACGGCATACGGTCGCCGCCAGCGCAGAGAGCGTGCGCGGGATCTGCTTGAAGGCGTCGGACTCGCCGGCCGCGTCGACCACCTGCCGTCGGAGCTCTCAGGCGGCGAGCGGCAGCGAGTGGCGATCGCGCGCGCGCTGGCGAATCATCCGCGGCTGCTGCTCGCGGACGAGCCGACCGGCGCGCTGGACGCCACCGACAGCGCTCGCGTCCTCGACCTGCTCGGCGCGATCCGGGCGCGGCTCGGCACCACCCTGATCATCGTCAGCCACGATCCCGGCGTGACCGAACGCGCCGACCACGCCGCGAGGCTCGTCGATGGAATCCTGAGCGACTATTGATCAGGCCAGGGCAAGCGCCGTGACCGCGCGCATCCGCGTCACTCGCCAGATGGGATAGATCGCGCCAAACGTGCCGATCAGGATCCCGATCAGGACGGCACGGCCGAACCCCCAGGCGGTCAGCGCGGGCGAGATGAATGCCCCGAGACCGAGGGCGCCAGGCAGCAGCTTGCTCGCTGCAAGTCCGAGCACCAGCCCCGCCCCCGTGCCGAGCATGCTCACGGCCAGGGCCTCGCCCAGCACAAGCGCACCGAGCTGCGGGGCGCTCCACCCGATCGCGCTGAGCAGCGCCATCTCGCGTCTGCGCTCGAGCAGGGCGGCGAGCATCGTGTTCGCCACCGCCAGCGCACCGATGATCAACGCGAGCACCACCATCATCAGCACGGCTTTGCTGATCAGCACCGTGCTCGCCCCGGCTCGGACCGCCTCACCGGGGTCGCTGATCGCGAGCAGTCCCGGGAAGGCATGCGAGAGCTTGCGCTCCGCGCTCGCGAGGGAGGTCTGCGGGGTCAGTTTCACGGCGAACGTCGTGACCTCCTGCGGGCTGCGGCCCGCCAGGGCCTGTGCGTCCGTGAGCGTGGTGACCGCACCGGAGTCCTCGTAGGAGAGACCGGAGTGATAGATGCCGGCTACCTGGAACGTGCGCCCGCCGATCCGCAGGCTGCTTCCCGGATGGAGGTGCGCCGAGGACGCGAGCAGATCGCCCACCAGCACGTGTCCGCTCGAGGCCGGACCGCCGGCGGTGATCACGAGCTGCCGAGCGGCGAACCCGTTGGCGTCCAGGCCGAGCACGATCGCCTGAGGCTGTCCGGCGATGCCACCGATGACGAGCTGGATCGGCGTCACCTCCGCGATCTCAGGCTGGCGCTCGAGGCGTGGGAGCATCGAAAGCGGCAGCACGGACGAGGTGGGGTCACCGGCATCGCGTTGGAACAACCCCAGGTCCGCTCGACCCAGATGGACGAACTCCGCAGCGGTGTTGTCCAGACCCGCGGAGAGCGCCAGCAGCGCGACCACCGCTGCCACGCCCACCGCGATGCCCGCTGCGGTCAGGAACGTCCGGGCCTTGCGACGGCTGACGTTCGCTGCGATCAGCCCGATCATGCGCTCGCGCCCAGGATGCGATCGAGTGCTGCGAGATCCTCGTCGCTGGGCATCCACCCGGCAGCCGCCGCGTTGTCGCTCACCTGTTCTGGCTTGGTGGCGCCCGCTATCACGGAGGAGATCACCGGCCGGGCTAGCAATGCCCCGATTGCGACCGTGACGAGCGGGAGCCCCCGCTCCTCGGCGTAGCGAGCCAGCGTCTCGACCAGGTCGAACCGCTCGTCGCTGGCAATCTGTGCGCGGCCCGAGAGGCGCGCGCCCGGGGGCCCAGGCTCGCCGCGCCGGTACTTGCCGGTGAGCAGCCCGGAGGCGAGCGGGAAGTACGGCACGAATCCGAGCCCGAGGCGCTCGCACGCCGGCAGCACTTCGTGCCCGGCGTCGCGGACGAGCAGGCTGTACTCGTTCTGGATCGCGGCGAAGCGCGTCAGCCCGCGCTCGCGCGCCACGCGATCCGCTTCCTCGATCTGGGCCGCGCTGAAGTTCGAAGCTCCGATCGCGCGCACCATGCCTGCCCGGATAAGCTCGTTGAGGGCCTCGAGGGTCTCCGCGATCGGAGTCTCGTTGTCGGGCTGGTGATACCAGTAGACGTCGATCACGTCGGTGCGCAGCCGCCGCAGCGAGCCTTCGATGGAATGCCGCATGTAGTCGGGGCTCCCGCGCGGACCCCTTCCGTCGCCCATGTCCATTCCGAACTTGGTCGCGAGCACGACCTGATCGCGGCGGCCCTCGAGCACCTCCCCCAGAAGCTCCTCGCTTCGCCCGGCCCCGCCATAGACGTCGGCGGTGTCGAAGAACTTGACGCCGCGCTCCAGCGCGGCGTCCACCACCGCGCGGGTGCCGTTCAGGTCCAGCCTTCGACCGAAGTTGTTACAGCCGAGGCCGACCACCGAGACCTGGATGCGGGAGTCGCCCAGCGCGCGTGTCGGCAATTCCGCCATCTTCGCCTTCTATACCAGAGCAGCGGTGCATCCAGTTTCGCGCCGACGGTTCCCCGCGTGAAGGCAGAGACATGCCCAGACCGCCGCTTCCAGCCGAGCTCGACCGGTCTCTCGCCCAGCCGAACGTCTCGGCGTCGACCGAACGAGCGCGATCAGCTGAACTGAACGAGCGCGATCGACCCGCTGGCGACGCTGCTGCCGTCGCTTAGCTCCAGATGCATCCCGAGCTGATTGCCCGACGCATGAGTCAGCATCGAGCGCCCCCCGGAGGTGAGGGAGAAGATCAGGTAGCCGAGCTCGTCGCCTCCCACCAGCTCGGGTCGCGTGGAGGCGATCGTGGTCCGTCCCACGGTCAGTCTCGCGCTGATCGAGCACGGCGCGACGCCGGTGCAGGCGGCGAGGATGCCTCCGGCACCGCGCGCGTAGACGAAGTCGGTGTACCCGACGATCCGAATTGCCTGCGACTGGGACACGCTGCGCCTAGGTCCGCGTCCGCTGGTCGAGAACGGGATCAGGGTGAGCGAAGCGGTGGCGGTCGAGCCAGAGCTGTCCCGCGCGCTGACCAGGACCCCGAGCCTCGCGCCACGAGCATGGGCGAGGAGCCCGCGCCCCTGAGGCGTCAGCTTGAAATAGAGGATGCCCGTGCCGTCCTGGGGGATCAACTCCGTGCCCGTGCGGGCGACGGTGGTGCGGCCCACGGTGATCGTGGTGGCGACGTGGCAGGCAGCGGCGGTGTAGCACCCGGCGGGCAGGCCCCCGACGCCGGTGCTCTGGCTGACGAATGCGCTGCGGCCGTAGAGCGCCAGGAACGAGGGCGTCGCAACCGTCGACGAGTTTGCCAGCACCTGACCCGAGGATCCCAGCGCCTGGACGGCGAAGTACGGAGCCGCCGTACGGAGCGTGAGCTGCGCTGCGGTGCCGTGCGCGGTCGTCCGCCCGACAGGGGTAAGCGCGCCCGCGCTGGAGCCCGCCAGTGCCAGCCACGAGGCCAGCCCGGCGCCAGCGCTCCACTTCGCGGTCAGACTCGTAGCACCCGTCGAGGTGGGGGAGACGGCGAGCGTCGGCGGGGGCGGGGGCGGGGGGGTTCCTGTCGTATTGGTGGCGGTCGCCCCGTCGAGGTAGTCGCCGTCGATGTTGATCGTGTCGCCGCCGTAGGTCTCGTTGTGGCCGCCCCGGTACTGGTGCAGGCGCTGGTGGTTGGCCCAATCGGACGCCGGGACGTACGCGTCGCTCGTGGACTGCTCGCCATTCCAGTCCGCGATCCAGATGTCATCGGGCTCGACATAGCCCGTGTCATTTGCGTTCACGAGGTCGGTGATCCCGGAGTCGGCGTTGCTGTAGACACCCGAGAGGTAGCCCTTGGCGTGCAGCTCCGACGTCCATGCGGACAGGTACGCGAGCACTGCGGAGCTGTTCGTCGCGCCTCTCGAGTAGTTCTCCATGTCGTCGTAGATCGGGTTGCCGGCGGGGATCCCGAGGCTCTGCGCGTCCCCGACGGCGTCGTCGGCCGCCGCGGTCCCCTCGGTCGAGGCCTGGCTCGGTGTGATGCCCGCGCAGCCGCAGCTGTTGCTCGGCGCCTGGAGGCCGACGTAGGTCAGGATCAGGTGCCAGCCGGCGGCCACCTCCGTGCTGACCCAGCTCACGCTGAGATTGGGCTGAGAGCACGCCGCATTGATCCCGCCGACGTACACGCCGATCGCCCGGTAGGGCGACGATTGCCAGGCCGACATGGTCTGCGTCGACGGCGCCGAGCAGGCATCGAAACCCAGGCCCGTGTAGACCTCGCCGGCCTGGTGCTGCTGGGAGTGGGGCACGGCTGCCGCCCGTGCTCCGGGTTCGGGCGCTACCGAACGCACGCTTCGAGGCGCCGGGAGCGAGCTGCGATGAAGGGCTTGTTGCACCGTTTTTCGGTCGTGCGACCAGGTGGCGGTGACGAGGACTCCGGCCGCGGGTACCTCGAACGTGGTCGCCGCCCCGTCCGCAAGCACGGCGCGGGCCGGGGTCTGCGCCGATCGCGCGGCCGACGCAGCGGCTGGGGCGACGAGGATCGCCTCGGTCCGGCCCACCGCGTGCGCCGGACACGACTGCTCCGAGCTCGGATCGCCCAGGTACAGGGCGTGGCGATCGAAGCGCACGCACGTCCTCGGGTCCCGCGACAGGTCGAATACCGGCCAGGAGCGGGGGATCCGCACGGCGTAACCGTGGTAGCGGACCGTTCTGAGTGCCGGCATCCGCTGGGCGGAGGCGGCGCCCGACCCGCCGAGGAGCACGAGTGCAATCACAAGCGGGGCCAGGCGTCGGAAGCGATGAGCCCTGGCGTGCACCACGTGATTTCGTAACACACTTGCAGGCGGAACGTAGCGGCGAAGGGCGGTTCTGTGCGGGCTCTCATGACGCTGGGCGGTTCTTTGCAAGCTCGCATGCGCTCCGAGGGCAGTCCGGGCTTCGGTCCGTCCGTGTGGAATGCGAACATACGTTCCGTGCGATGGAGCAACCTGAGCACCGAGGCCGAAGAGGTCGCCCGCCTACCCGGTTACCGAGACGAGGCGGTCGTGCGCCATTTCGAGGCACCCGGAGCGATCCAGACGCGCTTCTATGAGGTCCGTGCCAAGTCGATCCTCAACCACGTCCCGGCCGTGTCGCAGATGCCGTTCCGGTGGACGATCAACACGTTTCGCGGCTGCACGCACGCATGCGTTTTTTGCTTCGCTCGCCCCACCCACAAATACCTCGACTTCGACGCGGGCCGCGACTTCGAGCGAGAGATCGTGGTCAAGGTGAACGCGCCGGAACTGCTGAGGGCGGAACTGGCGAGGCCGTCGTGGGAGGGGGAGCACGTCGCGCTCGGAACCAACACCGATCCCTACCAGTGGGCGGAGGGCCGCTACAGGCTGATGCGTGGGATCTGGGAGGCGATGCGGGACGCCGCGAATCCGTGCTCGATCCTGACCAAGTCGCCGCTGCTGCTACGCGACCTGGACCTGATGAAGGAGATCGCGGCGCGCACGGAGTTCGGGGCGGCGCTGTCGGTCCCGACGCTCGACGAGAAGGCCTGGCGCGCGACCGAGCCACACACCCCAAATCCTCGCGCGCGGCTGGAGGCCGTCGGCGAGCTGACGCGGGCCGGGATCAGGACGGGCGTGCTGATCGCGCCGCTGATGCCCGGGATCAACGACGCGCCCGAGCAGGTCGCGCGGATCCTCGAGCTGGCCTCCGAGGCGGGGGCGGCCTACGTCAGTGGGATAGCGCTCCACCTGCGGGGCGACGTGCGCGGGCTGTTCTTCGACTGGCTGCGATCCCACCGGCCCGACCTCCTGCCGCTTTACAAGGATCTCTACCGCCGGGGCGCCTACGCGCCTCCGGAGGAAAGGCGCAGGCTCGCCGGTCTGGTCAAGGGTCCGGAACTGGAGCCTGGAGCGCGAATGCGCGGGCGGATTGAACGCTCACCGCCGGAGGAACGGCCCGAATCGCCCCCTAGACGCAGCCAGGGAACGCTTTTTTGAGATTGGACACAGGTCCTGTCTAAGGGCTCCCTCAAAAGCCTCACAATTGGTGAAACGCCGACAGACCTTCGGTGGTAGGTAAAGGTGGACACGAATAGATAGGGGACCATCCGGCAACATGCGAAAGCGCTTCCAGAGACAGCGTGACCTCCACCTCGAGCGGGTGTTCGAGACCCGCAGCGAGGCGTGGGAGCGCGTAGGCCTGGCTGCCCAGGTCAGCCAGCGAGCGGTCAAGCGAGCGCGGCGCGAGATCGTCGTTCTACTCCCCGCCCTGATCGGCGTGCTCCTCTTCTACCACTACCGGACGAAGCTCCTCGGAGCCCACGACGAGAGCGCCTGGCACACCTGGATCCAGGGGGGGACCGTGATCGTACTGCTCGCGCTCGGCTGGACGTTCGCGCGGGACATCGGTAAGGCCGCGGGCCCGACCTTCTTCCGGCGCATGGATCCCGCCACGGCCGGAACCGTCGGCTTCCTGATCCGTCTCGCGACCCTGGGGATAACGCTGCTGATCGCGCTCAGCGTCGCCGGTGTGAACGCTGCGTCCCTGGTCGCGGGCAGCGCGTTCACCGCCATCGTGCTGGGGCTCGCCGCTCAGCAGACGCTCGGCAACCTGTTCGCCGGGTTGGTGCTTCTCACCGCCAGGCCATTCCGGGTCGGCGAGCGGATCCGGCTGCAGGCGGGAGCGCTGGGCGGCGTGATCGAGGGGGTCGTGAGCTCGCTCGGCCTTCTGTACACGACGCTCGCCAGGGGCGAGGATCGGATCATGATCCCCAACAACGGCGTGCTGGCAGCCGTCGTGGTGCCGATTCTCGAACCGCAGTCCGTCGACGTACGCGTGCGTCTCAGCTCCGGCGTGCGGCCAAGTCAGGTGCAGGCGATCCTCGACGAGCAGGTGAGGACCCCGACGCGAAGCCCGGCCACGGTCCTACTACAGGAGATCGACGGCGACGACGTTGTCGTCCGCGTCCAGGCGACACCCGAGCGCGCCGAGGACGGCGCCCACTTGGCGGACGAGATCATCGCCGCGCTCGCCACGGTCACGGGCGAGCACGCGGTCGTGCAGCGATAGGGCGCGTTTCGCGCCGATAGAGCGCGTGTTGTTTCACCGTCACATTTCCGCGGAAACGCCCGCCGAGCTCGGGACGGGCGTCAGAGCTTCTCGCGCTGTCCGGCGGCCACGTCGAGGGCGATCCGCTCAGCCCCGGCTAGCCGGCTGACCGACGCCGCGAGCTCCGGCGCCACACCCGCGATCGTGGCACCGAGCCTGAGACCCACCGGCGCGACATCAATCTCCGCGCGATTGGCTTCGATCGCGCGGATCACCGCCTCTGCCACCTGCGCGGGAGACCGCGTCCCCACCCCGCGTGGAAGCTTCACGCCCGCATCTGCGAACAGTCCCGCCTCACGGACGAATCCGGGCATGACGACGGACACGCCGACGCCGTGTGGCCGCAGATCCTGGCGGATGCCAAGCGCGAAGCCGCGCAGGCCGAACTTAGTGGCGGAGTAGATCGAGGAGGCAGGCACCGCGACTCTGCCGTTGAGCGAGGAGATGAACACGAGGTGACCGCTGCGGCGGGCGATCATCGCCGGTACGAGCGCGTGCGCGAGCGCGATCGGCGCCCGCAGGTTCACCTCCAGCATGCGGTCGATCTCGTCCTGTGTGAGCTCGGTCAGCACTCCTGTACCTGGCATCGCGGCGTTGGCCACGAGCACTTCGACGTCGCCGGCCGCAGCGACCAGCCGCTCCAGATCCGCGCGATCGCTCAGATCGCAGCGAACGGCCTGCGAGCCAAGCTCCTGCGCCAGCGGCTCGAGCACCTCGGTCCGCCTGCCGCTGAGAACGAGGTGGGCGCCGCGAGCGGCGAATGCCCGAGCGATCGCGCCACCGATCCCTCCCGTGGCTCCGGTCAGGAGCACTCTGCCACTCACCAGGCTCACGGCGGGCGAGTCTATAGCGGTCGATAATGGCTGCTGTGCCGAACTTCGCCCAGCCGCTGCGCGAGGAGGATGTCGATCCGGATCCCTTTCGCCAGTTTGCGATCTGGTTCGACGAGGCCGCGGGCGCCGGCGTCCGAGCTCCCGAAGCGGCCGCCCTGGCCACCGCCTCGGACGACGGTGCGCCGTCCGTGCGCATGGTCCTCGTCAAGCGCACGGACGCGGATGGGTTCGTGTTCTACTCCAACTACGAGAGCCGCAAGGGAACGGACTTGACCGAGAACCCCCGCGCAGCGCTGCTGTTCCACTGGGATGAGCTGGGCCGCCAGGTGAGGATCGAGGGGTCGGTCGACCGCCTCTCGGCCGAGGAGTCGGCGGCCTACATCCGTACACGTCCCCGTGGCAGCCAGCTGAGTGCGCTCGCGTCCCCTCAGAGTCGTGTCATCGCAAGCCGGGAGGAGCTCGAGCAACGAGTTGGGGAGCTCGCGGCGCGCTACGAGAACGCAGAGCTTCCGCTGCCCGACTGGTGGGGTGGCTGTCGCCTCAGTCCCCGCAGCATCGAGCTCTGGCAGCACCGTGAGGACCGGCTGCACGACCGGCTGCGCTACACACGGGTGGACGGCCAGGGCTGGACGCTCGAGCGGCTCGCTCCGTAGCCTTATGCGCACGTGAACGGAGTCCCTGAAGTTCGCGAGCTGCTGGCGTCTCGCGTGGGCGAGGAGATGGCGCTCAACGATCGCTATCTGAACCCGCAGATGGGGCGGATCCTCCGCACGCTCGGCATGGAGAAGACGTGGGTCGGCGGGGATCGCGCCTATCTGATCGACTCGGATGGGGAGCGGTACCTCGATCTGATCTCTGGCTACGGTGTGTTCGCGCTCGGTCGCAACCACCCCGATGTGATCTCGGGCGTCCAGGAGGTGCTGAGCGCCGCCACCGCCAACCTGCCGCAGCTCGGCGTGACCTTACTCTCCGGCGTCCTGGCCGAGCAGTTGCTCGAGCGCGCGCCCGGAAGCGTGGCCGCAATGGTGCCGGCCAACACGGGCACGGAGGCGGTCGAGGCAGCGGTGAAGATCGCCCGGGCCGCGACGGGCCGCCCGAGGCTGCTGTACGCCGATCACGCCTTCCACGGGCTCACGCTCGGTTCGCTGTCGCTCAACGGAAATGAGGAGTTCAGGGCGGGGTTCGGGCCGTTCGTTGGCGGCTGCGACCGGATCCCGTTCGGCGACCTCGATGCGCTGGAGCTCGAGCTGGCGCGCGGCGACGTCGCTGCGCTGATCGTCGAGCCGGTTCAGGGCAAGGGCGTGAATCTCCCGCCCGAGGGCTATCTGGCCGGCGCCCAGGGCCTGTGCCGCGACTCCGGCGCGCTGTTCGTCTGCGACGAGGTGCAGACTGGCCTTGGACGCACCGGACGGTTCCTGGCGCTCGAGCATTGGGCGCTGGAGCCGGACATGATCTGCCTGGCGAAGGCCCTCTCCGGCGGGCTCGTTCCGACGGGCGCGGTGCTCGTCTCCAGGGAGGCGTTCGACCGCGTATTCGACGGGATGGAGCGCGCCGTCCGGCACGGATCCACGTTCGGCGGCAACGATCTCGCGGCCGCGGCGGCGCTCGCCACGCTGCGGGTGATGGACCGGGACGGCGTCGTGGCGCAGGCCGAGCGCATGGGCGCGTTGCTGCTCGAGCTCACGAAGCCGCTGATGGAGCGCCACGAGGTGGTGCGCGATGTCCGGGGCCTCGGACTGATGTGGGCGATCGAGCTCGGTCCGCCCGCCGGAGGCACCGGCCGCTCCGTGTTCAACGCCATCGAGCGGGTCCAGCCCGGGCTGTTCGCGCAGCTGATCACGGTGCCGCTGTTTCACGAGCACCGCATCCTCTGCCAGGTTGCAGGCCACCACATGAATGTGGTCAAGGCCCTGCCGTCGCTGCTGATTGAGGAGGACGAGGTGCGCCACTTCGCCGCCGCCCTGGAGGAGGTCGTGAGCGGCGCCGAGCGAGTCCCCGGCGCGATGGCCCGCTTCGGACTGCGGATGGCGCGTGGCTCCGCGCGATCCCGCCGTCCCCGGCGGCGCGCCGCCGCCCGATGAGGACACTGGTCACAGGCGCAACCGGATTCATCGGGGGCCACGTGGCGGCCGCGCTTGTGGGCGCGGGCGCCGAGGTCAGGGCGTTCGACCGGACACCGCCGCGGGCTTGGACGTTGTCCGATGGCGTCGAGTTCATCGCAGGAGACATCCTCGATCCCGAAGCCGTGCAGGACGCCCTCGAGGGCTGCGACGCCGTCTTCCATCTGGCGGCGGTGTACAGCTACTCGCGCAGGGATGGGCCGCTGATGCACGCGGTGAACGTTCACGGGACGCGCACCGTGCTCGACGCCGCTCTGCGGGGAAGGCGGCGGCGGATCGTGCATACGAGCTCCTGCGCAACGTGCGGGCCCGTGCCCGGTCGCTGGGCCACCGAGCACGATCTCCCCTCATCCCGGCAGCTCGAGGTGCCGTACGCTCGCTCCAAGCTGGAGGGAGAGCGCCTCGCCATGCGGGCCGCCCGCGAAGGCGCGGAGGTGATCGTGGTCAATCCGACCGTGCCCGTCGGTCCCGGCGACCTGCGTCCCACTCCGACGGGAAAGATGGTGGCCGACGTCGTTGAAGGCCGCGCCCGCGCGTTTCTCTCGCGAAGCGCTCTCAACGTGGTGGCCGTCGAGGACGTCGCGGCGGGTCATCTGGCCGCGTTGGAGCGTGGCCGCCCAGGCGAGCGCTACCTGCTGGGCGGGGACAACCTGTCCGTGAGCGAGATCTTCGCCGCCAT
>Ga0187814_10000213_pt1 | contig 17058 bp, 12 predicted proteins | sample NC_S_4_FD_132450 | JGI IMG/M metagenome (GOLD analysis project Ga0187814, IMG submission 132450) | Wetland sediment microbial communities from Neuse River Estuary, North Carolina, USA - ASW-S_4 | ecosystem: Environmental > Aquatic > Freshwater > Wetlands > Sediment | place: USA: North Carolina... | reverse complement strand
ATTAGGGGCCTGGGGGGCGGCAGCCCTCCCCCAGGGGGCACGGGGGGGCGGGCAGCCCCCTCGTGAGCAGGGGGGGTTTGGGGGGGATCGTCCCCCCGGACTAATAGAGCCGATCGCGCGCCCGGGGCACCCCCTCACGGGGGGCCCGGGCGCGCGTCCGGTTACGCTGCGGCCGCACGCAGCGCAGGCCTAGGAGCGGAGCAGGCTAAGCGTCCTCGGTCGACTTGGCCGCCTTCTCCGGCACCTTCCCGTCAGCCGACGATGCGATCTCGTCGGCCATCGAGGTGCCGCCGACGCTGACCAGCTCGTCGGCTGGGTACGCCTCCTCGCCGTGCACCGCCACGTCGCCGATCTCCAGCTGGTCGTCGGGTAGCCGCAGGTTCATCCTGAACACGTACTTGATGACCATGAGGATGACGAACGTCACGGCGGCGTCCCAGATGATGATCGTCAGCGCGGCGCCGGCCTGGACGAGAAGCTGGTGACCATGCCCGTAGAACAACCCGGCGCCGGAGATCGAGGGGGTCTTGCCGATGCCGAGGTACTCGATCATGTTCGGGTCCGCGAGGCAGCCCACGAGCAAGCCACCGAACAACCCGGCGATGCCGTGGGTGTACACCACGCCGAGCGCATCGTCGACCTTATTGAAGGGCCACACGTACTTCGGCAGGTACATCCAGGCCACCCAGACGATCGCGGAGCAGACCAGGCCGATCACGATGGCACCGAGGCCGTTCACGTAGCCGGCCGCCGGGGTGATGCCGACCAGGCCGCAGATCATGCCGTTCAGGCCGCCGAGGAAGGTCGGCTTCTTCTCCGGGCTGAACGCCATGTCCATGATGATCCAGGTCATCATGGCCACCGCGGTCGCGAGGTTGGTGTTGATGACCGCGGCCGCGGCGTCCTGGCTGGCGAAGTACGGGTCACCGCCGTTGAAGCCGTTCCAGCCGAGCCACAGGATTCCGGCGCCGACGGCGACGAACATGAGGTTGTTCGGGATGGCGCGCTCGCGGTCGCGCTTAAGCCTCGGCCCGACGACCGCGGCCGCGACGAAGCCGGACACACCCGCGGCCAGGTGGATGACGTAGCCGCCGGAGAAGTCCAGCGCGCCCTTGCCGGCCCAGTAACCGCCGCCCCACAGCAGGAACGCGTTCACCGCGTAGGCGAAGGTGATCCAGAGCGGCACGAAGATCATCCAGACCTTGAAGCTGATCCGGCCGATCACGCTGCCGATGAACAAGATCGGCGTGATCGCCGCGAACACGAACTGGAAGTAGACCAGTGACGACTCGGGGAACCTGAAGCTGGGCATCAGCCCGTTGAGCAACGGGATGTTCGCCTGGCCCTGTTCGGCCGCGTGGCCGAGCACGCTGCGTGGATCACCGACGAACGTGCTGATCAGAGGCGTGCCGAAGCCCATCTTGAAGGCCCAGAGAACCCAGGTGATCAGGACCAGGCAGAAGGTTGCGAACACCATGAGGACGGTGTTCATGGCCCACTTCTTCTGTACGAGACCGCCGTAGAGGACGGCCAGGGCCGGGATGGACATCAGCCCGACCAGCGTGGCAGCGGTCATCTGCCAGGAGTTATCCCCTGAGCTAAGCCAGCTGGGATATGGATTCACTATGCCTCCATGGGGGCAATAAGGCCTTCTGGGGTCCAACTTCTGGGCTGGCTCCACCCCGGCCGCTCCGTATACCTGCAAGGCATGTGTCCCATGCGCGAGTTTCAGGGGTATTTCTCGGTTGTTACGCGGCCGGTAACGAGTGCGCGCGAGGTTACTTCGAGATGTCATAGCCGATCGCCTGGTCAGCCCGGTCCGGCGTGGTTCGGCCCGGCGCAGGCTGGTGCGGGGCACGGAAGCCCTTGCAGGCAAGGCGATCCGGCTCGTGTCACGTTCGCGTAACAGTAGAGACATCTGCTCTTGTGATAAATCGCCCGATAGTCGTACTCTTCTGACATAGGAAGCCGGTAAGCGCTTACCGCACGGTGGGAGCCAGACCGGGACCGGGTGCCGTGACGAGCGGCACCTTTATTCGGGTCGTTCGGGTAAGCGCTTACCGCGCCAGACGGACGGCGACGGCGATGAGGAGCAACGGTGGACGGGACAGGCAGGGACCCGGCTGACGGCCCCGGCGGGGACGCCCCGGGCGCCGACGGCAGGGCCACCGATGACGCGGCGGGCGGCCCGAGCGCTGCGCCGACGATCTATGACGTGGCCCGGGCCGCGGGCGTGTCCATCGCCTCGGTGTCCCGCGTGCTCAACGGGCAGCGCAACCCGCGGCAGGAAACCAGGGAGCGCGTGCTGGCGGCCGTGGCCGAGCTCGGCTTCGCGCCAGACGGCGCGGCGCGGGCGCTGAGCGCGCGGCTCAAGGAAGTCGTCGGCGTGATCGTGCGCAGGCCGTGGCGGGTGGACCTGGATGAGGACCTGTTCTCGGCCGAGTCCGAGAGCCTGCAGTACCCCGACCTGATCAACCGCGGTATCGAGGCGGCGGCGCAGCGCCGCGGCTTCGACCTGCTCATCAGGTCGGTGGGCATCACCGAGCACGACGTCGGCGGCCGGACGCTGGCGCTGGCCCGCAAGAGCGACGGGCTGATCCTGCACGACCGGGTGCTCGAGCCCGACGAGATGGACCGGCTGTCCCGGCAGTTGCCGATCGTCACGCTGGCCGGGTACGCCACCGCCACTACCGCCAACGTGCACGGCGACAACAAGGCGGGCATGCAGGCCCTGGCCCGGCACCTGCTCCGCGACCATGGCTACCCGACGGTCGCCTACCTGGGCGGCTACGCCGACAGCCCGGACAACATCGAGCGCTGCGAGGTGCTGGTGGCCGAGGCGGCCGAGGCCGGCGCGACGCTGGAATGCGGATCCGAATGGCAGGGGTACTACTTCGCCTCGGGCGGCGCCAAGGTGATAAACCGGCTGCTCGCCGCGGGCCGCGCGCTGCCCCGCGCGATCGTCTGCGCCAACGACCAGACCGCGCTCGGCGTCATGTCCGCGCTGCGCGAGCACGGCGTCAGCGTGCCCGCCCAGGTCGCGGTGACCGGCTTCGACGACATCCCGATGGCGCGCCACCTGCACACCAGCCTGACCACTGTCCGCCAGCCGATCAGGGAGATGGGAACGACGGCCTTCGACGTGCTGTATTCGATGCTCAACCGCGAGACGCTGCCGGCCCGCGACATCGTGCTCCCCACGGAGCTGATCCGCCGGGAGAGCTGCGGCTGCGCGGTGGCGGACGGCACCCGCCGGTACCGGATATGAGGAGGGACCGGCCATGCGCATGATCCTGCGCCGGATCGCGTTCTACGTGGTCACCGCCATCGTCGCGATCACGGTGAACTTCTTCATCCCGCGGCTGATGCCGGGTAACCCGGCGCTGGCCGTGCTCGGCCGGATCCAGGCCACGGAGTCCAAGCAGGCCATCGCCGCGCTCGAGGTGCAGTACGGCGTGCAGACCAAGACCGGGCTGTGGGGGCAGTACATCCAGTACTGGGATCACCTGCTGCACGGGAACCTGGGGACCTCGCTGAACTTCTACCCCGCCTCGGTCGGCGGCCTGATCCGCGCCGCGCTGCCCTGGACAATCGGCCTGGTCGGCGTGGCCACGGTGATCAGCTTCGTGCTCGGCACGCTGCTCGGCGTGGCGGCCGCCTGGCGGCGCGGCAGCTGGCTGGACGGGCTGCTGCCTGCCATGACCTTCTTCCAGGCCGCGCCGTACTTCTTCGTGGCGATCCTGGCCGTGGCGCTGTTCGCGACCAAGCTTGGCTGGTTCCCGCCGAACTCGGGCTACGACACCACCACCTTGAACCCCGGCCTGGACTGGGCGTTCATCTCCAACGTGCTCGACCATGCGGTGCTGCCCGCGGTGACCATCGTGCTCGCCTCGATGGCCGGCTGGACCATCGGGATGCGCAACATGATGATCACGACGATGGACGAGGACTACGTCCTGCTCGCCGAGGCCAAGGGGCTGCCGACGCGGCGAGTGGTCAGCTACGCGGCCCGCAACGCGCTGCTGCCCAGCGTGGCCGGCTTCTCCCTGGCGGTCGGGTTCATCGTCTCCGGGGCGCTGCTCACCGAGATCGTCTTCTCCTACCCGGGCATCGGGTACCTGCTGTTCACCGCGATCGGCAGCAACGACTACCCGTTGCTGCAGGGGATCTTCCTGATCATCACCTTCGCGGTCCTGCTGGCCAACCTGGCCGCGGACTTCGTTTACGCGTTCCTCGACCCGCGGACCCGGCAGGAGGCCTGAGATGGCGAAGTTGCTCCGGTCACCGAAGATCATCATCGGACTCTGCCTGTCCGGCCTCTTCGGGATCCTGGCCATCATCGGCCCGCTGGTGGCCCCGTACAACCCGAACACCAGCGTGTCCACCATCAACGGCACGCCGATGCCGCCGTCGGCGGCGCACTGGCTCGGCACCACCCAGGTGCAGCAGGACGTGCTGTCCCAGCTGCTTGTGGGCGGGCGGAGCACTATTTTGGTCTCGCTTATCGCCGGCGCGGCGGCGACCGTGCTGGCGGTGGTGTTCGGCGTGGCGGCGGGCTACTTCGGCGGCTGGGCCGACGACCTGCTGTCCATGCTGGCCAACATCTTCCTGGTGCTGCCGGCGCTGCCGCTGCTCATCGTGATCTTCGGGTTCCTCGGCAAGGCCACGAACCCGAATGACATCGTGATCGGGGTCATCATCAGCATCACCGGCTGGGCGTTCGGGGCGCGGCAGCTGCGGGCCCAGACGCTGTCCATGCGCAGCCGGGACTTCATCGACTCGGCGCGGATCGTCGGCGAGAAGAGCTGGCGGATCATGACCCACGAGATCCTGCCGAACCTGGTGCCGGTCGTCGCGACCTCGTTCCTGTTCACCGTCATCTACGCCGTCGGCACCTACACGGCGCTGTCGTTCCTGTCCGTCATCAGCCTGTCCCACTGGAGCTGGGGGACGATGCTCTACTGGGCGCAAAGTGCCCAGGCGGCCCAGCAGGCCCGGCTCGAGTGGTGGTGGTTCCTGCCGCCGGGCATGGCCGTGGGGTTGTTCGGCACCGGGCTCGCGCTGCTCAACTTCGGGATCGACGAGTACGTCAACCCGCGGCTGCGGGCGGCCGGCGTCACCGGGCGGCGTGCCCGGCGGGCCGGCCTGCCCCGCCGCCCCCAGCTGGGCTTGACGCCAGTGCTATCAGGCCGGAGGGCCGGATCATGAGCGCGCAGGCCGTCATGGGTGCGGACGACATCCTGATAGACGTAACGGGGCTTTGCGTCGACTACGGGCTCGGGGACGGGGCGGTGCACGCGGTGGTGGACGCGGAGCTCACGCTGCGCCGTGGCGAGGTGCTCGGTCTGGCCGGGGAAAGCGGCAGCGGGAAGTCGACGCTGGCCTACGCGATCACCCGGCTGCTGCGGCCGCCCGGCGTCATCACCGCGGGCCAGGCGCGCTTCGGCTCGTCAGTCAACCTGCTCACCGCCGGCCAGCGCCAGCTGCGGGGACTTCGCTGGAACGAGATCGCGGTGGTGCTGCAGAGCTCGATGAACGCGCTCAACCCGGTACTCAGCATCGGCACCCAGTTCTCCGACGTCCTGCGCGCGCACCGGCCCGAGATGACCCGCGCGACGCGGCGGGCCAAGTCGGGCGAGCTGCTCGAGATGGTGGGCATCCCCGCGGACCGGCTGGGCAACTTCCCGCATGAACTCTCCGGCGGCATGCGGCAGCGGGTGATGATCGCCACCGCGCTCGCGCTTGATCCTTCCGTGGTGATCCTGGACGAGCCGACGACGGCGCTGGACGTGGTGACGCAGCGCGAGATCCTCGAGGAGCTGATGGCACTGCGCGACCGGCTTGGCTTCGCCGTCCTGTTCATCTCGCACGACCTCTCGCTGCTGGTCGAGATCGCCGACTCGATCGCGGTCATGTACGCCGGGCGGCTGGTGGAGCGGGCGGGCGCGAACGCGATCTTCCGGGCGCCGCGGCACCCGTACTCTCTCGGCCTGCTCAGCTCGTTCCCCTCGCTGCACGGGCCGCGGCGGGTGATGGAGGGCATCCCGGGCTCCCCTCCCGACCTGCGCAACGCGCCGGCCGGGTGCAGCTTCCACCCGCGCTGCGGCTTCGCCTTCGACCGGTGCCGCCACGACCCGCCGCCGCTGCTCGACCTGGACGCGGGCACCCGGGCCGTCTCCTGCTGGCTGCAGGACGGCACCGCGATGGTGCCAGCGGAGCTGGCGCGGGCCGTACCCGCTGGGCCGGCGGTGGCCGCCGGCCAGCCCGGCTCCGCCGACCCCGCGCCGATAGGAGGCCAGCCGTGACCGTCATTCCCGTCGAGCGGGCCGAACGGGCCGACCAGGGTGGTCGGCCGGTGCTCGAGGCCCGTGGCCTGACCAAGCACTTCCCGGTACGCCATGGCGCGCGCCAGGCCGTGGTGCACGCGGTCGAGGACGTCACGCTCACGCTGCCCGACGGCGGCATCACCGCGGTGGTCGGGGAAAGCGGCTCGGGCAAGTCGACACTGGCCCGGATGCTGGCCCAGCTGATCAAGCCGACGGCCGGCGCCGTGCTGCTCGACGGCGAGGCGGCGCCCGCCCGGCGGCGCTACGCCCGCCAGGTGCAGCTGGTGCTCCAGGACCCGTTCTCCTCGCTCAACCCGGTGCACAGCGTCCGCTATCACCTGGCCAGGCCGCTGCAGATCCACGGCGTGAACGGAGCCCGGAATGGGCCCAGGAATGGGCCCGGAAATCAGCAGAGCCTGGACAGCCTGGTCACCGACCTGCTCACCCGGGTGTCGCTGACGCCGGCGGAGCAGTTCGCCGCCAAGTACCCGCACGAGCTGTCCGGCGGGCAGCGGCAGCGGGTGGCGATCGCGCGGGCGCTCGCCGTCCAGCCGCGGGTGCTGCTGGCCGACGAGCCGGTCTCGATGCTGGACGTGTCCATCCGGCTCGGCCTGCTCAACCTGCTGGCGGGCCTGCGCGAGCGCGAGGGCCTGACCATCCTGTACGTCACGCACGACATCGCGTCGGCGCGGTACCTGGCCGACGTGATCGCGGTCATGTACGCGGGCGAGGTCATCGAGTCGGGTCCGGCCGCGCAGGTCACGGACCAACCCGCGCACCCGTACACCCAGCTGCTGCTGTCCGCCGCGCCCGACCCGGACCGGACGCAGCCGCCGTCGCTGGCGGGCCGCGGCGCAACGCCGAACCTGATCCGGCCGCCGAGCGGCTGCCGGTTCCACCCACGCTGCCCGCACGCCATGCAGGTGTGCGCGCAAAACCGGCCCCCGGCCGTGGAGGTCGCACTGGGCCATTCCAGCGCGTGCTGGCTGCACGCGCAGGGCCTCACCCCCGCCCAGTCCCAGCCGCTTCCGGGGGCCGGCCGGAATACCGACCATCAGCCAGGCCCGGACGCCGGGCCCGGGCCCACGTCCGGAAAGGAGTAGCGATGAACCGGCACGCCACCTAACCGCCCGGCCGCACGGCCTGGTCGCGTGAGCGGCCCGGCTGCGAGGCCCCGTTCAGCTCATCACCATGCGGTGGCCGGAGGGCGGTAAGCCCGGCCGGCGTCGCACGTATCCCGTTATGACGGACCCCGACACGGTCACCATGACAAGCCGGCGAGCAGCCGGCCGGGCAATCGGAGTTTAGACAATGAATCACAGGACTGTAAAAGCCCTGGCCGCAGCGACCATCCTCGCCTTGGGCGTGGCGGCCTGCAGCAGCTCAGGATCGTCTTCCTCGTCGAACTCGACGACATCGACGGCCAAGATGGGGCCGCCGCTGGTCGTCGTGGACAACACCGGGCAGGTATTCGCCCAGACCTTCAATCCGTACGTCTCGACCTCGCTCGGGACCGAGGAGAACATGCAGGCGCTCACCTATGAGCCGCTGCTCGAGTTCAACCTGATGCAGCCGACCGCCAAGCCGGTTCCGTGGCTGGCGTCGGCCTACACATGGTCCAACGGCGGCAAGACGCTGACGTTCACCATCCGGTCCGGCGTGAAGTTCAGCGACGGCAAGCCGATGACCGCCGCCGACGTGGCGTTCACCTTCAACCTGCTGATGAACAACAAGTTGCTCGCGTCCGGCGCTCCCGGCCCGACCCCGCTGCCGGTCAGCGCGACCGCACCGAACGCGACCACGGCGGTGCTCACATTCGCCCAGCCCGAATACGCCAACCTGTTCCTGATCGCGTCGACTTATGTCCTCCCGCAGCACATCTGGCAGGGTGTCAGCAACCCGGCGACGTACGCCGACGCGAATCCGGTCGGGACGGGCCCGTACGAGCTCGGCTCGTACTCCTCGCAGAAGGTCACCTTCAAGCAGAACCCGTACTACTGGCAGAAGTCCATGGTGCACGTGCCCGAGGTGATCTTCCCGAGCTACGTGAGCAACACCACCGCGAACCCGGCGCTGGACAGCGGCCAGATCGGCTACGCGGGCAACGACGTGGCCAACGTCCAGTCCAACTTCCTGTCCGCGAGCCAGGACAACCACACCTGGACGTCCAGCCAGCCGTGGTTCGCGTCCAACAATGTGGTGACGCTCTGGCTGAACGTCAGCAAGGCGCCGCTGAACGACCCGAAGGTGCGGCTGGCGATCAGCGCCGGGATCAACCGGCAACAGCTGTCGTCCCAGGGCGAGACGGGCTACGAGCCGGCGGCCACGTCTTCCAGCGGCCTGCTGCTGCCCGTCGACAACTCGCTGCTCGACTCCGCTTACACCAACGACCTCTCCGCGACCAGCGACACCGCGAAGGTCAGCCAGCTGCTGACCAGCGACGGCTACACCAAGACCGGCGGCAAGTGGATGAAGAACGGCCAGCCGATCAAGTTCGCCATCGAGGACCCGTCGTCCTACACCGACTACGCCACCGACGCCGCGCTGCTCGCCACCCAGCTGAGCGCTGAGGGCTTCGAGGTCTCCTTCGACGGAGTCCAGGCCACCCAGTGGTACAACGACTACCCATCCGGGAACTTCCAGGCGATGATCCACTGGGGTTCGCAGGGGCCCAGCCCGTACTACTACTTCGACAACTGGCTCGACAGCACGCTGTCGGCGCCGATCGGCAAGCCAGCCGGCGGCGACTACGGCCGGTTCAACAGCCCGCAGGTCCAGGCGGCCCTGGCGCAGTACGCCGGCACCAACGACACCGCCACCCAGCAGCAGGCGCTGAACACGCTGCAGAGCGTCCTGGCCACCCAGGCGCCGGTCATCCCGCTGCTGTACGGAGCGGCCTGGTACGAGTACTCCACCAAGGACTACACGGGCTGGCCGACCGAATCCAACCAGTACAACGACCCGGTCCCCAACTCGCCGTATATCGAGTACACCCTGCTGCACCTCACCCCGGCATCGTGAGCCGCAGCGCCATATGAACACACCACGCGAAGCGCCCGGCCGCACCAGCGGCCGGGCGCCAGCCCAGGACGACCTCGACCTGGTTGCCGCGCTCGGCCTGGACGACAAGGTGCGCCTGCTGACCGGCGCGGACAACTGGCGCACCTGCCCGCTGCCGGCCATCGGGCTGCGGGCCATGGTCGTGTCCGACGGCCCGGCCGGGGTCCGCGGCATCACCATGGACGAGCGCAACCCGTCGGCGAGCCTGCCCTGTCCGTCAGCCCTCGGCGCCACCTGGGATCCCGCCCTGGTCCAGGCGCTCGCCGCCGCGCTCGGCACCGAGGCCAGGAGCAAGGGCGTCGACATCCTGCTGGCGCCGACGATCAACGTCATGCGCACGCCGCTCGGCGGGCGGGGCTTCGAGTCGTTCGGCGAGGACCCGGTGCTGATCTCCCGGCTGGCCGTCGCGTTCGTCCGCGGCCTGCACCAGGCCGGGGCGGCCGCGGCGGTCAAGCACTACGTGGGCAACGACTCCGAGACGCAACGCTGGACCTATGACGCGCGGATCGCCGAGCACGTGCTGCGCGAGCTTTACCTGCTCCCGTTCGAGTCCTGTGTGCGCGAGGCGGACGTGGACCTGGTGATGACGGGCTACAACAAGGTCAACGGCGTCACGATGACCGAACACGGCCCGCTGCTCAACCGCATCCTTAAAGACGAATGGGGCTTCGGCGGGGTGGCCCTGTCCGACTGGCACGCCGCGCGCAGCACGGTGGCCACCGCCATCGCCGGGCTCGACCTGGCCATGCCGGGCCCGGACGGGCCGTGGGGCGGCAAGCTGGCCGCGGCGGTGCGGGCCGGGCAGGTCGACGAGGACACGATCGACGCCAAGGTACTGCGCATCTTGCGGCTGGCCCGCCGGGTCGGGGCGATCGGCGGCGCCCCGGCCCCGCAGGCCGCCGCTTCGGACGGCCGGACCCCGGATGGTGGCGCACCGAACGGCCGTGGACTTCGGGATCCGGTCCTCGCCGACCCGGCGCTGCTGCGCCGGGTCGGCGCGGCGGCGTTTACGCTGCTCCGCAACTCCGGCGGCGCGCTGCCCCTGGACCTGGAGGCGATCCGCAGCATCGCGCTGATCGGCCCGAACGCCGTCAGCCCGGTCACCCAGGGCGGCGGTAGCGCGACTGTGCCCCAGGTCAGCGTGTCGACCCCGGCGGCCGCGCTGACCGAGGCGCTGGCCGGCCTGGACCCGGAAACCCAGGTGACCGTGCGGCCGGGCTGCGTGACCTGGAACATCGTCCCGGAGCCGCCGCGGTCCGCGCTGCGCGACCCGGATACCGGGGAGCCAGGCGTCCGGGTCGAGTTCCGCACCGAGGATGGCGCGCTGGCCGCCACCGAGCACCGCAGCGCCACCATGTTCACCTGGTGGGACGGGCTGCCCGAGGGCGTCGGCCGGGACGGCCGGGGCACCATCGTGCTGCGCACCCGCTACCTGGCCGCCTACGACGGCCCGCATGTGATCGGCGCGGGCGGGGTAGGCCGGCTTGCGCTTACGGTGAACGGGATCGAGGTGGCCGCCGGCCACCCGGACCTGCCCGCCGACCCGGTGGAGGCCATGGTCAGGCCGGGCGAGATCAGGGCGACCGTGTACCTCGCGGCGGGTCGCGAAGCCGAGATCGCGATCTGTTTGCGGCCGGACGACTGGCCGCAGGGCCCGGTGGCCATCCGGCTGGGCCTGGTGCCCGCGCCGGACGACGACACGCTGCTCAACCAGGCCGTCGAGGCCGCGCGCGCCGCCGACGCCGCCGTGCTGGTGGTCGGCTCCGGACCTACCAGCGAGAGCGAGGGGTTCGACCGTCCCGGGCTCGCCCTGCCCGGCAGGCAGGACGAGCTGGTACGCCGTGTCGCGGCGGTGAACAACCGGACGATCGTGGTGGTGAACGCCGGGATGCCGGTGCTCATGCCGTGGGCAGAGCAGGTGGCGGCGGTCGGTTACGCCTGGCTGCCGGGCCAGGAGATGGGCACAGCGCTCGCCGACGTGCTGCTCGGCCAGGCTGAACCGGGCGGCCGGCTGCCGGTCACCCTCCCGGCCGACGAGGCCGACTGCCCCGTCCTGCACTCGGTGCCCGCCGAGGGCAGGCTGGAGTACCGGGAGGGGCTGCTGATCGGCTACCGCGGGTATGACCGCGCCGGGACGAAACCGCACTTCCCGTTCGGCCACGGCCTGGGCTACACGACGTGGGCGTACGAGTCGGCGGCCGCGGACGCGCCGGTCGCGCCGCCGGACGGCGACCTCGGCGTGACCGTTGTGCTCCGTAACACCGGCTCGCGGACCGGGCGGGAGATCGTCCAGGCCTACCTGGAGCCGCCGACGGCGGATCCCGGGCGCCCGGTGCGCGTGCTGGCGGCCTTCGCCGCGGTCACCGCGGCGCCCGGCGAGCACGCCGAGGCCAGGCTGATCGTGCCGGCCCGGGCCTTCGCCCGCTACGACGAGGCGGCCGGGAGGTTCGGGGCCTGGGTCCGCCCGTCGGGCGAGTTCACCATCCGCATCGGCCGGTCATCGGCTGACCTGCCTCTTCACCTGCGGGTTAAAAATCATTGTGAGGCCGAACGGACTCCGGTGGCAGCCCCGGCTCATGCTGGAGCGAGGCGGGCCTGGCGCCCTGGTCCGGCCGGCCCGCGGTAACCGGGCGGACACCAAATGCGCGACCGGGCGTTACAGCGTGACCAGCCGGAGGCCAGGATCTAGTGCGCGCAGGTCGCCAGGATCTGAGGTAACGACGGGCTGGTCGGCGCGGCGCGCGCAGATGACCACATGGGCGTCGGCGATGTCGGATGTCCCGCTCGCCGCCAGCAGCCTGCCGACGTTGGTGGCGTCCACCCGGTCGAGGCTGGTCACGTCGGTGGTCGGCTGGCGGATCAGCCGGGCCAGCCGGACCTGGCGGTCAGGCCGCCGGACGGCCTGGGCCAGGGCGGTGGCCGGCACCGTGATGCGGGCTCCCGTCTCGCGCGCGCGGGCCAGCAATACCACCATGCGGCGGTCGTCTCGGTCCAGGGCTATCAGGCCGCCAGCGTCGAGGGTCACGCCCAGCATCAGGCCGCCGGCTGGGCGGGGCTGCCGAGCACATCATCGGCCCAGGCGCGCTCGGTATCCGACAGCGCACCGCCCGTCTGCCGCAACGCCTCGGCGAGCATGACCCCCCATCCGGCGACGTCGTCCAAGGCGACGGCTACAGCGTGCTGCACGAATCCTGACACACTCGGCGCGGTCCCCGCCTGCACCAAGGCGCGGATCTGGTCGAGTTGGGTCTCCTCAAGGGTGACGGTGACCTTCCTAGTGGCCATACCACTAACCATACCACCGGGCGGCGGCCACCGGCCGGTCAGCCGGGCACCGGATCGCCTCGGCTCAGTCCTCAGGGGCATTGCCGGAGGGCGTTTCGGCGTGGAGTCTCCCATACCGGCCGGTGGCAGCAGCGAGCGAGACGACGCCGTACCCGGTACGTCCCGGCAAAACTACGCACTGGCCGGTATCAGAAGAGCCTTGCTGTGCTCCGTATACCTGAAAGCTGCCTCAGCCGATCTAAAGCGGATTGGCTGAGGTGGCCGGCTCGCCGCGCAATCACGCTCAGCGTTGATAATTCCGCCGAGTTTGTCACGGCTGCGGCAATATGCGGGCGAGCAACGCTAGGTGATCGAGGAGGGGATTGATAGTGCCTAGTATTCCGAATCAGTATCATGTCCAGGGCGGGGGTATCTCCGTCTCCTACTACCCGGACGGATTTGGCCCGCCTGTCCTGGATCTCGGCAGCCTTATCGTCGTATACCAGGACGCGCACCGGTCACAGTCCTTTTTCAGCAACCAGGTGCGGACCGTCAAGGTGGACGACCTGGGCATGATCGTCAGCGTGACCCTCGTGGAGAGCGTGGACACGGGCAGCACGACGTTCAGTCTGCTCGTCCCGGACGTCCAGCTGCCTGACCAGCAGACCTCGGTCTTCATCCGCACCGAGGGCATCACCACGGTCCACCGGATGTTCGTCGCGCTGATCGGGCACCCGCAGGCCGAGACCTACACGGTCACCGCTCTCGACGGAACGGCGGCCGTCGGCCCGCTGCCCCTGTAGAGCCAGCACTGTAGAGCCCGCGGGGAGAAGGCTGGTCCGGCTCTGAAAGGGAGGTCTCGAAGAGCAAGACGAGCCTTCTCCCCGCTATCTTGGAGCCGCGTTCGGTGTATGCGCCGGTAATTTCAGGGTGACGCTGGCGGTGAGCGGAAGGGATGCCGAGGAGGAGCCCGCCGAGAGCGTGAACGTGCCTGCCTCGAGGGTCCAGCCGCCGTCGGACCAGTGCGCCAAGACCCGCTCGGGGATCAGGATCCCGACGTTTACCGTCTCACCGGGGCCCGCGTCAACGGCGGCGAAGCCGGCCAGCCACTTGGCCGGACGCTCGACCGCCGAGTCGGGGCGGGACGCGTAGATCTGGACGACCTCGCGGCCCGACCGCGATCCGGTGTTCCGCACCTCGACGCAGACCGCGACGCCGGGAACGCCGGGCGGCTTCGGTTCCTCGCAATCCACCGTGATCGACTCATAGGACCAGGCGGTGTAGCCGTGGCCGTGACCGAACGGGAACAGCGGCTCGCGGCCGTCGCGGTCGTAGCCCCGGTAGCCGATGAACAGGCCCTCGGTGTAGGAGAGCACGCCGTCGGTCGGCCGGGTGGACGGCAGGCCCTCCTGCGACACGGGCCAGGTGGTGGGCAGCCGTCCGCCCGGTTCGGCGTCCCCGAGCAGCACGTCCGCGAGCGCGTGACCGAACTCCTGGCCGCCGAACCAGGTCAGCAGCACCGCCGCCACGTCATCGGCCCAGGGCAGCAGGACCGGGGCACCGGAGTTCACCACGACCACGGTCCGCGGGTTGGCCGCCGCCACCCGGCGGACCAGTTCATCCTGGCGTCCGGGCAGCGCTAGCGACGTGCGGTCGAAACCCTCGCTCTCCACCTGGGCGGTGGTGCCGACCACCACCACGGCCACCTCGCTCCCGGCGGCCGCCTCGACCGCCGCCGCGATCTCCTCGTCGTCGGTGCCATGCGGCACCTCCAGGTCGAGCTCCAGGAACGTGCCGAAGGCCGCCATCGGTGAGGAGTGCACGTCGTGCTCGAGCCGTACGGTCACCACCTGGCCGGCGGCCAGGTCGACCGGGGCCAGCCGCTGCGGCGGCGCCATCAGGGTCTCGGCGATGTCCGCGTCCGCCCGCATGGACAGCGTGTCATCGAAGACCTCGGCCCCGTCGACCAGCAGGCGGAACTGGCCGAGTCCGGAGACGCCGAGCTGGTAGACGCCTGCCTCGGTGGCCTTGATCGCGCAGCTGATCTCGAGCCGGGCGATCTCATCCGGGGCACCGGCCGGGCCGAACCCGTTCATCCACCGGAACACGGCGCCGTCCCGCTGCTCCGAGCCGGCCAGCTCACCAGAGGGCGAGAAGAACCGGACCTCGGCGCCGGGGCCCGATTCTCCGGGGTCGTCGGGTCCGTCCGGCCGCAGCAGCCAGGGCACGCGGGCTGCCGAGGTCCGCAGGTGCCCGAGCGTCCCGGGCGCGAACGCCACATCGAGCCCGGCGGCGCGCAGCCCCTCGAGCGGGGAAATCGTGTAGGGCGGGAAGACGGTGGCGCTGCCGCCGCCGAGCGTGCGCGCGACCTCGGCGTTCGGGCCGATGACGGCGACGCGGCCCAGCCCGGAGCGTGACAGCGGCAGGAGCGAGCGCTGGTTCCGGGCCAGGACGAAGCTGGCCGCGGCCGTAGCGCGTAGCTCGCTCGGGATGTCCACCGGGACCGGTGAGGCCGAACGACGCTCGTAGGACGCGGAGTGCTCATGGGGCGCAGAGGGTTCGTGGGGCGCCTCGGCTCCGGCAAGGCCACCGACCCGGGCGGCCAGGCGCAGGATGCGGAGCACCTTGTCGTCGATCAGGGCCTCGTCCACCCGGCCGGCCTGCACCGCCTCCAGGAGAGCGTCGCCCCACGGGCCGAACCGGTTCGCGGGCCCGGGCATGGCCAGGTCGAGGGCGGCCTGGGCGGCGGGTTCGGTGGACCGGGCGGCCGTCCAGTCCGACATGACCAGGCCGTCGTAACCCCACTCGTCGTGCAGGATGTCGCGCAGCAACGGGCTTTCCGTCATCGTCACGCCGTTGACCCTGTTGTACGCGGCCATCACCGACCAGGCGTCCGCCTCGCGCACGATCGCCTCGAACGGGGCCAGGTACAGTTCGCGCAGCGTCCGCTCGTCGACGCGGACGTCGACGGTCATCCGCTCGGTCTCGGAGTCGTTGGCGACGAAATGCTTGACCGTGGCCCCGACCCCGGAGTTCTGCAGGCCCCGCACGTAGGCGACGCCGATCCGAGCGGTGAGCAGCGGGTCCTCGGAGAAGCACTCGAAGTGCCTGCCGCCGAACGGGGTCCGGTGCAGGTTCACCGTGGGGGCGAGCAGTACGTCCACCCCCTTGCGCCGCGCCTCGTGAGCGAGCAGCCTGCCGATCGCCTCGACGCGCTCACAGTCCCAGGTGGCGGCCAGCGCGGTCGGCGACGGCACGTTCGCCGAGGTGTCGCGCTCGTCCCAGGTCTCGCCGCGGACCCCGGCCGGGCCGTCGGAGAGGACCACGCGGCGCAGGCCAACGTCGGGTTCGGGGTACAGTGCCCAGAAATCCGCGCCGGTCAGCAGCCGGACCTTCTGCTCCACCGAGAGCCGGGCGACGCGGCTCCGCAGGTCCGCCCCCTCGTCAGTCAAGGGAGCCATCAAGGGGCGGCGGGCAGGTTGACTAGGGACGCCAGCGCGGCGCGATGCGCATACGGCGTGCCGAACCCGATCGAGTCCGCCTTCGCACGTTTCAAGTACAAGTGCGCCGTGTGTTCCCAGGTGAAGCCGATGCCGCCGTGCATCTGCACGCATTCCTGCGCGGCGTTCACCGCGACTTCGGAGCAGTAGGCCTTGGCCAGCGCCACCGCGACCCTCGCGTCTGGCGAACCGGATGCGAGGCACGCCGCCGCGTACCTGGACGCCGCGCGGGCCTGCGTGACCCCTACCCACAGGTCCGCCAGCCGGTGCTTGAGCCCCTGGAACGACCCGACCGGACGGGCGAACTGACGGCGTTCCTTGACGTACGCGACCGTCATGTCCAGGCAGCGCTGCGCCAGCCCGATCTGTTCGGCGGCCAGGATGCCGGCGCCGGCGGTCAGCGCCGCGTCCAGCGCCCGCGTGGCGGCCGGTCCGGACGCGATCGGCGTGCCCGGCGCGTCGTCGAATGACAGGTCGCACAGCTGCCTGGTCATGTCCAGCGAGGTCACCGGCGCCTTGGCCACTCCGGACGCCGACATGTCGACCAGGTAGAGCCCGTGCGGCACGCCGTCGGCCGGCACGAGCAGTATCCCGGCGGGCAGCGCGTCGGCGACCCCGGTGACCATCCCGCGCAGCCGGGCCACCCCGGTCGCGGCGTCGCCGGGACGGCGGGCGGCCACCCGGATCGAGGCCGGGAACCCGGTCCCGGGCGTGGTCGCGAACGCGGCCGCCAGGGCCACGGTCACGCCGCCGGCCGCCATCTTGCGGAGCAGGTCCGTCGCGGCCCGCGCGGGGGTGAACGGCGTCCCGGCCGAGGCCGAGGTCGTTGGGTTCCCGGCGGCGACGGTCAGCCGCGCCGCAGTGGCGACCACGGCACTGCCGACGAAGGGGACCGGGGCGACCGCGCT